>Ga0213880_10000003_pt1 | contig 302334 bp, 274 predicted proteins | sample BarmaccoBMER_R07_FD_165047 | JGI IMG/M metagenome (GOLD analysis project Ga0213880, IMG submission 165047) | Barbacenia macrantha exposed rock microbial communities from rupestrian grasslands, the National Park of Serra do Cipo, Brazil - ER_R07 ... | reverse complement strand
ACCTCGCTCGGCCCGGCCTGGAAGAAGACCGCAGTGGTGATGGCGACCGAGTTCGGCCGCACCGTCCGTCCCAATGGCAATGGCGGCACCGACCACGGCACCGGCGGCGCAGCCTTCCTGCTCGGCGGCGCGGTGGACGGCGGCAAGGTCAAGGCGGACTGGGTCGGGCTGAAGCCGGCGGTGCTCAAGGACGGCCGCGACCAGCCGGTCAAGACCGATCTGCGCGCGCTGTTCAAAGGCGTGCTCGCCGACCACATGGGGGTCAGCCGGACCGCGCTCGATTCCACGGTCTTCCCCGACAGCGGCGCCATCGCGCCGATGACGGGGCTGGTCAAGGCCTGATCCGGCGGACGCGTATTCTCTCCCATGGATGTGCGGCTAGGCCGCCTGTCGCTTTCTCTTCGGCAAAGCGCGCTTTATAGTCCTGGCATGCAGCGGTTCGGATTTTTGCTGGCGTTCGCTCTTGCGTTGGCCATGGCTTCGGCTTTGCCCGGCAGGGCGGACGACCTTTATACGGTCGGCAACATTCATGTGGATGCGAGCGGCATCTCGACGTCGGCGGCGCGGTCGGCGGCCCTGGCGCAAGGCCGCCCCAAGGCCTGGACAGTCCTCTATCGCCGCCTGACGCACCAGCAGGACTGGGGCAAGCAGCCCCAGCTCGACGATGCGAGCCTGGAGCGGCTCATCCGCACCTTCACCGTCGCCAACGAGCGGCGCTCGACGACACGCTACGTCGCCGATGTGAGCTACAGCTTCAGCCCGGAAAGCGTGGCGCGCGTGCTCTCCGGCAGCGGGGTCGCGTTCGCGCAGAGCCAGGCCAAGCGCCTGCTGCTGGTGCCGATGGCGCCCGGATACAGCCGCGGCTCGCCCTGGACGGCGGCCTTCGCCGCGCCGCGGTTCGCGCAGAGCGCGGTGCCATTCTCGCTTCCCGGCAACGAGAACCTCGAGGGCATGACGCTGGATACGGCCAACTGGCAGCAGATCGAGCCGATCGCGACGCGCCTGCATGCCGGCGAAGCGGTGCTGGTTCTGGCGACGCCGAACGGCAAGACCCTGACCCTCACGCTGAAACGGATGGGCCCCGGCGCGCTGCCCGCCAAGTCGAGCGTCGAGGTGCCGATGCTGCCGGGCGGCGCGCCGGCGACCTATGCCGCGGCGGCCGATGCCGCGCTGCACGCGATCGAGGAGATGTGGAAGTCGCAGAGCGCGCTCAACATCAGCCAGCAGGGGCACCTTGCCGCCGATGTGCGCATCGAGTCGCTGGCGCAATGGGGCGCGCTGCAGGCCCAGATGGCGGCGGTGCCCAACGTCGCCGGCATCAGCGTCACCGCCATGGACATCGGATTGGTGCGCATCAACGTCACCTATCTGGGAACGATCGATCAGCTCAAGGATGCGCTCGCGGCCCAGGGTGTCGCGCTTGCAAGCCGCGGCGGGGTATGGAGCATCGCGTCGGCGGCGCCGGCACCCGCGCCATGAACCCGATGCTGCGCCATCTGCCCAATCTTCTGACGGCGCTTCGGCTCTGCGCCGCGCCGTTCACCGCCTATCTGATCCTGGGCGGACGCGACTGGGCCGCGTTGGCGGTCTTTGCCTTCGCCGGATTGAGCGATGCGCTGGACGGATATCTCGCGCGCCGGCTGGCGCCGGATTCGCGCTTCGGCGCCTATCTCGATCCCGCCGCCGATAAGCTTCTGATGCTCGCGAGCTTCGTGACCTTGACGATGATGGGCGCGGTGCCGTTCTGGTTGACCGCGCTGGTGATCGGCCGCGACGTCGCGATCGTCGCCTGTGTGGGATTGTCCTGGCTGCTTGCGATCCCGCTGCGCATTGAACCTCTTGCGGTGGGCAAGGTCAGCACCGTGGTGCAGGTCGGCTTCATCGCCCTGGTGCTGCTGCTGCGCGCGTTCGATCTGGAGAGTCCCGGCGCGGTCGAGATAGCCGCGGTCGCGACCGCAGCCGTGACCGTCGCGTCATGGCTTGCCTATGCGCAAATCTGGTTCCGCGCCATGGCGCTCGGCCGGCGCGCGGCCTGACATGGCCCAGCTCGTCCTGCCGCTCGGCGCACGTCAGGCGCTCGGCCGCGCGGACTTCGTCGTCGCCGAACCCAACCGCGAGGCCGTCGCCTTCATCGAGTCCTGGCCGCGCTGGCCGCAACCCGCCGCCGCGCTCCATGGACCGCCCGGTTCGGGTAAGTCGCACCTAGCCGCGATCTGGGCCGCACGCGCCAAGGCGCGGATCGTCGAGGGCGAAACGCTCAGCGATGCGGACACCGCAGTGCCGCTCGTCATCGAAAACGCCGAGCGCGCGCCGGAGCCGGCATTGTTCGCGGCGCTCGAGAATGGCACCGCGCTGCTGCTTACGTCTTCAGCGCCGCCCGCGGAGTGGAAAGCGTCGCTTCCCGATCTTGCGTCGCGTTTCCGCGCGCTGCTCGCCTTCGCGCTGTGGGCGCCGGATGACGATCTGCTGAGCGCTTTGGCGCGCAAGCTTTTCGCCGATCGCCAGCTTCAAGTGAGCGATTCCGTCATCGCCGAGATGCTCAAGCAATCAGAGCGCTCGCCCGCCGCGATCCGCAGTTTCGTCGCGCGCCTGGATGAGACCGCACTGGCGCAAAAGCGGGCGGTGACACCTGCGCTTGTCCGCTCGCTTCTCGCGGGATAGCTTTGTGTGGGGAGATGCTTGGCGGGTAACTCATGCGTGGTGCGCTTTGGATTTCGATTGCCCTGTTGGCAATTCCCATTGATGTCGCTCATGCCGCACTCGTAATCTCCACTTCTCCTACAGTGAATGTCAGTTGCAACAACGGCGTCCGTACCTCGACCGCGTCGAGCGCCGTATTGAATGTCACCGATCTGACGACAATGATCGGCTCAATGGATGTGACAATCCAATCGGAGAGCAGCGCGCGCGACATTGTCTTCGACGCAGAATTGGCCTGGTCGAGCTTCCATTCGTTGACCCTCAACGCTTGGCGATCGATTCGCATTGACCAGACGTTGGTCGACCAAGGCGTCAACCGGCTAAAGATCAACACCGGCTTCGGGGGCGATCTGACATTCGCCCGCAATGCGCGATTGACGCTCTGGGACGGCCACACGCTTCTCACGATAAATGGCACCTCGTATTTGCTGGTCGATTGCGTTTCCACGCTTGCCGCAGCGATTTCGGCCAACCCGAACGGGTTCTACGCCCTTGCCGATGCGTGCGATGCCGGTCCCGACGGCGTCTACCCCAGTTCCCCGATACCAAGCTTCAATGGAACCTTTGAGGGCTTCAACAACCCGATTTCAAATCTCACAGTCGTGGACTTGGGCGCAGGTCACAACGTGGGCATGTTCGCCAATGCGAAGGGAAGCATTCTCGACAATGTGAATCTCGCCAGAGTTCGGGTGCAAGGGGGGGCGAACGCAATTGTGGGCGGTCTAACCGGCGGGGGCGGCTCGGTGATATCCGGCGCTCGCGTTCAGGGGCAAGTCTCCGGAGGGAGCGCTGCATTTGTCGGGTTGATCGGTGGGGAATGCCTTAACATCCGCAAGTCGAGTTCGTCGGGCAAGGCGAGCGGCGGGACGGACTCCGAGGTTGGTGGCCTGGTCGGCTTAGGCGCCAATATTACCTATTCGACTTCGTCCGCAAAAGTGAAAGCAGGCAATTCTCAGTTCTCAAGTGCTACGGCAGGGGGACTCGTGGGCTATGGGGACGGCGGCACCGTTGTATCAAGCTCCGCTGCTGGGACGGTGAGCGTGGGCAATGGCACGTCCAATTCGGGAAGCTTCGCAGGCGGTCTTATGGGCGGTTCCATCGATGAGAAAATCTCGAGATCTTTCGCCACGGGAATCGTGACGGGAGGCGTTTATTCCATCCTAGGCGGCCTCGCAGGCGATTTGGACAGCGCAGACGAATCCTTTGCTACAGGTTCGGTAACCGGCGGGAAATTCAGCCAAGCAGGCGGGCTAGCGGGCCACAGCTTTAGTGACATTACCAATAGCTATGCACTTGGTCCGGTTAAAGGCGGCATCACTGGAGGCTTCGCCGGCTACAACGGCGGAATAGACACTTCTGTATTTTCCGCTGGAAGCGTGACGGGTACCACGGTCGGAGGATTCGCCGGCGACGACGGTGGCGAGACATCGAACTCGGCCTATTGGGATACGACTACGAGCGGTACGGACCAAGCCGTCGGGAAGTGTGAATTCTCCTGCACGGAAGTCGGCTTAACGGATGCGCAGTTGAAATCCGCGCTCCCCGCCGGATTTGATCCTGCCATTTGGGGCCTTGATTCCAAGATCAACGGTGGATTGCCCTATCTCCTTGACGTGCCGCCACGCTAGACCCGTCATGACAGAGTCGTGATTTTGCACTACTGTCGTCGCGCGGAATTGCGGCAAACGCTTGATGTCAAAGGTTAAACCCAGAATCGTCGCGGGCGGAGAGACGCCGTCCGATGCGCTGATCGACGATCTGCCGCCCGCCGCGGAGCAGGCCTTGGGCGAGATTTTCACCACCCAGGAAAGCGCGCTTGCCCCCGCCATCGATCCCGCCTCGCCCGCGCGCTTCATCAACCGCGAACTTTCCTGGCTCGCCTTCAACCGCCGGGTGCTGGAGGAGGCGAAAAACGTTCGCCATCCGGTGCTGGAGCGGCTGCGCTTTCTCTCGATCTCCGCCTCCAATCTCGACGAGTTCTACATGGTGCGCGTGGCCGGCCTCAAAGGCATGGTCAATGCGGGCGTGACGACGAAAAGCGACGACGGCCTGTCTCCCGCCGAGCAGCTTGTCGGCGTCAACGCGGCGGCGGACGAATTGATCGCCGACCAGCAGACGGTGTGGGCGGCGCTGCATGCGGAGCTGCGCGAAGCGGGCATCGCGATCATCGCGCCGGAAGAGCTGACCGCCGCCGACCGCGAGTGGCTGGACAAGCAGTTCCGAGACCAGATCTTCCCGGTGCTGACGCCCCTGGCGATCGACCCGGCGCATCCCTTCCCGTTCATCCCCAATCTCGGCTTCACGCTCGCGCTCAAGCTGGTCCGGCGCGACGGCAAGAATGTGCGCGCGCTGCTGCCGGTGCCGCCGCAGCTGCTGCGCTTCTGGCGGCTTCCGACCGCGGAGAAGCGCGCGCGCTTCCTGCCGCTCGAAAGCCTGATCGGGCTCCATCTCGACAAGCTGTTCCCGGGGCACACCGTCGTGGGCAGCGGGCTGTTCCGCATCCTGCGCGACAGCGAGGTCGAGCTCGAGGAAGAGGCAGAAGATCTCGTGCGCCAGTTCGAGACCTTGCTGCGCCGCCGCCGCCGCGGCGAGGTCATGCACATGAAGTGCAGCAAGTCGATGCCGGCCGATCTGCGCGAGTTCATCGTCGATCATCTCCAGCTCGAGCCCGACGAGGTGGTGCTGATCGAGCACCTGCTCGGCGTCTCGGATTTGGGCCGGCTGATCCTGGACGAGCGCATGGACCTGCAGTTCAAGCCCTACATGGCGCGATTCCCCGAGCGCATTCGCGATCACGGCGGCGACTGCTTCGCGGCGATCCGCGCCAAGGACATCATCGTCCACCATCCCTTCGAGAGTTTCGACGTGGTGGTGCAGTTCCTGCGCCAGGCCGCCGCCGATCCCGACGTGGTGGCGATCAAGCAGACGCTCTACCGCACCAGCCAGGACTCGCCGATCGTCGGCGCGCTGATCGAAGCCGCCGATGCCGGCAAGTCGGTCACCGCGCTGGTCGAGCTCAAGGCCCGCTTCGACGAGGCCGCGAACATCAAATGGGCGCGCGATCTGGAGCGCGCGGGCGTGCAAGTGGTCTACGGCTTCATCGAGCTCAAGACGCACGCCAAATGCAGCCTGGTGGTGCGCCGCGAGGCCGGCTCGCTGCACACCTATGTGCATTTCGGCACCGGCAACTACCATCCGACGACGGCGAAGGTGTACACCGACCTGTCGCTGTTCAGCGCCGATCCGGCGCTGGGGCGCGACGCGGCGCAGCTCTTCAACTACATCACCGGCTATGCCGAGCCGGTGGCGCTCGAGAAGATCGCGATCTCGCCGCTCAGCCTGCGCGGCCGTCTGGTCGATCATATCCAGCAGGAGATGATCCATGCCCGCGGCGGCAAGCCGGCCGCGATCTGGGCCAAGCTCAATTCCCTCGTCGATGCCGGCCTGATCGACGCGCTCTACCGCGCCAGCCAGGAAGGCGTGCGCATCGATCTGGTGGTGCGCGGCATCTGCTGCCTGCGTGCCGGGGTGCCGGGTCTGTCGGACAACATCCGCGTCAAGAGCATCGTCGGGCGCTTCCTGGAGCATGGCCGCATCGTCTGCTTCGGCAACGGCCACGGCCTGCCGTCGCCGAAGTCCAAGGTGTTCATCTCCTCGGCCGACTGGATGCCGAGGAACCTCGACCGCCGCGTCGAGGCCCTGGTGCCGATCGACAATCCGACCGTCCACCAGCAGGTGCAGGACCAGATCATGGTCGCGCTGCTCAAGGACCAAGCCCAGAGCTGGACGATGAACCCGCAAGGCGTCTACGAGCGCCACCCCGACGCCTTCCTCCCCGACGCGTTCTCGGCGCACACCTATTTCATGACCAATCCCTCGCTGTCCGGACGCGGCCGCGCGCTCAAGATCGACCAGCCGCGCCCCGTCGCCATCGTCACCCGGCGGGAGTGACATGACGGGAGCGCCGGTCGCGGTCGTCGATATCGGGTCGAATTCCGTGCGCCTCGTCGTTTATGAGGGGCTGACGCGTGCGCCCGCGACCATCCACAACGAAAAGTCCATCTGCGCCATCGGCCGCGACATGGTGACGACCGGCCGGCTGCATGTGCAGGGCATGACGATGGCGCTCGAGGCGCTGGCGCGCTTCAGGATCCTGGCCGACGGGCTTGGCGCGGCGATCCGCGAAGCGGTGGCGACGGCGGCGGCGCGCGATGCCCAGAACGGCCAGGAGTTCATCGCCAAGGCCGAAGCCGCCTGGGGCTCGCCGATCCGCATCCTGGCCGGCGAGGAAGAGGCGCGGCTCGCCGCCGAAGGCGTGCTCGCCGGCATTCCCGAGGCCGACGGGCTGGCGGCCGATCTCGGCGGCGGCAGCCTCGACATGGTCAGCGTCAAGTCCGGCCGCATGGGCGAGGCGCACACCTTGCCGTTCGGACCTTTGCGCCTGCTCGATCTGGCCAAGGGCAACGCCTCGAAGGCGCGCGATATCGTCGACGAGGGGCTGGAGAAAATCTCCGGCCTGCGCGGGTTGGAGAAGCGCGGGCTTTATGCGGTGGGCGGCATCTGGCGCAGCGTCGCGCGCGTCGACATGGACCAGCACGGCTATCCGCTGCATGTGCTGCAGCACTACGAGATTCCGCGGTCGCGCGCGCTCAGGCTCTGCGACGTGCTCTCGGTGCAGTCGCGCAAGTCGCTCGACATGATGAGGTCGGTGTCCAAGCGCCGCGCCGAACTCCTGCCCTACGGCGCCATCGTGCTGGAGCGGCTGCTGCTCGCGACCAAGGCAGACCGCATCGTGGTTTCGGCATACGGTCTGCGCGAGGGACTGCTGCATGCGCGCCTGCCGCAGGACGAGCGCGACAAGGACCCGCTGATCGATTTCGCCGCCGGCACCAACAAGCGCATGAGCCGCACTCCGCGACACGCCGAGGAGATGATCGCCTGGCTGGGGCCGGTGTTTCCCGACGAGACGGCCGAGATGCGCCGCATCCGCGCCGCGATCTGCCTGTTCTCCGACATGGGGTGGCGGCTGCATCCCGACGACCGCGCGATCGGGACCTATAACCTGGTGCTGCACGCGCCATTTGCCGGCACCGACCATCGCGCGCGGGCCCTGATCGCGGCGGCCACGTTCCATCGCTATTCCGGCGACGAGGAGATCCCGCGCAGCCTGGTGGTCGAGGATCTGCTTGACCGCCATGACGAACAGACCGCGCTCAGGCTCGGGCTGGCGGCGCGGCTGGCTTTCGCGGTCTCCGCCTCGGCGGAAGGCGAACTCGGGCATACCCGGCTCCGGCTGACCCCGACCAAGCTCTTGCTGGAGGTTCCGCGCCGCCGCGAGATGATCGCCGGCGAGCCGGTCGCCAAGCGGCTGGGCGCGCTCGCCGCCAGCCTCGACCGCAAGGGCGAAATCCTCATCGGGTGACTTTTATCCTCCCCCGCTTGCGGGGGGAGTTATCACCTTGACATAGTACGGCCCAAGCCCTAGATTCGGGGTACTGAAAGGGACGTACCATGTCTAAGGGTCTACTCTCCAATCCGATCTTCCATGACGAAACCAAAGCCCGCGAGTGGCTTGAGGCGCGGATTTGGAAGGATGGCCGCATTTGCCCGCATTGCGGCGTTGTGGACGCCTCGACCCTCATGCAGGGCAAGTCGCACCGTCCCGGCCTGTACCAGTGCAACGCCTGTCGCGAGCCCTTCACGGTCACGGTAGGGACGCTGTACGAGCGCAGCAAAATCCCCCTGCATAAGTGGCTGGCCGCTACCCAACTCCTCATGTCCTCGAAGAAGGGTGTCAGCGCCCTTCAAATCGGCCGCTTGCTCGGCGTCAGCCCGAAGTCGAGCTGGTTCCTCATGCACCGCATTCGCGAGAGCCTTCGCGGGACGAACCTTGAACCGATGGGCGGGGATGGCAAGGTTGTGGAAGCCGACGAAACCTTTATCGGCGGTAAAGAGAAGAACAAGCACAAGCGCCTTCGCAACAAGAAGAACATCGGCGGACAGGGCAAAGAGGCCGTGTTCTCATTGGTTGAGCGTGGCGGGCGTGTCCGTTCGCAGCGCGTTGCAAGCGTCGCTGCAAAGACGCTTCGCCCGATCTTGGTTGAACAGATTGACGCCGCGACAAAGCTCTATACGGATGGCGCAGGCCAGTACCGCCATATGGGCAAGGACTTCGCGCACGAAAGCGTCAACCACGAAATCGACGAATACGTTCGCGGCGACTGCCATACAAACACAATCGAGAGCTATTTCGCGACGTTGAAGCGCGGCATTACCGGCGTGTATCACCACGTCTCGCCGCAGCATTTGAAGCGCTATCTTGCGGAGTTCGACTACCGCCATAACGAGCGCTCGGCTCTCGACATTGATGACGCGCTACGCATGGAAAAGAGCGTATCCGGTATCGTCGGCAAGAGGCTCACCTATCGGCGGACTTGTCGCGAAGGAGAGCCCGTCCTCGGAGCATAAAAAGTACCACGGGCCTAAGCGCAAAAGGCAGAGGCCAGCCGAATGACTCCGGCTGGCCCCGCCACTATCCTAGGAATCGCGACAAACCTAGGAGATTACGATGGGAACCGTCGAATTCGTCGGCCAAGCGCCTTACGCGCTGCCCATGACGCAACATACAAAAGCAATTGTCGTAGGAGATACGGTGGAGCTGCATATTCGTCTTCTAACCAACCCTCGTAGTCTTGAGACTGTAATTGTGAGGCTGACAGCGAGCCAAGCGTTGCTTCTCGCAGGCCAACTTGCGTCAGAGTCTGCGAAGGCGGGGCGTACGAGGGAATAGACATCACGCATCCTATCGGCTAAATTGTTTCTAGCCGTTGGCGCGGTCATTGAGACGGAGCGCGGCGTTGCAGCGCCGCCCGTCGCTTCCAATCTAGCATTTGAAGCCGTTGCTCGCCAAGGCCAATTCGACAAGCGAGCTTGCAGACGCGTCACGTTGCGCCGGGTTGTCATCCAGCCAGCGTATGACAACATCGGTTGCCTGACCGACGGTGACGCCATCGCGCAGGCAGATTCTGGCTTTGTGCACAATCATCAAGCGGTTTTTGCTTAACCCATAAATAGGCGCGATCAGAACATCTACTGCGCCGATGATATAGCCAGTGCATATCCCTTTGGCGAAGTCGTTGTCGCTCTTGCAGGTGATGTAGAGTTCATTTCCGCTCTTGAAGCTCGGGCTCGCGGATGCGGGGAGACAGACAGCGCCCATGACGCAAATTGCGGCTGGCCACTTCACGGGAACTTCCGCTCTTTAGGCTGGGCGTCGATGATAGCGCGTGCATCCCACACTTTCGGCCCACGCTGCGCTTCCCCGTCACGGTACATGTAAATCACGATGTCCATGCCTGGCACGACATAAGGGATGTCGTTTCCGCCCACTGTCGTCGCTGTTGCAGACCATGAGCCGCCACTTACATCGCCGCTCGCATAGGTCTGCGTCGGCGTATGGAATACCCCGGCTATGGTCGTGTCCTTGCTGCCGAGGATCGTGAAATAGCGGTAGCCGTGAGTAATCGTTGTGTAGGCTGCCGTCACCAGCGTTTTCTGCATCACGTCGGCTTGCTCGTTGAACATGCTGCCGCTGCCGCTGATTATGGCGCGGCGGTCGTCAAGCATGAGCGTTCTGGCGTGAGTGCATGCGCCCAGCACCAAGCAGACAAGCAAACCGACGCGTCGCATGGGCTCCCCTCCCTGGCGATCGGGGAGTTGAGAAGCCGACACGAGGAAGGCCGCATACGCCTTTAGGCTTTCGCCCTGAACATACGCGTATGCCTCCTCGACCATAAAGGTGAGGAGTGCATTGCGGCTGCACTGAAAGCCGCCTCATGTCGGGGTTCTCACGCCCCGGAACGGCCAATAAGCCGCCCCAGGGCACTATAGCCGCTTCGCCCTAGGCGCGCGAATCTGTGGGCTTTGCAGCCTTCTTGCTGGCCCGTTTGGGCCGACTCAACGCCTTCTTGCCAGCGCTGTCCTTGTGTAGTGGCCGATGGTGCAGCGCCGCGTCGATAGCGCTTTCGAATCTTTCCCATCCATCGGGCCGCTGATCGTGGTTGACATTGGGGGGCTTAGGCATGGTGTTACCTGAAGGCGAGGTTGAGGTACTAGCAAGATTAGGACGTATGATAACGGGGTGGAATGGGGTCGAGCATACCGCCAGAAGCCTGCTAATGTGGCAATGCAACCACCCAAACGTCGCCGCGCTGACTTCCGAAATGACCAGCACGGCAATGCGCGATGCCCTGCTTGCCATAGCGAAGGTCATTCCACGAGAGGAGGTTAGCGAACACCTTCAACACTTCGCCAAAGCGTTAGACTTAGCGAGAGAGCACCGAAACTATTATGCCCACGGGGTCAAAGCCGTCGTGTTCATGCCGGAGCTCCAAAAGCACGTCGGCGTTGTCCAGCACTATACTGCGCGTCAGAATCTGGCCGAGGACTTCGACATCGCCACCGCTGAAAACCTTGCCACCATCGCCAAACACTGCTTTGAGCTAAGCGCATACGGCTTGGCGATCATGTCTCGGTACGGTCGCGGCGGCAGTACAAAAGCTGCGCGGAAGGCGTGGCCATCATGGCCCGAAAAACCGACTCCGCTATGGAGGCTGCTAAAGAGTCGTAGGACAGAAGCGCGGCGTCCTCGCCGGCGGCGAGCATCTCGGGCGTGATTTCTATTGGGGATGTAGTCCTTTCCATAAACCTCTCCTGTGAGAGGGAATTTCACGCAACAAAGTAACGGCCTGTCTTGCTTGTTCTAGCAGTAGCGGCTACTATGTCAAGGTGATAATTCCCCTTGCGGGGGAGGTCCGCCCGCAGGGCGGGGAGGGGGAGCAAGCGACTTGCCCCCTCCGCCTCGCTCGCGAAGTGCTCGCTCGGCACCTCCCCCCGGCTTCGCAAGAGCTACGCCGGGCAAGGAGAATCTCAAGGCCGGCGAAGCGAAGCGTAGACGGCCGTAAATGGGGGAGGATGATCGCGCCAGACGACCTTGCCTCGTTAACCACTTAAGGGGTTTAAGGGGCTTCAAAGCCGGTCCCCGAAGGGTCATATATCCTGGGGGCGAAGGAGACTGCATGGGCACGTTCAGCATCTGGCACCTTCTCATCCTGGGCGGCATCGCGCTGCTTTTGTTCGGAGGCCGCTTCAAGGTCTCCGAGCTGATGGGCGATCTGGGCAAGGGCATCAACAGCTTCCGCCGCGGCCTGTCGGAACGCGACGAGCCGCCGCGCGCGCTTCCGCCCGACACCCAGGCCGACGGCACCAAGAAGGATACGGGCGCACAGCCCTGAGCGCGCGGCCGCCGCGCGACGCGGAAGGATAGTCTCACGCGATGCTCGTCGATCTGAGCTGGAGCCACATCCTCATCCTTCTGATCGTGGCACTCGTCGTCATCGGGCCGAAGGATCTGCCGCGCTTCATGCGCACGGCCGGGCGCTGGGCGGGCAAGGCGCGCTCCATGGCCGATCAGTTCCGCCGCAGCTTCGACGAAATGGCGCGCCAGAGCGAGCTCGACGAGCTGCGTGCCGAGCTGAACGCGCTGCGCGAGGTCCGCCCGCTGGCGCCGCTGGCCGAGGCGTTGCACGAGCCCATCCTGCCGGCGGACATGATGGCCCCCCTGCCGCCGCCTGAAGCCGAGACGCCCACGCCTCCCACCGACGTGCCCGGCCCATGAGCACCGCGACCGGCGAGGACGAAGAGGCGATCGAGGCGACCAAGGCGCCGCTGATGGATCACCTGCTGGAGCTGCGCAAGCGGCTGATCTGGTCGATCCTGGCGTTCGTCGGCGCGTTCCTCGTGTGCTTCTTCTTTGCCCGGGAGATTTTCGGCTTTCTCACCTTGCCGCTGGCGCATGCGCTCAAGGGCCAGCCCAACGATCACCTGATCGCCACGGCGCTGACCGAGACCTTCTTCACCTACATGAAGGTCGGCATGTTCGCAGGATTGTGCCTGTCGTTCCCGGTGGTCGCGGCGCAGATCTGGATGTTCGTGGCGCCGGGGCTTTACCGCAACGAGCGCAAGGCCTTCCTGCCGTTCCTGCTCGCCACCCCGTTCCTGTTCGCGCTCGGCGCGGCCTTCGTCATCTATGTGATGCTGCCGTTTGCGATCCACGCGCTCCTGGGCTTCGACACGCCGGGGACGGGCGGGCGGCTCGGCATCCAGCTCCAGGCCAAGGTCAGCGAATATCTCGACTTCGTGATGACCCTGATCTTCGCGTTCGGGCTGACGTTCCAGATGCCGGTGCTGCTGACGCTTCTTGGCCGTGTCGGCATCATCACCAGCGCGCAGCTGCGCCAAGTCCGCCGCTATGCGATTGTCGGCATCACCGCGCTCGCCGCGGTGCTGACGCCTCCCGACATCTTCAGCATGGTGAGTTTGATCGTGCCGCTGGTGCTGCTCTACGAAATCTCGATCGGCTGCGTCTGGCTCATCGAGCGCGGACGGGAGAAGGCACCCCAAACTTAACCAATCCCGTCATGGCCGGGCGTCGTGACGCTGTCGCTACGACCCCGGCCATCCAGCTCTTCTTTCGCTTGGCTCACTGGATGGCCGCCTTAAAGGGCGGCCATGACGGCAGATTAAAGGTACCGCGCCCTGTTGCGGTCCTTGCCGAGGTGGAGGCTGGCCTGGATGGCGCCCCAGTTGAGCACCGCCACCAGCAGGGCGGCGATGGCGATCAGCGCTTCGATATCCTTGAAAATGTCCGGTGTCATGGTTTTACGCAACTGCCTTCCCGTCCGGAATCTGAACGGGCGGGACAGATTCTCGTTCCGCCTCTCCCGTCAAATTGAAGAGGTGATGCTGCGATGACACGCCGGCCTGGTCAGACTTCGCCCTGGCGGCGGCGATCCTTCTCGGCTTCGCGGTAGTTGCGCGCCACTCCGGCTTCGGATCGGGCTTTGTCGTTCGGGCTGCGCCGATGCCATTGCAAGGTGCCGTAGATCAGCGCCCCGAGAAGAAGGATGGTGCCGATGCCCCACGCGGCCTCCGGCACCCAGCCGCTCACTGGTCGGACGTCCGTCGCGCATTGCGGCCCTCGAGCCGGCGGTGCCAAAGGTGCCACTGCACGCCGCCGAGCACGCGCCCGCTCAGGACGACGAAAAGGGTCACTGCGGTCAACATCTCGCTGGTCATTCGCATGCAGAGGTAACGAACGGGCGGAAGGCGGGGTTCCAGGCCCGGGTCCGCGCTTTACCCCCTCGGGCGGCCATGCCATTACCGGGACAATCGAGGTTAAGGCCCATGCACGACATCAAGGCGCTCCGTGACGATCACGCGGCTTTCGTAGCCGGGCTGCGCCGCCGCAACATTGACGATTCGCAGACTCTCGCTCAGGAGATTCTCGATCTTGACTACGGTTTGCGCGGGCTTTTGACCCGGCTTCAGGCGGCACAGGCGCGGCGCAACGAGGCGTCCAAGCTCATCGGCCAGGCCAAAGCGAAGAAGGACGAGGCCCAGGCCCAGGCGCTGATGGCCGAGGTCGCGGGGCTGAAGGAGGAGATCCGCAAGGGCGAGGAGGAAGAGCGCAGCCTCAAGAAGCTGCTGGACGATCTCCTCGCCTCCATCCCGAACCTGCCTGCGCCGGAGGTGCCCGATGGGCGCGACGAGAACGACAATGTCGAAGTGCAGGCGCGGGCCTTCGGCGCGCGGCCGGCGATGAATGCCGCGCGCGAGCATTTCGACATCGGCGAGGCGCTCGGCCTGATGGATTTCGAGCGCGCCGCCAAGGTGTCGGGCGCGCGCTTCGTCTATCTCAAAGGGGCGCTGGCCCGTCTCGAACGCGCGCTCGGCGCCTTCATGCTCGACCTGCACACCGACACCTTCGGCTACACCGAAGTTGCACCGCCGATATTGGTCCGTGACCACGCGATGTTTGGAACGGGGCAGTTGCCGAAGTTCCAGAATGACCAGTTTTTTGCTTCAAAGCAAATTGACCTTTCCGATATCAGTGCAATTGCCGAAACACCGGAGCATGCAATCTCAATCACTCATTTGAACTCTCACACTCTGAGGAATATAGCGAAGGAAATATCCGCAATTCCCGATTGGGCCGAAGAGGGAGCAATAAATTCCGATGAAGGCAGCCCCTCGTATCAACTATTTGTCAGAAAAATGGAGGCGGTTGGCGAAGCTCCGCCATATTGGCTCATCCCAACCGCAGAAGTATCGCTGACCAATTACGTCAACGGCGAAATCCTCGACGAGGCGCAGTTGCCGATGCGGATGACGGCGTGGACGCCGTGTTTCCGCGCCGAGGCGGGGGCCGCGGGCAAGGACACGCGCGGCATGATCCGCCAGCATCAGTTCTCGAAAGTCGAACTCGTCTCCATCACCACGCCGGAGCAATCCAAAGCCGAGCACGAGCGCATGACCGATTGCGCGCAGGAGGTGCTGAAGCGCCTCGGCCTGCATCACCGGGTGATGACCTTGTGCGCCGGCGACATGGGATTTGCCGCGACCAAGACCTACGACATCGAGGTCTGGCTGCCGGGGCAGAACCGCTTCCGCGAGATCTCCTCGTGCTCGAACTGCGGCGACTTCCAGGCGCGGCGCATGAACGCGCGCTACCGGCCGAAGGAGTCCAAGCAGACGCGCTTCGTCCATACCCTGAACGGTTCGGGACTTGCCGTCGGCCGCACCCTGATCGCCATCCTGGAGAACTACCAGGACGCGGACGGCTCGGTGCGCATCCCCGACGCGCTCAGGCCATATATGGGCGGGATGGAGAAAATTCAAAAATGAGTGTCACCCCCGGCGAGCGCGCGACTGCGCGCGAGGGAAGGGGGTCCAGTTGTTGAAGCGTTTGTGATATCGACTTTCCTGGATTCCCTTCCCCTCGCTTCGCTCGGCCGGGAATGACACTGTAGGAGTACGTTTGCGCATCCTGATCACCAATGACGATGGCATCCATGCGCCGGGTTTGGGGGTCGCGGAGCGGATTGCGCGCGCGCTGACGGACGACGTCTGGGTCGTCGCGCCCGAGAGCGAGCAGTCGGGCGCCTCGCATTCGCTCACCCTGGCGCTGCCGCTGCGCCTGCGCGAGATCGATCAGCGCCATTTCGCGGTCAGCGGCACGCCCACCGACTGCGTCATGATGGCGTGCGCCCATGTGATGAAGGACAACGCGCCGGACCTCATCCTCTCCGGCGTCAATCGCGGCTCCAATCTCGCCGACGACGTGACCTATTCCGGCACCATAGCCGGCGCCATGGAAGGTTGCGCGCTCGGCATCCCCTCGATCGCGCTGTCGCAATCCTACGGCTTCGACGCGCGTGCGCAGATCAATTGGGAATGCGGCGCGGCGCACGGCCCCACGGTGATCCGCCGCCTCGTCAAGATCGGCTGGCCGGCCGACGTGCTGATGAACGTGAACTTCCCCGACTGCGAACCCAAGGACGTCAAGGGCGTCGAGATCACCATGCAGGGCAAGCGCGACCTTCAGACCGCCGCGCTCGACCGCCGCATCGACGCGCGGGGCTTTCCTTACTTCTGGATCGGCTTCAAGCGCGTGCGCAGCAATCCGCAGGAAGGCACCGACCTGCGTGCCATCTACGAGAAGCGCATTTCGGTGACGCCGCTGCATCTCAATCTCACCGAACGCACGGTGATGGAACGGCTGAGGCGCGAGTTCTCGCCGTGAGCGCCGATCCGCGCGCCATCCAGCTGGTGATGATTTTGCGCAAATACGGCATCGGCGAGCGCGTGCTCTCCGCCATCGAGAAGACGCCGCGCGATTTGTTCGTCGACAAGCCGTTCGAACAAGCGGCCTGGGAGAACACCGCGCTGCCCATCGCCTGCGGCCAGACCATCAGCCAGCCACTGATCGTGGCCTATGTCAGCCAGGCGCTCATGATCGAGCCGCAGATGCGCGTGCTCGAGCTCGGCACCGGCTCGGGCTATCAGGCGGCGGTGCTGGCGCGGCTCTGCCGGCGCGTCTACACCATCGAGCGCCACAAGCCGCTGCTGGCCCAGGCCGAGGCGCGGTTCAAAAAGCTCAAGCTCGACAACATCGTGACCCGCCATGCCGACGGCCTGAACGGCTGGCCGGAGCAGGCGCCGTTCGACCGCATCCTGCTGTCGGCGGCGGTGGCCGATGTGCCCTTAATCCTTATCGATCAGTTAAAGCCGGGCGGAAGGCTGATTGCGCCGGTAGGTAGTGTCCCGAAATCGAACGTTTTGCCGCCGGTCGAAAGTGTTTCTCAACGATTGGTGCAAATAATCCTTGGCCAGGACGGGCCAGAGCGCACCGAGCTCATACCCGTCATGTACGTCCCGATGGTTGCGGGACTGCCGGCCAGGGAAGGCGATGAGCGAGACAGCAAACCTTGAGCGTGCGCGCCGCATCGGCCTGATGGTGCTGGCGGCGCTGGCGCTCGGCGCCTGCGCGGAAACACCCCGCACCGAGCTTTCCTGGGGCGTGCGCGAGCACAAGAGTCGTCCCCATCAAACGGTCGCCCAAGCCGTCGCCGGCAACACTTTCTATGGCCCGCGCGCGGTGAGCCTGCCGCCGGTCCGCCAGGGTACCCTGCCGCCGGTCGACAATGCGGCGCCCCGCGAGCAACAGGCCGACAACGCCAAGCCCAAGCCCAAGCGCATGCCGGCCTGGTACACGCCGGCGCCCACCGCGAATGCTCCGTATACGGCCGATGAGCCAAGCCGCACGGCCGAGGGCCCGGTGCGGTTCGCCTGGCCGCTTTCGGGCCGCGTCGTTTCCGAGTTCGGTCCCGACCAGAGCGGCGAGCGCAACGACGGGATCAACATCGCCGCACCCGCGGGAACCCCGGTCCACGCCGCGGCGGCTGGTGTCGTCAAATATTGCGGCAACGAGTTGCGCGGCTACGGCAATCTCGTGCTGATCGAGCACGACGGCGGCTACATCACCGCCTACGCCCATGTCGACAACATCGTGGTCAACCGGGCCGACCGCGTCGCGGCGGGGCAGGTGATCGCGACCTCCGGCGCCAGCGGCGACGTCGCGTTCCCGCAGCTTCATTTCGAGATCCGCCGCGACAAGCGCCCCGTCGATCCCAAGCTCCTGCTGCCCAGGGGGATGGACACCCGCATGGCGCGCGCGCAGAGCTAGCCCAAGCCCGCGGTTTTCGGCCGTTTTCCTTCGGTTGCAATGCAGGCCGCGGCGGCTATAGTCCGCGCCCGATACGCAATTGCGCCCAAGGTTTCGATGCAGGATTTCCTGACCAGTCCGTTCGTTCCGCTGCTGGCGATGTTCGCGGTCGCCTATTTCCTGCTGCTGCGTCCGCAGCAGGCGCGCGCCAAGGCGCTTCGCGATGCCATCGCCAATGTGCGCCGCGGCGACACGGTGATCACCGCCGGCGGCATCGTCGCCAAGGTGGTCAAGGCGCCGGCCAACGACGATCCCGAGCTGACGGTCGAAATCGCCGACAACGTCCAGGTACGCGTCCTCAAGACGACGCTGAGCGACGTCCGCGCCAAGTCGCAGCCCGTCGAAAGCGCGAAATAGAGTCCGATGCTGCAAGTCCCGCTCTGGTCCCGCATCCTCGTCCTGATCCTCATCCTGGCCGGAATCCTCGAGGCGCTGCCCAATGTGCTTCCCGCCTCGGTGCGCGCGCATCTGCCGGGCCGCTGGGGAAACCAGACCGTCAGCCTCGGCCTCGACCTGCGCGGCGGCTCGTCGATGCTGCTGGAAGTCCAGTTCGGCGAAGTCGAGAAGGAGAAGGTGGAGTCGCTCGGCATCGATGTCGGCCACGCGCTGCGCAAGGCGCATGTCGCCTTCGACAACCGCCAGCTCGGTCCCGACTGGGTCTCGTTCCACATCGTCGGCCATCAGAATCTGGATCAGGCGAAAAGCCTGATGGACGGCGTCAATCCCACTATCGGCACCGGATTGCTGGGCGGCGGCGGGCGGCAGTTCGATCTGAGCGAGCTGCCGGGCGATACGCTCAAGATGCAGATGAGCGAGTCCTACAAGACCCAGGCGCTCAACGACATCGTCAACCAGTCGATGGAGGTCGTGCGCAAGCGCATCGACGAACTGGGCACCACCGAACCCAGCATCGAGCGCCAGGGCGAGGACCGGATCTCGGTGCAGGTGCCCGGTCTCAGCGATCCGACGCGCCTCATCAAGATCCTGCAGACCACCGAGAAGATGACCTTCCAGCTCGTCGACGAGGCGGGAGACGTCGAGCGGGCGAGGACCAAGGGCGACATTCCCATCGGCGACGAATTGCTGCCGGTGGTCGGCAACCGCAACGGACCCCAGACCGAGCGCTGGGATCTGGTGCAGAAGCGGGTGCTGGTCTCCGGCGACCGCATGACGGATGCCAAGGCCGATTTCGACCAGCGCAGCGGCCAGCCTTGCGTCAATTTCCGCTTCGACTCGCTGGGCGCCAAGCAGTTCGGCGACGTGACCAAGGACAATGTCGGGCATCGCTTCGCCATCGTGCTCGACAAGAAGGTGATCTCCGATCCGACGATCCAGGACGCCATTCTGGGCGGCTCGGGCATCATCACCGGCAATTTCACCACCGAAAGCGCCAACGATCTGGCGATCCTGCTGCGGGCGGGCGCCTTGCCGGCGCCGCTGACGCCCATCGACCAGAACACCGTTGGCCCCGAATTGGGCAAGGATTCGGTCAGCGCCGGCGGTTGGTCGACCCTGGCCGGCCTGATCCTGGTGATCCTGTTCATGGTCGGGCGCTACGGCCTGTTCGGCGTCTTCGCGGACGTGGCGCTGATCTGCAACCTGACGCTGCTGATGGCGATCCTGACCGCGCTCGGCGCGACGCTGACCTTGCCCGGCATCGCGGGCATCGTCCTCACCATGGGCATGGCGGTGGACGCCAATGTGCTGATCTACGAGCGCATCCGCGAGGAGCAGAGGAACGGCCGGGGCATGATCGCCTCCATCGATGCCGGCTTCCGCCGCGCGATGGCCACCATCATCGACGCCAACGCCACCCATCTGATCGCCTCGCTGATCCTGTTCCAGCTGGGCTCGGGGCCGGTGCGCGGCTTCGCGGTGACCCTGGGCCTGGGCATCGTCACCTCGTTCTTCACCGCGGTGATGGTGACGCGCCTGATCGTGATCCAGTGGCTGACGACCTATAGGCCGAAGCGCCTGCTGATCTGAAAAAGCGCTGGAATCGGCGAAAAATGGGGTAAACTCCCCAAGGACTCATCGACCGGGAGGGTTTTCGTCCATGGCCGCTTTTCTCGCCAATCTGCGCAACACGGTGATCGCGGGCTTCGTGCTCGCCGCCCTGCTGTTCGTGCTGTACTGGAAAATGCAGGGCTTCGACCAGGCGACGTTCTGGCCGTTCTTCGTGCGCTGGTGCCACATCGGCAGCGGCGTGATGTGGATCGGGCTGCTGTGGTATTTCAACTTCGTCTCGACACCGACGATGCCGAAGATTCCGGCCGAGCTGAAGCCGGCGCTGGGGCGCTACATCACGCCGGCGGCGCTGTTCTGGTTCCGCTGGGGCGCGATGTCGACGCTCTTCTTCGGCCTCATCCTGGCGTGGCAGAACGGCTATATCGGGCCCGCCTACACGCTCGATGCAAGCGATCCGGGCGGAAGCTTCTCCAATCCCAAGGTGATCGACATCGGCATCGGCATGTGGCTGGGCACGATCATGTGGTTCAATGTCTGGTTTGTGATCTGGCCGAACCAGCAGAAGGCACTGAACATCGCCGACAAATATCCGGGCCTGGCGCAGGCCGACAAGGATTCCGCCGCCAGGACCGCCGGCATGTTCTCGCGCATCAACACGCTGCTCTCGATCCCGATGCTGTTCGCGATGGTGGCGGCGGCGCATCTGTATTGATCCGCGCTTACGCACGAAAGGGAAAGCCGCCCGGCGACGGGCGGCTTTTCGTTTGAGGTGAGCGCGGCGGCGTTCGAGGCTTGCGCGCAGGCCGTGCGCCGCGCCGATCCCGACCGCCATCTCAGCGCGTTGTTCGCGCCGGCAACGAAACGGCCGCTGCTTCTCGCGCTCTATGCCTTCAATCTCGAGCTGGCGCGTATCGCGACGAGCGTGCGCGAACCGATGATGGGCGAGATTCGCCTTCAATGGTGGCGCGAGAGCGTCGACCTGGCACACGCGGGAAAGCCGCGCGCGCACGACGCGGTGCAGGCGCTGGCGGCGCTGTTCGCCGCGACCGGACTTCCCACGGATCTCTTTCATGCGACGATCGATGCGCGCCAGTTCGACCTTCTGGACGGCGCCTTCGCGGACGAGGCGCAGCGCGATACCTATCTCGACGGCACATCCGCCAATGTGATGCGGCTGGCGGCGCGCATCCTGGGCGCGGGCGACAGCCTCGACGATCTCGCGCGCGAAGCCGGTCTCGCCTATGGCCTCGCCGGGCTGCTTCGCAACCGCGCGCACGGGCATCGCCGCTTGGTGCTCGCCGATCCCACTGCCGCGCGCCGCGACGCGCGCCGTCACTGGGAGCTGGCGCGCCGCCGCAGGAACATCGGACCGGCGCTGGCCGCCTTCCTGCCGGCGGCGCTGGTGCCGCTCTTTCTGCGCGATCCCGCCAAGCCCGTCGCGCTACACCGCCGCCAGCTGGCGCTGCTCGCCGCGGCCCTGCGCGGACGACTCTAGCCAGGCCTCGAGATCGGCGAGTGCGCGGCGCGACAGCGCCTGCTTGCGGTCCTGACCCTTGGCGACCTTGAGCTCCGGGAAGAGCCCGAAGTTCACGTTCATCGGCTGGAACGTCTTCGCATCCGCGTTGCCGGTGATGTGCGCGAGCAGCGCGCCAAAAGCCGTAGTCGGCGGCGGCGGCACGATCGCATGGCCCAGCAACTGCGCGGCCGCGAAGCGTCCGGCCAGCAGGCCGATCGCGGCGCTCTCCACATAGCCTTCGACGCCGGTGATCTGGCCGGCGAAGCGCACATCCGGCCGCACTTTCAGGCGGAGCTGCCCATCCAGCAGGCGCGGCGAATTGATGAAGGTGTTGCGGTGCAAGCCGCCCAGCCGCGCGAAGCTCGCATTCTCGAGGCCCGGGATCGTGCGGAAGATGCGCGTCTGCTCGCCGTGGCGGAGCTTGGTCTGGAAGCCGACCATGTTCCACAAGGTGCCGAGCGCGTTGTCCTGGCGCAGCTGTACCACGGCGTGGGGACGTCGCCCTGTGCGGGGATCCGTCAGGCCGACAGGCTTCATCGGCCCGAAGCGCAAGGTCTGCGGCCCGCGCGCCGCCATCACCTCGATGGGCAGGCAGCCCTCGAAATAGGGCGTCGAGGTTTCCCAGTCCTTGAACTCGGTTTTCTCGCCCGCCAGCAATGCGGCGATGAAGGCGTCGTATTGCTGCTCGTCGAGCGGGCAGTTGACGTAGTCTGCGCCGTCGCCCCCAGGACCTGATTTGTCGTAGCGCGATTGCATCCAGCAGACCGAGAAATCGATCGTCTCCTTGTGCACGATGGGCGCGATGGCGTCGAAGAAGGCGAGGCCGTCGTCGTTCGTCAGTGCACGGATCGCTTGCGCCAGCCCGGGCGCCGTCAGCGGCCCGGTGGCGACAATGGTCGAGCCCCAGTCTTTCGGCGGCAAGCCCGCGACCTCTTCGCGGCGGATGGCGATGCGCGGATGGGATTGGAGTGCCTGCGTGACGTGGGCCGAAAATCCGTGACGGTCGACGGCGAGCGCGCCGCCGGCCGGCAGACGATGGGCGTCGGCCGCGCGCAGGATCAGCGAACCGCTGCGACGCATTTCCTCGTGCAGCAAACCGACTGCATTGCTGGCCGCATCGTCGGAGCGGAAGGAATTCGAGCAGACGAGCTCGGCCAGGCTGTCGCTCTGATGCGCGTCCGTCCCGCGCACCGGCCGCATCTCGTGCAGCATCGCGCGCGCGCCCGCTTCGGCCGCCTGCCACGCCGCCTCGCTGCCCGCCAGCCCGCCGCCGACGATGTGGATGGTGTTCGTCATGGCGCTTGAATAGTCCGGAACGATTCAAACTACAAATTGCCGGTGTCTGCTGGACTAGAGTACGATCTTTTAAACATGAAATTGACGCTCACATTGGATGATGACATGGCGGCGCGCTTGGAACTGTTGCGCGAGCGGCGCGGTGTAAGCTGGAACGAAATCGTCAACGAGGTGATCCGAAGGGGTCTCGACGTGATTGAGAGACAATCGAAAACATCAAAGTCGAAACAATGACGGTGCTGTGCGAAGAGGCAAGCCTGGGCCCACGAAATGATTGCGCCCAAGAGCGTGTACATACCCTCGGTTTCCTTGATGCGCTGCAACCTGGCGACCAACCATCATGCGATTGCATTTTCACACAAGTTGCTACCCCCACACTTTCGCGTGCCGTTCCCGCCAAGGCCGCGCTTCCTCGAGCTGGGCGGCGAGACGGTAGAGCGTGGCTTCGTCGCCGTAGCGGCCGGTGAACATCATGCCGATGGGAAGTCCGTCGGACGACATTCCCATGGGCAGCGACAGCGAAGGTTGGCCGGTCATGTTGTAGGGCGGGGTGTAGCCGAAGACCTCGCTCTGGCGGCGGTTGAACTCGCGCGGCTCGACATTCACCGGGTCGAGGAAGCCGATTGGCGGCGGCGGCGTCAGCGTCACCGGCGAGAGCAGCACGTCGAACTCGCGCCACAGCGCCAGGATCTGCCGCGAGATCAGCCGCAGATTCTGCAGGCCCTCGCCGACCATGCCGGCGGTCAGCTTGCGCGCGCCCTTGTAGCTCGCCCAGGCGAGCGGCTCGAAATCGTCGCCCTCGGGCGGGCGGCCGATCACCTGCGCCCAATCCTCGACGCTGGCTACGAACATCGCGCCGGAAACCGCGGCCTGCGCGCGATAGAGCTTGCGCCAGTCGATGGGCAAGTCCTTCTTCACGATCAGGACATGGCCAAGCTCCTCGAGCGTCTTCGCCGTCGCCTCGAACACCGCGAGGACGTCGGCGCTCGGCCGGATGCCCCGGGGGACATCCGTATACAGACCGATGCGCAAGCGCCCCGGCGCCGTCGCGATCTCGTCCATATAGGGACGCGCCTTGGGCACCGGCGCATAGGGGGCGTCGTCCTCGGGATATCCCGTCCAGTCGAGCATCGCCGCGCTGTCGCGCACCGTGCGCGTCAGGACGTGATCGACGACGAAGCCGTGCGCGCGGCCGCGGTCGTCGGGTCCGCCGGGATTGCGGCACTGCGTCGGCTTCATCCCCACCAGCCCGCACTGCGCGGCCGGAATGCGGATCGAGCCCAGCCCGTCGCTGCCATGGGCAAGTGCCACCATGCCGCTCGCCACCGCCGACGCCGCGCCGCCCGAGGAACCGCCGGAGGAATGGTTCGGATTCCAAGGATTGCGGCAGATACCCAGATGCCTTCCCTCGGTGGTGCCCGGAATGCCGAACTCCGGCGTGTTGGTCTTGCCCATCAGGACGCATCCGGCCGCGCGATAGCGCCGCGTGAGCTCGGCATCGTCGGCAGAGACATAGTTTTTCAGATAAGCCGAGCCCGCCGTCATCGGCCAGCCTTTGACCGCCATGCCAATGTCCTTGATCAGGAACGGCACGCCTTTGAACGGCCCGTCGGGAAGCTTGCTCTTGGCGCTCGCGCGCGCCTCGTCATAGGCCTTGTAGACGACCGCATTGAGCGTGGGATTGTGCCGCTCGACGCGCGCGACCGCTTCCTCCAGCAATTCCAGCGGCGAGACCTGCTTGCGCCGGACCAGATGCGCAAGCCCCAAGCCGTCATAATCGTCATATTCCGCGAAGGCCATGATCAGATCCTTATCGAGGCATAGCGCTTGGCCCAGGGCGCGAACTGTTCGATCTGGGCTGCGAGGCGCAGCAGGCCGAGCTCGTCGCCGAAGCGGCCGACGAACTGCACGCCGATGGGAAGGCCTTCGCCGTTCCAATGGAGCGGCAGGTTGATCGCGGGCTGCCCGGTCACGTTCTGCATCGCGGTGAAGGGCACATAATCGATCAGCGGAGCGAAGGATTTCTGCGGATCACGTTCTTCCATGTCGAAACTGCCGAGCTTCACCGGCGGCGCGCCCAAGGTCGCGCACAGCCACATGTCGTAGGTCTCGTGGAACCGCGCGGTCTCGCGCGAGGCGGTGTTCATCGCGTGCTTGGCGATCAGGTACTGGGTGGCGCTCACCTGCTTGCCGGACTGATAAAGGCCCCACGTCAGCCCTTCGAACAGATCCTCGCTCGGGGTCTGGCCGGTGAGACCCGCGACGGTGTCGATGCCGGCGGCGAGATTGGCGCTCCACAGCGCCATGAAGCTCGGGATCAGCGCCGCCTGGTCGAGCGCCGGCGAGGTTTCTTCGACATCATGGCCGAGGTCGGCGCAGATCTTGGCGGCCCGCCGGACCGCATCGACACAGTCGGGATGCAGCGGCCGGCCGTCGAGCTTCTGCGTGGCGAACGCAATGCGCAATTTCTTCGGCGCCTCGCGCATCGCGGCGAGATAGGACGGCGGCGCCGGCGGTGCGCAATAGGGATCGCCCGGCACGTAGCCCTGCACCGCATCAAGCGCCGCGGCGGTGTCGCGCACGCTGCGCGAGACCACCAGATCGACGCCGAGACCGTCGATCACCTCGCCGAACTCGGGACCATAAGAGGTGCGGCCGCGCGTCGGCTTGAGGCCGACAAGGCCGCAGCACGACGCCGGAATGCGGATCGAGCCTCCGCCGTCATTGGCGTGCGCAAGGGGCACGATGCCGGCCGCGACCGCCGCCGCCGATCCGCCCGACGAGCCGCCGGTCGAGCGCTGCAGATTCCAGGGATTGTGGGCCGCGCCGTACAGCCGCGACTCGGTCGTCGGCACGAGTCCGAATTCCGGCACATTGGTCTTGCCGAAGATGACGAGGCCGCTCTGCTTGAATCGCGCGGTCAAGATGGAGTCGCTCGGCCAGGGCAACGCCGGCATGAAGCGCGATGCCTGGCGCGTGGGAATGCCTTGCGCGAAGGCGAAGATGTCCTTGAGCAGGAAGGGCACGCCGCCGAATGCACCCGCCGGCGCTATGGTGCGCGCGAGGTCGCGGGCGCGCTCGTAATCCTTGTAGATGATGGCATTGAGCTTCGGATTGAACGCTTCGGCGCGCGCAATGGCTTCGTCCAGCAGCTCTGCGGGCGTGACGTCCCTGTTGGCCACGAGCTCCGCGAGCCCCAGCCCGTCATACTGTGCATAATCGGCAATGGCCATTGCGCGCCTCGTTGTTTTGGCGGCGAACCCTAGCTTTCGGCCATCCGCCTGTCACGGCAGCTTCGCAATCCTCCCCCAGCGGGCAGGATGACGCGAGGTCGGCTTTGCCCTAGGATGGTGGCCTCCTGGGGAGGGGTGTCATGGCAAAGTTCAGGCTCGAAAAGGCCGTTGAGTCTTCGTATTCCTTCGCGTTCTTCCGCTTCCTGTCGGTTCTGGGCATCGCCTGGTTTCCGACCGTCGTCTTCGTCGCGCTGATCTGCGCCGTCGCGCTGGTGCTGTGGCCGGAAGTGCAGGGCCTGCAAGGGCTGATGACGAGCACCGCGCCGAAATTCGCCTACAACCTGCCGCCCGAAGAGCAGCAGCGGCTTCTGCATCTCTTCCTCAATGCGGGCCGCTTCTTCGGCCTGGTCGGGCTCGCAGCCGTCGTGACGCGCTCGATGATCCTGGTGGGCGTTCTCGAGACCGCGCTGGGCAAGCGGCAGGGCCCGAATTTCTTCTTCTTCTCGCTCGGCGCGCCGGTGTGGCGGCTGATCGGCGCCGTCATCCTGGCCTGCATCCTGACGGCCGTGGTGGCAATCGTCACCGGGGTCGCGGGCGGAGCGCTCTTCTGGGCGGTGCAGCACTTCGCGCCGCAGGCGGCGATTGCGGCCGCCATTGTGCTCGGCGCAATCGGGGCTCTGTGGATGATCTATTTCGTGGTGCGGCTGTTCTTCCTGCTGCCGCCGGCCGTGGTGGCCGAGGAGCGGATCGCCATCGGCCGCGCCTGGAGCCTGGGCGGCGGCAATTTCTGGCGCATCTTTGCGCTGGCGCTGGCGATCTGGCTTCCCGTCGCGATCGTTGCCAGCATCCTGTCGTCGGCCTTGTTCGGCATGCAGCGCGCCGAGATGTTCAAGGCGATGATGGGGTCGTCCTCGTTGATGGACGCGATGCATGTCGCCACCAGCCACTATGGCGTGCTATTGATCGCGATGGCGGTGTTCCAGATCGTCTATCTGACCTTGCAGCTGGGATTGGGCGCCGGCGCCATGGCAAGCGCGTACAAGGGGGCGTCGGAGGGTTAGTGGCGAAACTTTCGGCCGGTCAGGCGATCCGCTTTGCTTACGGCTTCACCTTGAGCCAGCTGGGAACGATCATCGGCCTGATCTGGGCGCCGATGCTCGCGATCGCGGTGCTGAATTTCCTCCCCTATCTGCTGGGCGACAATCGGGTTTCGGCGGATCAGAACGCGGCGGCGGCGGGGCAGGCGGCGCTGCGCGGGCTTTTCTTCGGCTTCGCGGCGCTGCTGCTGACGGCCTGCGTCTATGTCGCGGTGATGCGCCAGGCGCTCGGCCAGCGCACGGGCCCTGCGGTGTTCTACTTCTCGATCGGAAGCGCGGAGCTCCGCGTGTTCGCCGGCGTCGTCCTGCTGTCGCTGTTCCTCGGCGCGATCGGGCTGGGCACCTCGCTCGCCGGCGCGCTTGCGATCGCGGGAGGCGGAGCGGCAGGCGGCGGCATCGCGGCGCTGGTGCTGCTCGGCGGCGCCTGCCTCATGCTCGTGCTGCTGACGCGGCTGGGCTTCCTGCTGGTGCCCGTCGCGACAGTGGAGAACCGCATCGGCTTCGAGCGCGGCTGGCAGCTGACCGCGGGCAATTTCTGGCGCATCCTGAGCGTGATCTTCGTGGTGACGTTGCCGGCGGCCGCGATCTTGCTCGGGGCGCTCGCCTGGCTGATCGGACCAGAGCTCGCGAAGCTGATGCCGCTGGCGGCACACATGACGCCGGAAGTGCTTTCCGATCGCATCACGGCGATCATGGACAAGCATGTCGCCGAACTCATCGGCATCAACCTGATCCTCGCGCCGTTCAGCATCGGACTGCTGATGGGTGCGGCGGCGTTTGCCTATAAGCAACTGTCGGCCCGACCCGCGGGGGAGCAATACTGACCTCTGCAGTTTCCGGCCCACACGGCGAGCCGCAGGTCGTTATCATTTGTTGACTTAAAGTTTAGTATGTATTAATTCGTCTAAAGGTCGCGAATACTCGGCGACCAATCCGGCATTTCTGGGAGGCTGGGATGGGGCATCACCCGAAGATCGTAATGGCTATTTTGGCTATTGTCGGGCTCGTATCGCCCAGGGCGCTGGCCAGCGGTGAGTTCGCAGTCACCAATTCTCCGGTGGGCGCGTTTGCCACCTGGGCCACCACTCCCAATGTCAAAATTCTGACCGGCGATTTCAACGGCGACGGCAAGATGGACGTCGCACTGACCGGTCCCAATGGCTGGGCGACCTTGCCCGTGGCGTTTTCCAATGGGGACGGCACATTCAACGTCACCAATCTTCCGATCAGCAATTTCGCCACCTGGGCAGCCACCGCCAATGCCAAGCCGCTGGTCGGCGACTTCAACGGCGACGGCAAGGCGGACATTGCGCTCGTTGGCCCGTCGGGCTGGGCGTCCGTGCCTGTGGCATTCTCCAACGGCAACGGCACCTTCAACGTGACCAACGTGCCGATCAGCGGTTTCGCTGGTTGGGCAGCGACCGCCAATGCCAAGGCGCTCGTCGGTGATTTCAATGGAGACGGGAAGGCCGATATCGCGCTGACCGGTCCCAATGGCTGGGCGACCTTGCCCGTGGCGCTTTCCAACGGCAACGGAAGTTTCAACGTCACCAATATGCCGATCAGCAACTTCGCCACCTGGGCCGCGACCGCCAATGCCAAGCCGCTGGTCGGCGATTTCAACGGCGACGGGAAGGCCGATATCGCACTGACCGGCCCCAATGGCTGGGCCTCGCTTCCCGTGGCGTTCTCCAACGGCAACGGGAGTTTCAACGTCACCAATGTGGCGATCAGCAATTTCGCGAGTTGGGCGGCGACCACCAACGCCAAGGCGCTGGTCGGCGACTTCAACGGCGACGGTAGGGCCGACGTCGCGCTGACCGGTCCCAACGGCTGGGCGACCTTGCCGGTGGCGTTTTCCAACGGCAACGGCAGCTTCAACGTGACCAACCAGCCGATCGCGAGCTTCGCAAGCTGGGCGGCGACGACCAATGCTCATGCGCTGGTCGGCGACTTCAACGGCGACGGCAAGGCCGACGTCGCGCTGACCGGTCCCAGCGGCTGGGCATCCTTACCGGTGGCATTCTCCAATGGCGACGGCAACTTCTCCGTGGCCAACCAACCGATCGCCAATTTCGCAAGCTGGGCCGCCACTGCAAATGCCCAGCCATTGGTCGGGGATTTCAGCGGCGATGGTATCGCCGATATCGCTCTCAGCGGGCCGACGGGCTGGGCCACCCTGCCGGTGGCGTTTTCGAAATCCGTCACCGTGGTGGATATGGTCCCAGCCGGCTCCAGCGGCGAGACAAATCAGGACAGCGAGCCGTTCCTCGCGGTCGATTCGACCAATCCGAAATTCATGGCCGCCAGCGCCTTTACGCCTGCGACCGCATGCGGCGGCACCGCACCGCTCTATGTCTCCTTGGATGGTGGTTTCACCTGGTCCCTCAACAACATCCTGCCAAGTTGCGACACGACGACCGGTACGGCCGACATCACCGAGGGTGATCCAGACGGCTCTCCGGATCGAAGGCTCTATTCCGGCATTCTGGCCCTTCCCGGCATTCCTCTGAAGGAGCTGACCACTTCGGACTTCAGCAATGCGGCAGTTATGACCACACAGAGCTCTCGCAGCAATGTGGACCAGCCTTTCGTCTCGGGCCGGCGCGTCAGCAGCGTCGACCACCTCTTCATAGGGATCAATGATTTCAACGCGTCGCCGGCGACGGCCACCGTGGACGTTTCGGCCAATGGTGGCGCGACATGGACATCGGCGCGCATCGAAAAGCGCTCGGCGCCCTGCGGACAGGATTGGCCTTCTATCCGTCCCGCCTCCGCACCGAACGGGAAGGTCTACGCCGCATTCCTTCATTGCACCGCCTGGAATGGTACTGCGGCAACAATCGACGTCGTGGTCGTAAGAGACGATTCCTGGGCGACGTCCGCCTCGCCGTTCACGGCCCTTGTCGATGGCGGCGATGGTGTTGCGGGCATGCGGGTCGCGACCGGCGTCTCGATCCCCTGGATCAACGGCCCGGCCTTGGGCAACCAGCGCATCGGCTCGACGCTTTCGCTGGCCGTGGATCCGGGCAATTCCGCCAACGTCTATGTCGGATGGTGCGATCGCGTTGGCAACGGCGACATCTACACGGTTCATGTGCGGCACTCGACCAACAGCGGCGCGAACTGGTCCGGCGACGTGCTCACGGTGACGAATGCGACGAATATCGCCCTTGCCATCAACAGCACCGGCACTGTCGCGGCGCTCTACCAGCAGGTGACTGGCAGCGGTGCGAGCGCACGATGGGTGACGACACTGACCCAGACGAAGACTGCCTTCAGCTCGGTGCAGAATACCGTCCTGGCCACCGTGCCGGCGACGGCTCCGGCGCCCACGTTCCAGCCTTATCTCGGCGACTACGATTATCTCCTGGCGGTTGGTCAGGAGTTCCGCGGCGTATTTTCGGCCAACAATACGCCCAATCTCGCCAACTTTCCGCACAATATCAGCTACCAGAGGCAGGTCGATTTCGGGTCGCAGACGTTGCGCAATGGCGGCGGCACGACAGCCATTTCCATCGATCCGTTCTTCTTCAGGGTTCCAGCAATGAACTAGCGGCCGACAACCGGTCTGGAGGTCAGGATCATGAGCAGGTACGAAACGATGAAGAGGCTATGCACGGGATCGGCAGCCGCATTGCTGCTGGCGACCGTGACGCCGGCGGCTCGCTCCGCTGACGAGGCCGCGCCGGCAGGACAAAGCCAGGCGCTGTCCGATCAGGAATTGCATGCCTCGATCGCGTCGGCGGATATCGTCGTGGTCGGTCGTGTGTCGCGAATTCAGGCGCCGAGCGTGCCCGCACTGACGCCCCAGCATCAATTCGTGAGCGAGCACAATCCGGACTGGCAAGAAGCCGTCATAGAGGTGCAGCAGAATTTGAAGGGCGCGAAGGGTGCGTCCGAAGTGGCGGTCCATTTCCCCGCTTCGCCGGACGTGGCGTGGGCCAGTTATCCGAAATTCGCGGTCGGACAATCAGGAACGTTTCTTCTGCGCCAGGATCGCGTTTCGACCACCCCAACCGCGAGGTTGACGCACGGTCCGGCAACAGCGTATGTCGCGCCGACACGCACTTCGATTCTGAGCACCGAGGATGCGGCGCGTGTGAAGGCGCTGCTGGCACAATAGTTGGCGAATATCATCGCTGCGGTCACTCCGCCGCCCGCAGTTTGCGTGACGGAGCAGAGGGCTTTTCCGCCGCGCGGTCCTTGAGCAGCGTCTTGAGATACTGCCCTGTATAAGACCGCGCGACCTTCGCCACATCTTCCGGCGTGCCTTGGGCGACGATCTCGCCGCCGCCGTCGCCGCCTTCGGGGCCGAGGTCGACGATCCAGTCGGCGGTCTTGATGACTTCGAGATTGTGCTCGATCACCACCACGGTGTTGCCGGTGGCGACCAGCTCGTGGAGGACCTCGAGCAGCTTCTTGACGTCGTGGAAGTGCAGCCCCGTCGTCGGCTCGTCGAGGAAGTAGAGCGTGCGGCCGGTGGCGCGGCGCGACAGTTCCTTCGACAGCTTGACGCGCTGCGCTTCGCCGCCGGAGAGCGTCGTCGCCTGCTGGCCGATGGAGATGTAGCCCAGGCCGACGCGCTTCAAGGTCTCCAGCTTCTCGGCGATCGACGGCACCGCCTTGAACAATTCGGCGCCGGCTTCCACCGTCATGTCGAGCACGTCGGCGATGGAATGGTCGCGGAACTTCACCTCGAGCGTTTCGCGGTTGTAGCGCTTGCCCTTGCAGACGTCGCATTGGACATAGACGTCGGGCAGAAAGTGCATCTCGATCTGGATGACGCCGTCGCCCTGGCAGGCCTCGCAGCGCCCGCCCTTGACGTTGAACGAGAAGCGTCCCGGCGCATAGCCGCGCGCCTTGGACTCCGGCAACTCCGCATACCAGTCGCGAATCGGCGTGAAGGCGCCGGTATAGGTGGCAGGATTGGAGCGCGGCGTGCGCCCGATCGGCGACTGGTCGATGTCGATGACCTTGTCGAGGAATTCCAGGCCCTCGATCTTGTCGAACGGCGCGGGGTGCTCGCGCGCGCCGTTCAGCTTGCGCGCCGCGGCCTTGTAGAGCGTCTCGATGACGAGCGTCGACTTGCCGCCGCCGGAGACGCCCGTGATGCAGGTGAAGGTGCCGAGCGGAATCTTCGCCGCGACGTTCTTGAGATTATTGCCGCGCGCGCCGCTCACCGTCAGCCAGCGGTCGTGATTGGCCTTGCGCCGCCGCGCCGGGATCGCGATCTGCTCCAGCCCGACAAGGTATTTGCCGGTCAGGCTCTTGGGGCTGCGCATGATGTCCTCGGGCGTGCCCTCGGCGATGATGTGGCCGCCATGGATGCCGGCGCCCGGGCCCATGTCGACGACGTGGTCGGCCTGGCGGATCGCATCCTCGTCATGCTCCACGACAAGCACCGTATTGCCCATGTCGCGCAGGCCTTTGAGCGACTCGAGCAGCTTGGCGTTGTCGCGCTGGTGCAGGCCGATGCTCGGCTCGTCGAGCACGTAGAGAACGCCGGTCAAGCCCGAGCCGATCTGCGAGGCGAGCCGGATGCGCTGGCTCTCGCCGCCCGACAAGGTGCCGGAGTTGCGGCTCAAGGTGAGATAGTCGAGCCCGACATTGACGAGGAATTTCAGCCGCGCGCGGATTTCCTTCAGGATGCGCGCAGCGATCTCGTTCTGCTGCCTGTTGAGCTTCTTGTCGATGTCGCGGAACCAGGTGTCGGCCAGCCGGATCGAGTGTTCGCAGACCTGCCCGATATGGACGCCGCCGATCTTGACCGCCAGCGCCTCGGGTTTGAGGCGATAGCCCTTGCAGGCCTCGCAAGGCGAGGTGTCCTGGAAGCGCTCCATCTCCTCGCGCACCCACGACGAGTCCGTCTCCTTGAAGCGGCGCTGCATGTTGGGGATGACGCCTTCGAACGGCTTTTTCGTCTCGTAGCGGCGCAGGCCGTCGTCATAGACGAACTTGATCTCGTCCTCGCCCGAGCCGTGCAGGATGATCTCCCGCGCCTTCTTCGGCAGGTCTTCCCAGGCTTCGTTGAGCGAGAACTTGTAGTGCTTGGCGAGCGCCTCGAGCGTCTGGAGATAATAAGGAGAGGAGGACTTCGACCAAGGCGCGATCGCGCCATTGCGCAAAGTGAGATGCTCGTCTGGCACGATCAGCATCGGATCGAAATAGAGCTGGGTGCCGAGCCCGTCACAGGTGGGGCAGGCGCCGTGCGGGTTGTTGAACGAGAACAGGCGCGGCTCGATCTCCGGGATGGTGAAGCCCGACACCGGGCAGGCGAATTTCGACGACAGCATCATCTGCCGCGGCTTGCCGTCCTTGTCCTTTTCGTCGGCGAATTCGACGATCAGCAATCCGTCGGCGAGATTGAGCGCGGTCTCGATGGAATCCGGCAGGCGGTTGCCGATGTCGGCTTTGACCACGATGCGGTCGACGACGATCTCAATGTCGTGCTTGAGCTTCTTGTCGAGCGTGGGCGTCTCGCCGATGTCGTAGAACTTGCCGTCGACCTTGGCGCGCTGAAAACCCTTCTTCTGCAGCTCGGCCAGCTCCTTGCGGTACTCGCCTTTGCGCCCGCGCACGATCGGGGCCAGCAGGAACAGCCGCGTGCCTTCGGGCAGCGCCAGGATGCGGTCCGCCATCTGGCTGACGGTCTGGCTCTCGATGGGGAGTCCCGTGGCGGGCGAATAGGGCACGCCGACGCGCGCGAACAGCAGGCGCAGATAGTCGTAGATCTCGGTGACCGTGCCCACCGTCGAGCGCGGATTGCGCGAGGTGGTCTTCTGCTCGATGGAGATCGCCGGCGACAGGCCCTCGATATGATCGACGTCGGGCTTCTGCATCAGCTCGAGAAACTGGCGCGCATAGGCCGACAGCGACTCCACATAGCGGCGCTGGCCCTCGGCATAGATGGTGTCGAAGGCGAGCGAGGACTTGCCCGACCCCGACAAGCCGGTGAGCACGGTCAGGGTATCGCGCGGAATCTCCACGTCGATGTTCTTCAGATTGTGTTCGCGCGCGCCGCGGATGGAGATGTTCTTGAGCATGGTCTTCCGTCAGATCGAAACGCACAGTGTGGCCAGCCGGGAAGGGGGCGGCAACCGCAGGGGCGTCATATTCGGGTTGATATCCGCGAACGCGGCCTGGCGCGCCCGCGGTCCTTCAGAGATGGGCATCAGGAGCCTATTTCGCAAGGCGCTCGAAATTTGGCAGCAGCCCGCCATGAGGCCTCAAGAAGCTGGGGATTGACTCGAATTCGTCTGGAACATAAAGAGAACGGATAGAGTCGGCAATAGCGGGCCGCACGGCAGCGGCTTAAGACTGCGGCGCAAGGACGAGCACGGAAGGCGGCGGCGATGGCGGGAAGCGTCAACAAGGTGATCCTGGTGGGCAATCTGGGCAAGGACCCGGAAGTTCGCCGCATGCAGAGCGGCGACCCGGTGGTGAACCTGTCGCTCGCGACCTCCGAAAGCTGGCGCGACAAGGCCTCGGGCGAGCGCAAGGAGAAGACCGAATGGCACCGCGTGGTGATCTTCAACAAGAACCTCGCCGAGATCGCCGAGAAATACCTGCGCAAGGGCGCCAAGGTCTATGTCGAGGGCAGCCTGCAGACCCGCAAATGGACCGACAAGGACGGCCAGGAGAAGTACTCGACGGAGGTGGTGCTGCAGAATTTCCGCGGCGAGCTGACCATGCTCGATTCGAAGGGCGAAGGCGGCGGCCAGAGCCGCGGCTCGTTCGGCGGCGCGGGCGACGCCCCGGCCAGCTTCGACCGCAGCGAACTCGACGACGAGATTCCGTTCTGACGACCGAAGGTCGTCATGGCCGGGCTCGACCCGGCCATCCAGCGGCAAGCGCCCGCGAGAAACGAAGTCAGATGAGGCGCGCTGGTCGAGCGCGGCCGTGACGGTCGTTTTTGTGGTGATTTGGCACTCGAAATGCTACCAACTCTCCATGATTTTGGCCCCTGAATCCCGCCGCGCCGGACCCCGCAATTGAGCGACGAGAACACCCCCGCCGCTCCGCCCTTCGGCGGCAACGTCACCGGCATCGCCATCGAGGACGAGCTCAAGCGCTCCTATCTCGATTACGCGATGAGCGTGATCGTCTCCCGCGCGCTTCCCGATGCGCGCGACGGGCTCAAGCCGGTGCACCGTCGCATCCTCTATTCGATGCACGAGAACGGGCGCGACTGGAACAAGCCGTACCGCAAATCGGCGCTCATCGTCGGCGACGTGATGGGCAAGTATCACCCGCACGGCGACAGCGCGATCTACGACGCGCTGGTCCGCATGGCGCAGGATTTCTCGCTGCGCGTGCCCCTGATCGACGGCCAGGGCAATTTCGGCTCGGTCGACGGGGACGATCCGGCGGCGATGCGCTACACCGAAGTGCGCCGCGCCAAGATCGCGCATGAGCTCACCGAGGACATCGAGCAGAACACCGTCGAGTTCCAGCCGAACTATGACGGCTCGGAGCGCGAGCCGATCGTCCTCCCGGCCCGCTATCCCAACCTTCTGGTCAATGGCGCCAGCGGCATCGCGGTCGGCATGGCGACCAACGTCCCGCCGCACAATCTGGGCGAGGTGATCGACGCCTGCCTCGCCTATATCGACGATCCTTCGATCTCGATGGAAGCCCTGACCGAGATCGTGCCGGGGCCGGATTTTCCGACCGCGGCGATGATCATCGGAAAGCAGGCGGCGCGCGGGGCGCTGGCCCGCGGCCGGGGCTCGATCCTGATGCGCGCGCGCTGCCACATCGAGGAGATCCGCAAGGACCGCGAGGCCATCATTGTCACCCAGCTGCCCTATCAGGTGAACAAGGCGCGGCTGCAGGAGAAGATCGGTGAGATGGTGCGCGACAAGCGCATCGAGGGCATCAGCGAGATCCACGACGAAACCAACCGCCACGGCATGCGGGTGGTGATCGAGCTCAAGCGCGACGCGTCGTCCGACGTCGTGCTCAACCAGCTCTATCGCTATTCCGAGCTGCAGACGACGTTCGGCGTCAACATGCTGGCGCTCAACGACGGCAAGCCGCAGCTCCTCAATCTCAAGGACCTGATCGCCGCCTTCGTGCATTTCCGCGAAGAGGTCGTGACGCGGCGCACCCGCTTCAACCTGGCCAAGGCGCGCGACCGTGGCCATGTGCTGGTGGGCCTCGCCATCGCGGTCGCCAATATCGACGAGGTCATCCGCCTCATCCGTTCATCGCCGGACGCGGCCGCCGCGCGCGAGGGCTTGATGGCGCGCGACTGGCCGGCCAAGGACGTGGGCCCCCTGATCGCGCTGATCGCCGACCCGCGGCACGTGCTCTCGGCGGAGGGCACGATCCGCATGTCGGAGGAGCAGGCCAAGGCGATCCTCGATCTGCGGCTGCAGCGGCTCACGGGGCTCGGCCGCGACGAGATCGCCGACGAGGCCGCGAAGCTCGGCGAATCGATCGGCAATTACCTGGACATCCTGCGCTCGCGTCCGCGCGTGCTGCAGATCATCCGCGAGGAGCTGGGCAAGATCCGCGACGAGTTCGCCACGCCGCGCCTCACCGAACTGGTCGATGCCGAGGTCGAGATCGAGGACGAGGCGTTGATCGAGCGCGAGGACGTCGCCGTCACCGTCACCCATGCCGGCTACATCAAGCGCACGCCCTTGGCCGAATACCGCGTGCAGGGCCGCGGCGGCAAAGGCCGCGCCGGCATGGCGACGCGCGAAGAGGATTACGTCACCAATCTTTTCGTCGCCTCGACGCATGCGCCGCTGGTGTTCTTCTCCTCCAGCGGCATGGCCTACAAGCTGAAGGTCTGGCGCCTGCCCGAGGCCCGCATCCAGGGCAAGGGCAAGGCGATGGTGAACCTGTTGCCGCTGTCCGAGGGCGAGCGCATCGCCACCATTCTGCCGCTGCCCGAGGATGAGACGCAGTGGGAGAAGCTGAACGTCGTCTTCGCCACCAAATCGGGCCAGGTGCGCCGCAACGAGCTTTCGGATTTCGCCAGCATCAACCGCAACGGCAAGATCGCGATGAAGCTGGAAGCCGGCGACGCCATCGTCGGCGTGCAGACCTGCACCGACCAGGACGACGTGCTGCTCACCACCCGGCTCGGCAAATGCATCCGCTTCGCGCTCACCGACGTGCGCGTCTTCAAGGGCCGCGACTCCACCGGCGTGCGCGGCATCAAGCTGGCGGAAGGCGACGAGATCGTCAGCCTGACGCTGCTGCATCATTCCGACGCCGACACCGCCGAAGGCCGCGCCTACCTCAAGCAGGCCAACGCCGCGCGCCGTGCCGCGACGGGCGAGGATGAGATCGTCGACGAGGCCGAGGACGAAGAGAGCGTCGAGGAAGCGACGCTGTCGCCGGCGCGCTACGCCGAACTCGGCGCGAAGGAGCAGTTCGTGCTCGCGGTCTCCGAGAGCGGCTTCGGCAAGCGCACGTCGTCCTATGAGTATCGCGTCACCGGCCGCGGCGGCTCGGGCATCGTCGCCATGGGCATGGGCCGCAAGAACCACGCCATCATCGCGGCCTTCCCGGTGGAGGAATCCGATCACCTGATGCTGATCAGCGATCAGGGCCAGACCATTCGCGTGCCGGTCGGCGACATCTCGATCCAGGGGCGCGCCGCCCAGGGCGTCACCGTGTTCCGCGTCGACGAGGGCGAGCGTGTCGTATCGGTGGAGCGTATCGAGGACGATTCGGGGGAAGGGACCTGACGTGGCCAGAAAACGCATCGGGCTCTATCCCGGCACCTTCGATCCGGTAACGCTCGGCCATCTCGACATCGTCAAGCGCGCGGTGAAGATCGTCGACCATCTGGTGATCGGCATCGTGTCGACGAACTCGTCCAAGGCCCAGGTCTTCTCGCTCGACGAGCGCGTCGAGATGATGCGCCGCGAGGCGACCAGCATCGCCGGCGAGCGCGCCACCGTCGACGTCAAGACCTTCGACATGCTGCAGGTGAAATTCGCCCACGCGGTCGGAGCGAGCGTCGTCATCCGCGGCCTGCGCGCGGTGTCGGATTTCGAGTACGAGTTCCAGATGGCGGCGATGAACCAGCGCATGGACAAGGAGATCGAGACCGTCTTCCTGATGGCCGATCCGCGCAATCAGGCGATTTCCTCCAGGCTGGTGAAAGAGATCGCCATGTTCGGCGGCGACATCTCGCAATTCACCTCGCCCTATGTCGCCGAACGCCTGGTCAAACGTTGCAAGGAATTGGGAGCAAGGAGCTGATGGCGCACGACCCCGAGAACACCCTCATCATGGAGCTGAAGAGCGGGCCGGTCGTCATCGCGCTCCGGCCCGATCTGGCGCCCGGCCATGTCGCGCGCGTGAAGGAATTGGCGCGGCAGGGCTTCTATGACGGCGTCGTCTTCCACCGCGTCATCCCGGGCTTCATGGCGCAGACCGGAGATCCCACCGGGACCGGCTCCGGCGGCTCCGATCTGCCCGACCTGAAGAGCGAGTTCTCGGGCGAGAAGCACAAGCGCGGCACGGTCTCCGCCGCGCGCACCTCCGACCCGCACAGCGCCAACAGCCAGTTCTTCATCTGCTTCGACGACGCGCCCTGGCTCGACCGGCAATACTCGGTCTGGGGCCAGGTGATCGAAGGCATGGAGCATATCGACGCCATCAAGAAGGGCGGCGACCGCAACAACGGCGCCATCTCCGGCGCCCCGGACAAGATCCTCAAGCTGCGCGTCGCGGGGGATGCCGAGAAATCGTAGCCTTCTACAGCGCGTGCCGCTGGTCCCAGGCGGTGCACTCCGAAAGCGTGCGGTTGTAGACGGATTCCTGGGTCTCTTCGTCCTCGCCTTCGTACGCCGCATCCTCGGCGCGCTGCCGCGCCAGCTTGGTGCAATGCTCCTTACTGAGCGGCGCAGGCGCCACCGGCGCGGCGGCCGCGGCGCTCTGCTCCGAAGCGGCGGCGCCCGCACCCGTGTCTGCGGCGGGCGCGGCAACTTGCGGTCCGTCGCTGCTGTCCGGGCCGAAGAAACTGTCCACGTCCGAACAGCCGCAAAGCCCCAAGGCCATGACCAGTCCCACCACCGCGCTGCGCATTGCCCGATCTCCGCTTTGTCGGCGCCATTGTGAGGGGTGCACCGCGCTTTGTCATCCGCGATTGATTGCCCCCACGGGGCCCGCTTGCTAGAAGCGGCACCGGCCTGGCAGGGACATTGAGGGCAGATTGCTCATCCTTCACATCGGAACGCACAAGACCGGAACCTCGGCCCTCCAGGCTTTTCTGGCGAGTCAGTCGCAAAGGCTCTGCGGGCTCGGCATCCGCTATGTGCAGGCCGGCCGCGAGGGCCGGAAAGCGCATCATCCGCTGGGCTGGGGCATTCGCGGCCGCCGCGGATACAAGCCCGATGTCTGGGAGCCGCTTCGCCGCGAACTCAAATCCGACACGACGCCGGTCAAGCTGATCTCATCGGAAGGCCTATGGTTCACCGATCCGGCGGCGGTGCGCGAACAGCTCGGGGACACTCCGGTTGACCGCGTCGTCCTCTATCTGCGCCGCCAGGACAAATATCTTCAGTCGCTCTACAAGCAGACGGTCGCCGGCGGACGCGAGATGGCTTTCGACGAATGGCGCGAGGAATTTCACTTCCGGGGAAACTATCTCTCGGTGGTGTCCAAATGGGCTTCGGTGTTCGGCAAGGACGCAATCGTGATCCGGCCGTATGAGCGCAGCGGACGCACCATCGACGTGGTCGAAGATTTCCTGGGCGTGCTGGGGATAGACATCAAGCAGGTTTTCCCCAAACGACGGATGGGCCGTAACAATCCCTCGCCGCGCCGCGAGCTGCTCGAGCTCTTCCGGGCCTTCAACCATCTCAAGACCGGGGTCGACAAGGACAAGTTCTTTCACGCGGTGATCCTGCGCAACGACGCGTATGCGCGCAGCGCCGACCTTCTCGACTACGAGGCGTGCAGGGAATTGCTGGATTCGTTTGCCGATTCCAACCGGGCGCTCGTCCGCGCGTTTTACAGCGACAGCGAGCCGCTGTTCCCCGAACTGAAGCCCTTCGATCCGCCCGAGATCTGGCGGCCCGGCAGCGAGCCCTATACGAAAATGCTCGTCGACATGCTGCACACGGTGTGGTGCGCAGCCCAGGCGCCGAACGACATCGGCAGCTGGAAGCGGGCCTTGCCGAACAGGAGCAAGACGCGGGATCCCGATGACCGGGAGTGACGGGCGCCGCTGGCCGCCGCATTGCCCGCTCGCTACGATGGGGCGATGATGGACGACCGATTTCAGCAGATGCTGGCGGAATTCCGCGCCTTGGGCGGCACGGCGGAAAACATCCGTCTCGGCGAAGGGGCTTTCGGGCGCGGCATCTTTCCGGTCGATCCGGCCAAGCCGGTCGCGGTCGCGGTACCCGAGAACCTGCTGATGGACGTGAGCGATCTGCGCATCGAGGGCGGTGCATTCCGCGTCGCGCAAGGCTCGTCGCTGGGCGCGGCGGAGCGGCGGTTCGTCGAGGAATACGAAGCTTCCTTCTCCTGGGGCAACGGGCGCGGCGACATCGAGGCCCTGTTCGAGCAGGCCCAGGCACTACCGGCCGAAATCCGCCACCAGCTGCGCGTCGAATTCCGCTGCGGAGAGTGGTTCGCCGAGCCGGACGCGCATACCGTCGAGGAACGCTTCTTCTCCTCGCGCAGCATCCTTTACGGCAAACGCAACGTCATCATGCCGGTGGTCGAGCTGATCAACCATGGCGATGCCGCGGGTTACGACACCAGCAGCGGCGTGTCCGTGCGCGGGACCTTCGCCGGCGAGGTAAACGTGCGCTACTCCGATGTCGACGCCTATGGCCTGTTCCTGAACTGGGGCTTCAGCCATCCCCAGAGACAGGCGTTGAGCCTGGCGCTGAGCGGCGCCGTGGGGGGTAAAGGCCTGCACATCGAACGGGACTACACCTCCGGGGAGGCCATGCCCACGCTCAAGCGCGACGGCGACGCGCTGGCATTGAACTACTTGATGCTCGGCCACCGGCAATATCCGCGCCTGGCCAAGGGAATCTTCTACAAGCGCATGCGCGAAGCCGGGGCCAATGGCATCGAGGAAGCCTTCGACACCATCCAGCACATCAACCGGATGAACTTCCTGGGCGTGATGGCCCTGCTGGAGCCATTCGAGGGTGCCATGGTGCGCGGCTTGCGCCGCATGGCGCGCCACCAACTCGAGGCATTGTCCTTTGCCTGCGGCGTGCGGCCGGTCTGAACGCGCCCCACGTTCACCAAGGTGCCGGGCGTTCTGGCGTTGCCGGGCCGCTTCTCTTATATCCTTAGGGTCGACAAGGAGAGCGACCGTGGCCTGGAGCCCGCAAAGCTGGCGCGCGAAGCCGATCCGTCAGGTGCCGGACTACCCGGACCCGGCGGCGCTCGGCGCTGTCGAGAGCCAGCTTCGCACCCATCCGCCGCTCGTCTTCGCCGGCGAGGCGCGCACCCTGACCCAGAGCCTGGCCGCTGCAGCCGAGGGCAAGGCGTTTCTGCTACAGGGCGGGGACTGCGCCGAAAGCTTCGCCGAGTTCAGCGCCAACAACATCCGCGACACCTTCTGCGTCTTCCTCAGCATGGCCACGGTGCTGACCTTCGCCGCCGACGTCCCGGTGGTGAAGATCGGCCGCATTGCCGGTCAGTTCGCCAAGCCGCGCTCCGACGACATGGAATCGCGCGACGGCAAGACGCTGCCTAGCTATCGCGGCGACATCATCAACGGCGAGGCTTTCACCGAGGAAGATCGCAGGCCCGATCCACAGCGAATGCTGCGCGCCTATTTCCAGGCCGCCGCGACCGCCAATCTGGTGCGCGCCTTCGCCGGCGGCGGCTATGCCGATTTGAGCCGCGCGCGGCACTGGTATCTCGACGATCATCACCATCCCGACCTGTTGCAGCGCTATCTCGCGCTGGTCGACCGCATCGCCGAAGGCGTGGGTTTCCTGCGCACCTTCTCGTTGGCGGACGCGGTGTCGGCGCGCACCTCCAAGGTCGATTTCTACTTCAGCCACGAGGCGCTGCTGCTGCCGTATGAAGAAGCGCTGACGCGGCAGGATTCGATCACCGGCGACTGGTACGACACCAGCGCGCACATGATCTGGATCGGCGACCGCACGCGCCAGCCCGACGGGGCACATGTCGAGTTCTGCCGCGGGATCAAGAATCCCATCGGCCTCAAATGCGGGCCGAGCATGGGCGAGGACGAGCTCTTGAAGTTGGTCGCACTGCTCAATCCCGACAACAGGCCGGGCCGGCTCACCTTGATCGCGCGCTTCGGCGCCGACCAGGTGGGCGAGAAGCTGCCGCGGCTGATCCGCGCGGTGAAGAAGAGCGGCGCCAACGTGCTGTGGTCTTGCGATCCGATGCACGGCAACACCATGAAAAGCGCGGGCGGTTTCAAGACCCGGCCCTTCGAGCGGATCGTCAAGGAGCTGCGCAGCTTCTTCGAGGTGCATCGCGCCGAGGGGACGCGCGCCGGCGGCGTGCATCTGGAGATGACCGGCCAGAACGTCACCGAATGCACCGGCGGGGCGCAGGAGATTTCCGATCTGAACCTGCGCGACCGCTACGAGACGCGTTGCGATCCCAGGCTCAATGCCAGCCAGGCGCTCGAACTCGCGTTCCTGCTCGCCGACAGCATCAGCCAGTGGCGGTCGAGAGGCGCGGGCCTCGCGGCCTCGGCTTGAAAAAAGGGGTTGGGGGGATGGGGATCGCGCGGCTTCTGGCCAAAAGCTGGACGGTGTTCTGCCTGTTCTGCGCGGGCCATGCGCTGCACGCGGCGATGCTCGCCGGCACCGCGCCTGCTCAGGCGGTGTGGAGCGCCGGCATCAGCGCGCTGCTCTTCACCGCGATGGGCCTGCTCTTCATCGCCGGATACGCCGCGGCCGGCGACCACGCGCTCAGCGTCCTGCGCGATCTCAGAGGCGCACGCTTCCTGCCGAGCTTCGACGACGCCGCCTTCGTCCTTTTTGTCGCGCTCAGTTTCGCGGCGCAGAGTTTTCCAGCGCCGGGCCTGACAAACCATCCTGCCGCGCACGCCTTGCGAGCCGCGGTGCGTTTCGCGGTGCCCGGGCAGCGCGCGCTGGAATCGGTTTGCGGTCTCGCCGGCGGGCAGCTTCTCGCCGCGGCCTTCGCCTGGCTGCTGGCGATCGTCTATGCGGCGTCGGCGGTGTCACGCGTGCGGCTGACGGCCGCGCTGCTGCGCTTCGAACGCGCGCGCCGTGCCGAGCTTCTCTCACCGGTCGCGACGGCCGCGGTTCTGGGCGTCGTGGCAATCGCAGGCTTTCAGATGCTCTTCGTCGGGACGGCGTTCCGGCTGATCCCTTGCAGCGCCTATGACCACATCTTCGGCGCGGTGCTGATCGGGCTTGCGCCGCTGTTGCTCGCCTATGCCGTCGTGGCGGCGGCGGCGAACCTGATCGCCGTCAGCCACGAATGAGCAGGCCTGACGTCAAGGGCGTCGATCTCGATGCCGAGAGCCGCTGCCGGCACTACCGCTCCCCGCGCGACATCGTCGCGATCCGCATGCGCTGCTGCGGCGTCCATTATGCCTGCAAGGACTGTCACGAGGCGCTGGCGGATCATGCCATCGCCGTCTGGCCCCGCTCGGAATGGGACCAGCCGGCGGCACTCTGCGGCGTTTGCGGCCACGAGATGAGCGTGCAGGAATATCTTGGTTGCGCCGAGCGCTGTCCGGCCTGCGCCGCCGAGTTCAATCCGGGGTGCCGCCACCATCATCGCTTCTATTTCGAGATGTGAATTCCGTGGCAGTATGCCGGACGATATCGAGGAGGGGATCCCATCATGGCTGACGTATGCAATCGAAATGCCGCGCGCTTGGCCGTCGCGGCCCTGGCGTTCAGCGGCATCGTGCTCGGCGCAGAGTCGGCCGCGGCCCAGACCGGGTATGTCGGCATCCTGGGCGGAGGACCGGTCTACAAGCACGATGTGACGAACATCAAGGAGCTGAAGAAGGCCGGCTTCAACGAGCTCCTGGTGTGGAGCGTCGAGGTGGGGGAAACCGGCGACCTCAACCTCAACGCCGAATTCCCGCTGACCTCGGCCGGCAAGTACATCGGCGACCAGACCTGGCCGCAATTCGCGCACGATCTTAAAGCCATCAAGTCCGGAAAGGTGACGCGCATCACCTTCAGCATCGGCTCGTCGAATGTCGGCGACTTCCAGCACATCAAGGCGTTGGTGGATTCGCAAGGCACCGGCAGAACGAGCATCCTCTACAAGGATTTCCGCGCCCTGGCCCAGGCGCTGCCGGTGGACGCCATCGACCTCGACGACGAGAACAGCTACGACAGCGAATCCACCGTCAAGTTCGCGCTGATGCTGGGGGGCTCGGCTACCACGTGACGATTGATCCGTACACGAACAATACCTATTGGACTTCGGTGGTCTCTGAGATCAACAGCCAGATGCCGGGCCTGGTGGACGCCATCCACCTTCAGACCTATGCCGGCGGAGCGGGCAACAGCCCGTGCGTCAACTGGGATTTCGGCGGCGTGCCGGTCTATCCCGGCCTCTCGGACGACCATCACGCGCCGCCTTTCGTCACGCCCGATCAGGCGGAGGCCAAGCTCAAGACCTGGCACGAGCAGTGCGGCATCACCGGCGCCTGGCTGTGGATCTTCGACCAGATCGCCGGCACGGACCTGCCCAGGCAATATGCCCATGCGATGATCAACGGCGTGCAGGGGCAGTAGCGGGATGACCGCTACTTCACATTGCTCGTCGCGCGGATGAAGTCGGCTGTGGCGCTGTGCATCTCGCTCAGCGATTCCTGGTGCGCATAGACCATGTGGCCCGACTGGAAATAGTGGTACTGGATGTTCTTCTGCAGCGAGTCCGGGATCGGCAGCTGGTGCATCTCGTACCAGCCCTCGTAATAGGGCGTGGCGAGGTCGTAATAGCCGCCCATCAGCAGGATCTTCAGATTGGGATTCTGCTTCATCGCGTTTGCAAGGTCGGGCATCAAATTGGCGGCGCCGCGTCCGGGGAATTGCTGTCCCGGCGGCTTGTGGCGCATGTCCCAATCGCGATAGAGCCGCGCGCTGGGCACGTAGAGCTTGCCCTGGCCGTAGTTCAGCGCGCCGCGGACATAGGCGTTGAAGGCCGAGACGTAAGCCGAGCTGATCGAGGCGGCCTGGGGGTCGTAGTCCGACTTTTCGCTCAGCGGATCCAGCGTGATGCCGGAGAAGCGCGTGTCGAGCCGCCCCGTCGTCAGGCCGGCGTCGTCCTGCAGCGTCTTTTCGAACTCGCCGCCGTCGATGCGCAGATTGGCCTTCATGATGTACCAGACGGGCAGGCCGGTGACGTTGTGGAGCTTGTTGGCGATGTCGAGCTTGCGGGCCGGCGCAAGCCCCGCGCCTGCCTGCAGCGCCTGGGCATATTCGCCCATCGCGAAGCGCTCGACGCCCTGCACGAAGCCGATCAGGTCGGCCGGCTTCTTGCCGGGCAGCTTGTTGTGATACCACGCCGTCGCCGCATAGGTCGGCAGCGCGATCTGGTAGGGCAGGTTGATGCCCGGATTGAACTCGGGCCGGTCGACCGAGAGATCGAAATTCAGGATCTGCGACAGAAGGATGACGCCGTTGAAGTCGATATCGTGCTCGGTCTCCAGATCGTTGACCAGCACCGCCGAGCGCGGCGTCCCGTAGCTCTCGCCGAAGAGGTATTTCGGCGAATTGAAGCGGTTGTACTTGGCGAGGAACTCCTGGATGAAGCTGGCGAAGGCCTCGCCGTCGGGATCGACGCCGAAGAACGCCTTCTCCTTGTCCTTGCCGGCGATGCGGCTGAAGCCGGTCGCAGGCGCGTCGATGAAGACGAGGTCCGAAGCGTCGAGTAGGGTCTGGTCGTTGTCGATGATCTGATAGGGCGCGGCGGGGTTGTGGGTGTCCTCCGCGGTGACGACGCGCTTGGGTCCCCAGGCGCCCATGTGCAGCCACACCGTCGCCGAGCCCGGCCCGCCGTTGAAGATGAAGGTGATCGGGCGGCTCTCGGGGCGCTGGCTGTCCTTGGCGTAATAGACGAAGAAGATCGACGCCTCGGGAGACGACTCGTCGGCCTTGGCGTCGGGGTTCTTGGCGCCGCCGTTCTGCGCGGAATCGTTCCAGTCCGCGGGATGGATCACCAAGGTGCCCGCAATCGCGTGATAGGAAATGCCGTGCACCGAACCGGTGGTGACCGACTCCTCCGACTTGAAGAACTTGCCGGCGTAGAGGTCGGGCTTGGGCGGCGCATCCTTGTTGGCCGGTGCCTCGGCGATCAAACCGGCCCCGATCAGGCCTGCGAGCGCGACGGTTGCGGCGATGACGGCTGCGCGGCGCTTCATGGCGACCCCTGGGAAGGTTTCGAAGGGCGCGATATTAGCCGCCGGGCGCGCCGCCGCAACGGTGCGAGCGGCCCGGCGACAGATTGAGACAGTGTGCGGTCCTAGGCGCGGAGCTGCGGAGCAGAGCTTTTCCTCCGCGATCTCCGCGGCTCCGCGCCAGTGGATGGCCGTGTCAAGCCCGGCCATGACGACTAGGGAACTGGGCGAGCGTGGCCTTCTACACCGCCTTGTCCGGTCCCACCCGCACCAGCATCTTGCCGAAATTCTCGCCCTTGAAGAGGCCGAGGAATGCTTCGGGCGCGCGCTCGAGACCGTCGTAGATCGTTTCCTTCCACGTCATCTTGCCGGCTTTGATCCACTCGCCCATGTCGCGCATGAAGTCGCCCACCATGTCGAAATGGTTGGAGACGATGAAGCCGCGCATGGTCAGGCTGAGGCCTACGACCAGGATCATGTTGCGCGGTCCCGGCGGCGGATCGACGGCGTTGTACTGCTCGATCATGCCGCATTCGGCGAGGCGCCCGTACTGGCGCATGTTGGCGAGCGCGGCTTCGAGGTGGCTTCCGCCGACATTGTCGAAATAGACGCCGATGCCGTCCGGGAACGCCTTGGCGACGGCGGCGGTGAGGTCGCCGCAGGTCTTGTAGTTGATCGCCTCGTCGCAGCCGATCTTCTTCAGCCAGGCGCATTTCTCGTCCGAGCCGGCGGAGCCGACCACCCGCTTGCTGCCCTTGGCCTTGGCGATCTGGCAGACCACCGCGCCGACCGCGCCGGACGCCGCCGACACGAACACCGAATCCTCCGGCTTGAATTCGCCGATCTTGAGCAGGCCGGCATAGGCGGTCAGGCCCGGCATGCCGAGCGCGCCCAGGAAGCTCTGGATGCCGACGCCGGGGATGGGCTCGATCTTCTGCATCATCTCCATGCCGGTGGAGACGAACCATTCGCGCCAGCCCGCCATGCTCTGGACATGGTCGCCGACCTTGAAGGGTGCGCCGGCGCCGGCCGCGACCACCTGGCCGACCGCGCCGCCGGTCATCGCCTCTCCGATCTGGAAGGGGGGAACGTAGCTGCGCCGGTCCATCATCCGCCCGCGCATATAGGGGTCGACGGTCATGTAGCTGTTGCGGACCAGGACCTGGCCGGGGCCGGGATCGCCCACCTCGACCTCGGCAAGTTCGAAATTGGCTAATGTGGGCATGCCGTTCGGGCGGCTTTTCAGGCGGATTTCGCGGCTCTTGCGGGCGGCCATGGCAGTCCTCTCAATGGCTTAGGGGGGATAGTTTCGCGCCGGGGAGCCTAGCAGCGCCGCCCCGTGTAACAAGGCGAAACATTTTATGAATCGCCTCGGACGGCGATCCCGGCCTTCATGTATTTGATTTGTCGAGGGATTCCGGCTTGCCGCAGCGCCGCATACGAACCGAGGGGCCGCTCAAGGCCGCCGTGATCGGGGCCGGAGCCTTCGGCCGCCATCATGCCTCGAAGTATCGCGGCTTGGAAGGCGTCGACCTCGCGGCCATCGCCGATGCCAATCCGGAAGTGCGCAAGGGCTCCTTCGCGGCCTATGGCGTGGAGGCGGTGGCGGATTGGCGCGACCTGCTCGGCCGCATCGATCTGGTCAGCATCTGCACCCCGGCGGTCACGCATTCCACCATCGTGCGCGCCTTCCTCAATTCCGGCGCCCATGTCCTGGTCGAGAAGCCCATCGCCACCAGCCTCGAAGAAGCCGATGCGCTGATTGCGCTGGCGGAAGAGACCGGCCGCGTACTGACGGTCGGCCACCAGGAACGCTTCGTCTTCGCCCGCACCGGCCTGCTCGATTTCCCCGATGCGCCGAAAGAGGTCTCCTGCTGGCGCATGGGACCGTGGACCGGCCGCGGCGCCGATGTCAGCGCCGTGCTCGACCTGATGATCCACGATCTCGACCTGATGCATCAGATGATCCCCGGCGGCGTCGCCGGCGTGGACGCCTATGCCCGCGCCGAGATGGGCCGCCTCGCCGATGAGGTCACCGCCGTCATCGCCTTCGCCAACGGCTCGGTGGCGCGGCTCGAGACCAGCCGGATCGCCCACAACCGCCGCCGCGGCATGCGCGCGGTCTATCACGACGGCGTGGTGGAGATCGATTTCCTCACCCGCAAGCTGCGCAATACCACGCGGCGCAAGCTGCAGCCGCTCGAGCTCGGCGATCCTCTGGGCGAGTCGGTCGCCGCCTTCGTCAAGGCCGCGCGCGACGGCTCGCCGGCGCTGGTGCGGCCGCAGGAGGCGCGGCGCGCGCTCGAGACGGCGCTTCTCATCGACGAGGCTGCCGAACTGAGCGGCGACATCCCCCGCCAGATGCGCTACGCGGCTTACGCTTAGATCTGTTCAAAAAATATGGCGTCATCGCCCGCTTCATGCGGGCGACCCAATTTCCATTTGCCGCAAAAAATGGGTCGCCCGGACAAGCCGGGCGATGACGTTTTTGGTGGAGCGATTGGAGACGGCTCCGCCCATGCACCTGCTCGCTTCTTCATCCTCTCCGCGCTAAACACCCCCCATGACCGACCGTTTCCGCATCGCGCTCGCCCAGCTCAATCCGCTGATGGGCGACATCGCGGGCAATCTGCGAAAAGCCCGCGCCGCCCGCGCCGAAGCCGCGAAGGCCGGCGCCGACCTCGTGCTGTTTCCCGAGCTCTACATCGTCGGCTATCCGCCTGAGGATCTGGTGCTCAAACCGGCGCTGCAGGACGACGCGCGCGAGGCGATCGGGAAGCTGGCGGCCGAGACCGCGGACGGGGGGCCGGCGATGCTGATCGGCACGCCCTGGGTCGAAGAGGGCAAGCTGCACAATGCGTTCGCGCTGCTCGACGGCGGCAAGATCGCCGGCATGACCTTCAAGGTCGATCTGCCGAACTATGGCGTTTTCGACGAGAAGCGCGTCTTCGCGCCCGGGCCCATGCCGGGACCGTTCAACGTGCGCGGCCTGCGCATCGGCGTGCCGATCTGCGAGGACATCTGGACACCGGACATCGTCGAATGCCTGAGCGAGACCGGCGGCGAGATCCTGTTGGTTCCCAACGGTTCGCCCTTCGAGGCCGGCAAGGAGGATGTCCGGCTCAACCTAATCGTCGCGCGGGTGAAGGAGAGCAGCTTGCCGCTCGTCTATCTCAACCAGGTTGGCGGCCAGGACGAGGTCGTGTTCGACGGCGCCTCGCTGGTCTGCAATGCCGACGGAACCTTGGCGCACGCGCTGCCGGCGTGGGAAGAGGCGCTCGTCGTCACCGACTGGACGCGAGAAGCCAAAGGCTGGGTCTGCGCCAAGGGCGACATCGCGCAGGAGGAAGACCGCTCCCAGGCGGTCTATCACGCGATGATGCTGGGCCTGCGCGACTATGTGAACAAGAACCGCTTTCCCGGCGTGGTGCTGGGACTGTCCGGCGGGATCGACTCGGCCCTGTCGGCGGCGGTGGCGGTGGACGCGTTGGGGGCCGAGCGCGTGCGCTGCGTGATGCTGCCTTCGCGCTACACCTCGCAGGAGAGTCTCGACGACGGCGCCGAGGTGGCGCGGCTGCTCGGCTGCTCGTACGAGACGATCTCCATCGAGCATGCGGTGACGGCGTTCGGCGGGACGCTGGCTTCGGCCTTTGCCGGCAAGCCCACCGACACGACGGAAGAGAACATCCAGTCGCGCATCCGTGCCGTGATCCTGATGGCGCTCTCCAACAAGTTCGGGCCGATGTTGCTCACCACCGGCAACAAGAGCGAGATGAGCGTCGGCTACGCCACGCTCTATGGCGACATGTGCGGCGGCTACAATGTGCTGAAGGACGTCTACAAGACGGAAGTTTTCCGCCTGGCGCGCTGGCGCAACGCGAACCTGCCGCGCAACGCGTTGGGGCCCAAGGGACGGGTGATGCCCGACAACGTCATCACGCGGCCGCCCTCCGCCGAGCTGCGTGCCGACCAGAAGGACGAGGATTCGCTGCCGCCTTACGCCATCCTCGACGGCATCCTCGAATGCCTGGTCGAGGACGAGATGAAGTTCGAGGACGTGGTGCGCAAGGGCTTCCACCCCGCCACGGTGAAGCGCATCGAACAGCTCCTCTACACCTCGGAATACAAGCGCCGGCAGGCCCCTCCCGGCGTCAAGATCACGCGGCGCAGCTTCGGCCGCGACCGAAGATATCCGATCACCAATGCGTTCAGAGATGCGCGGGATGTATAAAGCTCCGCTGTCATCCCCGGCGAGCGCGAACCGCCAGGTTCGCGCGAGGGAAGGGGACCCAGGTCCCTCCGTTCGCTTGGTGCGGGATCGCTGGGTTGGTGCGCGCCTTCCGTCATTGGAACGCCTTAGATACCTGGGTCCCCTTCCCTCGCTTCGCTGCGCTTCGCTCGCCGGGGATGACAGTTGGGCCCTTGGCCGGCAGGGCGCGCCATGACCACCGTCCGCTTCGCCCCGTCTCCCACCGGCCTGCTGCATGTCGGCAATGCGCGCACGGCGTTGATGAACTGGCTGTTCACGAAGAAGACCGGCGGCCGGTTCCTGCTGCGCATCGACGATACCGACGCCGAGCGGTCCCGGCCGGAATACGAGGCCGCGATCGTCGAGGATCTGGCGTGGCTCGGCCTCGGCCACGACCTCTTCGCGCGGCAGTCGGAGCGCGCCGATGCGCATCGCGCCGCCGCCGAGAAGCTCAAGGCCGGCGGCCGGCTGTATCCCGCTTACGAGACCCAGGACGAGCTGGAGCGCCGGCGCAAGCGCCAGATCGCGCTGCACAGGCCGCCGGTCTACGACCGCGCTGCGCTTGCTCTGTCTACGGATGATCGCGCGCGGCTCGAAGGCGAAGGCCGCAAGCCGCATTGGCGCTTCAGGCTTTCGCAGTCGAAAGTGAAATGGCGCGACCTGATCCGCGGCGAGGTCGAGATCGACACCGCCCATCTCTCCGATCCCGTGCTGATCCGCGAGGACGGCCGCTTCCTCTACACCCTGCCATCGGTCGTGGACGACATCGATTTCGCCATCACCCATATCGTTCGCGGCGAGGATCATGTCACCAACACCGCCGCCCAGATCGAGATCTTCGAGGCGCTGGGCACCAACGTGCCCAGCTTCGCGCATTTCCCGCTGCTGACCGGCGTCGGCGGCGCAGCGCTGTCCAAGCGCATCGGCTCGCTGTCGCTCAGGGAGTTGAGCGAGGACGGGGTCGAGCCGCTCGCGCTGGCCTCTTATCTCGCCAAGATCGGCACCTCCGATGCGATCGAGCTGAAACCTTCGCTCGATGCTCTGGCGCAGGAGTTCGACTTCGCCAAGATCGGCCGCGCCCCGGCGCATTTCGATCCCAAGGATCTCGAAGGTCTGAATGCCAAGCTGCTGCACGGACTTTCCTTCGACGCTGTCGCGGCGCGGCTTGGCCCTCTCGGCATCGACGAAAATCTCTGGGACGCGATCAAACCCAATCTCGCGCGCCTCTCGGACGCCGCCGCCCTGGCGCGCCTGGTCACCGGACCGGTCTCGCCGCAGATCGAGGATGCCGCATTCGCCGCGGCCGCCGCGGAGCTGTTGCCGCCGGAGCCGTGGGACGAAACCACCTGGAAGACTTGGACCGCCGCGCTGAGCGCAGCCAGGGGTGCGAAGGGCAGGGCGCTGTTTCATCCCCTGCGTCTGGCACTCACTGGCCGCGACGATGGACCCGAGCTGAAAAAGCTGCTACCGCTCATCGGACGCGCCAAGGCTCTGGCGCGGCTCAAGGGAGAAACGGCGTGAACGCGCTGCGCCAGGATCGTCGGTGTTGTTGTTGCGGCTGAAATCCGCTTCGCCCGAACCTTGCCTTCCTTTCTCCGAGTGATTCCATGACCAAGCTCCGCCTCTACAACACGCTTAGCCGCGCGAAGGAGGATTTCGCGCCGCTCGATCCGGCCCGAGTGCGGATGTATGTCTGCGGGCCGACGGTCTACGACTTCGCCCATATCGGCAATGCGCGGCCGGTGATCGTGTTCGACGTTCTGTTCCGGCTGCTGCGCCATCTCTACGGCCCGGCGCATGTCGTCTATGTCCGCAACGTCACCGACATCGACGACAAGATCAACGCGCGCGCCGCCGAGATCGCCCGCGGCCGCAACATCGACGTGGAAACCGCGCGGGCCGAGATCACCGAGGCGACGGCGCGGCAATATGCCGAGGATGTGAGCGCGCTGGGCTGCCTGGCGCCCACGCACGCGCCGCGCGCGACCGACTATGTCGGCGGCATGGTGGCGATGATCGAGCGGCTGATCGCCGAGGGCTTTGCCTATGCGGCCGAGGGCCATGTGCTGTTCGAGGTGGCGAAGAAGGCCGACTACGGCAAGCTGGCGCACCGCTCCGTCGACGAAATGATCGCCGGGGCCCGCGTCGACGTGGCGCCCTACAAGAAGAGCGCGATGGATTTCGTGCTGTGGAAGCCGTCGGACGACAACACGCCGGGCTGGCCCTCGCCCTGGGGGCGCGGTCGTCCGGGCTGGCACATCGAGTGCTCGGCGATGGGCGAGGCGCTGTTGGGTGAGACCTTCGATATCCATGGCGGCGGCATCGACCTGGTGTTTCCCCACCATGAGAACGAGGTGGCACAGAGCGAGTCCGCGCATCGGGGTCATGCCTTGGCCCGGGTGTGGCTGCACAACGGTTTCCTGAACGTCGAAGGCGAGAAGATGTCCAAGAGCCTGGGCAATTTCGTCACCATCAACGCGCTGCTCAAGGACTGGCCGGGCGAGGTGCTGCGCTTCAACATGCTGCGCACGCATTACCGCCAGCCCATGGACTGGACCGTTGCCGGCATGAACGAGAGCTGGAAGACCTTGGAGCGCTGGTACGCCGGCAGCGAGCCGATCGCGGATCCGCATGTCGGCGCGGAGTTCCTCGCGGCGCTGTGCGACGACCTCAACACGCCGCAGGCGATCGCCGAGCTGCACAAGGCGGACGATCGCGCCCGCGCCGGCGGCCTGGGCTTGCTCGGCTTCTCCAGCGTGCAGGAGCGCATCGCGGCGCGGCCGGCGATCGACGCGGCCGCCATCGCCGACGCCATCGCCGCCCGCAACGCCGCGCGCAAGGCCCGCGACTTCCGCGAAGCCGACCGCATCCGCGACGAGCTGCTGGCGAAGGGCATCGCGCTGATGGATGGGCCCGGCGGGACGAGCTGGGACGTGAAGCGTTAGCGCCGCCTCCGATGCACGCGCGGTTACGGATTGTTTCACCGCATGGCTGCCGCGTTTGCGGCGGTGTTGTGCGGGTGGTCCGCCTGTTCTAAGCCGTTGGCATGGCCGTCAAGGCGCAACGCGACTACTACAAGGTCACCACGGCGGGCGACGCGCTCGAAGCGCGCATCGCGGCGCTGGCGGCCGCCGTTCCCAAGGGCTCGACCGTCGTCGATATCGGCTGCAACGACGGCTCGATCTCGAATGCGCTGATCGAGGCCGGCGCGGCCGCCAAATCCTTCTGCTTCGATCTCGAGGACATCCTCGTCCACAAGCGCCCCGAGATCGTCTTCCAGACGATGGATGTGAAGCATCAGGAACTTTCGCGTTTGCCCGATGCCGACGGCGCCTTGATCCTCAACGTCCTGCACCACATCGTCGCCTTCTCGCCCAAGCGCGCCAAGGAGATCGTCGACGCGCTGCTCGCGCGCTACGCGTTCGTCATCGCCGACATGGGCTCGTTCACCGAGCAGGGCGACTGGTATTGGCGGCGCGCCTTCGACAGGGAATGGCGTAGCGACGCCGAGATGTGGGACTTCCTGTTCCAAGGCGCCGCCTGGCGCTTCAAGCTGCTGAACTACCCCTCACTCGGCAAGGGCCGGCGCACGCTGCTCAAGCTCTACCGCCAGCCCTATGCGCTCGACGGTCTGGAAACCGTCGAGACGTTCAAACGCACGCCGGGCGCGAGGCCCGCGGCCAAGACCCTCATTCCCATCTCCGAAGTCGGCGGCACGCCGGTGGCCGACTCTGTCGAATTCCGGCTCTCGCGGTCGCGCCGCAACGACATGTTCTGGGTGAAGACATACCTCGGCCCCGCGCGCGCCCAGCGCGCCTGGCTCGAGAACGAGCTCGGCACCCATGCCGCGCGCGAGGCCCGCGCGATTGAAGACCAGGCGCCGTGCGCGATCCGCGCGGCCGTTTCGGTGAGTTTCGATCCCGAGGGCGCGTTGGTCTGGCCCTTCGAGCCCGATCTGTTCGCTGGCGAGATCGTGCACTTCCAGAACTGGCACGAATTTCTCACCGCGCCGCAATGCAAGACGGCCGGCGTGCTCGCGACACGCAAGATCGAGATCCTGCCCGAGCTGCCCAAGGTGATGTTGATGCATGCCTGCGATTTTCAGGTCTGCGCGGGATGGGGCGGCTTGTCGGCGCTCGACTTCGAGCCGACCGCCTGGCTGATGCGGGTGCGCGCGCGCGGCCTCGGCGCAAAACCGGGCGGGCGGACATGAGCGCGAACCCGCACCGCGACGAGCCGCTCGGCATTCTCTATGCCGGCGGGACCTATGTGCTTTGGGGCTTTGTGCCGCTCTACTGGGCGCTGCTCGCCGGCGTCTCGCCGGTCGAGATCACCTTGCATCGCATTCTCTGGGGCGCGCTGTTCGCCACCGGCTTCACCGCGCTCCGTGGGCGGCTGGGTCAGGTGAGGGCGATTTTCCGCGATCGCAGCAAGCTCGCCGCGCTGGCGGCGTCGAGCGTGCTGATCGGCGTAAACTGGACGATCTTCATCTATTGCGTCGCGACGCATCAGCTCGTGGAGTCGAGTCTAGGCTATTACCTGACGCCGCTCGTCTCCATGGCCATGGGCGTGGCGATGTTCGCGGAGCACGTCTCGCGCCTGCGCGCCGCGGCCATCGCGATGGCCAGCGCCGCCGTCGCGGTCCAGGCCGTCGCGCTCGGCCATGTGCCATGGATCGCGCCGGCGCTGGCTCTGTCCTTCGGCTTCTACGGCTATGTGCGCAAGCGCACGGCGGTCGATTCCCTCGACGGACTCACTGTCGAGACGCTGCTGCTGCTGCCCTTGGCCGCTGTCGTGCTCGGCTTTTTCGCCGTCGCCGGCACGGGCGCCTTCACGCTTGCCAATCCGGCGCGCGACCTGCTCTTGGTCGGCGGAGGGCCGGTGACCTTGGTGCCGCTGGCGATGTTCGCCGCAGGTGCGCGGCGCATCCGCATGACCACGCTGGGCTTCCTGCAATATCTCTCGCCCTCGATCACCTTGCTGGTGGCGACGCTGCTGATGGGCGAGCCCTTCACCCGCACCGACACGCTCACCTTCGCTTTCGTCTGGAGCGCGCTGCTGCTGGTGGCCGTCGACGGTCAAGCCGCGCGGCTACGTGCCCGGCGCGCGCAGCAGCCGCTCTGACAGCGCGGCGATGGCCTGCTCCGGCACCGCCACGCGGCGGTAGAGCGACTTGGCGCCGTTATAGAGAAAGCCGGCCGCATCGAGATGGTCGAGGAGAGCCTCGAGCGGCGCGAAGATGCCCAACGTATCGACGGCAACGATCGGCTTGTCGAAGACCTTGAGTTGCGCCGAGGTCAGCACCTCGAAGAATTCGTCCAAGGTGCCCAGGCCGCCAGACAGGATGGCAAAGCCGTCCGCGTGGGTGAGCATCAGCCGCTTGCGCTCATGCATGTCGGCGGTGATGACGATGCGCTGCGCATCGTGCGACGGCGGCTCGAGGTGGCGCAGGAACTCGGGCAGGATGCCGGTGACGTATGCCCCGTTCTCGCGTGCGGCGTGCGCCACGATCCCCATCAGCCCAACATAGCCCCCGCCGAACAGCAGGTTGAATCCGCCTTGTCCCAAGAGCGCGCCGAAGCGCTCCGCCTCGCGGGCATAGGCCGGATCGTTGCCCGGCGAGGAGCCGCAGAAGACGCAGATGGTGGGACGCTTATCCATGGCGCGGCCGGGGTTGCGGTGGGACCGCCTTCTTCCTAAACAGGTTCGCCCAATCCCGCCACCTGCAAGGAGGCCTTCGTGCCGCGCTGGTTGATCGTCATTGCCGTCATCGCCGTGCTCGCGATGGCTGCCGGCTTCTTCGTCTTCGGCGGCGGCCATATGGGCGTGGGGCACTGATGGCGCGGTCGCCGGTCGAAGAGGGCGAAGGCGCGCCGTCGTTCGGGCCGCTGTGGACGTTGCTGCCCTACCTCTGGCCCAAGGGGCAGCCGGAGCTGCGCCTGCGGGTCTTCGCCTCGGTGTTCTTCCTTCTCCTTGCGACCTCGGCGACCAGCGTCTCGCCGCTGTTCTACGGCTGGGCCGTGGACACGCTCGCCAGGACGCCGGCGGCGATCGCGCTCGGCGTGGCGCTGAGCTGGATCGGCGCCTATATGGGCACCCGCATCCTGATGCAGGCCTTCGCCCAGTTGCGCGACGGCGTCTTCGCCAAGGTGCAGTACCATGCGATGCGCGAGGTCTCGGTCCAGACTTTCGCGCACGTCCACCGCCTGTCGCTGCGCTTCCATCTCGAGCGCAAGACCGGCGGGCTGTCGCGCGTCATCGAGCGCGGGGTGAAGGGCATCGACACGCTGCTTTCCTTCGCGCTGTTCAGCATATTCCCGACCATCCTGCTGCTCGCCTTCTACGCCGTCATCCTGTTCGTGAAGCTGGACCTCGCGATTGCGGCGATCACGGTGGCGATGGTGCTGGCTTACGTCTGGTTCACCTTCGCCATCACCCGCTGGCGCATCCAGTTCCGCCGCGACATGAACCAGAGCGACCAGGACGCCAACACCAAGGCGGTCGACAGCCTGCTCAATTACGAGACGGTGAAGTACTTCAACAACGAGTCGCACGAGACGCGGCGCTTCGACAAGTCGATGGCGAAATATTCGCGAGCCTCGATCCAGGCGCAGATCTCGCTCTCCATTCTCAACACCGGCCAGGCCTTCATCATGGCGCTGGGGCTGGGCGCGGTGATGATGCTGGCGGCGCTCGGCATCAAGGAGGGACGCTTCACCGTCGGCGCGCTGGTCGCGGCCAACGCGATCCTGGTGCAGCTCTACATCCCGCTCAATCTGTTGGGCACCGTCTATCGCGAGATCACCCAGGCGCTGGTCGACATGGAGGCTATGTTCCGGCTGCTCAACCAGCCCGAGGAGGTCAAGGACAAGCCGGGCGCGCCGCCCTTGAGGATCGAGAAGGGCGAAATCCGCTTCGACAATGTCGTCTTCGCCTACGAGCCGGCGCGCACGGTGCTCAAAGGCATCAGCTTCACGGTGCCGGCGGGCAAGACGGTGGCGGTGGTGGGCCCGTCGGGCGCCGGCAAGTCGACGATCTCGCGCATACTTTTTCGCTTCTACGACATCGCCTCGGGCTGCGTCAGCATCGATGGTCAGGACATCCGCGACGTGACGCAGGCAAGCTTGCGCGCCGCCATCGGCATCGTGCCGCAGGACACCGTGCTTTTCAACGATACGGTGCGCTACAACATCGCCTATGGCCGCATCGGCGCGACCGAGGCCGAGATCAAGGAAGCGGCGCGGCTGGCGCAGATCGACAAGTTCATCGTCGAGCTGCCGCTGGGATACGAATCCATGGTCGGCGAGCGCGGCCTGAAGCTTTCCGGCGGCGAGAAGCAGCGCGTTGCCATCGCCCGCACCATCCTGAAGAACCCGCCGATCCTGATGCTGGACGAGGCAACCTCGGCGCTCGACACGCATACCGAGCGCGAGATCCAGAGCGCGCTGTCCGAAGTGTCGCGCAACCGCACCACGCTCGTCATCGCCCATCGCCTCTCTACCGTGGTCGACGCCGACGAGATCCTGGTGCTCGACCATGGCCGTATCGTCGAGCGCGGCCGCCACGGCGAGCTCGTCGCCGCGGGGGGCCAATATGCCTCCATGTGGAACAAGCAGAAGGAAGCCGCTGCCGCGCGCGAGAAGCTCAAGCAGGTCGAGAACGATCCCGACGTCGCCCCCGGCGTCGCGCGCGGACAACCGGTGGCGGCGGACTAGGCTATTCCGCCGCTTCGCGGATCTCGAAGGGGCGTGAGACTGGGGCCGGAATGCCGCTGTCGGAGCCGCCGCCGCGCTTGGCCGCCCGGCGCTCGCGCCAGCGATAGGGCAGCGCCAGCATCGACGGCACCAGGCCGAGCGTGATCAGCTTGGAGAACGCCAGCCCGAAGACGATCGCGGTCGAGAGCTGCACCCACATCAATCCGTTCGGTCCGCCGATCGAGACTTCGCGCGTGGCGAAATCGATCTCGATGGCGAACATCATCGGCAGCAGTCCGCCGATCGCGGTGATGGTGGTGAGGAACACGGGCCTCAGCCGCTGGGCGCTGGAGCGGATCACCGCCTCGATCGGATCCATGCCGGAATCGCGCAGCCGGTGGAAGGTGTCGATCAGCACGATGTTGTGGTTCACCACGATGCCGGCGAGCGCCAGCAATCCGGTGCCGGTCATGATGATCGAAAACGCCTGGTGCATCACCACCATGCCCAGCAGCGCGCCGATCATCGCCAGGATCACCGCTACCAGGATCAGGCTGGCATGATAGAAGCTGTTGAACAGCGCCAACAGCACCATTGCGATCAAGAACAGGGCCAGGAACGCCGCCTCTACCAGAAAGGCGCCGCTTTCGTCCTGCTGCTCCTGTCCGCCCTTGAAGGCGACGCGCACGTCGTGCGGAAAGTTCTGGGTGGCGATCCATTTCTGCAGCTTGTCGACTTCCGCGCTGGGCTGGATCTTGGATTTCAGGCAGGCGCTCTTCACCGTCGGCGAGCACACGGGCTTGATGTTGGCGCGGACGTGATAGACGCGATGGCCGTCGACGCGCTCGATCGAATTCACCTGCTGAGCCGGCCTGCGGGTGACGAAATTGCTGATCGGCACCATGGTGCCGCTGGCGGTGGGAACACGCAGATTGTCGAGCGCCTGGATGCTGCGATAGGCCTCGGGATAGCGCACGCGGATGTCGACTTCGTCCTGGCTGTCGTCGGGGCGGTACTTGCCGACCAGGATGCCGTTGGTGACGAGCTGCACGGCGGTGCCGATCGATTGCGCATTGGCGCCGAAGCGGCTGGCGAGCTCGCGATTGATCTCGAGATCCCATTCGATGCCGGGCAGCGGGCGAGTGTCCTCGACATCGCGCAGCTCGGAAAGGCCGTCCATATGCGTCCGCACTGTGCCGGTCACCTGCGCCAGGGCGGAATAATTGTCCGAGCTGACGTCGATCATCACGTCCTTGCCGGTGGGCGGGCCGTTCTGCGGCTCGCGCACCTCGACATGGACGCCGGGGATGTTCGCGGTCTTGGTGCGGATCTCCTCCTCGATCTGCTTGGCGGGGCGGCGCTCGCGATAGTCCTTCAGCTCCAGCCCGAGGCGCCCGATATTGTCGACCGGCACTCCGCCCTGGCTGTTGAGCGAGTTGCTCTGCCCGCCGGACGAGGCGGTGATGTCGCGGATGCCGCTGACGGTCTGGACGATGCGCGCGATGCCCATGACGATGTCGCGTTTCTCCGCCGCCGAGAGATTGCCACGCGCCGAGACGAAGACCTGGGCATAGCCGGGATCCTCGTCGACGAAGAACTCGACGCCGTTGTTGAAGACGATGAACAGTCCCAGCACGGCCACGACGATCCCGGCGGCACTGGCGATCACCAGTCCGGGCCGTTGGGTCAGACGCTCGGCCATATGCGCGTACCATCCGGTGACGCCGGGGATGTCGCGCCAGTCGCCGGTCTCGGAGGCCGCGATGGCCTGCTCGTGCTGGGGATCGGGCGGCGGCGCCTTGCCGAACATGCCGCCCAGCACCGGAAGGAAAATCAGCGCCACGACCATGGACGCCGACAGGATGATGATCAGCGTGATGGGGAAATAGCTCATGAACTTGCCGGCGACGCCCGGCCACAACAGCATGGGCAGGAAGGCGCCGATCATCGTCAGGGTGGCGCTCACCACCGGCCAGAACATGCGCACCGCCGCTTGGGCGAAGGCTTCCCTCGGCTTGTGACCCTCGGTCATCTTCCGGTCGGCGTACTCGACGACGATGATGGCCCCGTCGACCAGGATGCCGACGGCCAGAAGCATCGCGAACATGATCATGAAATTCAGCGTCAGTCCGAGACTGTTCAGGATCATGAACGCCATCAGGAACGAAGTGGGGATCGCCACGCCAACCAGCAGGCCGGAGCGCAGCCCTAAGGCCGCGACAACGATGATCATCACCAGCAGCACCGCCAGGATGATCGAATCCGACAGCGAGCCCAGCTGGTCGCGAATGTCGGTCGAGTTGTCGAACAGATAGGTGACGTGCACGCCTGCGGGCCAGGTCTTCGCCGCCTTGTCGACGATGTTCCGCACGGCGATGTTGTTGGCGATGATGTTGGCGCCGATGCGCTTGGTGACGTCGAGGCGCAGAGAGGGCTGGCCGTTGATGCGGCTGTAGGTCGTCGGATCGTAGAAAGTGCGACGCACCTGGGCCACGTCGGAAAGCGTGATCGTGGCGTTGGAAGTCGAGCGGATCGGCAGGTTGAGAAGGTCGCCGGCGTTGGCGATGACGCCGGGCACCTTGACCGCGAAGGAGCCGTGGCCGGTGTCGATCAGGCCCGCGGCGATCAGCCGATTGTTGTTCGACACCGCCTGGAACATCTCCTGCTGCGAGATGCCAAAGCTCTCCAGCTTCGCCGGATCGATGACGATCTCCAGCATCTCCTTGCGGTCGCCGCCGATGTCGACGTCGAGCACCGTCGGCACGAGCTTGATCTCATCTTTCAGGTCGCGAGCGAGCTTGAGCAGCGTGCGCTCCGGCACCGCGCCGGACAGGGACACCGCGATCACCGGATTGAGGCTGGTGTTGAATTCCTGCACGGTTGGCGGATCGGTTTCCTGCGGCAACAGGCTGCGCGCTTCGTCGACCTGGGCGCGGACGTCTTCCAGCGCCTTCTGTTTGTTGAAGTTGACGTCGAACTCCAGGATGACGATCGCGAAGCCGCTATAGGCGCGCGCCGTCATGGTCTTGATGCCCTCGACCGAGCGCAGCGCGGTCTCGAGCGGCTTGACCAGCAGCCGCTCGCTGTCCTCCGGGCTGATGCCGGGATAGGCGGCCTGCACCATGATCACGGGGATCGGGATGTCCGGATCGGCTTCCTTGGGGATGTTCATGAACGCAAGCAGGCCCGCCACGATCACCACGACGATGGTCGCGATGACGACACGGGTGTTACCGACGGCCCATTCGACGATTCGTGTCATCCGGCGGCCCCGCCCTTGTCCATCACCGCTTTGACGCGTTCGCCCTCTGTGACGAATTGCTGGCCGACGGTGATCACCCGGGTGTGGTCGGGCACGCCCGCGATCCACATGCCGTCGGGCGTTTCGGATACCGGCCGGACGGGCAGGAAATGCACGATGCCGCCGCTGACGGTGCGCACGCCGACGACGCCGCGATCGTCGAGCACCAGGATTCCGGGCGAGATCTTCATCGCCGCGACTCTTTTGACGGGGATGTTGATATCGGCGCTGACGCCGTCGCGCAGCTTGTTGTCCGCATTGGGCAAGGTCACCTCGACCCGGAAGGTGCGGGTGACGGTGTCGGCGCGGTCGGCGACGAAGCTCACTTTGCCGGCAACGGTTTCTCCGGTCACCAGCACGGCGGTCGCAGGATCGCCGATCGCGATCTGGCCCACGTCATGCTCGGAGACCGCACCCACTGCCAGGAACGGTTCCGGCGCGATCACCATCTCGCACTTGTCGCCCTGGCGCACATAATCGCCGACATCGACATAGCGGTCGTCGACATAGCCGTTCCACGGCGCGCGGATCTTGGTCTTGGCAAGCTGGATGCCCATGGTCGCGGCCCCAGCTTTGGCCGCCTCATATGCCGCTTCGGCCTGGGCGAGCTGGGTCTTGGAGCGGAAGCCCTCCTTGAAGAGCTCCTGCGCGACTTCCAGCTCCTTGCCCGTCTGCGCCACCATCGCGTTCATCTGCGCGACCTTGGCGCCGCGGTCGTTGATATCGATCTCGCAGAGCACGTCGCCTTGGCTGACCTTTTGGCCCTTGTCGAAATGGATCGCCTTGACCGTGCCTTCGACCTCGGCGCGGACGTCGACGGCGTGCAGCGCCTGGGTGCGGCCGCGCACCGTGATGGTCGCGTTGCGCTCGCTTGTCGTCAGCTCGGCCACGCGCACCAGCGGCACGGTGTCGACGGACTTTGCGTCGCTATTCTCGGCGACCGGGCTTGTGGGGTGGACGATCAGGCCGGAACCGATCCATGCGGCGACGACCAGCAGGATCGCGCCGGCCCATTGGTAGCCGGGTTTCAGCCTGAGCCAGAAGCCCGGCATGATCCGCTCATAGACGCGCTCCAAGATGGAGCTGACGGCGCGGAGAAGACGCAACATGACGGGCAACTCTTTCTTTCTCTATTCGGCAGCCACGGCGGCCGATGGGGTTTGACGGATGAAGTTGCCCCGCTGGGAGCGCAGATACTCCAGCATCGCTTCATAGATGGTGCGCCCGAAGCCGTTGGCAAATGCTTCGCCCGGCGTTTTCGCCTTGGCGTGGCTTGCATTCAACTGCGCGAGCTTGGCTTCGGCCTGGACGATGTAGCCGTCGATCATGGCGATGAGGCGCTCGGGCGGCAGCAGGTCCGCGAACAGCATGGCGAAGACGAAGGGCGAGCGATGGCGGTCCTCGGGCAGGGGCTTGAGCAACGACGCCAGGAACGCCGTGCGCCCGGCCCGGGTGATCGAATAGACCTTGCGGTCGGGGCGCTTCTCCTGGGCCTCCTCGCGCACGGAGACCAGCCCGTCCTCGGTCAGCCGGTTCAGCGCAGGGTAGATCGAGCCGAAGCTCGCCTCGACGAAATGCTGATAGCCGTCGTCTTCGAAGAGATTCTTGATCTCGTATCCCGTCGCGTCGCCGCGGGTCAGGATACCCAAGCAGATGGTGCGGACGTCCATGCCCCGAGCCTGTCTATATTGGACCGATATAGATCGAGCCTATATAGGGTGAGAAGGGCGGCTTTCAAGACACGAAACCGTGCGGCGGGCGCAGGGCCTGCCTGCACCGCCAGGAAGGCTCGGAAACTAGCCTTGACCTAGATCAGCTCGACCCGGTCGACTTCGACGCCCTTATTGCCCTGACGGGTCGAGAAGCGGATGCGCTGTGCCGGCTCCAGCGCCTGGACGCCGGAACGGCGCAGCGCGCTGGCATGCATGTAGATGTCCCCGCCGCCATTGTCCGGCATCACGAAGCCGAAGCCCTTCTGATCGTTGAAGAACTTGACCTTGCCCTCGATCATCGGGCCGCTGGGCGCGGAATCGCGCTCGCGGTAGCCCCCGCTGAAGCGGTCGCCGCCGCCGAAACGATCGCCCCCGCCGAAACGGTCGCCACCGCCGCCGAAGCGGTCGCCCCCGCCGAAGCGGTCACCGCCGCCGAAGCGATCGCCGCCGTGGCCTCGGCCGCCACCGCCGCCGAAGCGGTCATGGCCGCCGCCGTAACCGCCGCCGTCACCGAAGTCGCGGCGCGGACGAGGGCCGCGCGACGGTGCCGAGGGCGCCTCCGCGGTCGAGTTGTCGACGCTGTGCACGGCGACGACTTGGAGCCCGCGCGGCGAGTCCTGCAGGTCGCAGACGATCGTTGCGCCCTGGCTGAGCACCGGCGAGCCGACCGCCGCCAACGCCGAAGCGTGGCAGAAGGCGTCCGCGCCGTCGTCCAGTGTGATGAAGCCGTATCCCTTGGTTCCGTTGAACCACTTCACGGTACCCTTCGCAGAAGCTCTCGCGAGAGGTCCCGAATGTCCGTCGTCGAAATTCGCCATGCTACCGATGCCGCGCTCAGCCGGGCGAGTTTCCAGTTGCGCGCGAGTCTATCCCGGCCACGGACCCCGCGTTAACCGCCATCATGCCCGCAAAATCCATCGCCCCGCAACGGGGAAGTCCCTCCCAAGCGACGATTTCGGTGTCCAAGCAGGCGCAGTTTCCTTAGGTTTGCGGCAGTCTTGGAGTGACGAAACCGATGCCCGGAAGCCAGGATTTCACCCTCGACCCGCGCAATGAGGGCGTCCTGGTCTATCAGAACGGCGACCTTGTTCCGCGCCATGAAGCCGTCGTTTCGATCTTCGATGCCGGCTTCGTCCTGGGCGACGGCGTGTGGGAGGGCCTCAGGCTGCATCGCGGGCGGCTGCTCTTCCTTGACGCCCATCTCGACCGGCTGCTCGAGGGCGCGAAAGCCATCGCGCTCGACATCGGCCTCACGCGCGACGAACTCGTGGCAGCGCTGCGGCGTACCTGCGCCGAGAACGCGATGGAGAGCGGCGTCCATATCCGGCTCATGGTGACGCGTGGCCCGAAGAAGGCGCCGAACCAGGACCCGCGCAATGCTTTGGGTCGGCCGACGATCGTCATCGTCGCCGAATACAAGGAGCCCAGCGAGGAGATCGTGACGCGCGGGCTGGCGCTCGCGACATCGGCGATCCGCTGCACGCCCAAAGAGATGTTCGACATGCGGCTCAATTCGCACAGCAGGCTGGCGTTGATCCGCGCCCTGCTCGACGTCATCCCCAAAGGCGCCGACGAGGCGCTGATGCTGGATCCCAAGGGCTTCGTCTCGAGCTGCAATGCCACCAACTTCTTCTTCGTCAAGGACGGCGAAGTACGTACCTCCACCGGCGAATACTGCTTCAACGGCGTCACGCGCGCCAACGCGATCGCGCTCTGCCGGGACAATGGCATTGCCATCCGCCTCGGGGATTTCGGCCTCGAAGAGGTCCATCGCGCGGACGAAGCTTTCGTCACCGGCACTTTCGGCGGCCTGACGCCGGTGCGCGAGATCGACGGCCACGTGTTGCCGGCTCCTCTTCCCGGGCCGGTGACGCAGCGCCTGCGCGCTCTGTATGCCGAACTCAAGGACCGCGACGGCGATGACTGAGCCGGCGCGCATCGCCATGTGGTCGGGACCGCGCAACATCTCGACCGCGATGATGCGAAGCTTCGAGAACCGCCCCGACACCGCCGTGATCGACGAGCCATTCTACGCCGCTTTCCTCGCCGCGACCGGAATCGATCATCCGATGCGCGCCGAGTCGCTGGCCACGCAGCCCCAGGACTGGCGCGACGTGGTGAAGACGATTCTGGGTCCGGTCCCCGCAGGGCGGCCGATCTTCTATCAGAAGCACATGACCCACCACATGGTGCCGGGTTTCGGCCGCGACTGGATGGCATCGTGCCGCAACGCCTTTCTCATCCGCGCGCCCGAAGACGTGCTGCGGTCGTACACGCAAAAGCGCGAGAACGTGGTGCTCGACGACATCGGCTTCGTGCAGCAGGGCGAACTCTTCGCGCGCGAGGCCGAACGCCTCGGCCATGCGCCGCCGGTGGTGGAAGCGAGTGACGTGCTCGCCCAGCCGCGCGCGACCTTGGGCGCGCTGTGCGAGGCGCTCGGCATCGCGTTCAGCGAGCGCATGCTCTCCTGGCCGGCCGGGCCGCGCGACACGGACGGGGTGTGGGCGAAAGTCTGGTACGCCTCGGTCGAGCGTTCGACGGGCTTCGCGCCGCCGGCCTCGTCCGTACCGCCCGCGCCGTTGCCCGCCGCGCTCCAGCGCATCGCCGATGCCGCGCGGCCGCATTATGAGCGGCTGTCGCGCTATCGCCTGCGGCCCTGAGCAAAAAGGAACGGGCCGGATTCGCATCCGGCCCGCTCCCATTCGGGATTGCAGAGACTAGTTCAGCGTTACCGCTTTCACCTTCGAGGCGATGCCGTTGACCACGACCTGCAGATTGCTCGCGCCGGTCTCGCAGGTGGCAGGGATGTCGAACTTCGCGTTGGTCAGCGAGCCGTCCGAGATGCCTGTCGCGTAGTTGTGCGTCTTGCCGAAGCAGACATGGCCGCTGCCGACATTGGTGATGCGCACGATCGGATAGTTCGTCGATTGCTGCACGTCGTCGCCGTAGTAGCCGCCGAAGGTCAAGCCGTTGAAGCCGAAGCCGGAGATCTTGTTGTTGCTGCTGCCCACGGTGAGCGAGGCCTTGACCTTCTTGATCTTCGGAATCGCGTTCTTCGCCGGCTTGCCCTGCGGCGTATAGATCTCCACGTCGCCGACGTCGCTCGCCCACAGGACCTGGCCCGACGGCAACACCATGAGGCGGCCTTCATACGAGTTCTGGCCGGAGGCGCTGGCGGGTTCGCTCACCTGGGTGATCGTGACGTTGTTGGCATCGGTCACGGTCGCCTCGAAGAAGTGCGAGGGGCCGCCCTGGAACACGCCGGGGCTCGCCTGGAACAGCACGTTGCCGTCGGGCAAGACGGCGGCGGGGCCGTCGGCGATGTCGAGCGAGCCGCCGACGTTGGGGACGTCCGGACCGGTCGTCCAGGTCGCCGCCACCGGATCGTAGACGGCGGTGTGGGCGGTGCCGCAGAGCTGGTAGATCAGACCGTTCGGCAAGAGCGGCGCGGGACCGATCTCGTGCGAACCCGGATCGGTGCAGCTCACCGGAGTCTTGGTCGACTGCGTCGTCCAGGCGCCGCTGCTCTCCGAATAGATCTCGACGTCGTTCTGCGAGCCGAGGTCGCGGTTGGCGTCCACGGTGAAGATCATGCCGCCGGGGATCTGGGTCCAGCCTTCTTCGTCGTTCTCGTCGCCTTTGCCGGTTCCGGTCGAAGTCCAGGTCACGGATGTGCCGCTGATCGTCGCGATGGCTTCCTGCTGAGAGCAGCAATTGGCCACCATGTAGTTGCCGTCGGCGCGCACGACGCTCTGTGCGTCGCCGATATGAGTCCAGCCGCTCGGCGGGGTGACGGTCGTCCAGGTGTTCGTGGCGGTGTCGTAAAGTGCGCCCTTGTTGGTCCACACGGCGCTGCAGTTGATGTATTCGCCGCCGTTGATGATGACGTGGCCGTCGGGAAGAACTTGCGAGGCAAAATAAAGCGGGCTGTAGCCGGACGGCATCGAAGCCATCTTGGTCCAGCTGCCGTTCACATAGCTGCCGGTGTTGTCGGGGGTCAGGCGGTACCAGTCCGTGGTGCAGCCGTCATGCATCATCACCGTGCCGTCGGTCAGCAACAGCGACGTGTCGGGGAATCCCGAGCCGGGAAATGCATTGGTGAGCGCCGACCAGGTGCCGGAGGCGGAGTTCGCCGGAGCCGTGTAGGGCGGGTGCGCCGGATCGACCGTCCAGCCATGATGGCTGGGAAGCGGCGTCTGGTGACCGGGCGATGCAAGAGCGCTCGTCGACAAGAGCGCAGCCGCGGCAGCGGCAAAAACCGACAATCCGGAACGCATGGAAAGACCCCTTTCGGTTGGGTTCGTTGGCTTGGTGGTCGGCGGCAAGGGACCCATTCGCCCTGCGCGGCCGGATTCACATTTCGTGTGAAGTTACGCAGATGTTAGTTTGGCGCGGCGGCGGAGGCAAGGCGCCGGATGGGTTTTGAGCCGTTGCACACGCCTTTTTGCACCTGCGAGAGCCAATTTGCAGCGATCATGTGTCAATGCGGCGCATGGCGCCAAGCGCCGCGGCGAGCCCGGTGGTCGGCACCGGCATCGTCACTTTTTCCTGGGTGCCGGAGGGCGTGTATTTGAGCGTCATGCTCTTGGCCCCGGTCACGACCGGCACGTCGGCGAATTTGATCGACTGAATGGACAGGCAGGCGACGCGCGCGCAGGTGCGGATCGGCACCTGCCATTCGGTCTTGTCCAGGTCGAGGGCCACCGCATCGCCGGTCGTCACGTCGTCCGGCGGAAAACGCAGGAAGAGGGCCAGCACGCGTTTGAAGCCGAACTCGCGGAACGTGATCCGCACCTTTTCCTGCGACGGCCCCGATGCGGAATGGATCGAGTAGACCACGCGGCAGCGCGGGATGTGCCAATGCTCCGGCGGCGGCGCCTCCTTGGGTGCCGTGCCGGCCGAATTGCCGGATCCGCTTCCCGGCGCCTTCGGCAGTTCGTGCACCGGACCGCAGACCAGCAGCCAGTCGCCGATCTTCTGCTGGCCGATGAAATCGTCGCGCAGCGCCTTGGCGATCTGGTTGGGATCGCCGGATGCATCCATCGCGCCGACCGCGGGCTTCTTGAAGGTCTGGGAGGCGAGGAAAAGTCCGCCGACCAGGACGGCGGCGAGAATTCCGCCAAGCACGGTGTTGCGCATATTCAGCTCCGGAAATGGGATTGCGTGAGGCGAGGTCTCATGCGTGGGTCAGAATTCGGGCACGTCGGGATAGGCGTCCAGCACCGAGCCGAGCGCGGTTTTCAGCGGGCCGAGCCAGGGCTCGAACTTCTTCCAGTGATCGACCCCGCTCTTGTAGAGCGGCATGCGCACCTGCTCCGAGCTTGCGGTTCGCACGGCGCGCTCGGTCTCGTGGAAGCGCAAGGTCTGCTCCTCGAACGGCAGTCCCAGATAGTCGAAGATGCGGCGGATTTCGCCTTCGGGGTTCTCGACCAGCTTCTCATAGATCACCCGGTGCACCCTGCCCGGCAGGACTTCGTCCCAATGCGCCATCAGTTCGACATAGTCGCGGTAATAGCGGCCGACATCGGTGAGCGAATAGGTGAAGTGCTGGCCGCGGGCGAAGTGCTGCTTGAAGTTGGAGAAGCACGACCCCATCGGATGGCGGCGCGCGTCGATGATCTTGGCGTTGGGCAGGATCAGGTGGATCAGCGGCACGTGCGCATAATTGTTCGGCATCTTGTCGACGAAGTAGCGGCGGCCGAGCTTTCGGTGCGAACGCGTGTTGTCGATGTATTCCTTGCCGCGGCGCTCGAACTCCTGCGGCTCAAGATAGGCCAGCAGATGCGGATAGCCGACCTCGTCGCTGTCTGTCGCGTTGTCCTCGTTCAGATGCCGCGCCAGCGAGGTGATGTCCGGCAGCTCCATCGTGCCTTCGATCTGCGAATGGCTCGACAGGATCTGTTCCAGCAGGGTCGAGCCCGCGCGCGGCAGGCCGATGACGAAGATCGGATCGCGCGCCTTGTGACCATAGCCGCGGCGCTCTTCGAAGAACGCCCGGTCGAACAGCTCCTTGCAGGCGACGACGAAATCGTGCGTGCGCTCGGCGTCGTATTCGACGGTGGAGCGCCACAGCGCATTGCCCTTCTTATAGGCGTCGAAAGCCTGCTCGTAGTTCTTCTGGTCCTCATAGGCCTTGCCCAGCGAGAAGAAGAACTGCACCCGGGCCTCGATGCGCAGATCGCCGCGCTCGAGCTGGCGATGCATCTCGGCGATGTCGGCCTCGCTGAAGCGGAAGGTCTTGAGGTTGGCGAGGCTCCAATAGCCGCCGCCGAGCTGCGGCAGGATCTCGACCGCCTTGCGGTAGGCCAGCACGCCTTCGTCCTGCTTGCCGGCAGATTTGAGCGCGTGGCCGTAGGAGATCCACGAGGCTGGATGATTGGGGAATTCGTTCACCAGCTCCGCGAACAGCGCGAGTGCCTCCTTGTCCTCGCCCATCTGCCCGAGCAGGGACGCCTTCATCGTGCGGAACTGCGGGTTTTGCGGATCGCGTTCCAGCAGCATCTCGATATGCGGCATCGCTTCGTGCAGCCGGTTCTGCAGATAGAGCGAGGAGCACAGACGGTAGCGCGCGGCTGCGAAATCGGGCGCCAGCTCCAGGCAGCGCTCGAGCAGCGCGGCGGCGTCTTCGTTGCGGTCCTGCGCGATGGCGGCCTCGGCCAGCATCTTGAGCGCATTGACGTGATCGGGATGGCTGTCGAGGAACTCGATCAGGATGTCCTCGCTGACATCGGGACGTCCGTTGCGCAGCGCCGTCACCGCCTTCTGCAGCGCGGGCTCGTTCACCGCGATGTTGAAATGATGCGAATAGGCGGCGTCGGAGGCGAGCACGTCGCCGACAAGGACGTATTGCTCGCCCAGGGCCGACCACGCGGCCGACAGGTTGCGGTCGATGTTGACCGCCTCGGTGAGCACGCGGATCGCGGCATGGTTTTCGCCCAGCGCTCCCAGCGCGAGGCCGAGCTCGAGGCGGACTTCGGCCCAGTCCGGCTGTGTGGCGCATAAGGGTTCGAGGACCTCCTTGGCGGCGCCATGGCAGTTCTGCAGCCTGAGCGCGCGGCCCAGCAGGAGCTTCACTTCCGGATCGTCGGGCGTTGACTTCAGGAGCTCGCGCGCCAGCGCCTCGGCGGTCGCGGCTTCGCCCGGCAGATGTTTCTTGACGTCGGCGATGCTCGTCGCGGGCCTTTCTGCAACCTGAACTTCGGACATCGGCACGGACCCTAGGACGGCTTGACGGCTTGGATGGACAATCCCGACCAGCGCGGATCGGCGCCCTGCCAGCCTGCATAGTCTAGCTTGCTGTGCAACTGGCTGTAAAACCGCGGCACCGCGGGATAGCTCTCGAGCACGAAGCCGAGCTCCGCTTTCAGAGGCTGCAGCCAGGGTTCGTAATGCTTCCAGTGATCGAGGTGCTCGCTGAAGATGGGCCGGCGCACCTGCTCGGCGCTGGCCGAACGCACCAGGCGCGTATTGTCGTGGAAGCGCAGCATGGAGTCCTGAAAGGGCAGGCCTAGGTATTCCGCCAGCCTTCGGATTTCGCGTTCGGGGTCTTCGACCAGGTCCTCATAGATCACGCGATGCACCTTGCCCGGCAGCACTTCGTCCCAATGCGCCATCAGCTCGACATAGTCGAAATAGTAGCGGCCGAGATCGCCGAGCGAATAGGAGAACTCCTGGCCGGTGCCGAAATGCTGCTTGAAGTTGGAAAGACAGCAGGCCAGCGGATGTCGCCGCACGTCGACGATCTTCGCATTCGGCAGGATGAGCGCGAGCATGCCGATATGGGCGAAGTTGTTGGGCATCTTGTCGACGAAGAACGCCCGGCCCTGGCGGCGATGGGTGCGGGCGCGCCAGAGATATTCGTCGCCCAGGCCTTTGAGGTTCGCCGCGTCCAGGCTCGCCAAGGCTTCGGGATAATTGACCAGCGGATCGCCGGGCTTGAGCTTTCCGCCCAATCGCCCCGCCAGATAGGGAAGGGCGCGCAGCTCCGTCGTGCCTTCGATCGCGCTGTGGCTCGAAAGGATCTGCTCGATCAGGGTCGAGCCGGAGCGCGGCAGGCCGACGACGAAGATCGGATCGGCTGACGGATTTCCCATGCCCTGCCGCGCGGCGAAGAACGCCTGTGTGAACAACGTCTTGGCGCGGCGCACCTGCGAGCGCATTTCGTCGGGATCGTAGCTGCCCGCCGCATGCACCATGTCGTTGCCAATGCGGTAGTAGAAGAAGGATTCCTCGTAGCGGCCGAGATCCTCGAGCGCCTTGCCGAGCGCGAAGCAGAACAGCGCCCGGTTTTCGCCCTTCATGTCGGGCCGGGCAACCTGCTGGCGCAGGGTTTCGACTTCCGCGTCGCCGAAGCGATAGGTCTTGAGATTGGCCAGGCTCCAATAGGCGTCGCCCAGGCCCGGCAGCAGCGACGCCGCCTTGCGATAGGCCGCGATGCAGTCTTCGCGCCGTCCGAGCGTCTTCAGGGCGTGACCATAGGCGAGCCAGGCGCCGGGCTGATTGGGAAACGCCTTGAGGAGGACGGCATATTCCGCTGCCGCGGTTTCGAAATCGCTCATGCGGATGAGCGCGGCCGCCTTCAGGTTGCGGTGGAACGGATCGTCGTCGACCTTCAGGATCTCGTCGACCTGGTCGATCGCTTCCTGCGGCTTGTTCTGCGTCATCAGCAAGGTCGCATAACGAAATCGCGCGGCGACGAAATCCGGCGCGAGCTCGATGCAGCGCCGCAGCAGCTCTTCGGCCCGGCGCATCCGGCCCTGCTTGATCGCGATCTCGGCCAGCAGCTTGAGCGCGTTGACGTCCTCCGGATTGGTCTTGAGGTGTTCGAGCAGCAGAAGCCGCGCGTCTTCGAGACGGCTCTCGCGGTAGGCCGTCATCGCGTCGCGCAGCACCGGCTCCTTGACCGAGGCGTAGAAATATTCCGCATACGCAGCATCGGCGCCCTTGCGGCTTCGCATGCGCACCATCTGGTCGCCCAGCGCGCTCCAGGCTTCCGCAAACCCGGGATCGAGGTCGAGCGCGTATTTGAGCGCCTGGGTGGCGCCGCGGTTGTCGCCGAGCATGCCCAGCACCAGGCCGAGCTCGTAATGCACCATCGGCAGATGCGACTGGTGCTGCGACAAGGGTTCGAGGATTGCGCGCGCCGAGGTCGGCGCCCCCTTGCGGCGCAGCGCCGAGGCCAGCAGCAGCAGCGCGTCCGGCTCGTCCGGGTTCTCGCGCAGAACGTCGCGCAGCCGCGCTTCGGCTTGCGCCGGCTGGGCGGCAAGAAGCTCGCGGGCTTCGGCCAGGGCGGCCACGATCTCGGCGGGACGTTCGGTACTCAATTCGGGCCCTTCGACAGCCGGGGGGACGGGGCGGCATTGATGGCGGTCCGGCAGTTTTCTGTCAACGAATTCATTTGGTTAGGTTGACCAGCTTTCCAAGGCCTCGCCCAGGGCCTGTTTCAGCGGTCCAAGCCAGGGCTCGAAGTTCCGCCACTGCTCGACCTCGCTCTTGTAAAGCGGCCGGCGCACCTGCTCGGCGCTGGCGGTGAGAACGGGGCGGGTATTCTCGTAGAACCGCAGGCAGGCTTCGTCAAAGGGCAGCCCGAGGAATGCGAGCAGCCGCTCCACCTCGCCGCGCGGATCGTCGAGCAGCCTTTCGTGGACAAGGCGATGGACCTTGCCCGGCAGCACCTCGTCCCAATGCGCCATCAGCCGGACGTAGTCGCCATAGTAGCGGCCGAGATCGGCGAGATCATAGGTGAAGGCATAATCGGCTTCGAAATCCTGCCGCCAGTTCGAGACGCCGCAGGCCAACGGATGGCGCCGCGCGTCGACGATCTTGGCGTTCGGCAGCATCAGGTGGATCAGGCCGACATGGCGGAAGTTTTCCGGCATCTTGTCGATGAAGAAGGTGCGGCCCCGGTTTCGGAAGGGCCGCGTCTCTTCGATGTATTCCTCGCCCAGCGCTTCAAACACCTCGGCGTCGAGACCCGCCAGCACCTCCGGATAGGGGCCGTCGAGACGCTCGAGCAGGGCGTTGACGTTGAGCAGCTCCATGGTCGCCTCGACCTCGGAATGGCTCGCCAGGATCTGCTCGACCAAGGTCGAGCCCGAGCGCGGCAGGCCGAGCACGAAGATGGGATCGCGCGCCGGCGAACCGCTGCCGGCCCGCGAGGCGAGAAAGTCGCGCGTGAAGATGGCGCGGATGCGTCCAAAAAGACGGCTGGTTTCGTCGGCGTCATACGGGTTCTGGGCGCGGCGGATGGCGTTCGCTTTCGCGTAGTGCTCGAAGGCGGACGCATATTCCCCGCCGTCCTCCGCCGCCTTGCCCAGAGTGAAATGCAGAAGGCAGCGGTCCGTCTCACTCAAGTCCGGGCGCGCCAGTTCGCTGTGCATCTGGGAGAGTTCGGACGCATCAAAACGATAGGTCTTGGTGTTGCCGAGGCCCCAATAGGCCTCGACCAGATGGGGAAACCGCGCGATCGCCGCGTGATAGGCCGCGATGCTGTCGGTGCTTCGGCCCGCCGCCTTCAGCGCGGCTGCGTGGTTGAGCCACAGGCCGGGTCTTTCGGGATGTTCGCGCAACAGCCTCTCGTGCAGCGCCAGCGCGCCGGCATAGTCGCCGATGCGCGCCAGCACCACGCTTTTGAGACTGAGGCACTCGAAATTGTCCGGCTGTTCCAATAGCAGCCGCTCGATCTCCTCGGACGCGCGATGCGCCTTGTTCATGCGGAACAGCAACCAGGCATAGCGGTAGCGCGCGGCGAAGAATTGCGGCGCGATGTCGATGCAGCGCTCGAGCAGGCCCTCGGCGTCGGCCAGACAGTTCGCGCGGATCGCGACTTCCGCCAGCATGCGCAGGGCGTTCGGATTTCTCGGCGAGGTCTGGAGAAAATCCCGCAGCGCGAATTCGGCTGCGTCGAGCCGGCCGTCGTGCAGCGCGATCGCGGCCTCGCGAAGCTGCGGTTCAGGCGGCAGCGCGGTCTGGCCTGGCGGACCGCCGGCCGTCATCGCGCCCGGGCGAGCGCATCCGCATAGCCGTCGAGCGCCGGCCCGAGCGCGGATTTGAGCGGCTCGAGCCACGGCTCGAAATGGCGCCACTCCTCCATGGCGTCGCGGAAGATCGGACGGCGCACCTGTTCCGCGCTCGGCGTGCGCACCGCCCGCTCGGTCTCGTAGAAGCGTAGCGTCTGCGGCTCGAACGCAAGACCCAGATGATCGAACAGGCGGCGGATTTCGCGTTCCGGCTCGTCGACGAGATGTTCGTAGAACACGCGGTGCACCTGGCCCGGAAGCACCGCATCCCAATGCGCCATCAACTCGACATAGTCCGCATAATAGCGACCGAGGTCGCCGAGCCCGAAGCTGAAATCCTTGCCGAGCGGGAAATAGTGCTTGAAGCAGGAGACGCAGCACGCCAGTGGATGACGCCGCACGTCGATGATCTTGGCCTGGGGCAGCATCAGCCGGATGAGGCCGATATGGGCGAAATTGTCCGGCATCTTGTCGACGAAATGCGGCCGGTTGAGGTTGCGGTGCATCCTCGCGCGCTCGAGATATTCCTCGCCCAGGCGCTCGAAGTCGGCGGCTTCCACGTTGCGCAGGCTTTCGGGATAGGGCGCCTGGCTGTCGGTGGCGAGCGCCGGATGGGTCTGGCCGGCGCGAAACTGCAAGCCGGTGCGCGCGCTGATCCGCCCCACGAGATAAGGCACGATGCGCAGCTCCATGGTGCCTTCGATCTGCGAATGGCTGGCCAGGATCTGTTCGACCAGGGTCGAGCCGGAGCGCGGCATGCCGACGACAAAGATCGGATCGCGGGCCTGCGAACCGGCGCCGCGGAAGTGCTCGAAGAACTTGCCGGTGAACAGGGTCTTGCAGTTCTGCACATAGACCGACGTCATCTCGGCGTTGTAGCCGAGCGTCGCGCGCTTGAGCGCGTTGGCCTGCTTGTAGTGCTCGAAGGATTGCGCGAAGTCGGCCTTGTCCTCGAGCGCCTTGCCGAGGGCGAAGTGGATCTGCACGCGGCTCTCGACGGGAAGATCGCCCGCGGCGATCAAGCCCTGCATCGTCTGCATCTCCGCGTCGGTGAAGCGCGCGGATTTGAGATTGGCAAAGCTCCACCAGGCTTCGCCCAGCTTGGGAAAGCGCGCCATCGCCGCGCGGTAGGCCTCTGCCGCCTCCTGGCTTTTTCCGATGGTGCGCAAGGAATGGGCGCGCGCGAGCCAGGGCCCGGGCTGCTGCGGATTGCCGGCAAGCACGATCGCGTATTCCGCGGCCGCCTCGGCGTGCTGCCCGACCCAGGCATGGGCCATCGCCTTCAGGGCATGATGATTGGGATTGGCGGGCTCGCGTCTCAGCAGCTCCGCCACCTGTTCGAAAGCCTCTTGCGGCTTGTTGCGCATCAAGAGCACGGAGACCAGCGTGTGACGCGGTCCCGGGAAGTCGGGCTTGAGCGCGATGGCGCGCTTGAGCAGCTCCTCGGCTTCCTGGTTGCGCTCGAAGCGGAACAACGTTTCCGCCAGCAGCGCCAGCGCCAGGACGTCGTCGGGATGGGCTTCGAGATGCGCCCGAAGGATCGACTCCGCCGCCTGCGGACGGTTTTCGCGCAAGGACTGCATCGCCTTGCGCAGCTGCGGATCCTCGATCTGCATCGCGCCGGGTGGGATTGGAGTGGACAAAACGCGTGACTTTCAGGGGCGGGATTGCGCGCGGAACAAAGACGGCAAAGCCATCGCTGTCAATCGCCGCGAGCGCTCAAAGAAAACGGCGCCGGCGATTGCTCGCGGGCGCCGTTTCGCGGAATGCGGCGGGGTTTCCCCCGCCGCTTCCAATGCGACGATCACTGATAGACGTGATAGTCGTTCTGATAGTGGCCGAGATAGGCCGGCGCAAAGGTGTAGAGATAGGTCTGCACCGTGTGCGTGCCCGAACCGACCGCGAGATTGGTCTGGTTGGTGCGGTTCGAGTACAACTCCGGGAACGACAGCGCGCCCGAGAAGTAGCACGAGCCGTTGGTGAAGTAGCCGTCGACCAGCGGGCAGACGCCGACCTGGTTGTACGAATAGTACGACAGCAGTTCCGCCGTGTTGTTCGTGACGACCGTGCAGGCCTTCTTGCAGTTGATGGAGTTCGCGGCATCTTCGACCGCGAAGCCGCCGAACAGCGCCGTGGTGGTGGTGCCCCAGGTCTCGACCAGGAACTTCTCCTTGATCCCGCCCTTCAGCATGTGCGGCTGGTTCTTCGCCTGCTTGAACGGCGCCTTGGCGAAGTTCACGCCAACCGCGCTCTTCGCGCCTTTGACGGGCGCGTGCTTCTTGCCGACTGCCATGGCGGACGGACCCGCAACAACGAAGGCCAGGCCGACCGCGGTCGACAGAAGAAGCTTGGTTTTGCTCATATGGGTACTCCCCTTTCGAAAGGATTGTGCGGCCCCTCAGCTAACCGCACCCAGACATTTCCCAACGGCTGCGCGCGCGAGGGACACGCACTTGATACAGCCTTGGGAAAAGCTATCGGGTTTGTAATCGAAGATCAATTGCGGCACGAACCTGCGCAAGATCATCGTGAATCTGTTTCGCCGTTCTGCCGCGGCGCAACAAACGCTCGGATTCCTTGCTCAAAACCGCTGACCCAGAGGCGAAACGCTATCGGTCGGCAACTCCGATGGGTCCCTGGTTCCCATGAATTTTTTTTGGCGGTGCTCTGCCTTCACAGCGTCCACCCGACCCCGCTATTCGGAATCGTTCCTCCCAGGTCGCTGACAATAATTTAATTTCAACGAGCCGAACCTGCGAAACCTGTCCTGGATGTTGGATTCGCGCCATGTTCGTGGTCGCCGCCGTAATTAAGGGAACATCGCAAAGGCGCACGCAGGACGGTTTTCTTCCTGGGACCGCGGCTGAAAAGGTGACGACGGGGCCTACCCGGGCCAGGACCGAACCGGGCATCATCCGAGCGAAAAAGCCGTCTTCGCGTGGAATTTTCAGGAGTTGCAGCCTAGTGTGCGGGCCTCGTGGAAAAGCGGAACTGTCGAACCCTCGATGAGGCTTGAGCAACTCGTTCTGGAGCATGGGCTGGTCGCGCCGGAGACCCTGGCGCGGGCGCAGCTCGTTCAGGCCGAAACCGGCGAGCGGCTCGATTCGGTGCTGACGCGGCTCGGCATGATCGCTGAACAGACCCTAGCCGGCGCGCTGGCGCGCGAGACCGGTCTGCCGATCGCCAACGCTTCCGATTTCCCGCAGGAACCGCTGTTGAGCGACGGGATCTCGGTGCGCTTCCTGCGTGACGTCAAGGCGCTGCCCTTGGCCGAGCGCGACGGTGCGGTCGAGGTGGCGCTGATCGACCCGCTCGATCCCTATCCGGTGGAGGCCCTGTCGTTCGCGCTCGCCAAGCCGGTGCGCCCGCTCATCGCCAAGGCCAACGATCTGGAAGCCGCGCTCGACCGGCTCTACGGGCAGGCAGCCCAGGCGCAGTCCGCCGAGGAGACGGTGGACGAATCCGACGTCGAACGGCTCAAGGATCTCGCCAGCGACGCGCCCGTGGTGCGCACCGTCAACAATCTCATTACCCGAGCGGCGGAGTCCCGCGCCTCCGACATCCATATCGAGCCGGCGGAAGACTGCGTGCGGGTGCGCTTCCGGGTTGATGGCGCGCTCATCGACACCGAGACCCTGCCGGCGCAGATGAAGCTTCCCTTGGTATCGCGCATCAAGGTCATGGCCTCGCTCGACATTGCCGAGCGCCGCCTGCCGCAGGACGGGCGCATCCGAGTCGCCGTGCGCGGCCACGAGATCGACTTGCGCGTCGCCACCTCGCCCACCATCCATGGCGAGAGCGTGGTGATGCGTATCCTCGACCGCTCCAGCTTGTCGCTCGACTTCAAGACCCTGGGCTTCGAGGACGACGTGCTCGAGAAATATCTCCACGCGCTGCGCCAGCCGCACGGCATCATCCTGGTCACCGGTCCAACCGGCAGCGGCAAGACGACCACGCTCTATGCCTCGCTAGCGGCACTGAACCAGCCGGACCGCAAGATCCTCACCATCGAGGATCCGATCGAATATCGTCTCGCCGGCATCAACCAGACCCAGGTCAAGCCGCAGATCGGATTGAGCTTCGCGGCCGCGCTGCGCTCATTCCTGCGTCAGGACCCCGACGTGATGATGGTGGGCGAAATCCGCGACCTGGAGACGGCGGAAGTCGCGATCCAGTCCGCGCTCACCGGCCACACCATCTTGTCCACCTTGCACACCAACACGGCGGCGAGCTCGGTGACGCGCCTTCTCGACATGCGCGTCGAGCCGTTCCTGATCACCTCGACCTTGAACGCCGTCCTGGCGCAGCGTCTGGTGCGTCGGCTCTGTGCCAAATGCCGCGAGGCGTATGAGCCGGCCAAAGGCTTCCTCAAGAGCCTGATGCCGGGCACCGATGTCGGCGACGTGCCGCTGCTCTACCGTCCCAAAGGCTGCGATGCCTGCAACCACACCGGTTTCCGCGGCCGGCTCGCGGTCATGGAGCTGTTGCCGGTCGACGACGAGATCGCGGGCCTGGTGCTCGCCCGCGCCGAGGCGCGCGAGGTCCAGCGCTCCGCCGTCGCGCACGGCATGCGCACGATGCTCGTCGACGGCCTGCGCAAGTCGCAGCAGGGCTTGACCACGATCGAAGAAGTGCTCAGGGCGACGCGCGAGGTCTGATGGCCACCTACCGCTACCGCGCCGCCACCGCCGGCGGACAGCTCAAGACCGGCCTGCTCGAGGGCGCCTCGCGCGCCGATGCGATCGAGCGCATCAAGCGGCTCGGTCTGATGCCGATCGAGACGGTGGAGACCTCGTCCAAAAAAGCGGCGGGCGAAAAGGCGGTCCGCCTCAATACCGCGACGCGGCGCGGCATCGTCAATGCCATCGGCGAGCTGTCGGTGCTCTTGAATGCGGGTCTCGCGCTCGACCGCGCGCTGGCCGTCGTCGTCGAGAACATCACGCGGCCCCCCGTCAAGACGACCTTCGCCAAGCTGCGCGACCGCGTGCGGCATGGCGCCTCGCTGGCGCGCGCCATGACCGAGAGCCAAGGCGCTTTCTCGCCGATGGCGGCGGCGATGGCGGAAGCGGGGGAGGCCAGCGGCAAGCTCGACACCTCTCTTGCGCGCCTCGCCGAGACCATGGAGCGCGCCGAGGCGCTTCGTCAGACCATCGTCTCGTCGATGGTCTATCCCATCATGCTGATCCTCATCGCCACCGGCGTCATCTTGGTGATGCTGCTGTTCGTGGTGCCGCAATTCGAGGATTTGTTCTCCGATACCGGCGCCAAACTGCCGGCGATGACCCGGATCGTGATGGCGGCGAGCCATGGCGTGAAGAATTACGGGCTCATCGGACTCGGATTCGCCGCGGTGGCGGTGTTCCTGTTCTGGCGCTGGGTGCAGCAGCCGATGGTGCGGCGCATGGTCGACCGCCAGGTGCTGAGACTTCCCGTGGTCGGCGCGATCGTGCGCAATGCCGAGACTGCGCGCTTTGCCCGCACCCTGGGTTCGCTGCTCGACGGGGGCGTGCCGCTGGCCGGCGCGCTGGCGATCGCCCAGCGCTCGCTCGCCAACATGCACATGCACGACGCGGTGGAGCGGGTCTCGACCGGCTTGCGCCAGGGCGGCGGACTCTCCACGCCTCTGGCCCAGACGGGCCTGTTCCCGCCGATGGCGCTGTCGTTCCTGCGCACCGGCGAGGAGACGGCGCAGCTCGGGCTGATGCTGTCGCGGCTGGCCGACGTGCTCGACCGCGACGTGCGCAACCAGATCCAGCGCGTCATCGCGGTGATGACGCCGGCAATCACGGTGCTGATGGGCGCGCTGGTGGCGACCGTCATCGCCTCCATCATGTCTGCTATTCTGGGCTTCAACGATTTGGCGGTGGGACCATGAGACTGATCGAAAGAATTCGCCGCGGCGAGCGCGGCTTCACCTTGCTCGAACTCCTGGTGGTGCTCGCCATCATGGGCATGCTGGCGGCGATCATCGCGCCGCAGGTGATCAAGTATCTCGGCACCTCGAAGGTTCAGACCGCCAAGGTGCAGATCGCCAACGTGATGTCTGCGCTCGAGCTGTTCCGTCTCGATGTCGGCCGCTATCCCACCCAGCAAGAAGGGCTGGAGGCGCTCGTCGTGGCGCCGTCGACCGCGCCCAACTGGAACGGGCCGTACCTGAAGAAGGACAGCGCGCTCAAGGATCCGTGGGGCACGGCCTACATCTATCAGAACCCGGGCCAGCACGGCGAAGTGGACGTCTACACGCTGGGGCAGGACAAGGCGCCCGGCGGGACGGGCGAGGCACAGGATGTCGGAAGCTGGTAGCGGCTTCACGCTGCTCGAAACCCTCATCGTCGTGGCGATCACCGCGCTGATCGCCAGCATCGTCGTGCCCAATCTGATGGGCTCGCTCGAGATGCTCGATCTGCAGCAGACCACGCGCCTGCTGCAGGCCGATCTGCGCGTCGCGCGCGCCACCGCGATTCGCACCGGACAGAAGGTCGATATCGAGGCGACCAATCGCGGCCGCGAATACGACTGGATCGGCGGCTCGCGTTTCCTGCCCGCCGGCATGACCTTGTCGATGTCGAATCCCGTGGTGGTCTATCCCGACGGTTCGGTGCAGAGCGCCGCGATCTCGATCTCCTCCAGCCGGCGCGTCTACGGCATCACGCTCGATCCCGTGAACGGCGCCGTCACGGTGGGTGCGCGATGAACTCGTTTGCTCACATTGTCATCCCCGGCGAGCGCGCACTTGCGCGCGAGGGAAGGGGACCCAGGTGGTGCGGGTTCTCCGAATTCTTCGCCCTAGCTCGATTTCTTACTGCCTTTCGAGGTCGCGCCAGCAGTGGCACCTGGGTCCCCTTCCCCTCGCTTCGCTCGGCCGGGGATGACAGTGGAGTTCAATCGAAGGAGTCCGGCTCCGTCCTGATCGAGGCGATGGTCGGGGCGGCGATCATCTCGATGACCTTGGCGGCGATGTACGAATCCATCGTCAGCACGGCGGCGCACAACCGCATGGCGGAATCGCGCCGCACCGCGATGATGATCGCGCAGTCCGAGCTCGCGGCGGTCGGACCAGTCATCCCCTCCGTCCCCGGCACCACGGAAGGCACCGAAGGCGACTTCTATTGGCGCGTGGACATCGCGCCTTACGGACAGCAAACGGCGGCGCCGCAGCTCGGCCAGCTGCCCAATATCGTCGGCCAGCTTTGCACCGTCACCGTCACGGTCGCGGACCAGCGCCGCGCGCCGCTGGCCTCGCTCACCTCGCTCACCTTGGCGAGGGGCACATGAGCACGCGCCGCGAAGGGGGCTATACGCTGGTCGAGATGCTGGCGAGCCTGGTGATCGTGGGCTTTGCCGCGGCGATGCTCGTCTCCGGCCTCGTCACCGGACGCAGGGTGTGGGAGCATGCCGACAGCGCCAATGCCTTCGGCGAGACGATCTCCGGCGCGCAGATGCTGCTCAGGGAGAAGATCGAGCGCGCCTATCCCGCGACGCGCTACGACAAGATCCCCACCTATGCCGATTTCTTCGGCGCCGAGAACAGCGTGACTTTCCTCGCGCCGCCGCGCGACATCCACGCGCCCCAGGCGCTGATGCGCTACACTTTGGGACTCGCCGCCAATGGCGATCTGGTGCTGAGCGATCTCTCCGACGTCGCCATCGATCCCAAGGCGCCCGGCGAGCCGCTGGTGCTGCTGCGCAACGTCCAGCAACTCGACATCGCCTATTACGGCGTGATACCGCCGGACAAGGCGCCGGCTTGGCACGACAGCTGGCAGTACCGCGCGGTCCTGCCGCTGCTGATGCGCATCCGCGTGCAGTTTCCGGCGGACGATCCGCGCGGCTGGCCCGAGCTCTTGATCCGGCCGTTCGCGATGGTTGACACGATGTGCGTTCTCACCGCCATGACGGGAAAGTGCCGGGGCCGTCAATGAACGCCAAAGACCTGCTCAACATGGACATGGAGATGGCCACGCAGTGGCTGCTCCATTTCTGGCGCTGGTGGAGCAACGAGCTCCTCGCCATGCTTCCCGAGCGCTGGCGTGGGCAGCTGTCGCGCAAGGTGCGCGCCACGGCCGAGCTGAAGGGCGACGCGCTCGTCTATCGCGATGCCGAGAGCGGACAACCCATGGCCGCCAAGCCGCGCGGCCGGGTCGCATTCCTCATGGCGCCGAACCAGGTGCTGGTGCGCGAACTGGAACTGCCGCTGCTGCCGCTCGGCGACGTCAAGCGCATGCTGGCCCTGGAGATCGACCGCTTGACGCCGTTCCAGCCCGAGCAGGTCTATTTCGACGCCGCGATCCTGTCGCGCGACCCGGACAGCGGACGCCAGCAGGTGGCGATGGGCGTGGTCCGGCGCGAGACCGCGGCCCAAGCGCTCGAGGATGTGCGCGGCCGCGATCTGACGCCGCTGGCGCTTGGCGTGAAGCCGCGCGACGGCGGATCGGTCCCGCCGTTCGATTTCCTGGCGGCAATGCGCGAAGCCGAAGGCGGCGGCGCCTCGCATCGGCGGGCGGTCTATTGGTGGGCCGCCGCGGCAGCGCTGCTGATCCTCAATCTCGTCGTCTTCAGCTGGCGCGATGCGGCCGGACTGGAACAATTGCGTCAGGCCGTCGAATCCCAGCAGGCGCCGGTCAGCGTCGCGATGCGCACGCGCGAGCGGGTGGGCAAGGAGCAGGCGCGGCGCCAGGCCCTGCTCGACATCAAGATGAAGACATCGCCGCTGCCGGTGCTCGATGCGGTGACGGCGGCCATGCCGATGGACGCCTGGGTCCGCCGCTTCGAGTGGAACGGCCGCAGCGTCCGTCTCATCGGCGCGCGCAAGACCTCGCAGGATATCCTGGCACGGCTCGAAGCGTCGCCTTATTTGCGCAACGCCCGCTCGCTGTCGTCGGGCGAACACCCGGACGCATCTGGCTATCAACCTTTCGAGATGACGGCGGAGCGTGAATTCCCCAAGCTCAGGATCGCGGCGGCGGAGCCCGCGCGGCCGGTTCCTGCTTCGATGCGCCCGGTGCCGGGTCGTCCCGGTCAGACGATGCCGGGAGCCGCCGGAAGGCAGCCCATGCCGCTACCCCCGGGCGCAGCCGGACAGCTGCCGCCCAACGCGATCTTCACTCCCCTCATCCGCCGTCCGGGATTCATGCCGCCGGGAGCCATGCGCGTCGCGCCGCCGCCCAAGGCGCTGATGCAGCAACAGCAACAGCAACTGCAGCAGCAACAACAACAACAGCCGAAGCAACTCCAACAGCAGCAGCCGCCGCAACAGCCGCCGGCGAACAACACGGCTTCCGACAACGACGGCGACGACGGAGGCGAGCCATGAGGCCGCTGGAGCCGCGCGAGCGCAAGATCGTGGCGCTAGGAGTCCTTGTCGCGGCGGTGGCCGCGGCGTGGTTCGTGGTGATCGATCCCGTGGTGATGGGCTTCATCGATCGCGCCCAAGAGCGCAGCGATCTGCTAGCCACCTACCAGCGCAATCAGCGCCTGCTCGCGGGCATCGCCGATTGGCGCGAGGAAGCCGACCGTCAGTCGGCCACGCAGTCGCAGTTCAACATCGTGGCTCCCACCAAGGTTCTCGCCGCGGAGAACCTCAAGCAGCGCCTGAGCCGGCTGGCCAACGCCGTCGGCGGCAGCGTACAGAACGTCTCCGAGCTGCCGGCGGAAAAGGAAAACTGGGTCCGCGTCCGCGCGGACCTTCAACTCACTATGGCCCAACTCTACAAGAGCCTGAACCGGCTCGAAAACGAGGCACCTTATGTCGTTGTTGGATACGTTTCGGTCGTGGCCGACCGGGCAGTTCAAACCGGACATCTTGCGACGATGGATGTCCGGCTTGAAGTTTCGGCTCCCGTCCGGACAAACCAGCCTTAGCGCGGATCTGCTCCCCGCCGTGGCGTCCGTCTTGCTCCTCATCGCATTGGGAGCGCAGTTCGCCACGTCGTCCGGGATCGAGCTGCCGAAGCGGGCCAAGGCCGCAGCCGCGCAAACCGGGCTGCCGGAACAGCCTGTCGCACAAACATTTGTTGCGATCATGGAACATCCGATCTTCGCGCCCGACCGCGCGCCGCCGCCGCTCGAGAATGAGGAAGCCGGAAACCTGAGCGGTGTCGAGGTGCTGGGCACCGCCATCGCGGGCAAGGATCGCGCCGCCGCGCTGTTGCGGGACTCCGAAGGTACCTTCCAGCGCGTGAAAGTGGGCGGCGCGATCGAAGGCTGGACCCTGGTTTCGATCGACCGCGATCAGCTCGTCTTCGACCGCAATGGCGAGCGCCGCTCGCTCAGCCTCGACGCGGCGCAGTTGAGGGCGCAGAATCCCGATGCCAAGGCCAAGGGGCAGGGCGCGACGTCTTCGTCCTCAAGCACTGCCAACAGCGATACCGACGACAACGACGACAACGACGACCAGTGAGACGATTATGAAGCGGATTTCGATCGCCTGTCTGAGCCTGCTTGCGTTCGCGAGCGCCGTGCGCGCCGACGGCCCCCCGACGCAGAACCCGTCGGCAGTCTATCCCGGCACACAGAGCTTCACTGCGCCGCAGCCCGTGCACCGCAAGCCCGCGGGGCCGAGCGACGTCTCGCTCAACTTCCCCAACGCCGACGTGCACGAGGTCGCCAAGGCGATCCTGGGGGACATCCTGGGCCTCAATTACAGCGTCGATCCTTCGGCGACCGGAACGGTGACCGTGGTGACCGCCGAGCCGGTGGCGCGTGTCGACGTGCTGCCGATCCTGGAAGAGTCGCTCTCCGCCGCCCATCTCGGCCTGATCAAGAAGGGCGACGTCTACACCATCATCCCCATCGACAAGGCCAAGAAGCAGCCGCAGCTGCTGTCCGCGGGCAAGGCCGGCTTCGGTTCCGAGGCGATTACGCTGCATTACGTCAATGCCGTCGAGCTCAAGAAACTGCTCGATCCGCTGGTGCCCGAAAGCGCCATCGGCCAGGCGGATGCGGGGCGCAACATCCTTCTGATCACCGGCACCGAAGATCAGCGCAACGCGCTGCGCGATCTGATCAAGCAGTTCGACGTCAACTGGCTCAAGGGGATGTCGTTCGCGCTTCTGGTGCCTGAACGCACCGACGTGCACATGCTGCTGCCCGAGCTCGATGCCATCGTCAACACGCCCAACTCCCCGACTCAGGGCCTCGTCAAGCTCGTCCTGATCGACCGCGTGAACGGGATCCTGGCGATCTCGCCGCAGCCGCAATATCTGCGCGACCTGAAGAAATGGATGGAAGTGCTCGATCGCGCCGGCGGCGGGAACGAACGCAAGCTCTTCGTCTATCACGTGCAGAACGGACGTGCGGCCGATCTCGCCACCGTGCTGATCAACGCCTTCGGCGGCGGCACCGGCAATACCAGCGCCAATGCCCATCCCAACGCGCCCAATCTCACCGCGACCGGACAGCCCTCCCAAATCCAGGGCTCGACCTCGGGCTTCGGTTCGACAGGGCAGCCCGGCGGAACGGGCAGTCCCGGCGGCGGCGGCTTCCAGACCCCTGGCTTCGGCAACTCGCAGTTCGGTCAGACTACCAGCAACAACGAGAATCCGACGCTGACGCCGGGCGCGACTACGCCTCAGCCGCAGAACGTCGCGCAGACCCTGCAGCTGCCGGGCGGCGGCACGCCGATCACGGTGAGCTCGGACGAGAACAACAACGCCATCGTGGTGTGGGCGACGCAGCGCCAATACGGCATCATCCAGGACGCGCTGCGCCAGCTCGATGCCCAGCCGGTGCAGGTGGTGATCGAGGCGGCGATCACCGAAGTCTCGTTGACCAAAGATCTGCAGTTCGGCGTCCAGTGGCTGATCAACTCCGGCGTCGGCTCGGTCGGCTTCTCGGAAGGCACTACCTCGACGCCGACTCAGGTCTTCCCCGGCTTCTCGTGGCTCGTGACAAGCGGCAACGAGATCACCGCCACCTTGAACGCGCTGCAAGCGATCACCACGATCAAGGTCATCTCGGCGCCGAAGGTGTTGGTGCTGAACAACCACACCGCCTCGCTCCAGGTCGGCGACCAGGTTCCCATCTCCACCGGCTCGCTGACCACGGCTACCGGTGGTACGCCTGACGTCGCGACGGAGATTCAATATATGCCGACGGGCGTGCTGCTCACGGTGACGCCGCGGGTCAACGACAACGGTTTGGTGCTGCTCGACATCTCGCAGGAGGTCAGCGAGGCAAAAGTTGGAAATACGTCGACCATCAACTCCCCGACCATAACCGATCGGAAATTCAACAGTTCCATCGCGGTGCATGACGGCGAAACCATTGCGCTTGGCGGATTGATCCAGGACAACAACAGCCACCAGCGAGACGGCATCCCGTATCTATCGCAGATTCCCTATATTGGCGCCTTGTTCGGTTCGACAGACAATAGGGATGACCGAACTGAGCTGCTGGTGCTGCTGACGCCGCGTGTCATCCGCAGTTCGCAGGAAGCCAAGTCAATCACCGAAGAACTCAAGGAAAAGATTGGGACGGTGGCCCCCCCGGGACCGCCGCGAGGCGTGATCCACTAGCTCGAGAAATCCACTTTAGGTGAAACAATTGCGATTGCAAGTAATGCGGTCATCGGCGCAGATTCCAGTGGAAATTGGAGGGTCTGCACATGACCAGGATAACGAGAATTGCATCCGCAGCATTTTTGATGGCGGCGCTGCTTTCAATGACCACCTTCGCATCAGCGCAGGCCGTCTTTACGACCGCGACCGCAGCAGGAGGGCAACTTATCGCGGACCAGAATACCGGGGCGGTAACTTGGTGCGTGGCATTAACGGGCGGCACCGCCCTATCGCCGACGCCAACAGGCGTTTGTGCGAAGATCGGGACGGCGACCCCGAGCGCGACCAATCCCAGCCTGAGCATTTCGGACTGGTTCTCCAACGGCACTTCCGGTGGCACGTCGTTCATCACGAATGTTTACACCGGCAAAGTTTGGCAGTGCGAATATTACTACAATTCAAATACGGACGTGATCTACGGAGATTGCGCACAGAGAGGAACGGCATCGACGTAGCTCGGCGCGCTGTTGATCGCTTCACCGCGGAGTCGCGCATATGAGGTCCCGCGGCGACAGCGGGTTCGCGATGATCGCCGCGCTCGTCGCGGTGGCGGCGTTCGGCTTCATCTCGTTCCAGCTCATCGCCCAGGACCGCGGCGTCCTGGCGGAGGTGCGCGGCGAGGCGGAGCAGGCCAAGCTCACCGCCGCCTGCAACGCCGGCCTGATGCTGGCGATCGCAGGCCTCGCCAACCCCGATCTCACCCAGCGCTGGGGCATCGACGGGCGCTCGCGCAGCGGCAGCTTCAACGGCTATGCGCTCACGGTCACCGTCGAGGACGAGCGCGGCAAGATCCCGCTGAACGGCATCATCATGGACGAGGCGCGTCAGCTCTTCCAGATCGCGGGCGCGAGCGGCGACCAGCTCAAGACCCTGATCGACAGCTTCGAGGACTGGGAAGACGTCGACAACACGCCGCGGCCCAACGGCGCGGAGGCGCCGCAATATGCGAGCTTGGGCTACAAGCCGCGCAACGCCGGATTCCACACCGTGGAAGAGCTGCACATGATCAAGGGCATGACCGACGACATCTACAACCGCGTCGCGCCCGCGGTCACGGTGTTCTTCGGCGAGAGCGGCGGCTTCAGCGAGCAGACCTCACAGATCGTGGCGCTGGAAGTGCTGGGCGAGATGGGCGCCAATTCGATGCAGGTGCAGCAGCGCCAGCAGCAGCTCGCCGGCACCGTGGCCATGCCGGCCTCGCTGACCAAGGCCAATCTTATCGGCCGTACACTGACGGTCCGGGTGGAGGCGCGCCAGGGCGGCGCCTATATGAAGCGCTCGGCCATCGTCGAGCTCACCGGCAATCCCGCCGATCCGTACTGGCTGCGCTATCTGGACTGACTACAGCGCCGGATCGAGAGCCGCGGGCAGCCCGTAGAGCCAGACGATCCAGATGGCGAGCGACAGCGCCACCCCGAACGGAATGCGCTCGGCTGCCGCCGCGCGACCGCGCCGCGCCAAGGCGACCCCGAACCAGAGGAATCCCACCGCGCAGGCAAGCAGCACCACGTAAGAGAGCGCCTGCCAGCCGAGCCACGCGCCGGCGGCAGCGGCAAGCTTGGCATCGCCGAGGCCCAGACCTTCCTTGCCGCGCGCCATGCGGAACAGCATCGCGATGGCGTAGAGCGCCGCGAAGCCTGCCGCCGCGCCGATGGCATGTCCCGGAAGATCGTGCGCCGGGAGGAACCAGGAGACGGCCAGTCCGGCGCCGATGAGCGGAAAGGTGACCAGATCGGGGAGCCGGAACGCCAGCACGTCGACGGTCGCCAGCACCAGCAGTGTCCAGCCGAGGATGCAGGTGACGGCGATCAGCGCCGCCGAAGGCATCGCTGTCGCCGACCAGACGGCGATCAGAACGCAGCCGAGGATCGCCACCCAGAGCGCAGGCTCGGACGAATGCGCAAAGCGGCGAGCGAGGAAGGCGGCGGCGATGCCGGCCGGCACGGCGGCCGCAATCGCGGCGGCAAGCGGAATCGCAAGGGTGGTCACGCTGCGGCTTTTGGCGCGGACCGGGTTCGGACGCAATGGCTTAGCATTGTCCACGGGCCGGAAAGCCTTTCCTTGGACTGATCGCAGCTTGGTGTCATTCTCGAACCGAACCGGATTTGGAGTGTGTAGGATGAAGCGGATTCTCGGCGGCCTGTTCCTGTCCATTGCGGCGCTGGTGCTGGCACCCGCGGACGCGCTGGCCGATGGCGCCTGCGCGCGGCCGGCGTCGGGAAGCGAGGTGCTGCCGCCGCCCGATCTCTACAGCGCCAACGGCGTGCTCAATGTCGCGCTCAACTACCAGACCTCCACCGACGCGGCGGGACGCACGCTCTATTGTTTCGTGACGCCGGACGGTCTCGAATCGCCGACCTTGCACGTCAATCCGGGCGACACGATCAACATCACGCTGACCGATCTGGTTCCCGACGGCGCCGCCGGCCGCAAGCCGCTGCATATGGGCATGAGCACCAGCATGCATATGGACGCGCAACCGGCTGCGGTCTGCGGCGATGCGACCATGACGCCGGCTTCGGTCAACATGCACTTCCACGGCACCAACACGGCGCCCCGCTGCCACAGCGACGAGGTGATCCACACCCTGATCAATTCCGGCAGCACCTTCAGCTATGCGCTGCACATCCCGAAGAGCGAGCCCCCGGGGCTCTATTGGTACCATCCGCATGTGCACGGAATCGCCTCGCCCGCGGTGCAAGGCGGGGCGACCGGCATGATCGAAGTCGAAGGCATCACCAACGTGCAGCCCGCGGTCGCAGGCCTGCCGCAGCGCTTCATCATCCTGCGCGACCAGGAGTTCGTCGAAAGCCCAAGCCGCGGCCCCGGCATTCCCGCGGTGCCGTTCTGGGACGTTTCGATCAACTATGTGCCGGTGAACTTTCCGCGCTATCAGCCCGCCATCATCACCATGCAGCAGGGCAGCCAGGAGTTCTGGCGCGTCGTCAATGCCGATGCCAACACGCTGCTCGATCTCGAAGTCGTCTATGACGGCGTGCCGCAGACCTTGCAGGTCGCGGCCCTTGACGGCGTGCCCACAGGCTCCAAGGATGGACGGCGCCAGGGCACCTTGCTGCCGATGACGCACCTTTTCCTGATGCCCTCGGCGCGCGCGGAATTCATCGTGCCGGCGCCGCCACCCGGAACCAAGAAGGCGCAACTCGTCACCTTGACCATCGATGGCGGTCCGGCTTCCGACGTCAACCCGCATCGGCCTTACGCCAATATCGAAACGACGGCGTCGCCGGTGAAGCTGCCCAAACTTGCACAGATGGCCGGCGCACCGCGCAAATATCTGTTCGGCGATCTGGCGCTGGCCAAGGTCGATACCCATCGCGATCTCTATTTCTCGGAATATTTCCAAGCCTTCGGCTTCCATGAAAAGGAAGCCGCGACCTTCTTCATCACCGTCAAGGGACAGAAGGAGACGTTGTTCGATCCCAACAACCCGCCGGCGATCACCACCACGCAAGGGTCCGTTGAGGAATGGCGGATCGAGAACCAGACGGAGGAAATCCACGCCTTCCACATGCACCAGGTGCATTTCCTGGTGACGAAGATCAACGACGTGCCGGTGCCCAAGGATCAGCAGCAGCTCTACGACGTATTTCCCGTCGGCTACTGGAGCGGCAATTCCGCCGAGCCTTATCCCAGCATCACGGTGAAGCTGGATTTCCGCGGGCCCGACGTGGGCGACTTCGTCTATCACTGCCACATCCTCGACCACGAGGATCTGGGCATGATGGCGATCATCCGTGTGCAGAAGGCGACGCAGGCGAAGAAGGGGATATAGGGGCGTCATCCTGAGTTGCCCGCGCACGTGCTTCGAGGCACCGCTTCGCGGTGCACCTCAGCATGACGCGGGCGGGCCTCGAAGGATGACGGCCTAATTCGCCTTGATCAGGCCGATGAGGCCGTGCGTTTCGTCGTTGGGGCCGGCGGAGAATTGCACCTGCTTGTTGCCCGGCCCAGGATCGAGCGCCCAGAGCCCGTCGATCTTCAGCGGCTTGCCCTTCTTGTTCGACAGCGTGCCTAGGAACGTGCCGGCGCTGGGGTCGTAGACGTTGATGCGTCCGTCGCCGAAATTGCCGACCAGCAAATCGTTCGCGAACGCGCCGAACTGCGACGGCGCGATCGCCAGTCCCCAAGGCGCGTTCAGCGCCCCGCCCGAGATCAGGCGCGTCTGGAAATTGCCGCTCAAATCGAAGATGTCGACGAGGCCCAGCCCGGCGCCGTGCAGTTCGTCGAGGCCGGTGCCGCGCTTGGCGAAGGCGACATAGACCTTGCCGCCCAGGATCGCGACATTGAAGGGCGCGTAGTGCTTGGGCAGGTCGGGATCGGTGAAACTTGAAACCTGCGTCCAATTCTTGTCGATGATCTGGATGCGGTTGTTGACGAAGTCCGCCGCCAGCAGATGCTGGTTGGTGCCGTCCATGGCGAGACCCTTGTACACCGCGCCCTGGGCCCGTCCGTCATAGCCGATGATGGCGTTGAAATTGTCGACCGACGGCGCCCAGCACGGAATCACGCCGGTCTCGGTGTCGAAGAAGAAGTAGCAGCGGCCGGTTAGGCCGTTCGCGGTGACATTGAAGTTGACGCCGCTCGGCGCCGCCGCGACTCCGGTCGGCGCGCCGGGCGAGATCGCCACCACGGTCGAATTCTTCGCGCCGGATGTGCGGTCGTAAAAGGTCGACTTGTCGGTGCCGTTATCGGCGGTCCACACCGGCGCGCCGTCGTTGAGCTGCGCCAGTCCCCAGGGGTTGACGAGATCGGGGTCTTGAACCGGCGCGACGCCGGGCTGGTCCGAAATCTGTGGAACGATCTTGTAGCCGACCGCCATCGCCGGAGACACCAAAAGGCTCAAGGCAATGGCAAATCCAATGTGCGCTCTCATCCCAATTCTCCCATGGATCGAAGAAGGCACGCGCGCTGCTGCGCCGCGGGGCGGACAGTGACAGTCATCTGCGAAGCTGCCAAGACAGCACGGCCGCGCAAGCTCCCGCGCGTCACGCAAATTTGACTTGCTTACGGCGTATGCTTCCCCGCAGCGGTCGGATTTACGCCGTCACGGCCCGCCATCTCACAGGCGCCGCAAGTGAAATGATGACTGCGGCCATGAACGTCAGCAGCAGACTGACCACGATCACGGCGCCGGTCGGCAAGTCGAAGAGCGACGAGGCGATCAGTCCCGCGATGTAGCCGGCCAATCCCACCGCATAGCCGACAGCAAGCCTCGCCCCTTCGGCGAAGCGCCGGGCGGCAAGCGCCGGAACGATCAGGCTGGCGAACACCAGATAGATACCGACCAACTGTACCGACTGCGTCACCACCAAGGCGAAGAGGACGTAGAATCCGGGCTGTCCGATCCAGCGCCTCAATCCGAACCACACCGCGAGCGCCGCTGCATAGAGGATCGCGACGGGTATCAGGCTCTTCATGGACACCCACAGGATCTGTCCGACCAGCAGATCCTTCAGATGCTCGCCGCCATGCGGATTGTTGGCGAGGATCAAGAGCTCCACCGAAGCCGCGACCACGAACAGCACGCCGATTAGCGCTTCCTGGACTTCGGGCCACATCTTCTCGGTCCAGGTGAGGAGCAAGGCACCGATCAATGCCGCGCCGACGGCCGCCACCTGCACGCGCCAGCCTTCCGGCTCGAAGCCGAAGGCGTCGGCGGCGGTGACGCCCAGTCCCGCAACTTGAGCGATGGCAAGATCGATGAAGACGATGCCGCGGTTGAGCACCTGCTGGCCGAGCGGCACATGGGTGGCCAGCACCAGCAAGCCGGCGAGGAACGCCGGCAGCAGGATGGACAGTTCGAGATTGCCGGTGCTCATTTCTTCAATCCTGCCAGCATGCGCGAAATTGTGTCTTCGTAGAGCGAGAACAGGTCCTTGGCGCCGTCGGTGCCGCCGACCGTGAAGGGCAGCTTGACCGCCGGAATGCCCGCGTGCTCGGCGATGAACTCCGATGGCCGGTCGTCTTCGTACGCCGCGCGGATCACGAACTTGGCCGGGGTGGCTTGCAGCTTCTGCAGCACCTCGGCGAGATAGCCGCTCGATGGCGGCACGCCGGGCTTGGGCTCCAAGGGCACGACCTCGTGCAGACCTAGCCAATTCTCCATGTAGATCCAGGCGTGGTGCTGGACCGCAATGTTGATGCCACGCAACGGTGCGGCTTCCTGCGTCCATTTCGCGATCGCCGCGGTCCAGCGTTTTTCGAAATCGCTCTCGCGCTGACCGAAATACGCCGCATCGCCCGGATCGATCTGGGCAAGGCGTGCCGCCAGCGCATGGCTGATTGGAAGCATCATCCTCGGATCGGTCTGGATATGCGGGTTGCCGGCGGCGTGGATGTCGCCTTCCGCCCGATCGAGCCGCGAAGGCTGTTCCAGCAGATGGACATAGTTGGTCGCATCGAATGCCCCGGGCTGGCCGACGGCAATCTTGGGATTGTCGGCCTGCTGCAGGATCATCGGCAACCAGCCGATCTCGAGTTCGGCGCCGTCGCAAACCGTGAGATCGGCGCCGCGCGCCTTGGCAATCAGGCTCGGCCGTGCCTGGATCTGATGCGGATCCTGCGCCCCGGTGGTGGCGTTGTAGACGCTTACCTTGTCGCCGCCGACCTCCTTTGCCAGCGCCCCCCATTCGGGTTCGCAGGCGAAGATGCTGACATTGGCCTGCGCGGTGCTTGAGAGTCCGAGGACGCCGAGCGCCGCCGCGATCACGAGTTTACGCATTGGTTTCTCCTTCAATAGCGGTGGGCGCCGTGGGGCCCATAGATGACGGTGTACTGCAAGAGGATTTCGTCATTCGGCTTCAGATCGCTTTCGTCATGCGTGTACTGCAGGCGCAAGCGGCCGAACTCGGAGGTGTCGTATTCGAGCAGCGCGGTCTCGGCGCGCGGCCCATGGCCTAGATCGTCCAGCGGCGAACCGGACAGCAGCGGTCCAGGGTTCTGCGTATCGATGCCGGCATAGCGCAGCCCGACGCTCCATTGCGGCATGAACTGGTAGACGCCCTGCGCGTACCATCCGAAGCGGTTCTGGCCGAAGGCCTGGCCGTCGTACAATCCCTGCTCGCGGCCATAGAACAACTCGCTCGCCAAGGTCAGATTGCGCACCGTCGGATTTCCCTCCGGCGCCCATTTGTAGACAAGGCTTGCGATCCCGAGATCGTCGTTGCCGGTGAAGAGATCGCCGTTGCCCGTCGCGCGGTTCTCGGCGCGGCTGTGCAGATAGGAAAGGGCGGCGAGATAGGAACTGCTCTCGTCGATGTCGTTGCCGGTGTGCACGAAAGCCGTGAAAGTGCCTTGTCCACCGTGCTGTGCGTTCGCCGCGGGATAGGCGTCGCCGCGGAAAGCCTCGGCGCCGAACTCCAGGAACTGATCGGTCGGGGCCAGCCAGCGCACCTGGATGCCGTCGTCGCCGTACTGGGAATTCAGGAAGGCGCGATAGGGCAGCGACGCATCGGAGAAGGACCAGTCATGGGCGTGGCGCTCGTTGAGATAACCGATGCCGGAAAGGAATCGACCTGCCTTCACCGTCAAGCCATAAGGCAGGTCCTTGGTCAGGATATAGGCCTCTTCCACCGACAGCGAATTGTCATCCTTCATCGAGAAATCCAGGAAGCCGGAAAGCTCGGGATCGATATTGGCGGCGAGCGAGACTTCGGATTCGCCGAGTGAGAACCCCCGCAAGGGCAGCCCCGACTCGTCGCCCGCGGCGACGCCCAGGATGCGTTGCTTCTGCGTGTCGCGGCTGGAGGCGACATAGAAACCGTTCAGCACCGCGGCGATGCCGGGATTGAAGGCATTGTTCGATGCCGGCGGCGAGGACGGCGGGGGTGGCGCGGCAGCTTCGGACGTCACGGCTTCCGCAGGTGCCTGCGGCGTGGGTGCGGCCGGTGCTGCTGTCTGCGCCTGATCGAAAGTCTGGGCGGTTTGCGATGCCGCATTCGAAGCCACGGCGACAGGTGCTTTGACGCGCGAGGCTTCGGCGCGTGCCTGGCGCGCGTCGCCCTCCGCCTTGGCGAGGCGGACTTCGAGGGAATGGATTTTGGCGTTCATGGCGCCGATCTCTGCCTTGATGGCGGCGAGATCGGCGTTCTCGTCGGCGCGCGCCGGCGACAATGCGAGGAGGGCGAATGCGGTGAGGACAATGAGCCGTTTCATGATCGGGTCTCCGTGGTACGGCGCATGCGCGTCAGCGGCTTGCGGCCGCTAGCGCTGCGGGACGGTTCAAATTTTCTTGAGGTCAGAGGCGCGGCGGGGCGCGGCTTTGCCAATCATGTGGCGCCGGGCGCGCGATGCCTGGCCTCGTCTTCACGAGAACGATCGCGAAACCCAGGAATACAAGAACGGGCAACACGGCGGCGACCGGCGATGTGAATTGGCCGGCATGGACGATCGCCTGACAGATCGGGCAATTCGATTGCGGGCTGGCCGGCGCTTTCCCGGGCGCTTTGGTGGCGGCCTGGGCAGGCTCGATATTGTGGATGTGGATCTGGGTGACGATCGACTGCAGGGTGAAGGCGAACAGCGCCAGAAAGGTCAGCGCCATGCGCAGGGTGCCGGGTCCGCTCGCGGATTTCGAGGTTCGCTTCACGGTCCGGAGACTATGCGCCCGCGCGGTCGGGGGCAACGGGGCCGATGATCAAGCGAGGGTGTTGCTCGCTTCCGGGTGGCGGCGAAACCACGCCGCAGCATAAGGACAGCGCGGCACGATCTTGAAGCCCTCGGCGCGGGCCAGCTCGACGATGCCGCCCATCAGCCGCCCGGCCGTTCCCTGGCCGCGAAGCGCCGGCGGCGCCTCGACATGGGGGATGGTCACGACATCTCCGCTGCGGCTGTAGGTGGCGAAGGCAGTCTCGCCGAGCTCTTCCAGCTCGAAACGCATCTTTTGTTTGCTGTCGAAAACGCTCGTCATGTCCTTTCCCGGATCCAGTCGGCCATGAGGTCGATCGCTGCCTCGCGATGGGCCTCGCTGTCCTCGAAATAATGCGCGCCCGCGAGAAAAGTCAGCGTCTTGTCGGTGCTGGCGATGCTGTCGTGGATCTTGCGCGCGTCGCTGGGAAACACGCCCATGTCGGCGGTGCTCTGCACGACCAGCGCCGGCACATCGAGCTTGGCGAGCTGTGGCGGTCCCTGGCAGCGCGAGGTCTCAAGGCTCCACATCGACAGCCAGGCTCGCAGCGACGAGGTTCGCCCGATTCCGAAGGGTCCGCGATTGGCGAAATTTGGCGCTCCGGCGTAGCAGCCGGGGCAGGGCCGTTCCGTCGGCTCGATGGCGGGATCGATGAAGCGCAGATCGGCCCAGGTGCGGAACAAGGGGAATATGCGGTCGGGAATTCTCGCCGCGTTCAGGCGCTTCAGTTCGTCTTGTGCCCAGCGCGTGATGCGGAGGTTGCGGGCGACCTGGGCGGCGCGATAGCGCGCGATGAATTCGTTCGAGAACGGCGGCCCGCTGGCCGCATTGAACGGATCGAGCGCTGCGTCCGTCGCCACCGGATCTGTTTCATCGATGACCGACGGGTCCATCCATTTGGTGAGCACCTCCGGCCGTCCGGGATGAGCATTCAACGAAATGTACAGATCGCCCTTGTCGGCGGCCTCCGCCTGGTAGGCCGCCATCAGCGAGCCGCCGCCGGAATTGCCGAGCAGCACCACGGTCTGGACTCCCTGCTCGCGCAGCCAGCGCACGCCGACGCCGATATCGGCGATCGCGTGCTCGAGATGGAAGAGGTCTTCGGCGCCGCGGTAGCGCGTATTCCAGCCCAGGAACCCGAAGCCGCGCGCGGCGAAATAGGGCGCCGAATAATGCTCCGCGAAATCGACATTGTAGTGCGTCGCGATCAGCGCCACGCGCGGACGTGTTCCCTCCTTCGTCCAATAAAGGCCCTGGCACGGATGTCCGCCGGCGCCGGCGCGCGCAAGTTTGGGCGATGGCAGCCCGACAAATTCGCGCGCAATGCTCATACACGGACCATCAGCTTGCCGCGATTCTTGCCGGCAAACATTCCGGCGAGCGCGCCGGGCATCTTCTCGAAGCCCTCGACGATCTCGACGGGCGCCTTGATCCTGCCCTCGTCGAGCCAGCGCGCGAGCGCGGCCTCGGCCTGGGCGCGGCGGTTGTAGAAATCCATCACCACGAACCCTTCCATGCGGATGCGCTTGGTGACGAGGAATCCGGGCACGCCGAACGGTCCAGGCGACGGCGAGGCGGTGTTGTACTGCGAGATCGCGCCGCAGCAGGCGACGCGGCCGAACACGTTCATGCGCCGCAATGCCGCCTCCAGCACCGCGCCGCCGGTGTTGTCGAAATAGACGTCGAGCCCGTTGGGGCAGGCGGCCTTGAGCGCCTTGTCGAGGTTCTCGCCCTGGTAGTCGACCGCCGCGTCGAAGCCGAGCTCGTCGACGATCCAGCGGCATTTATCGGCGCCGCGCGTGGTGCCGACGGTGCGGCAGCCCATGAGCTTGGCGATCTGCCCTGCGATCGAACCGACGGCGCCGGCTGCGCCGGAGACCAAGACGGTCTCGCCCGGCCGGGGCTTGCCGACATCGAGCAGGCCGAAATAGGCGGTGAGACCGGTGATGCCGAGCGCACCTAGAATGTGTTCCGGCTTGTGTTTCTTGTCGTGCTTGGCGAGCGCGCGCGCCGGCAGCGCCGCATATTGTTGCCAGCCGAACTCGCCGCTCACGAGATCGCCGGGAGAGAAGCCGCTCGCCTTCGACGACACGACTTCGCCCAGGCCCCAACCCGCCATCACATCGCCGGGATTGAGCTGCGAGCGATAGGTCGCCCCCTGCATCCAGGCGCGGCTTGCCGGATCGAGCGAGAGCAGGGTGGTCTTCACCAGCACCTCGCCGTCCCTGGGTTCTGGCATGGCCGCCTCGCGCAGGTCGAAATTCTCCGGACCCACTTCGCCTGACGGCTTGCGTGCATAAATCCATTGCCGGTTCGTGCTCATGCTATCCTCCCGAAATCGCCGGCCGCTAGAATGGCGCGTGGGGAACCGGGCTGGCAATGAGGGGCGGCATGGGACGCTGGGCAAGAGCGAGTTTGTGGCTGGGCGCGCTCGCGCTGGTGCTGCTGGGATTGTTGTGGCTGACGCCGTGGGGCGGCTTCGCCATCAGCGCGGTCCCCGTCGGCAACGGCGTCTCGGCGCAATTGGCCTGCGGCGGCGTGTTCGTCTCGGGGCGAACGCTCGACGCCGTGGTCAAGCACGATGTCTGGCGGCTTTCGCCGCTGACGCAGAAGGACAGCTTCGCCCTCGATCGCAAGGCCCCAAGCGTCACCGTGACGATATTCGGCCTCGGCGCGCGCAGCGCGATCTTCAGGCCAGGCATCGGCTGCACGCTTCTCGCGGATTCGGATGCCGCGACCTTGCGCAGACAGGCGGAAGGCATCGTCATCCCGCCCCGCATGCCGCGAGCGGGACTTTGGCCCGAAGGCGACCAGGTTGCGCCTTCTCCCTCTGTGGCCCTTGCAAGCGCGGTCGAAGCGAGCTTTGCCGATGACACGCCAGCACATGACATCGACACCCGGGCCATCGTCGTCGTGCATAGGGGCCGCATCGTTGCGGAGCGCTATGTGGACGGCTTCGGGCCCGATACGCCGCAGCTCGGCTGGTCGATGAGCAAGAGCGTCACGGCGGCGCTGATCGGAACCTTCATCGCTTCCGGAAATCTCAGACTCGATCAGCCCGCGCCGGTGCCGGAATGGACCGTGGCCGGCGATCCCCGGCACAGCATCACTTTGCGGAACCTGCTCAACATGTCGAGTGGGCTCGCCTTCAACGAGCCCTACGATCCGGGTTCGGATTCGACCGCGATGCTGTTCGAGAGCCACGACATGGCGGGCTATGCCGCGACCCGGGCGCTGGCGCATCCGCCCGGTGCTTTCTGGTCCTATTCCTCTGGCACCGCCAATATTCTCTCGCGCATCGCGATGATGAAATCCGGCGGCACGCTGAAGAGCCTTGAGGGTTATACACAAGCGCATCTGTTCGGGCCGCTGGGAATGACCAGCGCCGTCTGGGAGCATGACGAAAGCGGCAATTTCGTCGGCAGCTCCTATCTCTATGCCTCGGCGCGCGATTGGGCGCGGTTCGGATTGTTCATTTTGAATGACGGCGTCGTGCGCGGCCAGCGCCTGCTGCCGGAAGGCTATGTGCACTTCCTCTGCACGCCGGCCCCCGCCGATCCCGACAAGGGCTATGGCGCTCTCTTCTGGCTCAATGCCATCGATGCCAAGGGCAAGCGTGAATTCTCGCATCTGCCCGCCGACTATTGTGCCGCCGAGGGCCACAATGACGAGTTCGTCGCGATATTCCCCTCGCGGGATGCGGTGATCGTGCGCCTGGGCTGGACCGCCAACGATTTCCGTTTCGACCGCGACAAGCACTTCGCGGCGATCCTGGCGGCGCTCGAAGACTAAGCGACATGAGCTCGTTCGCCGGTAATTCGTCGGGCGAAACTCAATCCTTCATCGCTTTGGGGTCGCCGCCTTTGCGGCCATGCTCGAGCCAGTCGTTCAATCCCGGCGGCATCTCGGCCGCGGCGCGCGTGCGATAGCGCGCGACGTCATCCTTCGTGAGCACGTCGCCCCAGCGGCCGTTGGTGCCCTTGTTGAGGAATGTTTGATGTCCGCCCTTGACCGCCATTTCGATGCCGGGCAGGAGCGCCGCGCCTTCATTCTTCATGTTCTCGAACTTCGCCGCTTCGACGAGCTCAGGCCACAACGCCGCCGGCGTCTCGATCCCGAGGAACGCCGCGATCCGCTTCATCTCGCCCGACAGATCGGCCTTAAGGTCGTTGAAATGCACCATCAGCAAATTCTCGCGCCGGCGCTCGCTCCAGTAGCTGCGTTCCATGTCGAAGTACGAAGCGGCGACGGGCACAACCTCATCGTCGGGCCGGTCGATCCAGGCCAGGAAGAACTCGCGCGGATCGTCCGGCGGCGGCGGTAGGGTACTGGCTGTGCCGCCGTCTTGCTGCGCGACCTGCTGTATGCCGCCGATGAATTGGGGCGTGAAATTCAGGAAGTGGTTGTGGAACGAAAAGCACGCATCCAGGCCCCCACGCGCAACGTGGATATATTTCACCTCGTCATGGATGGGCAGCGCGTCGAACTGCAAATGCGATTTCAGCGCGCGGCGGTGCGTCTGCGCCTCGAGTATGGCGACCATCGCATCGAGCGGCATTTGGAAACGGCAATCGAGCCAAGGGTGGGTCTGCATGATCGGCACCGGCGCCGGCGACTGGAAGATCAGCAGACTGACGATGCGTTGGGTCCAGGTCGTGCCGACTTTCGGAAAGCTGGCGACGACGACATCGCCCGGCCGCGGCTTGTAGCGGTCCCAGTGCCTGCTGTCGCGGACGCGATCTTTGACGGTCCTGAGCGGCGCGCGCGAAAGCATATGTTGTCCTTTCCAACGGCCCAGACTGTTGTCCGGCCAGCTTGTTGCCTTTATCGGGATGCTAACGCCCACGGCCGGGATCGGCGACACCGAAACCTCGCCGTGGAGAAGGCCGGGAGACCTCCTGACCGGCCTTTACTTCGGCAATCGACAACACTGCGCCCAGCCGCTAAGTTGGCATCTGACAATTCGTCAGCGAGACCGGCATGTCCGACGCCCCGCTTCCCGGTGTGTTCCAGCTCACCCCGCTCAATCCTGAATTCAGCGACGATCCGCATGCGCTGCTCGACAGGCTGCGCGATGCGTGCCCGGTGCACCGCGACACGCAGGCCGGCACCTTCATCCTCACGCGCCATGGCGACGTGCGCGGCGTGCTGTCGGACACGACGATGTGGCGCAGTCCCGAACGCGCGGAGGAGGCCGCGCTGATCCAGCGCGCGCTGGTCGAGCAGCGCATCGAGGGCATGCGCATGTCGGAGGAGGAGATCCGCTCCGGCATCCTGCTGATGGACGAGCCCGATCACATGCGCATCCGCGAACCCTTCGCCAAGGCGCTCTACAAGCGCGTGGCGCGGTCGAAGGCAACGGTGCAGCAGGTCGTCGACGAGTGGCTGGCGCCGCTGATGGACAGGCCCCGCTTCGACGCCATGGCCGATTTCGCGCTGCGCGTTCCCATCGACGTCATCGCGCGCATCCTTGGCGTCGACGAGAGCCGGCTGTCGGAATTCCGCGACTGGAGCGAGGGCGCGATCCTCGGGCTCAATCCCTTCCGCAGCGAGCAGGAAACCGCGCGCTTCGTCGACTGCGCCAACAAGATGTCGGTCTATATGGGCGAGCTGATGGCGCGGCGCAAAGCCGAGCCCAAGGACGATCTGGTCAGCGACATGATGCGTCTCCAGGCCGAAGGCGCGCCGCTCAACAATGGCGAGATCTCCAACAATCTCCAGGGACTGTTGATCGGCGGCAACCTCACCACCACCGACCTGATCGGCAACGCGATCTGGCTGCTGCTCAAGCATCCCTCGGAACTGGCCAGGCTCCGCGCCGATCCGGCACTGATCAACTCGGCGGTGGAGGAAGTGCTGCGCTATGAATCCCCTGTCGATATCACCGGCCGCATCGCGCCGCGCGACATGGACGTCGGCGGCTGTCCAATCAAGCAGCGCCAGTCGCTCTTTATGTCCTTGCGCGGCGCCAACCGCGATCCGCAGGCTTTTCCCGATCCGCACCGTTTCGACATCGCGCGCAAGGACGCGCCGCATGTGGCCTTCGGCGGCGGACTTCACCTGTGCATCGGCGCGCCGCTGGCACGGTTGGAAGCGCAAGTGGCGCTGACGAGCTTTTTCGCCCGCTTTCCGAACGTTCGGCTTGCCGAGCCGGACGCCAAGCCGCAATGGCGCAAAATGCCGTTCTTCCGCGGGTTGGAGGCGTTGAACGTCCTCGCATAGCCCCGAATTGGGGGGCGCTCGGCCGCCTTCCCGGCAGTCAAGCGGCTTTTTGCGCGAAGCGGAATATATTTCGACCCATTGAATCGGCCGCATTTGGCCCAGATATTCCAGTGCCTGCCGCACAACTCCCGCGCGGCGCGAAAGGGGCCTTCCATGCCGTCGCTCTTGAACGCCTTCAATCCCCACAGCGCCAGCCTGTGGTTCTGGCTCGCGGTGCTCGCTGCCGTCGCGCTGTTCGTGCTGATGAAATCGACGCGCAATATCGGGCCGGTCGAGGTCGGGCTGGTGCGCAAGCGCGGCGGGCTGCGCAAGCTCGGCGCCGGAAACATCGTCGCCTTCAACGGCGAGGCCGGCTACCAGGCGCGGCTGTTGATGCCGGGCGTCCAGTTCAAGCTCTGGCCGCTCTACGACGTGACGCGCCACCCGATGGTGCAGATCCCCGCCGGCCAGATCGGTGTCGTCATCGCCCAGGTCGGCGAGGCGCTGCCCGTCGGCGCCAAGTCCGGCGTCTACAGGCCCGAGTTCGGCAATTTCGACGACATCGAGGCCTTCGTCCGCGGCGGCGGCCAGAAAGGCGTGCAGCGTCCGGTGCTGCCGCCCGGCGCCGTGGTGCCGATCCATCCCGTCGGCTTCCTCGTCATCACCAAGGATACGGTCTACGGCGTGCCGGTCGACGATGAATATGCCGCGCTGGTGCGCAAGGGCGCGCTGAAGGCGCAATCCTTCGGGCTCGAGCCGGTGCAGCTCGAAGTCGTGCGCATCGAGCCGCGCTTCTTCCAGGACGGCAAGGTCGTCGACATGATCGGCATCGTCACGACCTTCGACGGGCCGCCGCTGCCCAAGGGCGCCATCGCCAACCGCATCGGCGATTTCGTCGATCTCGCGGCCTTGGAAGCGAAGCCCGCGACCAAGGACAGCGATCTGGTCGAGGCCATCCTCGCCGTCAAGAACGAGGAGCACAACAACTACCAGGACTTCCAGGCCTTCATCGATCACGGAGGACGCATCGGCCTGCAGCACGATCCGTTGATGTACGGTGCCTACAACCTCAACCCGTTCCTGGTCTCGGTCGAGATGGTGCCGATGCTGGTAGTGAACCAGGGCGAGGTCGCCGTTCTCAAGGCCTATGTCGGTCTCGCCACCGAGGACACTTCGGGCGCCGATTTCAAGTTCGGCTCGCTGGTGCGGCCCGGCCATCGCGGCATCTGGCAGGAGCCATTGCGCACCGGCAAATACGCGATCAATCCGCGCTGCTATTCGGCCGAGATCGTGCCGACCTTCATTCTCACGCTCAACTGGGCCGATGCGACCTCGACCGCGCACAATCTCGACAAGGGCCTCAAGCAGATCACGGCCAAGTCCAAGGAAGGCTTCGTCTTTAACATCGATCTGCAGGTGCAGATCCACGTTCCCGACACCGAGGCGCCGAAGGTTATCTCCATCGTCGGCACCATGCTCAACCTGGTGACCGAGGTGCTGCAGGCCGCGGTCGGCAACCACTTCCGCGACAAGCTGCAATCCATGCCCGCGATCGACTTCATCGAGAAGCGCCAGGAGGTCCAGTCGCAGGCCCAGACCCATATCGCCGAGAAGCTCAAGGAATACCGCATCGAGACCCGCGGCGTGTACATCCAGGACGTGATCTTCCCGCAACAGCTTGTCGACGTGCTGACCACGCGCGAGATCGCCAACCAGCAGCAGGAGACCTTCAAGGCGGAAGAAAAGGCGCAAGGCCAGCGCCTCGAGCTCGAACAGGCGCGCGGCAAGGCCGACATGCAAAGCGAGCTGGCGCGGTCCTCCATCGGCATCGACATCGCCCGGAACAAGGCCACCGGCGTGCAGGCGGAAGCCGACGGCGAATCCTATCGCCTCGACAAGGTCGGCCGCGCCAGCGCGGTGCAGACCGAAGCCGACGGGCTCGCCATCGCCAAGGGCCTCGCGGCGCAGCAGGAGGCCATCGGCAAGGACCAGACCGCGCTCGTCAATGTGGTGCGCGCTCTGGCCGACGGCCACCAGCGCTTCGTGCCGGAGAACCTGGCGCTGACCTTGGGCGGCGGCGCCGGGCTGGACGGCAGCCTGAACGCGCTGGTGCCGCTGATCATGAGCCGCCTGCAACGCCACCCCGCCAAGGATGAAACCGCCGCGCTCCCTGGCCCCAATGGAAAGGGCGAGTGACGTCGAACCCTAACCCTCGATCTCTTCCCTCAGCATTTCGAGCGTGAGCCAGCGGTCCTCGGCTTCGGCGAGATGGGCCTGCGCCTCGGCCAGGCTCTCGCTCAGCGAGGCGAAGCGCGTGGCATCGCGCGCGTAAAGCGACGGGTCGGCAAGCTCTTTCTGCAGCGAGGCGATCAGGCTTTCGGCGCGCGCGATCGTCTTGGGAAGTTCTGAAAGCGCGTGCTTGTCCTTGAACGTCATGCGGCGGCCGCCGGTTTTCTCGCGCGGCGCCGCGGCGGCCTTTGGAGCCGCTTTGGCCGCAGCCTTCGCCACGATGCCTTCGCCGCGCTGCGCCAGCATGTCGCTGTAGCCACCGGCATATTCGACGAAGCGGCCGCCGCCTTCCGCCATCAGCACCGAGCTCGCGGTGCGGTCGAGGAAATCGCGGTCGTGGCTGACCAGCAGCACGGTGCCGTCATAGTCGGCGATCATCTCCTCGAGCAGGTCGAGGGTCTCGAGGTCGAGATCGTTCGTCGGCTCGTCGAGGACCAGCAGGTTCGACGGCGCGGCAAGCGCCTTGGCCAGCAGCAGCCGCGCCCGCTCGCCGCCCGAGAGCACGCTCACCGGTTGGCGCGCCTGTTCGGCCGCAAAGAGGAAATCCTTCATGTAGCTGATCACGTGGCGCGGCTTGCCGTCGACGACGACCGTATCGCCATGACCGTCGGTGAGCACTTCGGCGAGCGTCGCATCGGGTAACAGCGTGCTGCGATCCTGGTCGAGGCGGGCGATCAGCACCTTGAGCCCCAGCCGCACCGAGCCCGCATCGGGCTCGAGCCTGCCGGTCAGCAGATCCACCAGCGTGGTCTTTCCGGCGCCGTTCGCGCCGATGACCGCCACGCGATTGCCCCTGTAGAGACGGAACGAGAAACCCTTGACGACGGATTTTTCGCCGTAGGATTTCGACACCCGGAACGCCTTCGCCACCAAGGTACCTGAACCCTCCGCCTCGGCGGCTTCGAGCTTCGGATCGCCCGCGATGCGGCGCTGCTCGCTGCGTTCGCGGCGCAGCGCCATCAGGCCGGCGAGACGCCCCTGGTTGCGCTTGCGGCGGCCGCTGACGCCATGGCGCAGCCAATCCTGCTCGGCAACGATGCGGCGGTCGAGCTTGTGGCGGTCGATTTCCTCCTGTTCCAGCGTGGCGTCGCGCCACGCTTCGAAGCGGGCAAAGCCGTGATCGAGCTTCAAGGTGCGTCCGCGGTCGAGCCACAACGTCGTGCGGGTGAGGCGGGTGAGGAAGCGGCGGTCGTGACTGATCAGAACCAGGGCCGAACGCATCGCGGCGAGCTCGTTCTCCAGCCATTCAATGCCGGGAAGATCGAGATGATTGGTCGGCTCGTCGAGCAGCAGGATGTCGGACGCGGGCGCCAGGGCGCGCACCAGCGCCGCGCGCCTGGCCTCGCCGCCCGAGACGTCGCCGGTCCGCTCGTGGCCGCTGAGGCCGGCCTGTCGCAGCAGGCTTTCGGCGCGCTGTGCATCGTCACCCGGGGTCAGGCCCGCCCGAACGAAATCGCCCAGCGTCTCGAAGCCCGAGAAATCCGGCTCCTGCGGAAGATAGCGGATGGTCGCGCCGGGCTGCACGAAGCGCTCTCCCAAATCGGGTTCGACGATTCCGGCGGCGATCTTGAGTAGCGTGGATTTGCCCGAGCCGTTGCGGCCGACAAGACAGAGCCGTTCGCCCGACTCGACCGACATCTCCGCGCCGTCGAGCAGCGCGGTGCTGCCGTAGGCGAGGTGAACGTCGCGCAGGATCAGCAGTGGGGCCATGCGGAGCCCAATAGCATTGCCGCGTCTGCGCTCCTATATAGGAAGCATGCCGTTTTCGAATTCCTATGCGCGCCTGCCCGAGCGCTTCTATGCGAAGCTGCCGCCGACGCCGGTCGCGGCGCCGCGCCTGATCAAATGGAACGAAGGCCTGGCGCGCGAACTCGGCCTCGCCATGCTGGACGTCGAGGTGCTCGCCGGCAACCGCGTCGCGGAAGGCAGCGAGCCGCTGGCGATGGCCTATGCCGGCCACCAGTTCGGCAATTTCGTGCCGCAATTGGGCGACGGGCGCGCGATCCTGCTCGGCGAGGTGGTCGATGCCCACGGCATCCGCCGCGACATCCATTTGAAAGGTTCCGGCCCCACGCCATTCTCGCGCCGCGGCGACGGGCGCGCGGCGCTGGGTCCGGTCTTGCGCGAATACATCGTCGCCGAGGCGATGGCGGCGCTCGGCATCCCCACCACGCGCGCGCTTGCCGCGGTCGCGACCGGCGAGATGGTGTGGCGCGAGACGCCGTTGCCCGGCGCGGTGCTGGCGCGCGTCGCCTCCAGTCATGTTCGCGTTGGCACGTTTCAGTATTTCGCCGCGCGCGCCGACGTCGAGGGTTTGCGCGCGCTCGCCGAATATGTGATCGCGCGGCACTATGGCGATGCGGCGCAGGCCCCGAACCCCTATCGCGCGCTGCTCGATCGCGTGATCGCGGCGCAGGCGGCGCTGGTGGCGAAGTGGATGGGCGTGGGCTTCATCCACGGCGTGATGAACACCGACAACATGTCGATCGCCGGCGAGACCATCGATTACGGCCCCTGCGCCTTCATGGACACGTATCACCCCGAGACCGTGTTCAGCTCCATCGACGAGATGGGCCGCTATGCCTACGCCAACCAGCCGCGCATGGCGCATTGGAACCTGGTGCGCCTGGCGGAGGCGCTGCTGCCCATCCTGGGCGCGGACGAAGAGGCGGCGCGCGCGCAGGCGCAGGCGGCGATCGATGCCTATCCCGCGCTGTTCCAGGCGCAAATGGAATTGGTGTTCCGCGCCAAGCTCGGCATGCGGCAGGCGCGCGACGGCGACATGGCGCTGGTGCAGGACCTGCTCGACCGCATGGCCGCGGAGAAGGCCGACTTCACGCTGACCTTCCGCGGCTTGAGCGACGGCGCGCTGCCGCCGGTCTTCGGCGAATGGGCCGCAGGCTGGAGGGCAAGGCTGGCGGAAGAGGGCGCCACGCCGCAGGATCGCCGCGAGGCAATGCGCGCCGTCAATCCGGCCTTTATTGCGCGCAACCATCGCGTCGAGGAAGCGCTGGCTGCGGCCAACGAGAACGACTTCGCGCCGTTCGAGACGCTGTTGAGCGTCCTCTCCAAGCCCTATGACGACCAGCCGGAATACGCCGCCTATAGGGACGCGCCGCGCCCCGAGCAGGTTGTGCTCAGGACCTTCTGCGGGACCTAGGCCATCGCAGCGAGTTCGGTCTTGAGGATCTTTCCCGCGGGCGTCATCGGCATATGCGGCACAAGGCGGATTTCACTCGGCCTTTTGTACGGCGACAGGCGCGAGGCCGCGTAATCGGCCAGCTCCGCGACATCCGGCGCGGCGCCTTCCGCCGCATGTACGAAAGCGAGGATATCTTCGTTGCCGTCCTTCATGCGGCCGATCACGGCGGCGCGGGCGACGGTGGGATGCGCGTTCAGGACGCCCTCGATCTCGGCCGGATAGACATTGAATCCGAAGCGGATGATCATCTCCTTGGCACGGCCTTCGATGAACCAGCTTTCGCCGTCGAAGCGCGCGAGGTCTCCGGTCCTAAGCCAGCCTTCGGCATCGAGAACCGCCACGGTTTCCTCCGGGGCCTTGTAGTAACCCGTCATCATGCCGGGAGTGCGCACGAAGAGCTCACCGACGCCGTCGCCCGCGATCCTTGCTTCGATGCCGGGAAGCAGCCGTCCGATGCCGCAATCGGCACGCGGCGCGTCGAGCGGCGTCAGCGTTAGCGTGGGCCCGCATTCGGTCATGCCGTAGCCGTTGTGCAATGGCATCGCGAACGCAGCCTCCGCCGCCGCCTTCGTCGGCATGTCGAGCGGTGCGCCGGCCGACGAGATCAACCTCAGACGGGGTGCCGGGATCGGCGTGGCGCCCTTGCGTGCCGCATATTCGGCAAGCATCGCATACATCGACGGCGTGCCGATGATGACGGAGAGGCCGTCGTCCTTGAGTGCCTTCAGGCTCGCGGCCGGATCGAAGCGCGGCACCAGATGCACGCAGGCACCGGCATAGAACGACCCAAGAAGCACGCCGGTCAGCCCCAGGATATGCGACACCGGCAACACCGCTTGAACGTGGTCCTCCGGAACCAAAGCGCGCGCCTTCGCCGTGGCCGCCGCGACGAACATCAGGCTGGCATGGCTCAGCATCACCCCTTTGGGCTTACCGGTGCTGCCTGAGGTATAGACCAGCGCGGCGACGTCGTTTTCGGCCACATCCTCGGGCGGTTCCGGCGCGCAACGCGCATTGGGTTCCGCGCTCGCGATGCAGGCGGCAAGGTCGCTCTTGCCGTTCACCCGCAGCACTAGCCGCGCGCCGCTGTGGGCGCGGATGTCCTCGATCTCGCGTTCGCTGAGCTTGTTGTTGACGACGATCGGCCACGCGTCGAGCCGCGTGCAGGCAAAGTATAGTGCCACCGCGCCGCAGCAGTTCTCGCACAGGATCATCACCCGGTCGCCGCCGCGCACCCCGCGCTCCGCGAGCAGCATTGCCGTTTTCCGGATCAGCGCGTCCAGCTCGGCGTAGGTCCAAACGCGTCCCGGTTCCTTGAGCGCGATGGCATCCGGCGTCCGCTGCGCCCAATGCGGAACGATGTCGTCGACGCGGTTCATCGAAACTGAGCCTGCGGCTGGAGCATCGCGGCCAAGCGGCCGGTTTTGGGGCGCGCGCGCGACTTCGCAGGATGGCCGTCGAGAATCGCCGATATGCGTCCAGCCAACTCTTCGGCGTGCGGCCCAAGAATGGAGCGATGGTCGCCCGTCGTGGATTGGATTTCCAATTGCGCGACCAAGGGTCCCCAAACCATACGGGGCAGCGGCGGAAAGATGCTGCCCGGCCTGCGCGCGCGGATGAAGTCGACCCGGCCGCGATACGGTCCGGGTTTGTATGCCAGCAGCGCGGCATCGCCGGCAATCCGGGTTTCCCGCAATGCCGCCGGCAGGTTCGGATCCGCGGCGCCCAGCCAATTGTTCACATAGGCAGCCCGCTCCGCGGTGCGCTCGGCGGCGCTCTTGCGCGCTGCCAGAGAACGCAGCTTTGCGCGCAGCACGGCCAGGCTCTGCTTCGGCGGTCGCCGCAACGTTCGGCGCGCGCGCACCATCAGCTTGATCGCCGTCGGCCAGGTATTGGGATGGGCAAAGGCATCGATCATCACCAAATGCGAGACTTCGCACGGGTCGAGCAATCGCGCCATTTCCAACGCCACCAGTCCGCCGAAGGAATAACCGCCCAGGGCATAAGGCCCACGGAGCTGGATTTCGCGCAACACCGCGACATAGCGTTGCGCCATGGCGGGGATGGTATCGAGGGGCGGCGAGCTTCCATCCAGACCCTGCGCCTGGATCGCGTAAACGGCGCGTGGCGTATTCATGGCTGCGCCGAGCGGGGCAAGCTCCATCACTGTGCCGCCTACGCCATGGACGATGAAGAACGGCTTGCTTTCGTCCCCCTCCTTGAGCTTGACCAGGTGCGAGAAGACCGGCTCCATTTCGCCGGCGACCAATTGCGCCTGCGCGTCGACGGTGCGCGCATCGTAGATCGCCGTGATCGGCAGCTTCACGCCCAGCGCACGCTCGATCTCGAGGAACAGGCCGACGGCCATCAAGGAGTCGCCGCCGAGATCCTCGAAGAAATCGGCGTCGGGCTGGATGTCGTCCTTCTGCAGGACGCGGACCCAGATGGCTGTCAGCTGCGCAGAAAGGTCAGGCGCCATGGCCGGCCCCGGCGAAACGCGGGGCGGCTTGTTTGCGTGCGGCTTCCAGGCCCCCCAGCCATGCTCCATAGACGGTGCCGGCGACCGGTCCGGCAGTCGCCAGACGATCGGGCAGCCGCGGAAAACGATCGATCAGCGCGGGATTGCGTTCGCGCAGCGCGCGGCCGCGGAAATGGTCGAGCAGTTCTTTTTCCGTCGCATTGAAATAATTGCGCGGCACGTCGGGATAGTCGTCGCGCTCGCCGGCGAGGAAGCGCTTCACGTCACGGTGATATTCGCGGCCCAGGGTGCGCGAATCGTATTCGGGATGGCCCTGGAAGAAGAGGAGACGGTTGCGTCCTTCGCGCACGAACAGCTCGACGCCGGCTTCCGCGGATTCGGTCAGGATGCGGTAGCCATGCGCGCCAAGGGCCTCCGCCGGCAGTTCGTTCCAGCGCGAATGCGCCACCTTGAACGAGGCCGGCAGCCGTGCGGTCAAGGGGTCGTGCGCGCACTTGCCGTGCTCGAACAGGCCGAAACGCTTGTGCGCCAGCGGCCGGCGTTCGACGCCGTCGAAATGCAGCACGGCGGCGTGGGCGGCAAGGCAGGAGAACGCCGCCGGCGGCCCCTCGCGCGCGATCCAGTCGAAGAGTCCGGAAAGCTGCGGCCAATAAGGCTCCTCGCGAAGGTCGTCCGCCCTGGGTTCGGTGCCGGTGACAATGACGGCGTCGAGGTCGGCCGCCATGAGCTGCGACAGATCCTGGTAGGAATTGTCCGCAAGATGCCGCCGGCCCGCCTCGTCGCGCGGCAGCGCCGACAGTGAATAGAGCGTGACATGGACACGGAAATCGGGCGAGGCCGCCTCGATCGCGTTCAGGAATTGCCGCGCCGTCGACAACAGCGCCTTGTCGGGCATGTTGTTGACGATGCCGACGCGGATGCCGTCGGGGGCCCGGCCGGGGCGGGCGCGCTGAAGGATCGCGGGCATGGCTACTTCCACCCCACCGCGCGTTTGGGCATCTCGACGATCCGCCCGGCAGAGGCCTCGAGTGCCTGCTCCAGGTCGGCGATGATGTCGTCGACATGCTCGATGCCGATACAAAGCCTGATCATTTCGGGTTTAACGCCCGCGCGGGCCAGTTGATCCGCCGTCAGCTGGCGGTGCGTGGTGGAGGCGGGGTGGCAGGCCAGCGATTTGGCGTCCCCGATGTTGACCAGCCGCTTGAACAGCCCGAGCGCGTCGTGGAAGCGCTTGCCCGCCTCGAAGCCGCCTTTAACGCCGAAAGTGAGGAAGGCCGGGCCGCGGCCGGCGAGGTATTTTTGCGACAGTTTGTGGTTCGGATCGCCGACGTGGCCCGTGTACTGGCACCAATCGACCTGCGGATGGTTCCATAGATAGGCGGCGACGCGGGTGGTGTTCTTGATGTGCCGCTCCATGCGCAGGGGAAGTGTCTCCACCCCCTGAAGCAGGAGGAACGCGCTCAACGGCGCAAGGACCGAGCCCGTGTTGCGCTGGCAGACGGTGCGGCAGCGCGCGGCGAACGCGCTGCGCCCGTACTGCTCGGTATAGACCACGCCGTGATAGGCATCTTCGGGTTCCGTCAGCATGGGAAAGCGCGCCGCGTTGGCCCGCCAGTCGAAGCGTCCGCTGTCGACGATGGCGCCGCCCATGGTGGTGCCGTGGCCGCCGAAGAACTTGGTGAGCGAATGCACGACCACGTCGGCGCCGTAATTGATCGGCTTCATTAGCATGGGCGTGGCGATGGTGTTGTCGACGATCAAGGGCACGCCGCGCGCATGGGCGACCTCCGCCAGCGCCTCGATGTCGGCGATATTGCCGGCCGGATTGCCGATGCTCTCGCAATAGACCGCGCGCGTATTGCCGTCGATCAGCGCCGCCACGTCCTCGGCCTTGTCGCTGGCGGCGAAGCGGGTGTCGATGCCCTGCTTGCGCAGGAACGAGTTGAACAGGGTGTAGGTGGCGCCATAGAGTTGGGGCAGGGAGACGATGTTGCTGCCGGCATCGGCGATATTGGCGACGGCATAGTGGATCGCCGCCATCCCCGATCCGACGCAGAGCGCGTCGACGCCGCCTTCCAGCGCCGCCACCCGCTTCTCCAGCACCTGTGTGGTGGGATTGCTCAGCCGGGAATAGATGTTTCCCTGGACCTCTAGGTCGAAAAGCGCCGCCGCGTGATCGGCGCTGTCGAATTCATAGGCCACGGTCTGGTATATCGGCACCGCGACGGCGTGGGTGCTGGGATCGGTGTCGTATCCGGCATGGATCGAGATGGTTTCGTCGCGCATGATGCTCACCCGATTCCGTTGAAAGGAGATGTGCCGAAATGAACGGCGCCGAAAGCCTGGTCGAAACCCTCGTGCGCGCGGGCGTCGAGGTCTGTTTCATGAATCCGGGCACCTCCGAGATTCACTTTGTCGAGACGCTCGACCGCGTCCGCGGCATGCGCGGCGTGCCCGTGCTGTTCGAGGGCGTGGCCTCCGGCGCTGCCGACGGCTATGCGCGGATGGCGGAGAAACCTGCCTGTGCGCTGTTTCATCTGGGGCCAGGATGTGCGAACGCCCTGGCAAATCTGCATAACGCGTGCCGGGCGCGGGTGCCGCTGGTTAACATCGTCGGCGACCACGCCACCTATCACCGCCGCTACGATCCGCCGCTGAACGCGGACATCGAGATGCTGACGCGGCAATACTCGAAATGGCTGCGCACCTCGCCGTCGTCCGCGGCCGTGGGGCGCGACGCGGCCGAGGCCGTTGCCAGCGCAAGAACCGCGCCCGCCGGCATTGCAACCTTGATCCTGCCCTCCGACACCGCCTGGGGCGAGGATGGCTCGCCCGGCGAGGTGGGGCCGATCCCGCCGCCGCCGCGCGCGGACACAAGGGCGATTGAACAGGCGGTCGCCATGCTGCGCAACGGCCGGCCGACCGCGATCATCCTGGGACCGCCGCTGACCCAGAGCGAGACGACGCTCAAGGTCGCAGGGCGCATCGCGGCTGCGACCGGCGCCAAGCTTCTCGCCCCGTTCAGCGTGACGCGGGCGCGGCGCGGCGCAGGTCTCCCTGCCGTCGAGCGGGTGCCCTACATCGTCGACCAGGCGTTGCCCATGCTGGCACGCTTCTCCCAGTTCGTCCTTCTGGGGGCCGCGGTGCCGGCCGCCTTTTTCGCCTGGCGCGGCAAGCCCAGCGTGCTGGTGCCGGAGGGCGCTGCGATCCACATCTTGGCCAGTGCGGACCAGGACATGGACGGCGCGCTCTCAGACCTCGAAACCGCGCTTGGTGCCGGACGGTTCGAACCCATCCTGCAGCCGGCTGCGCAGCCAGTCCGGCCGAGCGGTCTGATCACCATCGAAGGTCTCGCCGCGACCATCGCGGCGATGCTTCCGCAGGAAGCCATCGTGGTGGACGAGTCGATCACCTCCGGGCGCGGCTTCATGGCGGCGACGAAAGGCTGTCCCCCGCACGACTGGCTGGTCAACACCGGAGGCTCGATCGGCATCGGCATGCCGCTTTCCATCGGCGCGGCGGTCGCCTGTCCCGATCGTGCGGTCGTCTGCCTGCAGGCGGACGGCAGCGGCATGTACACTCTGCAGGCGCTGTGGACCGCGGCGCGCGAGAACCTGGCGATCACGATCCTCATCTTCGCCAACCGCGCCTATCAGATCCTCAAGAGCGAGCTTGCCGCGCTCGGAGGCAATCCGGGGCCGCGCGCCCTCGACATGCTGGAGATCGGGCGGCCGGATCTCGATTGGTGCGCGCTCGCCAGGGCCATGGGCGTGCCGGCGCGCCGCGTCGAAACGCTGGAAGCGCTTGCGCGCGCGATGCAGGACGGCGTTGCAAGCCACGCACCCAATCTCATCGAGGTGCCGTTGTAGAGTGCGAGTCGTCGGAGGGACGGATGGCGCAAAAGGGCTGGTCGAAGACCTGGACGTTCTGCGAAGGCGAATGGCGCGAGGGCAATCCCGGTCTCGTCGGTCCGCGCAGCAATGCGCTGTGGGTCGCCTCCACGGTGTTCGACGGCGCGCGCGCTTTCGAGGGCACGGTGCCGGATCTCGACCGGCATCTGGCGCGCATCAACCGCTCGGCGCGGGCGCTCGGACTCGATGCCTCGGTCGCAATCGAGACTTGGCTCGAGCTGACGAAGGAGGGGCTCAGGCGCTTCGACCGTAATGCCGCGCTCTACATCAAGCCGATGACCTGGGCCGAGCAGAGCGGAGTCGTCGCCGTCGGGCCCGATCCGGACTCCACGCGCTGGTGTCTGTGTCTCTACGAATTGCCGATGCCGAGCGAAGACGGCCAATCGATCACGCTGTCGCCCTTCCGCAAGCCGAGCGCCGATACCGCGCCGGTCGAGGCCAAGGCCGCCTGTCTCTATCCCAACAACGCCCGCGCGGGGCTCGAGGCCCATCGCAGGGGTTTCGACAACGCGATCATGCTCGATGTTTCGGGCAGTGTCGCGGAACTGGCGACGTCGAACGTCTTCCTGGCCAAGGACGGAATCGTCTTCACGCCGATCCCCAACGGCACGTTCCTGGACGGCGTCACCCGCCAGCGCGTGATCCAACTGTTGCGCGGCGACGGCGTGGAGGTGGTGGAGAAAGCGCTCGCCTATCGCGATTTCGAAACGGCGGACGAGATCTTCTCCACCGGCAATTTCGCCAAGGTCCATCCGGTGCGCCGCATCGACGCGCGAGACCTGCAGCCCGGACCGCTCTACCGCCGTGCCCGCGCTCTCTATTGGGACTTCGCGCACACCAGCGGCCGCATCGCATGAAACTCTTCATCGACACGTTTCTCCTGACCTTTGCGGCGCTGTTTCCCATCGTCAGCCCGATCGCCGGCGCGCCGGTGTTCCTCGGCCTGACCCAGTTCGCGAGCGACAAGCACCGCAACGAACTCGCGCTCGCCGTTGCCTTGAACAGCTTCTTTCTCCTGCTCGGCGCCTTGTTCGTCGGCTCGCACGTGCTCGCCTTCTTCGGCATCAGCCTGCCGATCGTGCGCGTGGCGGGCGGATTGGTGCTCGCGGCATTCGGCTGGAAACTTCTCAATTCGGACGAGCGCCCGGACGGCAACCGCGATCCCAAGAGCACGACCGCCGCGGTGCCGGACGCGTTCTATCCGCTTACGATGCCGCTGACGGTGGGACCGGGGTCGATCTCGGTCGCGATCACCTTGGGCAGCCAGCGCCGCACCACGGACGATCTCGCCTATCTGCTTCAGGCGGGCGCGGCGGCGGTGCTCGGGATCCTCGCGATCGCGCTCAGCATCTTCCTTTGCTACCGTTTTGCCGAGCGCACCGTGGCGATGCTCGGGCGCAGCGGCACCAATGTGGTGGTGCGGCTCTCTGCCTTCATCGAGCTCTGCATCGGCATCCAGATCCTGTGGGACGGCTGGAGCGCGCTCGCGCACTGACCGCCTGGACGTTCCCCCACCGCAGTGCCGTTACTGATAAGGACGCTGGGTCGGCGCATAGGCGGCGACGGTGGCCGCCTGCGCGATGCGCGCAGCTTCCAGATCGACGCAGAGGACGGCGCGACCCTGCTCGCTGATCAGCGCTCCGCCGGGACAGGTCTCGACCAGCCCGTTCGCTTCCAGTTGCTCGATGTCGCTGGACGCCAGGCCCTCGGGCGGGAAATGGCGTTCCGCGGTGCGCCAGCGTCCGTCGCTGAAACGGCGCAGCGGCCCCAGACTGGCCGCGAGAAGAACAAGCAGATGCGTTTTCGGAAGATCCCAATACGCAACCATGACAGCCCTCGACAACGATTCGCCCGCAAAAAGTCTGCGCCGGGCGGCCCGAGCTCACAAGCGCCGAAGGGCCTGCATGCTTAACGGAGCTTTCACGATGACGGCGGCGACCGGCCGTACTAAGCTCCCGCGCCATGGCCGCACCCGAGACTCCACGCACCAAGGGCTATTATTTCGAGGTTCAGGCGGGCCGGCGATATTTCTGGTGCGCCTGTGGCCGCTCGGCCACGCAGCCCTTCTGCGACGGATCGCATGCCGGCACCGAATTCCAGCCGGTCCTATTCGTCGCCGAGAAGGATGAGGACGTCATCTTCTGCGGCTGCAAGCGCACCGCGACGCGTCCCTTCTGCGACGGTGCGCACAACAATCTGCCCGGCGCCTACCACGAGGACGATCCCGACAGCGATGCCAACCGGGCGGTCGGCGAGATCTCGCACGGGGCGGAGCCGGAGGTCCGGCTCGATGGCGAGTGCTACGTATTCGCGACGTCACGCGCGAAGCTAGAGCCTCACGGCAATTTCTCCTGGTGCCGCATTGCCGGTCCCGACACCGGAGCGCGGTACCAGTCGCAATTCTATGCCGAGATCGGCGAAGGCATATCGCCCGTCGTCTCGGCACGCGACCGTCACGTCATCCTGTTCGTTACGCAAGGCGAAGGCCAGGTCGAGATCGCCGGCCGGCGCTTCGATTTCGCGGCGCGCACCGGCGCCTATGTCAAGCCGGGCGAAGCGTTCCGCCTCCATGCGCGCACGCCGACGAAGCTCTACATCTCGACCGGGCCCGCGCTCGAGGCGCTCTCGTTCCCCGATGCGATGGCGCACAATTTCGACGGCGCCCATCCTGAGCGCCTGGCGGAGATCGATCCCGCCCAGCGTCACGCCATGGCGGAGCGCTATTTCCAGATGCTGGTCAGCAAGCCGCACGGCTCGAGCTTGATCACCCAGTTCATCGGCAACATCCCGCGCTCCAAGGCCGAACCCCACAAGCATCTCTACGAGGAGGCGCTGATCTTTCTCAATGGGGCCGGCATGGTGTGGACCGAGCGCACCAAGACGCGGGTCGGCCCGGGCGATGTGCTGTTCCTGCCGCGCAAGCAGACGCATTCGGTACAATGTCTCGTCGATGGCGGCTTCGACGTCGTGGGCGTGATCTGTCCCGGTGACAATCCCTCGATCAACTACTGAACCGCGCCCGCTTCCATAGCCAATATACGACCGTCAGCAGCACCAGCCACGGCACGCCGACGATCCAGGAGATGTTCCAGGCCCGGTCGAGCCCCATGGTCGTCAGCACCGCGCCGAGCAAGATGAGGCCCAGGATCTGCAGCACCGGAAAGAACGGCATGCGCACAGGCAGGGTGCGCTCTGCATGGGCGCGCCGGAAGCGCAGATGGCTCGCCAGGATGACCATCCACACGATGATCGCGCCGAAAAGTGCGATGCCTTGCAGATAGTTGTAGGCCAGCGGGGTGAAGCGCGACACGGCCGCGGAGAGCAGAATGAAGGCGCCCGAAAACAGCGTGGCGGCGAGCGGCGCGCCGCCCACGGTCAGCCGCCCGAAAGCCTTGGGCGCATAGTTGCCCCGCGACAGCGAGAACAGCATGCGCGCGCAGAGATAGATGTTGGTGTTCATGCTGGAGAGCGCGGCGGTGACGACGACGAAATTCATGATCCCCGCGGCATAGGCGATGCCGGTATGGGCGAAGACGCGCACGAAGGGACTCTGCGACACCACCCTGGCGCCGGTCTCGGTCCAGGGCACGACGCTGACCACGATGCCCAGCGCCAGGATGTAGAAAAGGAACAGCCGCAGCGCCATGGTGCGCAGCGCGCGCGGGATCGCGATCTCGGGATTGGGCACCTCGGCCGACGTCACCGCGATCACCTCGATGCCATAGAACGACAGCACGCCCATGATCACCGCCATCCACATGCCGCCGATTCCGTTGGGCAGGAAGCCGCCGGGAAGTCCGGTCAAATTGTGGATGCCGCTGTGGCGCAGCACCTGTCCCACACCGAGCACGATGAACGTGACGATGGCGGTTACCTTGATGAGTGCGAACCAGTATTCGATCGAGCCGAAATTCTTCACCGGCCGCGCATTGACCCAGAGCAGCGCCAGCGAGAAGCCGAGCGCCCACAGCCACACCGGCGTGTCCGGGAACCACCAGGTCATGTAGATGCCCACCGCGACCGCCTCGCCGCCGATCGCGATCACCTGCGCGAACCAATAGGTGTAGCGCACCACGAAGCCGGCCCAGGGGCCCAGATAGGTCTCGGCATAGACGCCGAAGGAGCCTGCCGCGGGATGCACCACCGCCATCTCCGACAGCGAGAACACCATCACCATCGCGATGAATCCGGCGATGGCATAGCTGAGCAGCACCGCCGGCCCGGCATAGCCGATGGCGATGGACGAGCCCATGAACAGGCCGGTGCCGATGGCGCCGCCCAGTCCGATCATCACGACCTGGCGCTGGCTCAGGCCCTTGTGCAGGCCGCTTTCGCGCTCGACGATCGATGGTTGGGTCATGCGTAAGCCCCGGAATCGCGGGAGAGCTTGTCACGGCGCAGGCGGATGGGCCACGGCGATCGACATCCGGCGTAAGGAGGTTGCGCGGCCTTCGATCCGGCGCGGCTTGATCTTGCCGGTCGAAACAGCCGATTCTTCCGGCGCAATCAGCGGACGACAACGATGACCGCCCCCCGGCCCTCCAAGACCCGCATCGGCAATCACCTGCTCAAGCCCGAAACCTTGATGCTCTCCTATGGCTACGACCCGTCGCTGTCCGAGGGTGCGGTCAAGCCGCCGGTGTTCCTGACCTCGACATTCGTCTTCCGCTCGGCGGAAGAGGGAAAGGACTTCTTCGATTACGTCGCCGGGCGCCGCAAACCTCCGGAAGGCACCGGCGCAGGCCTCGTCTATTCGCGCTTCAACCATCCCAACAGCGAGATCGTGGAGGACCGGCTCGCGGTCTATGAGGGCGCGGAAGCCTGCATCCTGTTCGCCTCGGGGATGGCGGCGATCTCGACGACGATCCTGAGCTTTGCGCGGCCGGGCGACGTCATCGTGCATTCCCAGCCGCTCTACGGCGGCACCGAGACGTTGATGACCAAGACCCTGTCGGGTTTCGGCATCGCGTCGCTCGGCTTCGTCGACGGCGTCAGCGAGGACGCGGTACGCGCGGTGGCGCGCGAAGCCATGACCAAGGGCCGCGTCTCCATCCTGCTGATCGAGACGCCGTCCAATCCCACCAACTCGCAGGTCGACATCGCCCTGATGCGCCGCATCGCCGACGAGATCGCGCAGGTCCAGGCGCACCGTCCCATCATCGTCTGCGACAACACCCTGCTCGGGCCGGTGTTCCAGCATCCGCTCGAGCACGGCGCCGACGTCTCGGTCTATTCGCTGACCAAATATGTCGGCGGACATTCCGATCTGATCGCGGGCGCGGCCTTGGGCGCGCGCGCGGTGATCGAGCCGATCAAGGCGCTGCGCGGCGGCATCGGAACGCAGCTCGATCCGCACACCTGCTGGATGCTGGGACGCAGCCTGGAGACGTTGGGCCTCCGCATGCGCCGCGCCGACGACAATGCGCGCGCCGTTGCCGAATTCCTGCGCGATCATCCGCGGGTCTCGAAGGTGCACTATCTTCCCTTCATCGAGGACAAGGCCGCGCAAGCGGTGTTCGCGCGGCAGTCGAGCGGCGCGGGCTCGACTTTCTCCTTCGACATCAGGGGCGGACAGAGGGAGGCCTTCGCCTTCCTCAACGCGCTGCAAATCTTCAAGCTCGCCGTCAGCCTTGGCGGCACGGAGTCGCTGGCGAGCCACCCGGCCGCGATGACGCATTCGGGTATCGCCGAAGGCATCCGCAAGCGCATCGGCATCCTCGACACGACCATCCGCCTGTCCGTCGGCATCGAAGACCCCGACGACCTCATCGCCGATTTGGCGCAGGCGTTGGCCAGCTAAAAAATTCCCTCTTCCCCTTCATAGAGAGGGCAAGGGTGAGGGGGTGCCAGAAGTCAGAATCAGAAGTCAGAAATCGGAATGAGGTGCGGATACAGATCGACTTTGACGTCTGATTTCTGAGTTCTGCTTTCCGAAGCCCCCCCACCCCAACCCTCTCCCCCGCTGGAGAAGCGGGGGAGAGGGAGATTCTTATTGCGCCATCCTCCTCTTCTGCTTCCCGCCCGCGAGGTCGAGCTGGCTTTCGTCGATAATCGCGCCCGCCTTCATCACCATCAGGATGGACTTGCAGTTATTGATGTCGGCGAGCGGATCGGCCGAGAGCAGCACGGCGTCGGCGATCTTGCCTTCCTCGATCGAGCCCATGGTCTCCTGCCTGCCGAGGAAGCGCGCGGCGTTGTAGGTCGCGGCGCGGATGATGTGCAGCGCAGGCACGCCGGCCTCGGCCAGCAGCTCCAGCTCGCGGTGTTCGCTGGCGCCGTTCGAGGTGTCGGTGCCTGTGGCGATGACGCCGCCCGCCGCATCGATGCGGCGCAGATTGTCCTCAAGGATCGGCGTCTGCGTCTTCATCCAGAGCCGCCAGCTCTTCTGATAGAGCGGCGGCGAACCGCGCAGCGCCGTCTCCCCGCCGTCCGCCACGAGTTTCTTCAGCCGCGCGCGCTCCTCCGGCGCCATGGTCGCGACGTAGAGCGGCTGGTCGAGATATTCGGGGTGTTCGTGCAGGCGCGAGTAATTGTCGCCGATGGTCATCGTCGTCGCCATCGGGACCTGTTTCGCTGCCGCCATCCTGACGAAGGCGTCGGTCACTGGCCCCTGGATGGGGGTATGCGCCAAGCTGTCGACGCCGGAATAGATCGCCTCCAGCGCGCGGCTTTCGTTCGAGATATGCACGGTCGTGCGCACGCCGTGCAGGTTGTAGAAGCGGATGATGTGCTCGAGCAAGTCGCGCGGCAGGATCGGGATCAGCGGCCGCGAGCCCCAGCCCTCGTCGTCATAGGTGATCTTCTGCACGTCGGGCTGCTGGTTGTCGAACTGCGCCTGGAGCTGCGCCTCGGCCTCGGGCCAGGAGCGGACATTGATGGCGATGTCGGTGCCGTGGCTTCCGGGATAGGTGACGAGATTGCCCGTGGCAAAAATATGCGGCGCCAGGATCTTCCCGGCGCGCTCGTCGCCGCGCAGCGGCAGGATGTTCTCCGGGATGTTGCCGACGTCGAGCACGGTGGTGACGCCGGCATAGAGAAAGCTCGCCAGCGCCTGCTCGCCCTCCTTGCGGTTGACGACCCATTTGTCGGTGCTCTTGCTGCCGGGAATCCAGGACGTTTCCTTGCCGCGCGAGAAGCCGGCGAGATGGATATGGATGTCCATCAGGCCGGGGATCAAATATTTGCCGCTGCCGTCGATGCGCCTCCCCGTCATGGACTTGGCAAGAATGCTCGGTCCCACCAGCGTGAACCTGCCGCCGTCGACCACCACCGCCATGTCCGGCTTGGGCGCACGGCCCGTGCCGTCGATCACGGTCACATGGTCGATGATGACGGGCTCGGCGGCAGCGGCGGAGGCGAAGACCAGAGCCATCAAGGCGAGAAGGTTCGGCGCACGCATGTTCGATCCTTGCAAAGATTGTCATCCCCGGCCGAGCGGTGCGACAGCAACGCGAGGGGAAGGGGACCCAGGTCGAGACGCTGGCACACTATCGCCGAATTATGCAAAGCGAACCGTCGCGAATTGTATTGCGATCGGCACCTGGGTCCCCTTCCCCTCGCTTCGCTCGGCCGGGGATGACAGGTGGTGCTCTATGTCGCGATTTTTCGAAGCGCTTCCCCGAAACGCTCCACTTCCGCGAGCGTGTTGTAATGCACCAGCGAGGCGCGCACGCAGCCGCGGTCCATGGCGAGGCCGAGCCGCGCCATCAGGCGCGGGGCGTACATATGGCCGTCGCGGATGCCAAAGCCTTCCTCCGCCATACGCAGCACCACGTCGCGCGGATGGTTCTCCGGCAGATTGAAGCAGATCGTCGGCACGCGTTCCTGAGCGCGCTCAGGATCGGCAATGCCATAGACGATAGCGCCTGCGTCCCGCAGCACCGTCAGCATGGCGGCGGAAAGTTGGTGCTCGTAGCCCTGGATCGCCTCCATCGCGGTTTCGATGGCGCCGCGCGGCGTGTTCGACTTCGGATCGAGATGGCGCCCCAAGGATTCGAAATAGTCGACCGCCGCGCCCATGCCGGCGACGTTTTCATAGACGAAGGTGCCGGCCTCGACCTTGTAGGGCGGCTCGTCGGGGATGAAATCCTCGCGGAAGAACGGCAGCGCCGCGAGCAGCTCGCGCCGCCCCCAGAGGAATCCCATATGCGGTGCGAACGCCTTGTAGCCCGAGCACACCAGATAGTCGCAATCCCAGCGCTGTACGTCTGCCGGCGCGTGGGGACCGTAATGCACGCTGTCGAGGAACAGCTCCGCGCCCACCCAATGCGCCGCGTGCGCGACCTGGCCCACATTGACCAGCGAACCCAGCGCATGGCTGACCGTTGTGCAGGCGACGATGCGCACGCGCTCGTCGAGCAGCGGCAGCAGGTCCTCGAGATGCAAGGTGCCGTCGCCGCGCATCTTCCAGAATACGATCTCGGCGCCCATCGGCTCCAGCGCCTGCCAGGTCGAGATGTTGGCCGCATGATCGAGATCGGTGACGACGATGCGGTTGCGCCCGGGCTTCAGGGTTTGGCCGATGGCGAGGCTCACCATGCGGATGAACGAGGTCGCGTTCAGCCCGAAGCAGATCTCGGACGCATCGCGCGCATTGATCCAGGCCGCGACCTTGGCGCGCGCCGCCGCGATGACGCGGTCGACCTCGACGCTCTTGGGATAACGCCCGCCACGCTGGACATTGAAGTCCAGAAGATGCATCGCCACCGTGTCGAGCACGCCTTGCGGCGCCTGGGCGCCTGCAGCGTTGTCGAAATACACGAACGGGGCGGCACGCCCAAGCGCCGGGAACTTCGCGCGAAGCTCTTCGATGGGAAAGTCTTTGCTCACGCTCATACCTCACGTCGGGGCGCAGCACTGAGGTAGCCCAAAAACGCCTCCCGGCCTAGGGTGAGGCTGCGGCCGTCCGGCGAAAGCCCCCGGGCTCTTGATGCGTGGTATTTCTCCTGGGTGCTGGGATTGGGCTTTGACTGCACGCTCGCCGTGCTTAGCGCCATGTGGCTGGAGCTGCGCGAAGATACCTGACCCAACGCGCGCAATGCATTGCGGCCGGCGCGCATTGTCCGCGCCATACGCCCCCAACCGTTGTTGATGTCGGCCCTAACCAGACGGCAGCAAATGGATTTCGGTGGTTTCGATGAGTGTTTGATGCGATGCCCAATTCTTGAGTTGCCGCTTCAAATCGAACCGACTGGAATTTTGCTTCAAGAAAAGCGTAAGGCGAGGTCTCGCATCGCAACGTATTGGCTTGCCCGACTTTGTGAAAAGGCGATGGCAATGAAAGTTTATGAGCCCAGCGGCCATTACCATCCCTCTTGGCGTGACAATTACGGCTGCTTTTTCATCACAACTATGTGGGCGGCAGCCGGATACAAGGTATTCGCCGCTTGCGAGCTGCAAATCCGGGTTTGGAATACCTAACGCCATCATTATTTGCTCGCTTATGAGTCCGCTTGGAACGAGGAAGCTTCCGCGCGCAGCGCCAAATTCGTGTGAAAGCGATCGAGAAATCGTGGGCTTCGAAATTTCTCCTATACCTGCACTTGAGTCCGATGGGTCTGCGGCAACAAGAAATAGCCCAATGAGAAACGCCGCAGTTATCCTCATGTGCGCCGCCGGTGCCTTTTACGAAGCCGTTTCTAGATAAACTTGAACTGGAGGTAGTGGAAGCGGTCGTCAAGGTTTGCGAAACCGCATCGCTCTCAGCTCGGCCTCCACCTCGGCCGCTTCCACTATTGGTGGAAAGATCAGCGTCGGCGGTCTGAGCGCCGCGACGGAGCCGGCCATGACGATCGCGTTTCGCTCGCTCAATCCCGTGGTGTCGAGAATGCGGATGTCGGCCCAACACCCGGCCATGGCTCGCGCAAGCCTGTCGGCGCCGTCATCGGCCCGGTCCGTGAGGTGCACATTGGCAAATACAGTGCCTTTCGGACGGAGCCTCTTGCGCACGCGTTGGAAGAGCCTCGCCGTCCGTAGATGACGCGGGATGACATCTCCCTGATAGGCATCCAGCACGATCGAATCGAACGTGTCGGCCCGTGCGGCAAGAAATGCCTCTCCGTCCGCGATATGGCAAACGACCGATGGCGGGAACTCGAAATAGAGTTTGGCAAGCGCAAAGGCCGTTGGATTGATATCGACGATCGCCACTTTGCGGCTGGCACGGGCCAACATCGTCGCCAACGTGCCGCCGGCACAGCCGATGATGAGAATCGACTGCGCGTTCGATTGCCAGATCAGGCCGAAGATCGCGTGAACATAGCCCGCCAGGCTCGTCCCGTTGCCATCGCCCTCGCTCTGACAATGCCCGTTCTGCTGATAGATCAACGATCCGGATTTGCGGGATTTCCAGATCGATATCGTCCCGAACGGTGAATCGTACTCCGCCAACCGAATCAAACGAACGGCTCCCTGATTGGACCCGGCACCCGGCCCAAGAAGAACTCGACGCCTTCGTCCGGTCAAACCGGTCGTTGCAGCATTTCACACATAAGGAATTATGTTTGACAAATCGCTTGTGGTGGAACTTTAGTTCCACGATCGCGTCGGAAGCCAAGGGCAAATGATCACCGCAGCACAATTGCGCGCCGCGCGTGCGCTGGCCGGCATCGACCAGCGTCAGCTCGCCAAGCGCTCCGGATTGTCGGTGCCGACCATTCAGCGGATGGAGGCGAGCGATGGCGTGATCCGTGGAAACGTGGATTCCCTCATGAAGCTCATCGATGCGCTCCAGAGTTCCGGAATCGTCCTGATCGGAGAAGGCGCCGCGACAAATCACGGCGGCCGCGGCGTTCGCCTCCTCAAGTAAGTTCGGATCCGCGCCCGGCGCAGGCGAACCGGGCCCGCTTTCGACCTTTTAACAAATTATATTCAAAATAGGTGTTGGCACATCGCAACGAGATTGCGAAAGTTGACTAGTTGTATTCTAACATGTATATATGATGTTTAAAACATGATTACATCGGGGCAGATGCGCGCCGCACGGATGCTGCTGGCGCTCGACCAGCGCGCTCTAGCCGCGCGCGCCGGCGTTTCAGTGCCCACGATCCAGCGCATGGAGGCGAGTGCCGGCATCGTGCGAGGCAACTCGTCGTCGCTGACGCGCGTGATCGCCGCGCTTCAGAACGCCGGAGTCGAACTGATCGGTGAAAACGCCGAAAGCCATGCCTGCGGACGCGGCGTGCGCTTGGTCCTGGCCGCGGAACGGGAAGAAATCTCTTCAGCGACCCATTCGCGGGCGCAGGCGCGGATGCCCTCATGATGCTCGTAGCGCTGTTGCTGTGCGTGGCCGGTCTCTTCGCTGTCGCTGTTGCCGCAACGATCCTTGCCGCAAACGTCCCTGGGCGAGTCTTGACCTATGGTGCAACCGCGGCGCTCACGCTCGTCGCGCTTTCTCTTTCGGCGCTCGGCCTCTTTGGCGGTGGGATCGAGACATTGCGTCTGCCCATCGGCCTGCCATGGCTCGGTGCGAATTTCCGGCTCGATGCTTTGGCGGCGTTCTTTCTCGTCGTCGTCAATCTCGGCGCTGCCGCTTCGAGCATCTTCGCCTTGGGCTATGGCCGGCATGAAACCGCGCCACAGCGCGTGCTGCCGTTCTTCCCGGCGTTTATCGCGGCCATGAACCTGGTGGTGCTGGCGGACGATGCCTTCAGCTTTCTGTTCGCTTGGGAGTTCATGTCGCTGACGTCCTGGGCCCTGGTGCTCAGCCACGACCGCGACGCGACCAACCGGCGCGCCGGCTTCATCTATATCGTGATGGCCGGCTTTGGGACACTGGCGCTTCTGCTCGCCTTCGGGGTGCTGGCAGGCACGGACGGCAACTATGCCTTCGCCGCGATGCGCGCGCATGCGCCGGATCTGCAGACAGCCGCACTGGTGCTCTTTCTGGTGCTGCTCGGCGCGGGGTCGAAAGCCGGCATCGTGCCGCTGCATGTCTGGCTGCCGCTTGCCCATCCCGCGGCGCCCAGCCACGTCTCCGCGCTGATGAGCGGCGTGATGACCAAAGTCGCCGTGTATGCCTTCGCGCGCGTCGCATTCGACCTGGCAAACCTCTCCGATTGGCGTCTCTCGGCGGTTGTGATCGCGCTCGGCGGCGTCACTGCCGTGCTCGGCGTGCTCTACGCCCTGATGGAGCACGATCTAAAGCGCCTTCTCGCCTATCACACGGTCGAGAATATCGGCATCATCTTCGTGGGCCTCGGGCTCGCGCTCGCGTTCCGCGCCAATGGTCTGCATGCGGCGGCGGCCCTGGCGGCGACGGCCGCGCTTTTCCACGTCTTCAACCACTCGCTCTTCAAGAGCCTGTTGTTCTTCGGCTCCGGCGCCGTGCTCGGCGCGACCCGCGAGCGCGACATGGAGCGGCTCGGCGGCCTCATTCATCGCATGCCGAAGACGGCTGCTTATTTCCTGATCGGCGCGGCTGCGATCTCTGCATTGCCGCCCCTCAACGGCTTCGCGTCGGAATGGCTGACCTTCCAGGCGATATTTCTGAGCCCGCATTTCCCCCAATGGGGCTTGCGCTTCCTCGCCCCGGCCGCAGGCGCAATGCTGGCGCTTGCTGCGGCACTGGCGGCAGCGTGTTTCGTGAAGGCGTTCGGCATCACGTTCCTCGGCCGCGCGCGCAGCCCGCAAGCGGAAACGGGGCGCGAGACCGACAAGATATCGCTCGCGGCGATGGCAGGGCTTGCCGCACTCTGCATCGTTGCAGGTGCAGTGCCGGGCACTTTCACGGCCGCGCTCGCGCCCGTCTCGCAAATGATCGCGTCCGACCACATGCCAAGTCGCGGCTTGGCGGCGCCCTGGTCGCCGCTCGTTCCCTCTCTGGGAAGCGCGAACAGCTATAACGGCTTGGTTCTGTTGGCCTTGCTGGCCGCCGCCATCGCGCTGGTGATGCTTGCGCTGCGCATTCTGGCGAATGGCACCAGCCGCCGCGCGCCGGCCTGGGATTGCGGCTTTCCCGATCCAAGCCCCGCGACCCAATACGGCGCGGAGAGCTTCGCGCAGCCGATCCGCCGGGTGTTCGGGACGATCGCCTTCCGCGCACGCGAAGAAGTCTTCATGCCGCAGCCGGGCGACACCGCAGCGGCACGGATTCATGTCCGGCTCATCGATCCGGTCTGGGAAGCGATCTTCGCGCCGATCGCGCGCGGCGTCGGGTTCGTTGCCGACACGATGAACCCGCTCCAGTTCCTGACCATCCGGCGTTATCTGATGCTGGTGTTCCTCTCGCTCGTCGTGCTGCTCGCAGTGCTGGCACTATGGCTATGACGGCTGCGTTGGCGCTCCAAGGCGCGCAAAGCGTGCTGGCGCTGATCTTGGCGCCGCTGATCACGGGGATCGTGCGCAAGACAAAAGCGCGTTTCCAGCTGCGGCGCGGCGCCTCGATCCTGCAGCCCTATCGCGACCTTGCGCGCCTGTTGCGCAAGGAAAGCGTGCTCGCCGACAACGCGTCCTGGCTGTTCGATCTGGCACCCACCGTCATACTCGCTTTCACTTGGGTCGCGGCCGCGCTGATTCCGGTCCTCGGAACCGACCCAGTTCTGGCGTCTGCGGCCGACTTGATCGCCATCGTCGGTCTGCTTGCGAGCGCGCGCTTCGTCCTTGCGCTGGCCGGGCTCGATATCGGGACGAGCTTCGGCGGCATCGGCGCCAGTCGCGAGGTGATGATCGCATCGGTCGCCGAGCCTGCGATGCTGATGCTGATCTTCGCGCTGGCGCTCATTGCCGGCTCCACGCATCTGCCGGCGATCACCGCCTTTGTGCAGTCGCCGGCCTTGGGTCTTCGCATTTCGCTGGGGCTGGGCCTGATCGGCCTCATCATGGTGGCGATCGCAGAGAACGGCCGCATCCCGATCGACAATCCGTCGACCCATCTCGAGCTGACCATGGTGCATGAGGCGATGGTGCTCGAATATTCCGGGCGCCATCTCGCGCTGATCGAGCTCGCATCTTCGCTCAAGCTCCTGCTTTATCTATCGTTGATCATCGCGGTGTTCCTGCCCTGGGGCGCGGATATCCATTGGAGCGGATGGCCGCCCTATGCCGAAAGGCTCCTGGTCTATCTCGCAAAGATCGTCGCTCTCGCCTTCCTGCTCGGCCTGTTCGAAGTCTCCATCGCCAAGATGCGGGTTTTCCGCGTGCCGCAATTCCTCGGCGCCGCGCTGATGCTGACGCTGCTGGCGGTTCTGCTGCGCCTCGTCTCGGGGAGCTTCTGATATGGGCGCGATCAGCTTCGACCTCGCCCACCTGCTGGCCGGGAGCCTCGTGCTGATGAGCTTCGTGATGCTCTATCAGGACCGCCTGCCGTCGCTCATCAACGCTTTCGCGCTGCAGTCGGCGCTGCTGGCTGCGGCCGTTGCGTGGCAGGCATTGGCGCAGCGCGCCCCGCATCTGCTTGTCACGGCGGTCATTGCGGTCACCCTCAAGGCCATCATCATTCCTCTTGTCCTGCGCTATCTCATCCGCTCGCTCGGCATCCATCGCACGATCGAGACCGTGAGCGGCATCGGCCCGACCATGCTCGCGGGCATGGTGCTTGTCGCGCTGTCCATGGGATTGATGCTGCGCGCCACGGAAGCCTCCAACGTCATCGCGCGCGAGGATATCGCGTTTGCGCTGTCCGTCGTCCTGCTGGGCCTCCTGATCATGGTGACGCGCCGCAACGCAGTGGGTCAGGTAATCGGGTTCATGTCCCTGGAGAATGGCCTGATCCTCGCCGGCACCGGCGCGCACGGCATGCCGATGGTGGTGGAGATCAGCGTCGCGTTTTCGGTCCTCATCGCCTTCATCGTCATCGGCATCTTCTTGTTCCGCATCCGCGAGCGATTCGACACGGTCGATGTCGCCGCCCTCGACCGCTTCCGGGGAGAACGGCAATGATGCCGCCGATCGATCCCGCACTGGCGACCCTCATCGTTCCCGCCTGCGCAGCGCTGGTGCTGGTGATCGTGCCGTTCAGCCGGCTCGGCGGCTGGATCAACGTGCTGGCGTCGTTCCTGACCTTCGTTGCCGCGCTCGCGCTCCTCATCGTCCGTCCGGCAGCGGGCGCTTTGCTCGCCGTGGACGATCTCAACATTGTCTTCATCGTGATCAACACGCTGGTCGGATTCACGACCAGTGTGTTCAGCGCCGGCTACATCGCGCACGAAGTCGAGACCGGCCGGCTCACGCCGCGCTATCTGCGCTTCTATCACGCGATGTTCCAGTTCCTGATGGGATCGATGAACCTGGCGCTCCTGACCGACATCACGGGCCTGATGTGGGTGGCGGTGGAGTTCGCGACGCTGACGACGGTCATCATGGTCAGCCTCTACCGGACACGCGAGGCGCTCGAAGCGGCCTGGAAATACTTCATTCTCGGCAGCGTCGGGATCGCGCTGGCGCTGTTCGGGACGATCCTCGTCTATATGGCGGCGCAGCCCGTGGTGGGCGACGGCCTTCCGGCCATGACCTGGGGCACGTTGCTCGCCAATGCCTCGCGTTTCGATCCGGCACTGCTCAACATCGCCTTTGCTTTCCTGATGCTCGGCTACGGCACCAAGGCAGGGCTCGTGCCGCTGCACGCTTGGCTGCCCGACGCCCATGCGGAAGGCCCCACGCCGATTTCGGCGGTCCTGTCGGGCCTGCTGCTCAACGTCGCGATCTACGCGATCCTGCGGTTCAAGCTGCTGCTCGCGGCCAACCCCGGGGCGGTCGCTCCAGGACCCTTGATGATGACCATGGGGCTCGTGTCGATCCTGTTCGCCGGCTTCATGCTCTACCGCAGGCGCGACGTGAAGCGGTTCTTCGCATATTCCTCGATAGAGCACATGGGCATCATCGCTTTCGCCTTCGGCCTTGGCGGCCCGCTCGCAAATTTCGCGGGCCTGCTGCACATGGCGATGCACAGCCTGACCAAGTCCGGAATCTTCTTCTCCATCGGCCACATGACCCGGATCAAGGGCTCGCAGCGGATTGCCGACATCACCGGGCTGACCTCCAGCCATCCGCTCCTCGGCTGGATCTTCGTGGCCAGCGTGGCCGCGATCGCCGGTCTGCCGCCATTCGGCGTCTTCACCAGCGAGTTCCTGGTGGTGAGCTCGGCGTTCGCGCACAAGCCGCTGCTCGCGATTGTTCTGGTCATCGGACTTCTGGTCTCGCTGGGCGCGCTGTTCCTTCGGCTGAACAGCCTCGCCTTCGGCGAGCCCACTGGCAGCCTCGCGCCATCGCGCATGACGCATGCGCCGATGATCCTGCATCTGGCGATCGTGCTGGGCGCCGGCATCTTCCTACCGGCGGCAATCGCCGCCTGGTTCCAACACGTCGCGCGCATGTTGGGTTGAGGCGATGTCCGTGCTGACTGAGATGATCGCCGATGGACGACAGGCCGAGCACCGGCCATGGGCGCGCGCCGTCGTCGACGTCGAGGCATGGACCTTCGCCTGCCACCAGCTTGCCCAAGGGCATTGGACTTTGAGCGCGCTCTGGGCCGAGCCGGACTGTGTGCACATGGCTCTGTTCGAGGCCGAAGCCAGCGCTTTCGGCATCATGAGCTTGAGAACCGACAACGGCCGCTATCCGTCCGTCGGCGCGCGCCACGCGCCGGCCATCCGCCTGGAACGCGCGATCCAGGATCTCCACGGTGTGGTCGCCGAGGGTTTGCCGGATGCGCGCCCGTGGCTCGACCACGGTCGATGGGGCGTTCGAGCGCCGCTGGGCGATGCGCAGGCACCCAAAGCTGAGGCGCCCTACCGTTTCCTCCCGGTCGAAGGGCACGGCGTGCATCAGATCCCCGTCGGGCCGGTCCATGCCGGCATCATCGAGCCGGGACATTTCCGCTTCTCGGCCAGCGGCGAAACCGTGGTTCGCTTGGAAGAGCGTCTGGGTTATGTCCACAAGGGCATCGAAGGACTCTTGATCGGCGCGCCTCTGGATCGCGCGGCAAAGCTGGCGGGACGCGCATCGGGCGACAGCACCGTGGCCTATGCCACCGCCTTCGCGCAGGCCGTCGAGGCGGCTTGCGATGTTCGCGTCCCCGCACGCGCCGCCTATGCCCGGGCGATCATGCTGGAGATGGAGCGCGTCGCGAACCATCTGGGCGATATCGGCGCGATCTGCAACGACGCGTCCTTCAGCCTGATGCAGGCGCATTGCGCGGTCTTGCGCGAGCGCGTGCTGCGCGCCACCGAGAAGACTTTCGGTCATCGGCTGATGATGGATTGCGTGGTGCCCGGCGGCATCGTCCGCGACCTGGAGCGGTCCGGCGTCAAATGCCTGAAACGGCTTCTCGTCGACATCCGTCGCCGCTTTCCGGCGCTGATCCGTCTCTATGAAGAAACGACCTCGCTCCAGGACCGCACCGTCATGACGGGCATCTTGAAGCCCGAGCTGGCGCAGCGATTCGGCGCCGGCGGCTATGTCGGCCGCGCCTCCGGGCGGGCATTCGATGCGCGCAAGGCATTTCCGCAAGCGCCCTACGATTTGTTGAATGTCGAGCCTCGGACGCGCGAGCGCGGCGACGTCGATTCCCGGGTCTGGATCCGCATGCGCGAGGTCGAAGACAGCCTGGCGCTGATCGCGCGAATGCTCGATTTACTGCCCGAAGGCAACATCCGCGCGCCTCTGGAATTTCGCGACGGCGAGGGCTCCGCGCTGGTGGAGGGTTTTCGCGGCGACATCTTCGCCTGGGTCAGGATGAACGGCGATGGAACCCTCGCGCGCGCGCATCTGCGCGATCCATCCTGGTTCCAATGGCCGCTGCTCGAGGCGGCGATCGAAGGCAACATCGTCGCCGATTTCCCGCTCTGCAACAAATCGTTCAACTGCTCCTATGCCGGCCATGACCTGTGAGACGCGCCCATGCGACGCTTGATGCTCGGAAGCCTGCTTTCACCGCCCTTGACGGAGCGCGCGCCGCGCGTGAGCGACGAAGCGCTGGCGGAACTCGCCGAGCGCGTCCACGAGACCGCGCGCCGCAAGCTCGGCCGGAGCCTTTCGATCCGCCAGGTGGACGCCGGATCCTGCAACGGTTGCGAGCTGGAGATCCATGCGCTCAACAACGCCTTCTACGATCTTGAGCGCTTCGGCTTCCATTTCGTGGCGTCACCGCGTCATGCCGATGTCCTGCTGGTGACCGGGCCGGTCACCAAGAATATGCGGGAAGCGCTGGAGCGCACCTACGCCGCCACGCCCGATCCCAAATGGGTGGTCGCCGTCGGCGACTGCGCGCGCAACGGCGGACTGTTCGCGGAGGCTTACGGCGTGGTCGGCGCCGTGAGCACGGTCGTGCCCGTCGATCTGCACGTCAAAGGCTGTCCACCAAGCCCACGGGATTTGCTGGCGGGTCTCCTGGCCCTGATGAAACGGCGATTGCCCAGGTCGGTCCGTGGATGAGCATCGCAAGAGCTGTGCGATGAGCGCAAGGAAAGTCTTTTTTGCCAGCTAGGCTGGGTTGCCGCCTCAAAATTGCCTGGGCCGCCAAAAAGCGACGCGTTTGCGGCTAAGTTCGGTTTTGTCGGAACCGACTACTGTTCCATTTGAACTCGATCTCCGTCACTGACTTTATTGGCAAACGCCATTCGAGTCGGGATTGCAGCTTGGAACGGTGAGAGTCTGCTTGGTCAAACGGTTGTTTGTTGACCGTATTTCGAAAGGGTATGCGCCTCCAGAATCCGGGAAAACGATATAGGTCGAGAAGGAATTGGTCCCCGTGGGCGGAACAGGGCACACGGTGGCGTTCTGCGTTCCGGTGAAATCATAGCCCCAATTGCAGGTTATGCTCGCGGGCAAATCGACAGACACGGATGCGACTGTCGAATCCGTTGTCGTGACGGTGAACACGCCTTCCGAATACCGCGTTACGGTCATCTGGGGAGACCATCCTTTTTTCGTGATTGTGATCTGTACGGTCGCCGTCCTGCTCGGATCGGCGCTGCTGGTTGCCGTCAGATGGCAGGTCTTTTGGCTTGTCGGCGCGGCATAATTGCCTTTTCCGTCGATGGTTCCGCAGTCAGACTCGGCGATGCTCCAGCTCACGGCTTTGTTCGTGGTGCCCGTAACAAGTGCATCAAAATGGTGACTCGCACTCGGCTTGAGCCACGTGTCGCCCTGCATGACAGATACAGCGGCTGTCGCTGTTGCATTGGGATAGAGAAAGGCATTGGCGACCGCATCGAGCATGAAGTTCCGTGCCGGATGGGACGGCACATAGCCTTCGCCCAGCGTCCAAACGATGATGCCGCCAAAACCATTTTTTCGCGAATACGCCCCCTTCTTCGCGACCGAAGCCTCGTCCTCCATGGAGATGAACTGGCAGCCATGCGCCTCGGGCTGGGGAAGACTCAGATAGGGCTCATCTGCCGAAGCATCCCAGTGACGGTAGCGCTGAGCAAACGTGCCATTGGTGCCGTATAGCTGTCCGTAGGTGAACCAGTTGTCGTCGTCGAACAGGGTGTCGGGGGCGGTAGGCTGGTAAGCCTGCGTGATCCCATTTGTATAGCATATGGCGGCGAAGCCGATCCCCATGCCGAGTTTCGCTTTTGGAATGCCGGCGGCAACATAGGCTCCGAGCGAGGAATTGATATCGACCGGTGTGCTTGGCGTCTCACCCATGAGCGCCGAATCGTACCAGCTATCCCAGCCGCTGCCGGAATAGACGGTGCTGCCGTCGTAGGATTGTATGTTGAAGCGATCGAGCATTTTCACGATATCCGGAATATGCGGGTCGACCGTGTCGGTGTTGAGATTGAGGGCAGGGCCAGGCAGGGTCAGAATTGCGTTGGGCGCTGCATTGCGCAGATCATGTACCAAGGTGTCGAATTTGGCCCAGTCGACGTGGTCCTCCCAATCCAGATCTATCCCGTCATAGCCAAGATTGCTCATAGCGGCGAGCAAATTGGCGACGAATGTCGCTTCATGGTTTGTGACGGATGACAAAATGTTTTTGCCGTTGCCTGCGCCACCCAGCATCAATAGCGCTTGGCGGCCGGCACCATGGGCATTGGCCGAGATGGTCTGGGCAAGAATGGGCCCGTTCACCTTGTCGATGTCAAAGCTCGTATCCAGCGAACCGTCCGCATTTGCCGTCATCGGGGCCATAATGATGTGCGTCAGGTCCGTCCAGTTGATGGCGGAGGGCGGGAAGGAGGAAGCCTGATAGCCAACATAGTAGCCCATCACCCACTGGGTGGAGGCATGGGTGTCGGAAACGAAGATGCTCAATGCAATCACAAGCATCGCACCATGCTTTCGGACCATCTCCATCAGCCTTTGCTCCCCAAATTTGAAATACCAAATGCGGTTGGGGCTTGGACCGAAAGAATAGGTCTTTTTGGCGTGTACGGAAAGCCAGAGACGAGACTCTGGGCGGCCGGCCATTGCAGTTAGTGACCCATGACGGACAAATCGAGGCCAGTGCGGCCTGCCACGCTGAAATGCTTCGCGTGACTAGTCGAGCGTCAATCTCGCAAAGCCGAGGAGACCGTGCGGGTCGCTGCCATAACTGGGGATGATGGCGGTTGAAACGAAGTCGTAGGTGTAGGAGGCGCCGAGACCAAAGGCGAGTTGCGGCGCGATGGGCCAGTCGCGGATGCCGCCGAGCGTCAATTCGCCAACGTCATGGACGGTGCCGCTGGCGGACAACTCGTTATTCTGTTCCCACTCCGCGCGGGCGAACGTAGTCCACCACCGGGCGGGCTTATATTCGGCTTCGAGGAGCAGGCCGTTGAGGTGCGCGCCGTCGCTCAGGTCCTTCAGCCCCCAACCGAGCGTGGCGGCGAAGGATGAGCCATCGCCGAGCGGCGTGAAATAAGTCGCGCTGGCAGTGACGCGGTTCTCGTTCACGCTCGGGGTCAATTGTTCGGGGCTGTTGAGGTGGCCCCAAGAGGTCTGGAGCGACCAATGCGCGTCGGGATTCCAGGTGAGGCGAACGGAGGTCGAGTCGAAGCGCGGCTGGTCGAAGTCGAAGCGGTATTGGTCCGGCTCGCGGCCGGTGAACTGCGAGACCTCGATCTTCCAGTCGTCATGCACAAAGCCAGCGGTCGCGACGCCGAAGGTGACATGCGTCGAGTCCATCCAGTGATGGGTGATTGGCGCCTCCGGGATGTCCATGCTCGAAACCCGGTGCATGAACGCGGACGGCCCCAGCGCAGGCTCCCCCGGATAGCCGAGATAGAGAAACGCGCTGTCTTCCTGCGTGAAGTCATGGCTGTAGGTGCCGGAGAGTTCCATGAACAGGTCGTGCGGGTGCTGATGGTCCACCAGCGGCGTCGTGCCGTTCGCCGTCTCGCCGGAGGCCAGAAGCAGCGGGTAACCGCGCCTGCCCATGAACGGGTCAGGGCTCAGCATGACGCGAAAGTTCAGCGTGTTGCTAGGGTCGAGATCGCGCCGCGCTGAAACCATGAGCATGCCGGGCGCGAAGATCATGGTGTCGCCGCGCGGGCCGCTCTGGCTGTCATAGATACCCCAGAGCGTCGCGTGCGCCATGATGGACCAGCCATCGAGCATCGAGTGGATGCCCGCATGCGCGCTCGCATCAGGCTGCCAGCTTGTGCCCGATGAATCCCGCGTCATCGGATAGGAGCCGAGGAGGCCCGTATCGGCCGTCCCTTCCATGCCGGACATGCTCTTCATATCCCCGGCAGAGGATTGCTGAGGCTGAGATGCCGATTGCGTGGGCGCCGGCGACGGCATTGGCATGCCCGACATGTCGCCCACGCCGCTCTGCGCGAGCGCAGGGCTGGCGACAAACAGAAGCGCGAACGCGAGGCGCCGCATCGTCAATGGCCCATGTTCATGTCGTCGTCATGGTGTTTGCCGGCGGCCGCGACAAGCGCGTGATATTGCGCGGGCGTGAGTTTCGGCAGCTTCTGCAACAAGGCCACCATGTTCCAGATTTCCTCGTCGGTGTGGGTCGTGCCCCAGGCCGGCATCGCGGTCATCTTGATGCCGTGCTTGATCACCCAGAATTGCTCGGCGGGATCGCCTATCGGGAGTTTTGCGAGTTCGGGCGGTCTGGGATTCATGCCCGGCCGCATTTCATTGTCGGCCATCCCTGGCGCCAGATGGCAGCGGGTACACATCGCATCGTAGTGCTCCGCGCCTTCGGCAATCATTTTCGGATCGCTCAAGGACGGCACCTTGATCGTGCCGGTGCGGGCTTCGATCGATTGCTCGCGCACATAGCCGATGATGGCCTGGGTCAGCGCGAAGTGCGGCGAATCTGCTGCCACATCGTACGCACCGGAGACGGCGATCCCTGCAGCTACCAGGAGCGCGAAGACGGCCGACGCGGCAGCGCCCGCCAGCACGCCCTTTGAAAAACTCGACACGGGCAAGCCTCTTGAAAGATGGTGCAAAAGCCCATATACCCCCATGGGGTATATAAAGCAAGGCCCATGACGAAACAGAACCGCTCCGTTCTATCGCGGCTGTCCCGCATCGAAGGTCAGGTGCGCGGCGTCGCGCGCATGGTGGAGGAAGACCGCTACTGCATCGATATCCTGAACCAGATTCAGGCGGTCAGAGCCGCGCTGAAGAAAGTCGAACAGGAGGTGCTGAAGGAACACGCCGCGCACTGCGTGGCGCATGCCATCAAGACCGGTAATGCCAAGGACCAGAGAGAGAAATTCAACGAGCTTGTCGAACTGTTCGGTCGCTATGGAAGCTGACCGCTCCCCGCACGCTTGCCACGGCCATCATCATCACAAGGGCCACGCAGCGCATCGGCAAGATCATCCGGCGCCGGCAAGCGCCATCTACACCTGCCCGATGCATCCGCAAATCCGGCGGGATCATCCGGGCAATTGCCCGATCTGCGGCATGGCGCTCGAACCGCTGGTCGCCACCGGGGAGCACGTCCACAATCTCGAACTCGCCGACATGTCGCGCCGGTTCTGGATCGGCTTGGCGCTTTCCGTGCCGGTCATCCTGCTTGGCATGCTGGGTGAGTTTCTCGGCTTTGACCGCTTCGTCTCGCCGGTCGCTTCGCAGTGGATTCAGTTCGCCTTCGCAACGCCCGTTGTCCTGTGGTCGGGCTGGCCGTTCTTCACCCGCGCCTGGGCGTCGCTGGTCTCGCGCAATCTCAACATGTTCACCCTCATCGCGCTCGGAACGGGCGTGGCATGGACCTACAGCTTTGTCGCCACGCTCTTTCCACATTGGTTCCCGCCTGCGTTCCGCGGCGAACACGGCAGCGTCCCGGTCTATTACGAAGCCGCCGCTGTCATCACGGTGCTGGTGCTGTTGGGACAAGTGCTCGAACTGCGTGCCCGCGAGCACACATCGGGCGCGATCCGCGCGCTCCTGAATCTCGCGCCGAAGACGGCGCGCAAAATCACAGAGGTCGGCGAAGAAGAAGTCCCGCTGGAGTCTATCGTCATCGGCGACAAGGTTCGCGTGCGTCCCGGCGAGAAAATCGCCGTAGACGGCGTGGTCACCGAAGGCCGTTCGGCGGTCGATGAATCCATGGTGACCGGCGAGTCCATGCCGGTGACCAAGGATGTGGGCGGCAAGGTGATCGGCGGCACGCTCAACCGCTCCGGCACTCTGGTCATTCGCGCCGAAAAGGTTGGTAGCGATTCCATGCTGTCGCGCATCGTGCAGATGGTGGCCGAGGCGCAGAGGAGCCGGGCCCCCATCCAGCGCATGGCGGATCGCGTCTCCGGCTGGTTCGTGCCCGCCGTCGTTATCACCGCGCTTGTTGCTTTTGCGGTGTGGATGGTCTTTGGGCCAGAACCGCGCTTCGCCTTCGCGCTCGTTTCCGCCGTGACGGTACTCATTATCGCCTGTCCGTGCGCACTTGGCCTCGCTACGCCCATGTCCATCATGGTCGGAGTCGGTCGTGGCGCGCAGGCGGGCGTGCTGGTGAAGAACGCCGAGGCGTTGGAGACGATGGAACGCATCGACACGCTCGTCATCGACAAGACCGGCACGCTCACCGAGGGCAGGCCCTCTGTGACCGCCATCGCCGCCGCACAGAGCTTCGAGGAAAACGAGCTGCTACGCCTCGCGGCGGGCGTCGAGCGCGGCAGCGAACACCCGCTGGCAGCGGCCATTGTCGCGGCGGCGGATGCGCGCAAGCTTGCCATTCCAGCCGTGGCAGAGTTCGACTCGCCGTCGGGCAAGGGTGCGCTGGGTGTGGTGGAGGGCAAGAAGGTCCTGCTCGGCAATCTGCCCTTCATGCAAGAGCAACGTATCGACACGGCATCGCTCGCTGCCAAGGCCGACCAGTTACGCCAGGACGGCGCGACCGCCATCTATGCGGCGGTGGACGGAAAGCTGGCCGGCGTCTTCGCCATCGCCGACCCGATCAAGGAATCGACACCGGAGGCGCTCAAGGCGCTGCGCGACGATGGCGTGAAGATCGTCATGCTGACCGGCGACAATCGCACCACCGCGCTCGCCGTCGCCAAAAGGCTCGGCATCGAGGAAGTCGAAGCGGAAATACTGCCCGACCAGAAAAGTGCCGTCGTTGCCAAGCTCAAGAAGGAAGGCCGATGCGTCGCCATGGCCGGCGATGGCGTGAACGACGCGCCAGCGTTGGCAGCAGCGGACGTTGGAATCGCCATGGGCTCAGGCACAGACGTGGCGATCGAAAGCGCGGGTATCACGCTCCTCAAGGGCGATTTGCGCGGCATCGTGCGCGCGCGGCTTCTGTCCCGCGCCACCATGCGCAACATCCGCCAGAACCTGTTCTTCGCCTTCATCTACAACGCCATCGGCGTGCCGGTCGCGGCGGGTGTGCTCTATCCGAGCTTCGGTATTCTGGTCTCGCCCGTCCTCGCCGCGGCCGCTATGGCGCTGTCTTCAGTCAGCGTCGTCGGAAATGCGTTGAGGCTACGGTTTGCGAGGATCGATTGAGTTCACTGATTCAGGGTGGGTGTCGCATTAGCGCAGCCGCGCCTCAAAACGTGTATTGATACCCGGCATAATAGGAAAACTGATTGGTGCCGCTCGCGTTTTGGAAGTTGCGGCCGGCCGAGAACAGCAGGTCCAAAAGGGCAAGCATTTCCTGCCTGACAGTGGCGTCAGATTCGCGGTCAATGGCGTGGCCGCCTTTAGTGCGATGGATGATGATCATCAGTTCGCGTCGTTTCAACGCCCAGGATCGCCGAGCGAAAATCGGTCACGTCGCCGCAGGTATGTGAGGGACCTAGACCGACCTCGGTATCACCCGATCAATCGAATTTGTAGGTGAACGTTCCTCCAAAAGTGCGCGGCGCGTTGAAAATGCGATAGCCCATGCCGACCCCATCATCGGTCGCCTGGACGACATGCTTCTCGTCGAAGAGGTTCTTGCCCCAAAGTGCAAGTTCCCACTTGCCGTTCTTCGGGCCTAGCGACGCCCGTCCGTCGAAGACCCAATTCGCCCGGCCGGCCAGGTAGGGCGTGTTCAGTGCCTCGAAATAGACGCTGCTGCCGTAGGTCGCCCCCATTTGCACGGCGCCGGAATACCCGTCCCAAAGACCGTGCTCGTAACGAACCTGCCCGGTGAACGAGACGTCCGGCGCGTCGGGCAGCTTGTTGCCCGCGGGTTCGATGACAGGACCCGAGGAGTTGGCAAAGGGAAAGGCGCCCAGACGCGTGTGCAGCAAGCCCAGGGCGGCGCTCAGCGAGAGTCCGTCCGTCGGCAGCCATTGCGCGTCGAGATCCAGGCCATAGATTGTCGCCTGCGGGATGTTGCCCAGCTTGATTAGGGACACCGCGCCGACATTGGTGAAGGTCTGGGCCTGCAGGTTCTTGTAGTCGTAGTAGAACACGCTGGAATCGACCAGCAGCGTGTGTTCGAGGGTGCTTGTCTTCACGCCGACTTCATAGTCGGTCAGTTGTTCCGGCAGATATGGCGCCAGCGCCGCGCTCACCGTGGTTATGCCGTTGAAGAATCCGCCGCTCTTCGTACCCCGCGAAACGCTTGCATAAACCAGGGTGTCGGGGTCCGGATTCCAGTTCAACACGCCGCGCCAGGACCAGTTGTCGTCGTGGATTTTGGCGTTCTCGAAGGACAGTGCGTAAGGCCCGGGGGTGCCGAATGGACATCCCGGCGTGATGAAGCACAGGATGCTGAATCCGGTCGGGTTTTCGTCCGTGGTGCCGCCGACATAGCGGCGTTCTTCATCGGTGAACCTGAGGCCGCCGGTGAGGGTTACGGCATCGGTAAGGTGATACTTCACTTGGCCGAAGGCGGCCCCTGATGTCGTGCGCTGATCCGACGTGATGAGCACTTGCGTGTTGAACAGATCGGTCAGGTAGCCGGGCGTAAAGGTCTTGACGCGATCCCAGGAATAATAGCCGCCGGCAAGCCAATCCCACCGCGTGGTGCTGCCTGCGAGGCGCAGCTCCTGACTGAACTGTTGGACCTTGTCGTTCTGATCGAACTCGGCATCCGTCGTCGGCGCGGCATCCACATCGGTGTAGAAGCTGCGCTTGAAATCGATGAACCCGGTGACCGAGGTCAATTGCGCCCAGCCGAAATCGTCGTCCACGCGCAAGGTGGTGTTGAGCCTGTCGACCTTGTACGGCGCGGCGTGGTTCCAATCGCCTTGGAACGGATTGCGAGTGGTGTCGGTATAGCCGTGCGCATTGATGCAATGGGAGGGATCGGAAAAGTCGGGACAGGGCTGGCTGTTGGTCGATATCGTGCCGAAAAACTTGCCGACGCCGATCTCGGAGTCGTTGTGCTCGCCGTCGACTTTGAGAAGGATTTTCAATCCTTCTTTCGGCGCCCACAGAGCCTGCCCCCGGCCCAGGTCGATGTCCTGCCGTCCCAGGTCGCGGTTGAGCACACGGCTGAACCAATAGCCCGTACCCTGTTGGATGGTGCGGCCTGAAATGCGAACCGCAAGGTCGTCGCTCAAGGGCATGTTGACATAGCCTTCGGCGTCGAAGGTGTCGAAATTGCCGTAGCCCGCCTCGATCTGCGCCGCGAATGCGTCGGTGGAAGGTTTGGCAGAGATCACATTGATCGCGCCCGCGGTCGAATTGCGCCCGTACAGAGTTCCTTGCGGACCTTTCAAGACCTCGATGCGGTCGAGATCGTAGAAGTTGAAGTCCATTTCCGCGAACGAACTGAGAAAGACGTCATCGACATAGACGCCGACGCTCGAATTGTTGGTCGAGGAGAAATCGTCCAGACCGACGCCGCGAATGGTGATGATCTGTTGTGCGCCGGGAATATTGGTTTTCACATCGACGTTCGGGACATGAGCCGCCAGGTCCATCGCCGTCTCGACACGGTCGACCCGCAACTGCTCTGCCGACAGCGCCATGACGTTGATTCCGACCTTGAGAATGTTCTCGGGCCTGCGCTCCGCCGTGACCACCACGGTCTCGACTTGATCCGATGCGGAGGCGGCCACGGGAAACAGGGCGAGAAATCCCAGTGCCACGGTTCCTGCCAGATGAACGGCGCGATTGCGGTGTGTCATGCTATCCCCCAGCCAGAGTACATTCGACACTTCGGTATGTTTTTATAACGACACGTCCATAACCTCTTGTCAATCGGTTTGACAGTCGGGTATGTTGCCATGCAGCAACGACGAACCACGGTGTTCAGGGATTTCCATGCTGATACCGGATGCCCGGACCGCCGCTGAGGCTGTACGCGGACGGCTGATTGCCGCCGCCTCAGAGGAATTCAATGCGCGCGGCATTGCCGGCGCCTCCGTCGCGCGAATCGCCAAATCCGTGGGTCTGAGCCGGGCCGCGGTGTATTACTATGTCGCGGACCGGGCCGACCTCGCCGCCCAATGTTACCGCGAAGCTGTCTCTCGCCTTGCCGCCGATCTCTCGGAGGCCCGCGGGAAAAAAGGGACGGGCCGCGAAAGGCTCCTCGCGCTTGTCCGCAAGGCGCTCGATTCAGACCGCGTGCCGCCAGCCGCGATCACCGAGCTTCCACTTCTTGAAAGGAACGCTCGAGGGGAAATCGCAGCCGCACATGCCGCCAATGTTGCCGGGCTGCGGGCTATTTTGCGCAGCGGGATGGCGGATGGCAGTTTGCGCAACTTCGACGACGAGATCGTGGCGCAGACCATCATCGGCACCATCACCTGGATTCCGCTCTCGCTGCACTGGGTAGAGGGGACCTCAACCTCTTACCGCTCTCGCACCGTGGATGCGGTCTGCGATCTGCTGATCGAAGGCCAGGCACGCGATCGCGGTTTCAAATTGGTCTCGCCGGTGGCGATCGAGAACTTTTTCCCGCCCCAGCCCAGCGCATTCGACCGCAAAGCCAATGCCGAAGCGAAGATCGAGGCGTTGCTGCAAGTCGCTTCGCAGATGTTCAATCGCAACGGCATCGACGGCGTTTCGCTCGACGACATCGCCGATGCGGTCGGTGCCACCAAGGGCGTGCTTTACCACTATTTCCGCAACAAGTCCGATCTCGTGGTGCGGTGCTATCGCCGGGCCTTCCGCCTGTACGAGCAATTCGTGGATGCAGCCGAGATCGGCGGCAGAACCGGCCTTGAGCGAGCGATGATCGGTCTGCACCTCAATGTGCAAGCGCATGCCTCCGGCCTGTCCCCGCTCATTCAACTCGTGGGCTCGGCGGCGCTGCCCCCCGCGGTCCGCCGGGAAATCACGGGACGGGCAAGGGCCCTGCAACGGCGCTATGAGCGGTTTGGCCGCGACGGAATCGACGACCGAACCATGCGCAAGCTCGATTTCGACGCCGTGGCGCAACTCGGCGCAGGCGCGTTCCAGTGGTTGCCCAAATGGTTTTCGTCGGACGATCCGCGCGCGCGAACGGTACTCGCCGATGAAATCGTGTCTTTGTTCGTCAATGGCCTTGGACCGGAACGATGAACATGTCCGGCCCGATCGAAGGGGTAGTCGCACCAGGCTTCGAGCCGGTGCGCGATGCCTTTGTCGGGAATTTCGAGCGCCCAGGCGACTATCAGGAATGCGGTGCCGCGCTCGCCGTCTTCCACCGTGGCCAACTCGTTGTCGATCTTTGGGGCGGCTATGCGGACATGAACCGGTCCAGGAAATGGACGCGGGATACGCTGGTGAACGTTTGGTCCACGACCAAGGGTGTGGTCGCGACCGCAGTGGCCATGTTGGTTGACCGCGGTCTGATCCGCTACGAGGACAATCTCGCTTATATCTGGCCCGAATTCGCCGAGGCCGGAAAACAGGGCATCACTCTCGCTCATGTCCTCTCGCATCAGGCGGGGTTGCCGGGATTCGTCGAGCCGACGAGGATCGAGGATCAATACGATTGGCAGCAATGCTGCGCCAAACTCGTTCGTCAAAGCCCTATCTGGGAGCCGGGCACGGCCACCTCCTATCATGCGATGACCTATGGCTGGCTCGCCGGCGAGGTCATCCGGCGGCTCAGTGGGAAGGCGGTGCGCCAATTCATTCAGGATGAGATCGCCGCTCCCATGCGTGCGGATATCTTCATCGGCGTGCCGGGAAGCGAGGAACATCGGCTCGCCCACACGATCCCTCCGAGAAATCCGGCCAAGCTCCCGCCGTTGCCCCAAGCCGCCATGATGGCGCTCACGAATCCTGAGCAGGATGCGTCCGCCGCCAACACCGCGCCCTGGCGTAAGGCCGAGATTCCTGCCGCCAATGGGCACGCAAGTGCCATCGCTCTGGCCCGCCTCTACACGTTCCTCGTGGAGGGCGGTGAGCAAGAAGGGGTGAGGCTCCTTTCGCCGCAAGTCGTGGACAAAATGCGTGCGGCGGCGACGCGGGATCGCACCGACATGTTCCTGGGATTCAAGGACAGTTGGGGCATGGGCATGGCCCTGAACAGCCCGGGCATTTACGGACCCAATCCGCAAGCGTTTGGCCACTCCGGTTGGGGCGGATCGTTCGCCTGCGCCGATCCTGCCGCCCGGATCGCCATTGGCTATGTCTGCAACCGCATGGGGCCAGACCTTGTCGGCGACCCGCGCACGCGAGCGCTCTGCAATGCGGTCTTTTCCAGCAGGCCGCTGGAAGCAAATTAATTAGCTCTACGCCGCGCAAGTCCGCGAACCGCCAAGCGTACCGACAGCTCATCGCAATTCGAACGGAGACCTCAAAGAGCAAAAGCTCTGTCTCAATTCGTTGCGGCTCATGCGAGATGATTGGCATGTGATCGACAATGAGCCTTATAGGGGCGGATTGGCGAACCAAAAGCATTGCAACAACGCCGATTGCTGCAGCCGCGGTCCAGTACCCCGCCGGCGCCAACGGATTGCCAGTGACATTGAGCGGCCGCCAGCAGACGGCCTCGATGTGCCAATTGGGCGCGAACGCTGCACCCGGATGCATCAACGGAAGCGCTGCGCACACAAACGCCGCGAAATACTGCCGGTAGATCTACAAACGGATATTTCCCCAAAAACCAGACTGTTGCGCCAACAAGGACGTTTCGAATCGGGACGCGTGCTGCTTCCCAAAGAAGCGCCTTGGCTCGCCGAGTTCGAACAGGAGCTATTCGGCGTCCCGCTGGCGCGCCGCGATGACCAGGTGGATGCCCTTCTGTTGCTGCTGGAGTGGTTTCGGGCAAACGGGGCGCAGGTAATTCACGTGGGGCCGATAATTTTTCGGGCGCCGCGCGACCCCATGTGGTTCTGATTTTTGGCGGCGTGAGCGATGAAGCTTCAACGGGCAAGCCGGCCACACAAATCAACCGAAGGAAAACGTGACCGAATCATTGAAACTCTGTCATCAAGGAAAAAATCTCTGAACCGTTCCCGTTCGATGTCGACCTGTTCCTTGAGGGCGCTGTCGGGTCCTCGCAGGGACGGGGTTGAAGATGGTCGCGATCGTTACGGGCGCCGGGTTGGGTTTGGACAACAGCTCGGAGAAGGTTTTCGGCGCTGTCGGGCAAGGTGGCGGGGTGCTGGGCAGTTCGGCATTCAATCGCTTCGGCGAGAACGTTACGGTCAATGCCGCGACCGGCAACCTGATGATCGACAGGACCGACGAGGTCCTTATCGGCCGCGGACCCGATGAGATCGTTTCCCGCGGCTACAACAGCCAAAGCATGAACATGGGCTATGGCGCATGGCATGATTGGCAGTTCGGCGACGCGCGCTGCATCGCTCCTGTAACCGGGACAGTGAATCAGGCCGGCAGCTCGGTCACGCGGATCGACAGCGACGGCTCCAATCTCGTCTACAATTACGACACCGGATCGGGAACCTATATCTGTTCGACGGGCGGCAATGGCGAATACCGGCTGTCCTACAACACCTCTACCCAGATCTGGACCTGGACCGACTCGAAGAACAATCTGACCGAGACCTACGATGCCGCCCATAATGGGCGGATCCTATTGGCGACCGACAATAGCGGCAACGCGCTTAGTTTCAGCTACGACGGCGTCACCGGTCTGTTGACAAAAGCCACTACCGCGAACGGCGAGACGACGACCTACAACTACACTGCCAACAATCAGGTCAAGTCCATCACCACCAAAAAGGCCGACAACTCGACGCTAATCCGAGTTCGGTATGCGTATGATTCCAGTTTTCGGCTGTCGACCGTCACCACCGACCTGACGCCCAACGACAGTTCCGTCACTGATGGCATCAAGGTTGTCACCACCTACACCTATGACGGAACCAGCGACCGCGTCGCCAAGATCACGCAAACCGGGGGCGGCGAACTCGATATTACCTACACACAGCTGGGTTCGGGCGCCTATGCGGTCGCCACCGTCAAAGAGATCGTCACCACAGGAACCAACGCGACCTCGCGCACGACATCGTTCCAGTACAATACCGGCAACACCGTCATCACCGATCCGAATGGCAACACCACGACGTTGACCTTCGACGGCAACAACCAGCTCACCGGCGTGACCTATCCAACGGACTCGAGCGGTACCCGTCCCAGCTACGTCTATACCTACAACGGCACAGGCGATCTCAAGTCTGTGACCGATCCGTACTCCAACCTGACGAAATATGCCTACGATCCCAACGACAATCTCTCCAAGATCACCGATACCTTTGGAAACACGACGACCTTCACATACGACGCCAATAATCATGTCCTGACCAAGACTTACGCTGCAGGAAACGGCCAGAGCGGTCCAACGGTCACGCTGAGCTACGCCTATGACAGCTCGGAAAACTTGAGATACTTCGTCGATGGGGACAACGAGGTCACCGAATACCGCTACAACGGCTACGGCCAGCGCACCGCAAAAATCCTGTACAGCGACAATCCGTATACCGGCGGCACGATAACGGAATCGGCGCTGACGACCTGGGTCAACTCGATCGCAAACAAAAGCACGTCGATCCGGCGGACGGACTATACCTATGATCTGCGAGGAAATCCTGCCACCGCCACCAGCTATGCGCTTTGCACGGCAGATGCGACCGGTGCGGGCGTAACCACGAACTCGCCCTATACCCAGGTCATCTATGTCTATGACCAGGCCGGCAATCTCCTGCAGCGCCAAACGGTTGGCCAAGGCACTAACATCGAGACGTTCGCCTATGACGGCCTCAATCGGATCATCCAGTCGCAGGATTTGAACGGTGGTATCAGCACGGTCAGCTGGTCCGATGCCACGAATTCCTGCAGCGTCACCATGGCCAACGGATTGGTGCGGGTCTCGAACTACGATGACAGCGGCCACCTTGTGAGTGTCATCCAAAACGGAGACACGACGTCATACAAATACGACACGCTCGGCCAGTTGGGAATCGTCAGCGACAGCCAAGCCGGCACGAGCAGCTATGCGCTCTTCGACAATCTCGGCCGCAAGACAGCCGACATCCTCGCGGACGGGTCGTTGACCGAGTACCGCTACGATCTGAACGGCCGGCTCGTCGCAAGCATCGTCCATGCCAACAAGCTGACCTCGACGCAGTTGACCCAGCTTGTCGGCAGCAACGGCAATCCCACCAATGTCGCGCTTTCCAGCGTATTGCCGCTGCCCGACCCCGGTGACGTCTGGAACTGGAGGATTTACGACGCTGACGGCCGCCTGGTGGAAACCATCGACGGCGACGGCGGCGTGACGTCGATGACCTATGACGACATGTCGAACCTCACCTCGACCACGGTTTATTATAACGTCCTGTCTTCATCGACGCTGAGCGGCTTCAAGACCACGCTTCCGAACGCGGTCACACTGCCCACGGTCTCCGCCGCCCACGACGATACCACCAGCTACTACTATGACTCTGAGGGCCGCCAGATCGGCGTCCTGAACGGTGACGGCTTCCTGACCGAGACGGTATACAACGATGCGGGCGAGAAGATCCGCACCGTCGCGCATTCCATCGCCGTGGCCAGCAGCCATCGCGGCGACGCGTTCTCCGCGATCGTCGGCTTGGCGAGCGGAACGGGCGATCTGAAGGCGCGCTATTTCTACGACGACCGCGGGCTTCTGACGATCGCGCTCGATCCCATGCTGCGGGCGACGAAATATGTATACGACAACGCCAATCGCGTTACGCAGACCATTCTCTACAACGGTACGGTGGGTACGCAACAGAACGAATCCGCCTACACGCTGAGTTATGTCCAGTCGCAGCTTTCCTCCTTGTCCGGCGACAGCGCCAATCGCGTAAGCTGGAACGTCTATAAGACCGACACCGGAAAATTGGACTACACCATCGATGCCGCCGGCACGGTCACGGGCTTCACCTATGACAACATGGGCGAGGTCACGCAGAAATCGGTCTATGCCACGCAGCGAACAACGACCATGCCGCCCCTGCAATCTGACATGGACAGTTGGGCCGCCACTTATGGATCGGGCGCCACGGACCGAAAGACGCGCTATGTATACGATACATTGGGCAACCTGCGCTTCACCATCGATCCGGAGCACTATGTCGTCGAGAATCGCTATGATGGTTCGGGACGGCTCAATCTCACGATCCAATATACTTCCACCTATACGCCGAATTCGATTCCCCAGCTCTCGGATATGGTCGCTTGGGCCGGCGGAACAATTCCCTCAGACGCCGTGCAGACGACTTTCAGCTACGATGCCGATTGGCGGCTGACCGACACGGTTCGCGACGGCACGGGCCTCGCGGTGGACACGCGCACCGCCTACGATGCGCAGGGTCGGGTGCAGAAGGTCACCGACGCCTATGGCAGCGGCGATGATTCCGCGACCTACTACAGCTACGACTCCGCCGGCCGTCTGAAGACCGTGACCCGCGGCTTTGGCACGTCCGCGGCCAGCACCACGCAGTACGCATATGACGGTCAGGGCAATATCCTGACCGAGACCGACGGCAACAACAATGTCACGACCTATACCTACGACGTCGCGGGGCAGATGCTGACCAAGACCGACGCGCTCAACAATGTCACCTCCTATACCTACGATTCCTTCGGCAATGTGCTGACCACCACGGACCCGCTCACTCATGTCATCTACTCGTTCTACGACGCGCTCAACCGGCAGATCCTGCAGCTCGATCAGCTAGGCTATGGCACGGCGACGACCTACACCATCGGTGGTGCGGTGGCGTCGGTCACGCGCTATGCCACGCCGTACAACGGCACCATCACGCCCGGCGTGCCGCCGACTCTGACCACGAGCGCGCAGGACGCCACCACGACGTTCACGCGGGACAAGCTCGATCGCGCGACCCAGGTCACCGACGCGGAAGGGTTCTACGAAAAATACGATCTCGATGCCTTCGGGGATCGCATCCACATCTTCGCCAAATCCGCCGCTGCCGGGCCGCAAAACGGCCCAGGCGGCGAGACCATCGACACCTATGACCGCCGCGGACAAATCCTGACAGAGACCTTGCCCGAGGCCTCATACGACAGCAGCGGCAATCAATTGGCGGCGACCGTCACCAACACCTACAGCTACGATTCGCGCGGCAATCTCACCCAAAAGGTCGAAGCCTCGGGGCTGCCCGAGCATCGCACCACCAATTATACCTATGACAAGCTCAATCGGCTGACGCTAAAGACGGAGGACTCGTTTCTCACGCTCAATAGCGATCTCAGCGCGGGCGGCAGGGTCACTCCGACTTGGACGTACCAATACGACAAGCGCGGAAACGTCATCAAGACGACGGATCCGATCAACGCCGTCACCCAGACCTATTACGACGCGCTCAATCGCAAGGTCGCCCAAGTCGACGCGCTCGGCGACTACACCCAATGGAGCTACGACGCCAATTCCAACATGCTGACCGCGACTTCTTACGCTACCGCGTTCGGGACGATGCCGGCCGCCGGAGGAGCCGCGCCGTCGCCGCTCAGCCCCTCGCAATCGCGGCAGATCAGCTATGGCTATGACGCGATCAACAGGCTGACCTCGACCACCGTGGCGAACCTGCTGACCGGCTCGTATAACGGCACCAGTTACACCACCGCCACCACAAACGTCACGACCACGAACGTTTACAACAAGACCGCCAACAGCCTCCAACAGATCGACGGTAACGGCAACAGCACCTGGAGCTGGTACGACTACCTCGGCCGCAAGATCGCGGAGGTCGATCGTGACAAGTACATCACCCTCTACACGCTCGACTCCAACGGCAACGCCACCCAGGAAACCCGCTACGTCAATGCCTATGTCGGCTCGATCACGGGCTCCACAACGTATTCGTCCATTCAAGGATACGCCGGCGCGCATGCGGACAACACCAACGACCGCACCACGACCTTCCTTTACGATCGCAATGGGCAGCGCAAACAAGAGACGCGACTCAATGTGGCGGCCTGGACGGTCAACGCGGACGGCACCCTAACCGCGGCGCCGACCAGCTCTACGATCAATTACACGTACAATGGCCTGGGCGAGGTGCTGAGCAAGCAGGAGGCAACGGGCGACACCACGACCTATACCTACGATGCCGCCGGACGTCAGATCGCAGTCGATCTTTCCTCGTTCGCTTCAGGCGGGGTCACCATGCAGTTGCACACGCTCGAGGATTATGACGGCCTGGGCGATCTGACCTACACCAGTGCCTACGATCAGCTTGCCGGTACCCGGGTATATCACAACACCAGCTATACTTACGGCGGCGATGGCATCCTGAGCTCCATGATCGATGCCAACGGGTTCGAGCGCGACTATTCCTACGATGCCGACAAGCACCTGATCCTGACCAATTACAGCCGCCTGCATTCGGACGGCACGTCCACCACCGAGGGAGACTTCGCCAATTACGACGCGCTTGGGCGGGCCATCGCCCAAGGTACCGCCACCAAGAGCGGTGGCGTTTGGGGCAAGAATGATACCGAACAGACGGCCTATAACGCCTATGGCGATGTCGTATCCAAGAGCGTCAACGGCGTGGTCCAGCAAACTTTCGCCTACGACAATGGCGGCCGGATGTGGGAATCCACCGATGAGGGCGTGTACACGGTCAATCTCTACGACAAGGACGGCAACCAGACCCTTTCCGTCACCTCCGACGGCAACGCTTTGGCATCGGGCAGCTGGAGCGGTTTCGCCAGCGCCAACGACGTCGTCACCGCCATGGGCACCATCGGCGTCACGCAGCCCCAGGGCATGGTCGAGACCATCACCGTCTACGATGCCCGCAGCCAGGCGACGTCGTCGCGCCTGCCGTCGCGCCAGTTGTCGGCCAACTACTACAACTCCAATGACACGGAAGACATCATCACCTACCGCACCTACAACGCGTTCGGCGAGGTGCTGACCGAGAAGGATGGAAACGCGCACACCACGACCTATACCTACAACACGTTGGGCAAGGTCACATCCCAAGCGCTGCCGTCCACGACCGTTTACGACGAGCACAACAATTCGTCATCCACCAATCCTACGCAGCTGGATTACTACGACCTGTCGGGGCGCCTGGTCGGCACACGGGATGCCAATGGCAACCTCAATACGCGCTGGCTGCTGGCGAATACGGGCTACGGCGGGAGCGATGCGCAGGCTATTGAGGAGTTCCATGCTGACGGCGGCAAGCCGGTGAACACCTATGACGTCTTTGGCGATCTGACCGAAGCCACCAACGAGGTCGGCGCCAAGACGGATTACACGTACGACGGTCAGGGACAGGTGTTGACCGAGACCCACCCGCTGGGTGCCGGCGGACAGCGCCTCGTCGATACTTATACCTATGACGGCCTTGGCCAGCGCCTGACTCATTGGAACAGCGAGTTCGGCAGCTCCTATGTCGACCGCACCGACTACGATGCCGAGGGCCGCGTCGCCCAGACCGTCGACATGGAAGGACATGCCACGACCTATGGCTATGTCTGGTCGAATACGCTCAGCACCGGGGGATTGGGTCAGTTCGGCGGCTGGACCAAGACCACCACGCTGGTGGACTCGGTCGCGAACAGGAGCGCGACCGAACAGGAAGACGTCGACGGCCGCACGATCGGCAAGACCGATTTCGGCGGCAATGTCTACGGCTACACCTACGACCTGGCCGGACGGCTGAGCACGCGAACGGACAGCTATATTCCCGCGGGCTCGATCTCCGGCGGCGGCTATTCGCCCAGCGGCGAGGTGATGACCTACACCTATTACAACACCGGCCAAGTCAAGAAGATCACGTCGGACTACGAAGTCGTCTCCGAGGTCGATTATCTTTCCGGTCCCGTCTACTACGACGGGCACAACATCAAGATCGCTGACTATTCCTACGACAAGAACGGCAACGAGGTTTTCGAGGACGGCATCAACCGTTCGGTGAGCAGTTCGGGCACCTTCGACACGCTCGTCGACTACGAGGTGGCGACCTACAACAACGTCAACCGGATGACCTCGTTGACGGCTTCGGCGCCGACGATCTCGGGTGTCTACGACGCCATCTACGACCCGATCACGATCAGCTGGAAGTACGACGCGAACGGCAACGTCCGCTACCGCGGTTCGACCTATTACCTGCTCGACCCCAACGGCAATGGCAATCTGTCGACGACGCAATCGAGCCAGAACGACTGGTACACCTACGATTCGATGAACCGTTTCCTGATCACCCAGGGCACGCTGGACCAGAACAACAACATCGTCACCACCACCACCGGCACGACCATCACCTACGATCAGGCCGGCGAGCGGCTCACGGCGGTGGGCAACGGCGAGACCGACACCTATCACTACGCCGCCGACGGCCACATCACCCAGGCGGACATCGCCACCAGCGGCGGGACGCAGCACGCCTATTACACCAACGATCTGATGGGGCGGGTCACCTATTACGAGGAAGACAACACCAGCGGCACCAAGGTCTACAGCAAGCAGACCACCTTCAATCACATCTCGCAGACCACCCAGGACGTCGTCTACACCGTGCGGCCCAACGACGGCACCTATACCTGGACCACGAACTACGATTACCGCGAGCAGGGCACCAGCGGATACAACGGCGTCTACGACAACGGCGTCGTCACCCATGACAGCACGACAACCGTCAAGCAGGGCGGCAACTCGCCGCCCGGAACCGACGCGGTCTTCAGCTACCTGTGGTCCGACAATCCGGTCCAATCGGGCGAGACCTACGATTCCGACACCGGCAACGCCAACAACGCGCTGTGGACCTCGGTCTCGACCTTCGACCAGCGCCACGATCTGACCAACGCCACCATGGCCGACGGTTACAGCCACGGCGTCGGCTATGCCTACAACATCGACGGCGAGGTGCTGTTCCGCCAGGAGGGCGTCGCCTATCCGGTCCAGGCCGCGCCCATCGACCTGTTCTTCTATTTCGGCGGCAAGCAGATCGGCAACATCTCCAACAACGGCACCTCGAACGTCGGCTATGTCGCCTCGATCACCCAGCAGACCACCAAGCCCGGCAACGGCTTCTTCACCGACGGCGCCACCAGCGGCACGTCGTACGCCGATTTCGACCAGAGCTACAACGCCGTCAACGGGCTGACCTACGGCCAGTCGCCGTCCACCTACACCGTGCAGGCCGGCGACACGCTGCAGAGCATCGCCCTGCAGATCTGGGGCGACAGCAATTTCTGGTACCTGCTCGCCGACGCCAACGGTCTCGACCCTTCGGCCCAGCTCGATCCCGGCATCACCCTCGTCGTTCCCAACGACATCGCCAACAACCAGAACAACACCTCCACCTATCGTCCCTACGATCCCAACGCCCATATCGGCGACATCTCCCCCACCCATCCGCCAAAGCCCCAGCCGCATCACGGCTGCGGGATACTCGGCGAGATATTGCTCGCGGTCATCGCGGTTGTGGTGACGATATTGGCGCCTCAACTGGCGCCCGAGACATTCGAGGCAATGGGCACCCTTGGCAGCCTTGCCGCCTCGGCAGCGATTGGCGATTTGGCCAGCCAGGGTGTGGGGCTGGCCACCGGTATTCAGAAGAGCTTCAGTTGGGCCCAACTGGGCATGAGTGTTCTCAGCGCGGGCGTCAACTATGGCGTCGGCGGCAGCGGATTGGATCTGTTCGGCGGACTTTCCGACACGGTCGGCTCCGATGTCGTTGCCGCTTTGCAAGGCGCCACTGCGAGCGCGATCACGCAGGGCATAGGCGTGGCGACAGGCCTGCAGAAGTCCTTCAACTGGGCCCAGGTCGCCGCCGCGGGTGTTTCCGCAGGCGTGGGCGAAGCCGTGGGCACATGGGCGGAGGGTACCAATCTCAGCAGTACAGCCTCCGATGCCTTGGTCGGAGCCGCCGGCCTGATCGCGGGAGCTGCCGCACGCTCCCTGATCACCGGCACGGACTTTGGCGACAACATCCTCAAAGACCTGCCGGATACGATCGGCCAAACGGTTGGAAGTGTGATGGAGGATGAGATACAGCAGGAGCAGCAAGCTACCATCCAGCAACAGATCGCCCAGCTTGTGGCGAATAGAGCGCCGCAGGCTTCGCCGCCAATTGATGGAAGCCTCGCAGGTTCGCCAGAATATGCCGGTACCGATGGGTCATCGCGGGAAACGTATGATTCCGAACCTGGTGCCGATGGAATTGGAACCTGTACTGCCAATGTTCCGGTGCCCATGCCGAGACCCGAAACTGGCGACTTGCAGGCCGCCGCCGCCGCCGGCTACTCCGACAAGCAGATATTGGAACATCTAAGCAATGGTGACCATTATGATGCAAGCCAGGGCGGCTGGTTCAATCAGAACGGAATTGAGTCTGTAATCGTAAGTCCTTCGAATCCTAATCAATCAGTGCAGGAATCGAATAGCACTCCATTCGCTGCGCCAGTGACGCCGTCAAGCTCAAAACAAAAATACACACTTTACTTGGTCGTAGAAAACTCCAAGGGCTTTCTGGGATTTGGCGGAATAGGTCATGCGTTCATCGGGGGGACAGGTCCCGATGGGAAGCAACTCGCTCTCGGGTTCTATCCGAAAAACTTGGGCTTCCCGGGAGATTTGTTTTCGCCAGGAAACGTGACGGACAATACCAAATTGCTGCAGGCGGCGTTGGCAGGCGACGACAATTTTGCAGTTGAAGCATTCACCGTCGATGCCGACCAATATAACAAAGCTATGAGCTACATGCACGACTATGCCGCTGCAAATGACTACGACGTATTCTCGAACAATTGTGAGACCGCGGCTTTAAATTCGATCAGTACCGCCGGAATCAGCAACACATTTTCCATTCCCTTTGTCTACCCTCATATGCTTTACTCCGCGATAAAGGGCAGTCCTTGGTGACAAGAAATTCTCTCATAGCGTTGGCGATTGTGGTGCCGGGGGCGGTTGCCACCTGGTTTTTCCTTCAACCAGACTATGTACAAACATCTTGCGACATCGACGAAAACCACGGCGTTGCGATCTGGATGGGGCAAAGTTCTGAAATTGGAAAAAGGACGGGCAACGACATCGAGTTTCAAATCAACGGTGTGGTGGTAAACCTCTCACCGATATTTCACTTCGAGGATTGGAAAGACGTAGAGCTGGTAATGGAATATTCAAACAATGAATCGAACCATGGAGTACTGAGGCTTCGCCATCCACAGGCTCCATTTTGGGAACGCACCGAAACCATTGGTACAATCCAGCGGAGTTGTTGGGAGGCAGTTAAGAAATACCTCGGCGCGCAAGTGCGAAAGAAGGGAATCGTCGTTCATGTGTCGGAGAAACTTATGTAGAATAATGATGAATATAAGATGGATTGTATCCTAGACTTTGAAATGGAGATTCTGGTAAATGGCCGCGCCCTGCCTTATCTCGGCTTGCGAGCAGAAGGGTTGTTTATTCCCTTAGAGAAATTAAGCGATTGTCAGTCATTTGCGACTTCGAACGGTACGGCGTCAGGGCATTCCCATGCGTACCAACCGGGGAGCGTCGCTGTCGGGGTCGAGGTGGAAAGAGGCCGTATCAGGAAAGTAAGAGCACTGACGGTCACCAACTTTTCGAACCGACCTTCGACCAGCGCCACGATCTAACGCCACCATGGCCGACGGTTACAGCCACGGCGTCGGCTATGCCTACAACATCGACGGCGAAGTGCTGTTCCGCCAGGAGGGCGTCGCCTATCCGGTCCAGGCCGCGCCCATCGACCTGTTCTTCTATTTCGGCGGCAAGCAGATCGGCAACATCTCCAACAACGGCACCTCCAACGTCGGCTATGTCGCCTCGATCACCCAGCAGACCGCCAAGCCCGGCAACGGCTTCTTCACCGACGGCGCCACCAGCGGCACGTCGTACGCCGATTTCGACCAGAGCTACAACGCGGTCAACGGCCTGACCTGCGGCCAGTCGCCGTCCACCTACACCGTGCAGGCCGGCGACACGCTGCAGAGCATCGCCCTGCAGATCTGGGGCGACAGCAATTTCTGGTACCTCTTGGCCGACGCCAACGGTCTCGACCCGTCGGCCCAGCTCGATCCCGGCATCACCCTCGTCGTTCCCAACGACATCGCCAATAGCCAGAACAACACCTCAACCTATCGTCCCTACGATCCCAACGCCCATATCGGCGACATCTCGCCCACCCATCCGCCAAAGCCCCAGCCGCATCACGGCTGCGGGATACTCGGCGAGATATTGCTCGCGGTCATCGCGGTTGTGGTGGCGTACTTCACAGCGGGGGCCGCGCTGGGCGCGATGGGGGTCACCGGCGCGGCGGGCGCCACGTCCACCAGCGCGCTCATGGCGGCTGCGTCGTTTCCCGAGGCCGTGGCCGCCGGTGCGATCGGCGGTGCGGCGGGCAGCATCGTCAGCCAGGGTGTTGGATTGGCCACCGGTATCCAGAAGAGCTTCAACTGGGGTGCGGTCGGCATGGCCGCGCTCGGCGGCGCGATCGGTGCGGGACTTGGCCCGAATGCCCTGACCGGCGCGAATGGCGCCTTCGGCAGCCTCGGCACCGTCGGCGGCGCCATCGCGCGCGGCGTGCTGGGCAACGTCCTCACGCAAGGCATCGGTGTGGCGACGGGCCTGCAGAAATCGTTCGACTGGGCCGGCGTCGCCGCGGCCGGTGTCGCGGCTGGAGTGGGAGCCTATGTCGGCCAGCAGCTGCATCTCGACAACCCGCAAATGCCAAGCAGCAGCCTCACCTTCGTCTCCGGCATGGCCGGCCTCATCGTCGGCGCCGCCACGCGTTCCCTCGTCTCCGGTACAGACTTCGGCGACAATATCCTCAAGGGTCTTCCGGACGTCATCGGACAGACCGTTGGAAGCGTGATGCAGAATGAGATACAGCAGCAGGATCAGTCTTCGACGACCGACGATACCACCGGTGCCACAGTGACGACGACGCCAGTGGAGGAAGATGATTTGCCGCCGATACTAGGCACCAAAATGGGTCAATCCGCATCGCTTGCGATTCAGGCCAATAATTCGTCGAGCCAGGCTGACTCGAGCAGCTCTGATTCGGGCAGCGCCACGGGTGGCATTCCAGTTGGACAGGTCTTCGTGAATTCGAACGGCAACTACGAGTATCGCTACCAGGACGGTACGACCAAGTATTACGATCCAAACTCAGGTACTTGGGGCGATACGGAAACCGAAACGGTTGTTGTTACGGGAACTAGACTTCCGGCTAGCGCATATCCTTGGGCAGTACAGCAGATTATGAATGCGCCAAAGGGCACAAAATGGACGGTCAAGGCGTACTTTCTTGACCCGCTCAAGTACTTGGGCCACTTGTCTCAACCCATCAACGCGCTCCATACGGGGTTCAAGATTTACAAGGATGGCGTACCTTTATTTTCGATTGATGCCGGGCCGGACTTTGGCCACGTATCGCTTTCCGAGCCGCTAGGGCCCCTGATCTTCGATTCCGGTTCGATTACCGGCAACCCAACCAGCGCGATTCCCGAGATAGAAATACCGGCTCCACAAGGAACGGATCAGGCCACGTTTGCTGAGAGGCTGTTGATAGAAGCATATGCCTATGACGGTTCCGTGCCATATTCGCTTCCCATGGATGGAGTACGAGACTATATGCAGCCTGACTCGGACTCGTATAACAGCAATTCGTTTGCCGCCTCGCTCCTGATACAAGCTGGCGCAACAGATGACATTGGCCTAATCCAATATCATCTTGCCCAACATGATTGGGCAGGCCCTGGGCTTGAGAATCCCCTCCCATCTCGCTATTTTCACTACTGAAAGAGGTGTGAATGGACGGGCTGAGATTTCTGGCGGTGGTCGCGATTTCACTCGCCGCTGGAGTTGGCATTGATCTCGGCTTTTCGGCACTCTTCGATTCGAGCGTGTCGCTAACACAATTCAGCGAGCGCTCTTTTCTGCCGAGATTTGCTGCGTTCTTTATCTCTCCGGCGATTGTCAGTCTTGGTATCTCTTATGCGGTAGATGTTGGCGAGCATCGAGACATGAGGGCAATGAGGATTACAACGTTTTGCTTTCTTGTGCCTATTGCGTCGTTCATTTTTTTTGTTGTCCTTCAATGTCGCTTCGCCATGTGTTATTGGCTTTAAGAGCTGCAACGTACGAGGAAATTAGCAAATCCGTCGCAAACTACGCCGGATGAACACGTGTATTGAATCAGCACCGTCCAGATCGGCAACATCTCCAACAACGGCACCTCGAACGTCGGCTATGTCGCCTCGATCACCCAGCAGACCACCAAGCCCGGCAATGGCTTCTTCACCGACGGCGCCACCAGCGGCACGTCGTACGCCGACTTCGACCAGAGCTACAACGCGGTCAACGGGCTGACCTACGGCCAGTCGCCATCCACCTACACGGTGCAGGCCGGCGACACGCTGCAGAGCATCGCCCTGCAGATCTGGGGCGACTCGAACTTCTGGTATCTGCTCGCCGATGCCAACGGTCTCGATCCTTCGGCGCAGCTCGATCCCGGCATCACCCTCGTCGTCCCCAACGACATCGCCAACAACCAGAACAACACCTCCACCTATCGTCCCTACGATCCCAACGCCCATATCGGCGACATCTCCCCCACCCATCCGCCCAAGCCCCAGCAGCATCACAATTGCGGCGTACTGGGACAAATCCTCAAAGCCATCGTCACGGTGCTGACCGGCGACGTCTTCGGTCAGCTGTTCGCGATGGCGGTCGGCATTCAAAAGAACTTCAACTGGGGTGAGCTGGGGATGGCGGCAGTGTCCATGCTGGTGCCCCCGGGCCTCCAGGAGCTCGGCGTCTTTTCCGAGCTCGGTATCGCCGGCACCACGACCTTCGACGTCGCCGCCCAGGCTGCGCTTTCCAGCGTGGTCAGCCAAGGCATCGACGTTGCAGTCGGCCTGCAAAAATCCTTCAACTGGACCAACGTCGCCGCCGCCGCCGTTTCCGCCGGCGTGATGCACGAAATCGGTCCGATGATCGGCGGCATCAAGCTCTTCAACAACAATGTCGCCAACGCCGCACTGCAAAGGGGCCTTTCGAGCATGGCCGGCGTCATCGTCAACGCTTCGGTGCGCTCGTTGATCGGCGGCACGGACTTCGGCGACAACATCGTCAGCGCCTTGCCGGACGTGCTGGCGCAAACCGTGGGCTCTGCGCTCGAGCAGCAAATCGTCGATTCTCAGCAGGGCTCCGTCCAGTCGAACAACGGCCCCATCGGCACCGTCACCGTGACGCCGCAAGTGCAGATGGACGATCCGCCCATCCCCTACACCTCGCAGCCGATCGAAGTGACATCCCAAATTCCGAGTTTCAATGTGACCGCGCAGGCCGGCGACAGCATCTCAACTCTTCTTGGCACCAGCGATCCGCAGGCCATCGGAGCGTTCATGGAGGCAAACCACCTAACCTCCTCTACGATCTACGCCGGACAGACCTACATCATCCCCGGCAGCGACGGCGATGCCAACGCCGGGGCCCTTGGTCAATCGGCACTCAATGCGGACAACGCGCGCATCGCCGCGATCAATGCGCAGTACACAGCCGCGATCGACGGCGTCTTGCAGAAGATGAACAATTTCAGTGCTTCGTTCAGTCAGCAACTCATAGGCGCGGCTCCGTCGAACGGCAACTCGATCAACTCTTCCATGCAGTCAAATGTTGTCAGCTCCGATCAAGGCGGCAGCGGCTCTTCCTGGATAACAGACGCAAAAAATGCGGTGTGCAGTGCAGTTCCAGACGGCGTCGCTGTCGGCGGCAATACCAGCTGGGGTGGGTTCACAAGCGGAGTATTTGGCGTGGAAGCCGTGTTGAACTTCAATTCCGGTCAAGTCAGTCTCTTTGGTTACACCGGCGTCGAGGGAGGTTGGAACGGTGGTGCACAAGTACAAGGATATGCGGCAGGCGTTTGGGGCCTGAAAGACGATAACTCGAACAATGCCGGTACGTTTACTACAGGTTCTGTAGGCTTGAACGATGATTTCGGCGCTTTCGTCTCCGAATCGGGCGCGCCCTTGAACCCAATCGCCATCGGACCGAACCCTGTGACGGTTGTAGGTGTTAATGCTTCGGCCCAACTCGCCGATCTCCCTGGCGTTCCGGTTGTTCAGGCTGGACAGGTGGGCTATACGCAACCTCTCCAAGTCCCAGCGGATGTATCGATGAACCTATTGTTCGGGTTGCCCGCGCCAGTACAGACGGGAATTTTGGCGATAATGATGACGAAGGCAGTGTGCAATGCAAAGTAGCCCGCAGTTTGTGCCTGCGGGGCTACTGATACTGACGTCATTCGCCTGCTTCTTCGTCGTTGCGCACATAAAGCGCCTCATCGTCGAATTGGTGAACAAGCGCTTGCCGCCTGAATGCCAGATCAGCCACTATCATCCGGGGAGAAAGTCACGATGGCAGGAAGCGTATGCGCAATTGTACAAAGATGGTAGGCTGTTAGTTTGGTTCCGAGTTTGGCAGATAGCAGGAATTTGTTCGATGTTGTTGGCGGGCGGTTTTTTGATCAAGCATTGAGACCCATCCAACAATTACTAAGGGTGTGACTTCGAACTCCCTCCAGGAGATCGAAGTGCGCAACAGGCCGCCCGGCAAAGCGGCGACACGCTGCAGAGCATCGCGCTGCAGATCTGGGGCGACAGCAATTTCTGGTACCTCTTGGCCGACGCCAACGGTCTCGATCCTACCGCGCAGCTCGATCCGGGCATTACCCTGATCGTGCCCAACGACATCGCCAACAGCCAGAACAACACCTCCACCTATCGTCCCTACGATCCCAACGCCCATATCGGCGACATCTCCCCCACCCATCCGCCAAAGCCACAGCCGCATCACAACGGCTGCATAAACTTTTGAAAGATCAAGATGAGCGCCGGAGCAGGCTGTTTTCGGAGCAAGCCCGTTGGCTGGGGGACTAGGATTCGAACCTAGACAGGCAGAGTCAGAGTCTGCAGTCCTACCGTTAGACGATCCCCCAACAGCGGGTCCGCTTCTCTAGGCGACGGCGGCGCGGGTTTCAAGGAAAATGGCGGGCGCACAGCCACCGTCGAGGGTTCCGGCACTCGCTGCCATGAGAGCTTCGACTTCGCGGGCGCGGGCTGCGCGCCATCTCAATGATACCTGGTCAGGAAAACGATCGCCGAGGACAGCAGTGCTGCGAGGACGAGGACCGCCCAGAATGTGTTGCCCAAGGCCCGGCTCCAGGAAAGCCCGTCCGCGCTCACCCACCATCGCCGCGGCTTGAACCCCAGCACCCAGGCGATGGGATAGAACACCAGCGATGCCGCCACCAACGCCACGCAGAGGGCGAGATACGGGATAAGCACCATCAGGAAAAGCGCAAATAAGCCCTCGCTGGCCCCTACATCCCATGGGAGTTTCGTCTTGTCCCGGTCGTCCTCCGCGCTCACGACGAGCCTCTCGCTACCGCCCCTTAATATCGGCGCGGCGGATGCAAGTTGCCAGTCTCAGCTAGAGCGACACCGGCCGCCAGTCTCGGCGTGGAAGGCGTCTCCCAGGGGGGCCGGATCTTGAACCGCCGGGCCCTATACAGGCAGCGGACCAAGCGCTCTAAGCTGATCTTGGAGAGGGACAACAGCGTGGTCAGGAATTCACGGCACCGCCGCGGCAGGGCCGGCCATCCCCATGGTCCCGCGCGCACCCCTGTTCTGGCGGTGCTCGATCTCGGCAGCAACAATTGCCGCCTCCTGATCGCGCGTGCCTCGCCGGGCGGCGGGTTTCGCGTCGTCGACTCCTTCTCGCGCATCGTGCGGCTGGGCGAAGGCGTGGCGCGCACCGGAAAGCTCTCCGAGGAGGCGATCGACCGCACCATCGGCGCGCTGGCGATCTGCGCCGAGCATATCCGCGCCAGCGGCGCGACGCATGTGCGCGCCATCGCCACGGCGGCGGCGCGCGGTGCGGCGAACAGCGGCATGCTCGTGGCGCGCGCGAAATCCGAAGCCGGCATCGCGCTCGAGATCGTCACGGCGGAAGAGGAAGCGCGGCTGGCGGCGATCGGCTGCGCGCCGCTCATCGGTCGCGCCTATGCCGGCGCGCTGGTCTTCGACATCGGCGGCGGCTCGACCGAGATCATCTGGATGCGCCGCGGCGAGGGCGAGGCCAGGATCGTGCGCTCGGCCTCGGTGCCGGTCGGCGTGGTGGGCCTGGCGGAGGAGAGCGCGCAGGCGCCGATGGACAGCGCCGCCTTCGACGCGATGCGCGCGCGCATGATCGCGCGCTTTTCCCATGTCCGCGAAGAGATGGATTCGATCGCCCCTTTCGGCCGCGAGGCGCATCATCTGCTCGGTACCTCGGGCACGGTGACGACCCTGGCGGCGGTGGCGCTCGATCTGCCGCGCTATTCGCGCTCGCGGGTGGATGCGAGCTGGCACGACAGCGCGAAGATCCTCGCCACCATCGACCGGCTGATCGCGCTTGCTCCGGCCGGGCGCGCCGCCATCGGTCCCGTCGGCGCGGACCGCGCGGATCTGATGCTGCCCGGCTGCGCGATATTCGCCGCGATCCACGCGCTGTGGCCTTGCGCCCAGCTTCGCGTCGCCGACCGCGGTCTGCGCGAGGGCATGCTGCAGGATCTGCTGGCCAGGGCGCGCGCATGAGCCCGCGCCATCCCGACCGCTCCGGCCGCGGGGCCGAGAAGGCGCGGCTCAAGAACGCCGGCGCGCGCAAGGTCTCGTCGCAGCGCTGGCTGGAACGCCAGCTCAACGATCCCTATGTGGCGCAGGCGAAGAAGCAGGGCTACCGCTCGCGCGCCGCCTTCAAGCTGATCGAGCTCGACGACAAATTCCATTTCCTCAAGAAGGGCGCGCGCGTGCTCGATCTCGGCGCGGCGCCCGGTGGCTGGAGCCAGGTGGCGCTCGCGCGCATCGGATCCGGCGGCAAGCTCGTCGCCGCCGACGTGCTCGAGATGGCGCCGCTCGCCGGCGCGGTGGTGCTGCAATGCGATCTCGGCGATTCCGACGCGCCAGCTATCCTCAAGGAAGCGCTCGGCGGCGAGGCCGACGTCGTGCTCACCGACATGGCCGCGCCCACGACCGGCCACCGCGCCACCGATCACTTGCGCACCGTGGCGCTGTTCGAAGCGGCGCTCGACGCGGCGCAAGCGGTGCTCAAGCCCGGCGGCAGCTTCGTCGGCAAGGTGTTCCAGGGCGGCGCGAGCGGCGGCTTGCTCGCCAAACTCAAACGCGCCTTTCGCGACGTCAAGCACGTCAAGCCTCCCGCAAGCCGCAAGGAGTCGGTAGAGCTGTATCTGGTGGCGACGGGGTTTCGCGGTGCGTAAACAAGATGCCGGATGTTACGTCCTCATTTGCCGTGGCCGACAAAGATAAAGGTGAAGTCGCGATCCGTCGCGTTGCCTTGGCCGTCGCCGGTTTTGATCTTCGCCTCGCTGTTCGAAAGGATCACGATGATGGCATTGTCGAGCGTGCTTCCCCCCTGGCCGTTGCTGCCCGAATAGGCCTGCGTCGCCGAGCCGCCGAAGAGGAATTCAAAAGGTGTGTCGAACGTCACGACATATAGGCCTGTCTGCTCCTGCACGACGCCGAACCCGTGGCCGGCGGCGATTGTCCCGTCGGAATACACCGAGCCGGCTATTATTTTGGTGACTATGGAGGCGTTCGAAGTCGCTGGCGGCCTTTTTGTATCGAATGCACTTTCCATGGGATTCTCTCTCTATAAATGAGGTTTTGTAGTAACGCCCATAGATAGAAAAGCCAACCGGCCGCGCCTGCGGCACGGCGTTTTTGGGCGGTTCGGCCGCTCCTGCGGCGCCCTTGCAGAATCGGGTTTGGGCTGCTAGACGCCCGCATGGAACCGCGCGCTCCGATCCGCGAAGCCCTCACATTCGACGACGTCCTTCTCGTGCCCGGGTCCTCCGACGTCCTGCCCGGCCAGGTCGACACGCGCACGCGGCTCACCAAGACCGTCGAGCTCGGCATTCCCCTGATCTCCGCCGCCATGGACACGGTGACCGAAGCCGGTCTCGCCATCGCCATGGCGCAGGCCGGCGGCATCGGCGTCATCCACAAAAACCTCTCCATCGCGGAGCAGGCCGAGCAGGTCCGCCGGGTCAAGAAGTTCGAGAGCGGCATGGTGGTCAATCCGGTGACGATCGCGCCCGATGCGACGCTCGCCGATGCGCTGGCCTTGATGCAGCGCTTCCGAATCTCGGGCATCCCCGTGGTCGAGAACGCCAATGGCACCGGCGCCGGCAAGCTGGTCGGCATCCTCACCAACCGCGACGTGCGCTTCGCCAGCGACCGGCAACAGCCTGTCGCCGAGCTGATGACCAAGGACAAGCTCATCACCGTGCGCGAAGGCGTCGGCGCGGATGAGGCCAAGCGGCTGCTGCACCAGCATCGCATCGAGAAGATCATCGTCGTCGACGATGCCTATCGCTGCGTCGGACTGATCACGGTCAAGGACATCGAGAAGGCCGAAGCCCATCCCGATGCCTGCAAGGATGAACGCGGGCGGCTGCGCGTCGCGGCGGCCACCGGCGTGGGCGAGGACGGCCTGCGGCGCGCACTCGCGCTGGTCGAGGCGGAATGCGACGTCGTCGTCGTGGATTCCAGCCACGGCCATTCGAAGAACGTGCTCGACGCCATCGCCCGCATCAAGAAGGCGAGCGACTACACCCAGGTCCTGGCCGGCAATGTCGCCACCAGCGACGGCGCCAAGGCGCTGATCGACGCGGGCGCGGACGCGGTCAAGGTCGGCATCGGGCCGGGCTCGATCTGCACCACGCGCATCGTCGCCGGCGTCGGCGTTCCGCAACTGACCGCGGTGATGGACGCCGTGGACGCGGCGCGCGCCTCGGGCACGCCGGTGATCGCCGATGGCGGGATCAAATATTCGGGCGATCTGGCGAAAGCGATCGCGGCCGGCGCGAGCGCAGGCATGGTCGGCTCGCTGCTCGCCGGCACCGAGGAAGCGCCCGGCGAGGTCTCCCTCTATCAGGGCCGCTCTTACAAAGGCTATCGCGGCATGGGATCGCTGGGCGCGATGGCGCGCGGATCGGCCGACCGCTACTTCCAGGCCGAAGTGCAGGACAATCTCAAGCTCGTGCCCGAAGGCGTCGAAGGCCAGGTGCCGTACAAGGGCCCGGTGGCGCAGGTGGTGCATCAGATCGTCGGCGGCCTGCGCGCGGCGATGGGACTGGTCGGCGCGCATTCGATCCCCGAACTGCACCGCCGCGCGAAGTTCGTGCGCATCACCGGCTCGGGCCTGCGCGAAAGCCATGTCCACGACGTGGTTGTGACGCGCGAGGCGCCGAACTATCCCGGCGGGCAGTAGCTTGCGTCATCCTGAGGTGCCCGCCCGCGTGCGCGAGAAGAAGTTCGTCATCCTGAGCGAGCCCGCGCGTGCTTCGAGGGCTGCCGTCATCCCGAGCGAGCGTCATCCTTCGAGGCTCGCTCCGCTCGCACCTCAGGATGACGCGAGACGAGGGACGCGGCCACCTCAGCATGACGCGCGGGCGAGACGAAGGACGCGGGCGGGCCTCGAAGGATGACGGTCCTTCTGGTTTCCGGCGCGGCGTTCGCGGCCACCATGATCGGCGGATTGTTCGCCATCCGCTTTCGCGACCGGCTGCATTTGGTTCTCGGCTTCTCGGCCGGCGCCGTGGTCGGCGTGGCGCTGTTCGATCTGCTGCCCGAAGCCATCTCGGCGGGGAAGGACTCGCCGCAGCGGATCGCGCTTTTCGTCGCGCTGGGCTTCCTCGCCTATTTGCTGGTGGACCGCCTGCTGCTGCTGCATCCCCAGGCCGACGGCCATCACCATCATCATCACGCGCCGCGCGGCGCGCTGGGGGCTGCAACCTTGTCGCTGCACAGCGTGCTCGACGGCGTCGCCATCGGCGTCGGCTATCAGGCATCGCCCGCGGTCGGGCTGATCGTCGCCGCCGCGGTGCTGACGCACGATTTCTCCGACGGCATCAACACGGTGGGATTCATCCTCAAGGACGGCGGCGGCTGGCGCCGGGCGCTGCCCTGGCTTGCGCTCGACGCAACCGCGCCGGTGATCGGAGCGGCCTCGACCTTGTTCTTCCGCATCCCCGAAAGCGCGCTCGGCCCGGTAATGGCGCTGTTCGCGGGCAGCTTCCTCTATCTCGGCGCTTCCGACCTGATCCCCGAAAGCCAGCACGCCCATCCCCGCGCGGCGACGACGCTCATGACCCTGCTCGGCGCCGCGGTGATCTATGCGGCGGTCAGGGCGGTGGGGTAGGCGACCCAAAGATTGTTCCCTTGAAATATGATCGTCATCGCCCGGCTTGTCCGGGCGACCTATTTTTCCAATTTCGAAGAAATTGGGTCGCCCGCATGAAGCGGGCGATGACAGTTTTCTTTCAGGAATAGCGGTTAGCTTTTTTCGTTGTGCATCCCCGCCCATTGCAGCAGCAGGATCGTCTTGGCGTCGCAGATGGCGCCGGAATCGACCAGCGCGAGCGCTTCGGCGAGGGGCATCTCCAGCACCTCGATGTCCTCGCCTTCGTGGGCAAGGCCGCCGCCGTTCGCGGTGCGGCTGGCAGCCGAATAGTGCGCCACGAACAGGTGCATGCGCTCGCTCACCGCGCCCGGCGACATGAAGCAATGGAACACTTCTTTCATGTCGCTTAGCGCGACACCGGCTTCTTCCATCGCCTCGCGCCGGGCGCAGGCGTCGGGCTCGTCGCCGTCCAGCGCGCCGGCGATGACTTCGATCAGCGGCGCATGATGGCCGGTCAGGTGCGCGGGCAGGCGGAACTGCTTGACCAGGATCACGCTGCCGCGCCCCGGATCGAGCGGCAGCACGGCGGCGGCGTGGCCGCGGTCGAAGACCTCGCGGGTCTGGCTCTGCCACGCCCCGTCGCCGCGCCGGTAGTCGAAATGATATTCGCGCAGCTTGTAGCGCTTGTCGGAGAGCGTCCGCACGTCGAGGATGCGCACGCGATCTGTTAGGTCTTGGCTCATGACTCCCGCCGCGCGGCTTCAAGCCGTCATCGATATCCTGGGCGCGATCGAAGGTACAGCAAAGCCGGTCGAAAGACTGCTGCGCGACTGGGGCCGCTCGCACCGCTTCGCCGGCTCCAAGGACCGCGCCGCCATCGCCGACTCCCTCTATGCGATCCTCAGGCGCAAATCGGAATTTGCCTGGCGCATGGGCAGCGACGGCCCGCGCGCGCTGGCGATCGCGCTGGCGGCGGAGCAGGGCGACGCTGCAACGCTTTTCGCCGGCGCGGGCTATGGACCGGCGGCGCTCAGCGACGAAGAGCGTGACGCATTGGCGCATGCGCCGTCGGCCGATCCGCCGCTGCATGTGCAGGGCGAATATCCGCAGTTCCTGGAGAGCGAATTGAAGCGCGCCTTCGGGGAAAATGTCTTGTCCGAGATGGGTGCCCTCAAGGACCGCGCGCCGGTCGATCTGCGAGTCAATACCTTGAAAGCGCAGCGCGACGCAGTGCTGCACGATCTGCAAAGCTCCGGTTACGACGCCGAACCGACACCGCATTCGCCGCTCGGCATCCGCTTGGCCCCGGGCACGAAGAACCTCGAGCGCGCGGCGCTCTTTCTCTCCGGCGCGTTCGAATTCCAGGACGAGGCGGCGCAGCTCGCGGTGCTTTTGTGCGAAGCCAGGCCCGGCATGCGCGTTCTCGATCTCGCGGCCGGCGCCGGCGGCAAGTCGCTCGCTCTGGCGGCAGAGATGCAAAACCGGGGAGAGATCGCGGCCTGCGATGTGCGCGCGGAGGCGCTCGACGAGTTGCAACGGCGCGCGACGCGTGCCGGCGCCACAATAATAAAGAATCTCCCTCTCCCCCAAGAAGTTGGGGGAGAGGGAAAAAATTTGTTTGATATTGTCTTATTGGATGCCCCCTGCAGCGGCACAGGCACATGGCGCCGGCAGCCGGAGCTGCGCTGGCGGCTGACGCCGGAACGCTTGAGCGAATTGATGGCGATCCAGGACCGCCTGCTCGCGCAAGCGGCCTGGCATGTGCGGCCCGGCGGACGCCTCGTCTATGCGACTTGCTCGATTCTGCCTTGCGAGAACGACGATCGGATCGCGGCCTTTCTCGACGTGCTTCCGAAGTTCGCGGCGACGGGCCAGGAACTGCGCCTCTCGCCTTATGCCACCGGCACCGACGGCTTTTTCGCCTCGGTGCTGGCGCGAAAGGGGCCCTGACACTTATGTCCCGGCAACGGGAGGGGTTGCCCGTATCAATTGCTATATCGTCGTCTGCGCCGCAATTGGTTTGCGTCTGCCGAAGCGATACATTCTCCTGAATGTTCCGCGGCGCCGCGCGGACGCACGGGAGAAAGAGGACATGGCTCTTCGCGCACTTGCTCGTTTCGTACTCTTGGGCGCGCTGTTGTCGATCGCAAGTTCGGCCGCGCAGGCCAGACACTATTCCGTGCTCCACAGCTTCAGCGGCAGCGACGGTGCCGGCCCGCAGGGCGATCTAGCGCTCGATAGTGCCGGCAATCTGTACGGCACGACGGGGGGCGGCGGGGCGTCGGCTGTCGGCACGATTTACAAACTCAGCGTCACCGGAACGTTTACCCAGCTCTATTCCTTCACCGGGGGAGCCGACGGCGGCCGTCCTACGGTGGGCGTGACTCGGGATCCAGGCACCGGCGATCTTTACGGCGTGACAGAGAACGGCGGCGCCTTTGGCCGGGGCGGCATCTTCAAGCTGACAGCGGCAGGCGTGCTGGTCGTTTTGCACGACTTCAACGAATTCATCGACGGTTATTCGCCCCAGGCCACGCTGACGCGCGACGCTTCCGGAAATCTCTACGGCACGACGTTGCTGGACACCGGCACGGTGTTCAAGCTCTCCGCCGATGGAAGTTTCCATATCCTGCACGCGTTCAAAGGGGGCGATGGAGCAGAGCCTCTGGGACGTCTGCTGCTGCACGGCAGCGACCTCTACGGCACCACGACGATCGGCGGCACGGGGAGCGGAACGATCTTCCAGCTCGGGCTCGACGGAACCTACAACGTGCTTTACGCCCCCAACCTCGGCGCGTTCATGAACGGCGGACTGGTACGCGACCGCAAAGGCAATCTCTATGGCGGATATTCCACCGGACCGAACGGATTCATCTATGCGCTGAACCCCGCGGGAACGATGAGCCCGCTCCATACCTTCACGGGGGGCGACGACGGCCGATTCCCCAACGGCGACATGCTGTGGAGCAGGCGCACGCACGAACTCTATGGCGCGACCTTCGAAGGCGGCCCCCACGGCAACAACGGCACGGTCTTCAAGCTGGATCGCAAGGGGAATTTCACCCTCCTGCACGGTTTTAGCGGCGCGCCGGCCGATGGGACTGCGCCCACCGGCGGCTTGATCAAGCGCAACGGCACCCTCTACGGCACCACGAGCAGCGGCGGCAGCAGCAACATGGGCATCGTTTTCGCCGTGTCGACGAGGTAGAGCGCGGCCCTGTCATGGCTGCCATGAGGGCAAACGTGCGAGTCGCGCTGGACAGCGCGTGTTGGCTTGGCTAAATCCCGCCATGGCAGCCCCCGTCCTCGTCGTCGATTTCGGCTCGCAGGTGACCCAGCTGATCGCGCGGCGCGTGCGCGAAGCGGGCGTCTATTGCGAGATCGTTCCTTACAACAAGGCCGAAGCGGCACTCGCCGCCGCGCCGCCCAAGGCAATCATCCTTTCGGGCGGACCGGCCAGCGTGATGGAGGAGGGCGCCCCACGCGCGCCGCAGGCGGTGTTCGACGCGGGCGTGCCGGTTCTCGGCATCTGCTACGGCGAGATGGCGATGGCCGAACAGCTCGGCGGCAAGGTCGAGGGCGGCCATCACCGCGAATTCGGCCGCAGCGACATCGTCATCGAGAAGCTCTCGCCGTTGCTCGCGGGTCTCGGCGGCATCGGCGCGCGCGAACCGGTGTGGATGAACCATGGCGACAAGATCGTCGCCATGCCGCCGGGCTTCGCGGTGGTCGCCACCAGCGAGCATTCGCCCTATGCCGTGATCGCCGATGAGAAGCGCAAGCTCTACGGCATCCAGTTCCATCCCGAGGTCGTGCACACCCCGCGCGGGGCCGAGATGTACAAGAACTTCGTGCTCGGTATCGCCGGCATCAAGCCGGAATGGAACATGCACGCCTTCCGCGAGGCGGAGATCGCGAAGATCCGCGCCCAGGTGGGCAAGGGCAAAGTCATCTGCGGCTTGTCGGGCGGCGTGGACTCTTCCGTCGCGGCTGTGTTGATCCACGAAGCGGTCGGCGACCAGCTCACCTGTATCTTCGTCGACACCGGATTGATGCGCGCGGGCGAGGCGGACGAAGTGGTCTCGCTGTTCAGGGGGCACTACAATATCCCGCTGATCCATGCCGATGCGGCGGAGCTGTTCCTGGAGCGGCTGGGCGGGGTGAGCGACCCGGAGAAGAAGCGCAAGATCATCGGCGCCACCTTCATCGATGTCTTCGACCGCGAGGCGCACAAAATCGGCGGCGCGGAGTTCCTGGCCCAGGGCACGCTCTATCCCGACGTGATCGAAAGCGTCAGCGCGACCGGCGGGCCGAGCGTGACAATCAAGTCGCATCACAATGTCGGCGGCTTGCCCGAGCGGATGAAGCTGAAACTGGTCGAGCCCTTGCGCGAGCTGTTCAAGGACGAGGTGCGCGCGCTCGGCCGCGAACTCGGCTTGCCCGAGAGCTTCGTCGGCCGCCATCCATTCCCGGGGCCGGGGCTGGCCATCCGCGTGCCCGGCGAGATCACGCGCGAGAAATTGGAGATCTTGCGCAAGGCCGACACCGTCTATCTCGACGAGATCCGCAAGGCCGGTTTGTACGACAAGATCTGGCAGGCCTTCGCCGTGCTGCTGCCCGTGCGCACCGTGGGCGTGATGGGCGACGGCCGCACCTACGACTATGTGTTGGCGCTGCGCGCCGTGACGAGCAGCGACGGCATGACCGCGGACTACTACCCGTTCGAGCATGCGTTCCTCGCCCGCGTCTCCACCCGCATCGTCAACGAAGTCCGCGGCATCAACCGCGTGGTCTACGACGTGACGAGCAAGCCGCCGGGCACGATCGAGTGGGAGTGATGTTGACGCGGATTACATACGGGTGTATGTAATCGCGATGGGCTACATCAGCATCCGCGACCTGCAGAAGATGTCCGCCGAGAAGATCGAGCGACTCCCGGGCACCACGTCGATCAAGTCCGGCGACCGCACCGTCGGCCTGCTCATCCCGTTCAAGAAGCCCGATCCAAAGCGCCTCGCTGCTGCGCTGAGGAAGTCGCGCGCGCTGGCGAAAAAGCGCGACCGCGTGGCCGACGATGAGGCGCTCATTGCGATGGGTATCGACCCGACCGACTATGACGAAAAGACCGTCCGCGCCATCCAGAAGGATTGGCGCGCCCGGCGATGAGGCCGCCGGCTTCGACTGTCGTTTTGGATACGACGGTCCTGATCTCGGCTGCGCTCGGGCGAACGGGCTCGGTGATCAAGCGCGTTCAGCTTGCGGCCGCGCTTATCACCACGAGCCGGGTCGTGGAGGAAGCGCGCCGCAAGATCGAACTCGGCCTGAAGGCGCCGGAGTTGCTCCCGCGGCTCGACGCGATCGCCGCGACGTTGACGGTCGTGCCCGTGGCGCGCTTGGCGCCGGTCATGCCCGATGCGGAAGCTGTGCTTCGCGACGCCGTGCCGAGCCGGAACGGATCGGCGCGCGACGCACACGTTCTGGCACTGGCCTGGAGCACCGGCGCCGACATCTGGAGCGCCGACCGCGACTTTGCGGGAACGGGTGTGCCAAGCTGGTCGACGATCAATCTCGTGCGCGCGCTGGCGGAAGCGGAGGAATGAGAGATAGAGCGCTGGAAACGGTCCACGAAGTCCGCGGCATCAACCGCGTGGTCTACGACGTGACGAGCAAGCCGCCGGGGACGATCGAGTGGGAGTGAGGGAGTGATCGGGCGCCGCGCCCTACGGCGGCTGATCGGACCGGTCCTGATGGCCGCGGTCGGCGCGCACGCGGTCGCGCAGGATGCGGCCGCGCCGCCGTCCAAAGCCGCGACGCATCCCAAATTTGTTTCCGGCCCGGAGGCGGAATTTCCCGATGCGGCGCGTGCTGCGGGGGAATTCGGAAAGGTGGTGATCTCCGGCATCATCGGCGTGGATGGCAAATTGCATGATGCCACAGTGGCGGTGAGCAGCCGTTCGGCGTTGCTCGATGCCGCCGCCCTGACAGCGGCCAATGCGGCCGTGTTCGAGCCGGCGCACGATGCGCAAGGCGCAGCGATCGCATTGCCGGTGCAGGTTCCCTACGACTTCAGCAACGCGAAATCGCCGGGCAAGGGTGGAGGCGCGCTGCGCTACAAGTGTGACCAGTTCGTCCGCGATTATGACTGGTGGTACAAGACCTGGCCCGCGGACAAACACGATGATTTTTATTCGATGGTGCTGGGTTACGACTTGGCTGTCAGCGCGCTGCGCATCAACTCCGATGCCCTAGCCGAGACCGCCAAGAGTTTCGACCGCCATTGGCGGGCAACCGTGGAGGCATGCCGCAAGAATCAGGACAAGCTGTTCCTCGACGTGATCGCACCCGAAGGTCCGCTGCTGCGCCGTTTGGCGGGAGGGTAGTGGCGCCTCGTGCGGTGAAATCACATGCAGCTCGAGTCCTTGAATAGCAACCAATCAATTTCGCACCCACCACCGAGTGCCAGCCAGCCCCACGCGCAAATGACGACGACCATAATGGCAATCGCCGCGAGCGCGCGCAGAATCCCCGCGCGCTTTCCGTACATCAGCCATACGGCCACGCACGCCAAGATCAAGAAACCGAGAAATATCGACGCCGTGACTGCCAATTCGCCCATCTCATCCGTCCCTATGAACGCCGCACAAGGTGTGCTGAAAGCGATAAGGAGAGGCTGCAAAACCGGAAACGACGGACTCGCGACCCATCCCGGTGTTTTCGAAATTTCCCTCCGCTACCCCCTCTCGAACACCATCACGCTCGGCCTGCTGCTGCCGGGGGTGTGCGTCGTGACGGTCAGGGTCTTGAGGTCGGGGGAGAGCGCGATCGTTTCGGTGTCCGCGAGCTTTGCGCCTGCCTTGTCGGTCACCTCGATCGTGCGCGCGTCGAGGCGCCGGGCGGACGCGGTGAAGCCTTTGTACACGTCCGGCCCCTCGAAGGGATGCTCCTTGCCGTCGAAGGTGACGTTTTGTGTCTTCTTCCCCAGGGCGGTGACGAGGGACAGGCCGTCACCCTCGAACGGCTTCACCTGAAAGGGAAAGGGCGAGTTCATCGTCTCCTTGATGCTGCGCCAATCCGCCGCGAAGCCCGTGCCCGCGCCGCTGCGCCGATAGACGTAGTCCATGCTGAACAGCGCGCCGCTGGATCCGAACTGGCGGAAATAATCGGTCAGCGTCCTGCCGTCCGCGGCGAGCTTCCACGTTGCTTTGAGCAGCAGCCGGCCGTCCTTCTTGCGCTCGACGATCCAGGTATCGGGCGCTTGCGGCGTGACCGACAGCAAGGTGCCGCCATAGCCGCCCTTCTGATCGCTGCCGTCCACCACGACGGTCTCGGCGCCGCCGCCGAAATCGAACGCGTAGGTGTTGGCGCCCTTGCGCACGATCTTCATCTCGTCCGGCATCCTGGTCCTCCTGGGATCGAGCTTCCAATCGCCGATGAAAGGACTTTGCGCCGCCCATGCCGTGCCCGTCGCCAGGCAGAGCGCCGGCAGGATGTGGACAATCCGCTTGAACACGATCCTCCCTCTTCCGGCTCGCAAGCGCTTCCCAGGCGCGCGGCCGCGCCGCTTTTCCCAGCACATCAACGCCTTGCATTCTTGTCAACGGCGGCAGGACGCGCGCGGCACTTGTTCGCGGCGACGTGAACGGCACCGAACCGATGCGCGCGCCGGCGGAACGGATATGATCGCGCGGGATCGAAAGGAACGTCGCCCATGCTCACCGTATTCGGCGAAGGCCGGGGCTTCCGCGTCGTCTGGCTCCTGGAGGAGATGGGGCTCGCCTATCGCCTCAGGCCGGTCGATCTGCTCGCCGGTGCCGAAAACGACGAGGAGTTCCTGAGGCTCAATCCCGCGGGCTTCATTCCGGTGCTGCGGGACGGCGACGTCACCATGGTCGAGTCGATCGCGATCATGGAGTATCTGCTCGCGCGCCATGGCGACGCCGCTTCATCTGCCGCGCCGCTCGCGCCGGCGCCGCACGATCGCGCGTTCCCCCTCTACCAGCAGTTCCTGCATCTGGGCGAAGCGGGGCTCGCGGGCACCATCCAGCTCGTCGTCGTCAGCCGCAATTTCGCGCCCGAGAGCGAGCGCGAGAACTGGGGCGCGCGCTGGACGCTTGGGCAGTTCACTAGGCAGCTCGGCCATGTGACGCGCCAGCTCGCGCGCGCGCCCTACATGGCCGGAGAGAACTTCACCGCGGCCGACATCTCGGTGAGCTACGCGCTGACGCTCGCCTCGCGCGCCGGCGGTGTCGCGCTCGGCGAGATGGAAAAGGCCTATCTGGCCCGCACCACCGCGCGCGATGCCTACAAGCGCGCGCTGGATGCGTGCCCGGCCACCAAGTCCTGGCTCGCCGCGGCGCCGGCTTGAGCGCGAAATCGATCAAGCGCTCGCGGGCCGTGTCCTAATTTGAAAATTGTCTCTGGATCAGCCAGATCGCAACGGCCAAAAGCCACCCGCCAAGCGCGCAACCCATGAAAACCAGCCTCATGTGCCGATAGAGGCCCTTGCGCCCGTACCTTGCTCTAAAGGCCGACCATCGGAAAACGATGATGTAAAAGCAATAAGCGGCGCCCGCGGCGCAAAACGCCAATGTGATCCAATTGAGATTGAAGCCGCTCACGATCCGCTCGCCCACCTGGGTGTCCCAGCTCCAATGCCAAACCCAACGGCACTTCCATGGAAGGTGATTCTGACAATTTGTCGGAAATAAATCCTACCGACCCCCTTGAAACGTGGATTTTCCTTCATATTTCACACTTTTTGATTGAAGGAGACTGTATGGACAACGAGAAGGACGAGAATTCCGACCCGGCGGTGCCGTCCGGCGAGCCGCCGACGATGACAGTCGAGGAGCTGCGCCTGTTCGCCGCCGAGCGGCTGGCCGATCAGCTGCAGATCGGCGTCGACCTCGCGGGACGCTGCGAGTCGCTGTCGGCGATGGCGAAAGAGGACAAGGTTGCGCCGCTTTACGCTGCCGCGCGCCTGATGACGGCCAATGCGCGCATCGCCGATGCCCTCGTTGCCTACGCCAATGCCGAGCCGCGCCGGCGCCTGATTGTCGAGCGGATTCAAACGCCTGACCCGAAAATGCTCGAATTGAATTCACCTTTTCGAATCCGGACCAAGGCAGATGAATTGAAGCTTTGGGAGGATTTCAGCGACCGCATCGACGAATCGATGCGCGCGCGGGCGGGCGAGGAGGGCGCCACGGACTACGTCGCTCGAACCATTCAGAGGGTGAAGCAGAAAATTGCCGAAGACGAAGAAAGAGCTGCCGGCCGCGCCGCGTAAGCGCGGCGCCCCGTTCGGCAACAGCAACGCGCTGAAGCACGGCAAGCACACGCGCGTCAAGCGCGCGCTCTATCGCGACATCCGCGTCCATATCGAACGCGGCCGCGCGCTTGTCGTCCTCGTCGAAGCGATGGCGCGCGCGATCCGGACAGGTTCGGCCGCCGACCGCTCAGCCGCCCACGACCTTACGCAGCGATTTCTCGATCCGTCCGCCGCACCAGGCCCCGCCATAGTCGGCGCGCGCCTTGGCGGCGAGTTCGGCGAGCGGCGCAATCGCGCAGACGCGCTTCGTCAGCGCCACGGTCATCGGCGCGGTCTTACGGAAAATCGCGTCGATCCTGGGGAAGCGCTCCGTCATGGTCGACCACAGGGTCGCGGTCACGACATCGGCGATGCCCGCGCGCGCGCCGCCCAGCAGGAAGCCGGAATTGGGCGTCAAACCAAAGCGGCGGCCGGTGTCCTCCCACAGCGACATCCATTTCTTCAGGCGCGGCACGAATTCGCGCCAGCGTTCCTGCGTCCACATCTGGCGCCCGCCGTCGAGCGTCATCTCGTCGAGCACGTCGTTGGCGTCGTTGACGATTTTCAGGGTGAGCGCGCGCAAGCCCGGCGCCGCCGGCAACAGCCCGAGCGTCTCGCCCAGATAAAGAACGATCGCGGGCATCTCGGCGATCGCGAAATCCTTCCTGCGGTCGATCAGCAGCGGCGGGCCCATGAACGGCACCGGCATCTTCTTCACCGGCCCGCGCATCAGTGCCGAGATCGCGTCGTCGCCGGCTTCGTCCCAGCTTTCACCTGCGAACGCCAGCACCGCACGCACGAATTGGCCGCGAAACGGGATGGACCAGTAATAGAGCTCGTAATCGGCCATGGCAGGATACTCCAATGCGAGCGGCATAGACCTGCCGATAACGTCGCCCGGCGACTGCGGTTCTCACCGACCGGCGCCGGTCTCTGCTATCGTCGCGGCTGAAGGAAGGGGATCCGGCATGTCGCGTCCTGTGGGGCCACCGCGCATGAAGCCGGCGATGCTTGCTGGCGCGGTCCTGTTGGCGGCGGCCGCGGCTTGTCCCGCAACAGCGGCCGATGACGACGCAATCTCCCGCATGGCGCTCTGCCGGGACTCGTGGTTCGAATGGCACAAGAGCGCGCCGGCGCGCTTTGTGCAGTTCGCGCTGCATGTGCGCGCCCATGCCGATCCGCACGGCAACGATCCCTATCTGGTTCCGAGATCGGCCATTTCCGTCGCGGGCTTCAAGGTGATCGAGGTCTTTCCGCAAAGCGTCGGCATGGGCGTGGGGTTCTCGCTCACCCTGGAAGCGGGCTTTGACGAGACGCGCAAGGCGATGGAGAAGGACCTCGGCCAGCCGCTCCAGCATTGCGAGACCAGCGACAACATGCACAGCTGCGAACTCCGGATCGCGGAGCAGCGCACCTTCATGCTGATGTCCGGGGACGATCCGAAAAGCAAACGCACTTTGATCGGCTGCTATTACTTCTACGAAAAGTGAGTTCAGTCGCCGATCTCGGGCTCGACCAGGCGAACGAGGTTCTCCAGCGATTGCTGCCAGCCGAGATAACAGGCCGCGACGGGTATGGCGTCGGGGATGCCTTCCTGCACGATCGAGATTTCGGTTCCGACGACGACCTTTTTCAACGTCACCGTCACCTCCATCCGGCCCGGCAGATTGGGATCGTCGAACGCGTCGCTGTAGCGCAGCCGCTCGTTGGCGACGAGTTCGAGATATTCGCCGCCGAAGGAATGGGCGTTGCCGGTGGTGAAATTGCGGAACGACATGCGGAAGCTGCCGCCTACTTTCGCGTCCATGTGATGGACGGTCGCCGCGAAGCCGTTGGGCGGCAGCCACTTGGCCATCGCATCGGGCTCGAGGAAGGCGCGATAGATTTTCTCGGGCGTGGTCGCGATCACGCGGTGCAGGCGCACGGTGCCGGGCATGGCAATCTCCTCGGACGGGACGGCGATGATTCAGCCGCCGGGAATTGGCAGGATTGGCATGATCTCGATGGCTTCGCCGGGAAACACCGTAAAATGCGGATGGCCTTCGAACATCTTCGCCGCCGCCTCATGCGACGCCGCGCGCACGACGACGAAGCCGCTCATCGCGTTGGAGGTATCGCTCACGCCCTGGGGATCGACGCGCTTGGTCTTGCCCAGCGGTCCGCCGCCTTCCACCACGGCCGCGCCGTGCTTGTCCATCCACGCTTTCCATGCCGCCATGCCTTTGGCCTGCCGCGCGTTGCGCTCGGCCTCGGGAAGCTCCATCCATTCCTTCATGCGCGCGCTGGTCCTGCCGCCGATCAGGACCGCGAGATAGGTGTCGTTGCTGCTCATGGGCTCCTCGTATCTGCGATGTCGGCGCGGAGACCATACATCTTTTCGTCAGCGATCAGAATTCGAGACTCGTCTGCGCCGGCACTTTCGTCGCGGCGTGCCCTTCGAGCGCGAGCATCTTCGTCTTGGTCGCCACGCCGCCCGGCGCGGAGAAGCCGCCCATCCTGCCGCCCGCACCCAACACGCGGTGGCAGGGAACGATCAGCGGCACGGGATTCTTGGCCATCGCCTGTCCGACGTCGCGCGCCAGTTCCCAGCCTTCGCCGAAACGTTTTGCCAGCGCGCCATAGGTCGTGGTTTCGCCCCAGCCGATCGCGCGCGCCGCCGCGAGGATCTTCGCCGGCATGCCGTCCGCATCCTCCAGATCGAGCGCGACGGACGAAAAGTCGGTGCGCGTGCCGGCGAAGTAGCGCCGCACGGCCGCGATGGTGTCGGCGATGGCTGGCGTCGCCGCGGCCGGCTCGGCATCGCGGTGACGGCGGCGCAGCGCGCGCTCCGCCGCCTCGGCGGTCGCCTCCGGCAGGATGAAGCGCGTCACGCCGCGCGCGCTCCAGGCGATCGCGCAGAAGCCCCAGGCGGTGTCGAAGACGTGAAAATGCGCAGGCATGGCGATATCCGTGATCCTCGCCCGCGAAGATCGGCCCGCCAGAGCTGCAGTTCAATCCGATTCTTGCTGTGCCGCATTGCGCGCATGCGTCCGGCGCAGGCCGGGATAAGGCGAGACGTGGTAGGAAGGCGCATGCTTCATCCCCTCGACTTTCCCATCCGCACCGCCCTGGCCACGCGGCAGGCCGGTCTCGCCGAGATCCAGGGCGGCGCGCGCCGCTATCCGTTCGATATCGCGCCCTTCGCCTCGCTTGACGACGAGTCGCCGCAAAGCTGGGAGCAGCTTCTCGTCCTGCTCGGAAGCAACGAGCGCGCGGTGCTGTTCACGCCCCAACCCGTGGCGCCGCCGCCCGCCTTCACGCTCGAGATGGCGGCGACGGGCGAGCAGATGATCGGCATGCCGGCGCCTTCCACCGGCATCGCGCCCGAGATCGTGCGGCTGGGCGCAGGCGATGTTCCGGCGATGCGGGAGCTGGTCGAATTGACCAAACCCGGTCCCTTCGGACCGCGCACGCACGAGCTCGGCGAGTTCTTCGGCATCCGGATCGACGGCCGGCTCGCGGCGATGACCGGCGAGCGGATGAAGCCGGCGCAATGGACGGAAATGACCGCGGTCTGCGTGCATCCCGAGTTCCGCGGCCGCGGCTATGCGCAAGCGCTCCTCGCCTTCGTCTCGCGGCGCATCCAGGCACGCGGCGAGATCCCGTTCCTGCATGTCTTTTCCGACAATGCCTCGGCAATCGCGCTTTACAGGCGCCAGGGCATGAGCGTGCGCCGCCGCTTGCATGTCACGGTGGTTTGCCGCGCCGGCGAGGAAGGGATGGTGCCGCCGCATTGACACCGGAACGCTTTGGCCCCTCGCCGCATTGTCGGAACGGAGTCCATGATGGGCAGCAGCAGCTCGGGCTACGGCCATCCCGTCTCGGGTTTGAAGGAGGACGAGGTCGCCAAGGAGATCGGCGCCAGCGCCTCGGGCAAATAGCGCGGTTGACAGCGCGCGCGGACGCGCGCTCAAAGGCGTCATGACCGATCTCTCGCCGTTTGCGATCGCAAAGCGCTGGCCTGCGCTGCATCCCGAGTGGCTGCAGCTCTACTCGGCCCCGACGCCGAACGGCGTGAAAGTCTCCATCCTGCTCGAGGAGACCGGGCTCGCCTACGAGCCGCACTATGTCGACATCGGCGCCAATGAAAGCTGGACGCCGGAATTCCTGGCCCTCAATCCCAACGGCAAGATCCCCGCGATCCTCGATCCCGACGGACCCGGCGGCAAGCCGCTGGCGCTGTTCGAATCCGGCGCCATCCTGATCTATCTGGCCGAAAAGACCGGCCGCTTCCTGCCTCACGACGCGGCGCTGCGCTACCAAACCCTGCAATGGCTCATGTTCCAGATGGGCGGCATCGGACCGATGTTCGGCCAGGTCGGCTTCTTCCACAAATTCGCCGGCCGCGACTATGAGGACAGGCGGCCGCTGCAGCGCTACGTGGCCGAAGCCAAGCGCCTGCTCGGCGTATTGGAGATGCGGCTCGACGGGCAAAGCTGGATCATGGGCGCGGACTACACCATCGCCGACATTTCGATGCTCGGCTGGGTGCGCAATCTCATCGGCTTCTACGGCGCGCGCGATCTCGTCGCGTTCGACACCCTCACGCACGTTCCCCAATGGCTGGAGCGCGGTCTGGCGCGTCCGGCCGTCGCCCGCGGCCTCGAGATCCCGAAGCGGCCATGACCGTCACGCTCTACGGCATCGCCAATTGCGACACCATGAAGAAGGCGCGCGCCTGGCTGGAGGCGCACCGCATCGCCTATCGCTTCCACGACTACAAGAAGGACGGCATCGCCCGCGCCAAGCTGGAACGATGGGCGAAAGAGGTCGGCTGGGAACTCCTGCTCAATCGCGCCGGCACGACCTTCCGGGCGCTGCCCGAGAAGGACAGGGCCGGTCTCACCAGGGAGAAGGCGCTGGCGCTGATGCTGGCGCAGCCCGCGACAATCAAGCGGCCGGTGCTGGAGGGCGACGGCGCCGTGCTCGTGGGTTTCAAGCCGGAAATCTACGCCGATCGATTTGGCGATTGACCAAGAGCAGAGTTCCTCTATTGTTCTTCTCTGGAATCGGTGGACACAGCGCCATTGCGCTTGCGTGTGCCTGAGTTCCCGGCTTGCAGAAAAAGGGTGTTGATGATTCGCGGCGCACTCGCCTTTGACGTTGTTCCATCGCTGGCGACGCTGTTGAGTGCCGTCCTGTCCCTTGCACCTCTCGGCACAAAGCGCACATGAATCTCGAATCGTTTCGCCAGGTTCCCGTCGATATCGAGGTCGAGCAGGCCGTGCTGGGCTCCGTCCTGGTCGACAACCGTCGTCTGGAGTCCCTGAGCACCATCCTCAAGGAAGAGGAGTTCTACGATCCGCTGCACCGGCGCACCTATGCGACGATGCTCAAGGTTTGGGAGCAGGGCCGCGCGATCACCCCGCTCACGCTCAAGGCGCTGATGCGCGACGATCCGGGCCTCGTCGAGATCGGTTCGGACTATTTCGTCAATCTCGCCGACGCCGCGCCCGCCGCGGCCAATATGCGCGAGCTCGCCCGCATCGTCCACGAAGCCGCTGTGCGCCGCGAGCTGTTCCGCATCGGCGAGGACCTGGTCAACAATGCCATCGAGGTCAATGTCGACCAACCGCCCAGAGCCATCATCGAGGACGCGGAAAAGGCGCTGTACCGCGTCGCCGAGAACTCGAAATACGGCGAAGGCCCGATCGACTTCGCCGAAAGCCTGCGCCGTGCGGTCGAGAACGCGGAGCGGGCGCAGGCCCGCGGCGGGCGGATTTCCGGCGTCGCTTCCGGGTTCACGGAGCTGGATTCCCTGCTCGGCGGGCTGCAGCCTTCCGACCTCATCATCGTCGCGGGGCGTCCCGGCATGGGCAAATCCTCGCTCGCGACCAACATGGCCTTCCACGCCGCGCGCGCCTATGTCCAGGATATGGAGGCCGGCGCCGAAGTCGCCCGCGGTGCCCCGGTGCTGCTCTTCTCTCTCGAAATGGCGGCGCAGCAATTGGCGGCGCGCATCCTCTCGGAGCAGACCGAGATCGAGATGTGGAAGATCCGCAACGGCCGCTTCGCCGAAAGCGAGTGGGAGAAGTTCGTGCTCACCATGCAGGAGCTCTCCACCCTGCCGCTCTTCATCGACGACAGCGGCGGCATCTCCATCGCGCAGATCGCGGCGCGCGCACGGCGGCTGAAGCGCGAGAAGCAGATCGGCGTCATCATCATCGACTATCTCCAGCTCATCGAGCCGTCGCGCCGCGCCGAGAACCGCGTCCAGGAGATCACCGAGGTGACCAAGGGCCTCAAGGCGCTCGCCAAGGAGCTCAACGTGCCGGTGATCGCCCTGTCGCAGCTTTCGCGCGGCGTCGACAGCCGCGACGACAAGCGACCGGTGCTGTCGGACCTGCGCGAATCCGGCTCGATCGAGCAGGACGCCGACGTCGTGATGTTCGTCTATCGCGAGGAGTATTATCTCAAGAGCCGCGAGCCGGATCCGAGCTCCGCCGAGCACGCCAAATGGCTTGAGAAATGCGAACGCGTCCACCGCCGGGCCGAGATCCTTGTCGAAAAGCACCGCCACGGCGCCACCAACAAGATCGACCTGTTCTTCGACGACCGCTTCACCCGCTTCTCGAACCTCGCGGCGGAGGGGAGTTGAGCGCTGTCATCCCCGGCGAGCGCGCAACCGCGCGCGAGGGAAGGGGACCCAGGTTGTGACAGCAAAGGATCGGAAGAGAGAAAGCTCAGTATCTATTTGCAAAACCGGATCAGTTTCACCACCTGGGCCCCTTCCCTTCGCCACACTTCGTTTCGCTCGGCCGGGGATGACAGTTGGTGAGTTGGTATTCGGCGGTCCCTTACTCCTCGCATTTTGAATCGTAACCGCGCCAGACGGCGTGTCGCGCGTGGCGCTCTGCGGCGCTGAGGCGGGCGGGGTTTTCGTCGGCGGCGCTCGCGTAGTGGGCGCGGCCGTAGCCATCGATCCATGCGGGTGTCGTGTCCTGCTCAGGCGGTCCGCGGTCTTGGGCGTCATCGCCGGCGCTTTCCTGCCCGTCATAGTCTGAGCGTTCGCCGTGCTGCTCGTCGCGCTCGACCTCCCAAGCCGTGCGCTCCACCTCTTCGAGCGAGTGGTGGTGATGGTGGTAGCGCTTCACATGCTCGACGGTTCTGACCGGCGCGGGCACGGGCGCGGGCGGCGCTGGCGGCACGCAGTTGCAGGGCGGCGGCACCGCGGCGACCGGCGCCTGCACGGCCTCCGGCGCGCGGTTGCAGCCGAACAGTCCGACGCACAGCAGCACCGAGCTCACGATCAGGAACATTGCGCGCATGTCATCTCTCCGCGACCCGATGACCCATTTTGGAGCGGGCCGGAGCGGGGCCCGCGAACATCTTTAAGACCTGGTTAACTTCGCGCGCGCGGGGCAAAACCTGCTAGGGTGACCGTCGGCTGGTGCGGTGTTATTGCCGGCAAGCCTTTCATCCGCCGGAATAAGTGCCTTGGTGTCCGAAGAGAGCATTGCCGACATCTCGTTCGCCGCGCTGGCCGCCGAACGGCTGCGCGCCGCCGCGCGGGATCGCGAGCGGATGACGAGGCGGGGCTGGGCAGGTGTCGCGGTCGTCCTGGTCCACGTCCTGATCGTGCTCGCGCTGCTGACCGCCAACCATGTGCGACTGCTCCAGCAGCGCAAGGAGCAGGAGGTGGTGCTGCTGATCCCGCCGCCGCCGCACACCAACACCGCGATCAAGCCTTTCGTGCCGGTCGTGCCCGCCGTGACGCCGCGCACCCTGGAGACGCCCGAGCGCACCATCACCGTGCCGCTGCCCAAGTCCCAGGAGAAGCCGCAGACCGACGTCCTCGAGGCGCTGGGCAAGGAACTCGCCTGCGGCGCCGGCCCTTACGAGCATCTCAGCCAAGCCGAGCGCGAGGCCTGCAAACGCCAGCCCTGGAAGTTCAAGAAGAACGCCAAGGGCGTCATCGTGCTCGACACCTTGCTCGGGAAGAACCCGACGCAGCAGCCCGACGCCGTCAGCGGAGCCGATGCCGAGCTCAACACGCAGCAAACTTCCGATCCCTGTCTTGCCGCGGGCAATACCCACACCGAGTGCATCCATAAGACGATCTTCGGTCGCTGACATGGCTTTGACGCGCCGCGCCCAACGCTTCATGGTGCCGGTCCCATGAGCAGCAACGATTTCGAAGCGGCGCGCCTGCTGGTCCGGCTGGGCGCGGTGGAGGCGAACTTCCGCGCCTGCCGGCGCCTGGCCGGGCCTGCGGCCGTGGCGGCCGTGGTCAAGGCCGACGCCTATGGCCTCGGCATGGCCCAAATCGCTCAACGGCTCGCGCGCACCGGCTGCGACACCTTCTTCGTCGCGCGGCTCGAGGAAGGCATCGCGCTGCGCGCGGTCGCGCCGCAGTCCCGCATCTTCGTGCTCGACGGCGCCCCGCCCGACGCGGTGCCGGCGCTCATCCGCCATGCGCTGACGCCGGTCCTCAATTCGCTCGCCGACATTGCCGCGTGGGGCGCCGCCGCGGAAGCGATCCGCAGCGAACTCGACGCCGCCATCCATTTTGACACGGGGATGAACCGGCTGGGCCTGTCGCCCGAAGACCTTTCGCTGCTCGCCGCGGAACATGCCGGCCGGCTGGCCGGTTTGCGCGTGGTGCTTTGGGTGAGCCATCTCGCCTGCGCCGACGATCCGCAAGCCGCGATGAACCGGGTCCAGCTCGAGCGCTTCCGCAGCGGACTGGCGATGCTGCCGGCCGCGCCGGCCAGTTTTTCTTCCTCCGGCGGCATCCTGCTCGGCCGCGACTATGCCTTCGACATGGTGCGGCCGGGGCTGGGGCTGTATGGCGGCAATCCGCAACCTTTGCGGCCCAATCCGTTCAAGAATGTCGCCGAGCTGACCGGCCGCATCCTCCAGCTTCGCCGCATTGCGGTCGACGAGACGGTGGGCTATGGCGCGACCTTTCGCGCCCGGCGCCCCACGCTGCTGGCGACCGCGGCTTTGGGCTATAAGGATGGACTCATGCGGGCGCTGACAGCCAAGGGCTTCGGCGCCATCGGCGGGGTCAGGGTGCCCGTCGCGGGGCGGGTGTCGATGGATCTGATTACGCTGGACGTGACCGACGTACCGGTCGAGCACCTCGCCCCGGGGGTGCCGGTCGAGTTTTTGGGCGATACTATCACGCTCGAAGAGATTGCGGCGGCCTGCGGCACGGCCTCATACGAGATATTGACGTCGCTGTCGCGGCGCGCGGCACGGCATTTCGAGGATTGAGAATGAACCTCTTTGCCGCCATCGGGCGCGTCTTCCTCCTGTTCCTGCGCGAGACCGGCGCTCTGGCTGTTTTCGCCGGCGACGCGGTGACGGGCTGCATCCGCCCGCCGCTCTATTGGGCGCTGATCGGCAAGCAAATGATGCGCATCGGCTATTTCTCGCTTCCCGTCGTGGGCCTGACCGCTTTCTTCACCGGTGGCGTCCTGGCCTTGCAGATCTACAACGGCGCCAGTCGCTACGGCGCCGAAACCTTCGTGCCGGTGGTCGTGCTGGTCGGCATCACGCGCGAGCTCGGACCGGTGATCGCGGGCCTGATGGTGGCGGGCCGCGTCGCCGCCGCCATCGCCGCCGAGATCGGCACGATGCGCGTCACCGAGCAGATCGACGCATTGACCACGCTTGCGACCAACCCGATCAAATATCTCGTCGTTCCGCGCCTGGTCGCAGCGGTCGTGTCGATGCCGATCCTGGTCGCCATTGCGGACTGCATCGGCGTCCTGGGCGGCTATATCGCATCGACCCAGGGGCTGGGCTTCAACGCCCATCTCTATCTCAGCAACACGGTCGACAACGTCACCTACAACGACGTCTCGTCCGGGCTCATCAAGGCGGCGGTGTTCGGCTTCATCATCGCGCTGATGGGCTGTTACAACGGCTTCCGATCCAAGGGCGGCGCGCAGGGTGTCGGCGCGGCAACCACCACGGCTGTGGTCAGCGCCTCGATCCTGCTGCTGGCGGCCAACTACATCCTCACCAACCTGCTTTTCGTGAAGTGACGGCAATGGCGGGCGGCAGCGCGAAGGTCGAGCTCAAGGGCGTCAAGAAGCGCTTCGGCGACAAGGTGGTGCTCGACGGCGTCGATCTGCGCATCGACCACGGCGAGTCTCTGGTGGTCATCGGCGGCTCGGGAACCGGCAAATCGGTAATGATCAAATGCGTGCTCGGCATCCTCAAACCCGACGAGGGCCAGATCTTCGTCGACGGCAAGGAGGTGACGCGGCTGCGCGGCCGCGCGCGCGATGCCGTGCTGCGCAAGTTCGGCATGCTGTTCCAGAACTCGGCGCTGTTCGACAGTCTTCCGGTCTGGGAGAACGTCGCCTTCGGTCTGATCCAAGGCCGCGGCATGGCGCGCGACAAGGCGCACGAGATGGCCATCGAGAAGCTCGGCAAGGTCGGTCTCGGCCCCGAAGTGGGCGCGCTCTCGCCGGCCGAACTCTCCGGCGGCATGCAGAAGCGCGTCGGCCTGGCGCGCGCCATCGCCGCCGATCCGGAGATAATCTTCTTCGATGAGCCCACCACCGGTCTCGATCCGATCATGGCGGACGTCATCAACGACCTGATCGTCACGACCGTCCGCGACGTCGGCGCCACCACGCTCTCGATCACCCACGACATGGTCAGCGCGCGCAAGATCGCCAGCCGCATCGCCATGCTCTATCAGGGCAGGATCATCTGGCAGGGACCGACTGCGGCGATCGACAACAGCGGCAACCCTTTCGTGGAGCAATTCATCCATGGCCGCGCCGAAGGCCCGATCAAGATGGAAGTGCGGCGATAGGCTGCTTCGGTTGACCGTGCACAATCGATTCTTGACCCGCATCAATTTTTGATGTTGACGCACGTGTCATTTTCCTCTCCGTCCAATCCTGGAGAGGAATCGATGGCCGCGCAGACTCAGCAAAATCGAGGCAATACTGTCCGCAAAGGGCCGTGGCAGGTGACGATGACGCCGGACGATCTCTATCGCAGCCCGATGGAGATTGCGTGGAGCTTCGCCTACGCCCTGGGCGAGCAGAAGGTCGCCGAGCTCTATCGCCGCGCCAAGCGCAACCAGTGGGACTCGGACGAGCTGTTGCCGTGGGACACCGAGGTCGATCCCTCCAATCCGCTGATCGCCGACCGCTCCTCCCTTTACTACCAGATGCCGTTCTTCAAGAAGCTGTCGCGTTCGCAGCAGGAAACCTTCACCGCACATTCGACCGCCCAGCTGCTTTCGCAGTTCCTGCACGGCGAGCAGGGCGCGCTGATGACCGCGGCTTGCGTCACCCATTCGGTGCCTGATGCGCAGGCCAAGCTCTATGCCGCGACGCAGACGATGGACGAGGCGCGCCATGTCGAGGTCTATGCGCGCTATTGCGACAAGATCGCGATGGTCTATCCAATGTCGCCCTGGCTGAAGAAGCTCATCGACGCGACGTTGCAGTCCGATCGCTACGAGAAGGTGATGATCGGCATGAACATGATCGTCGAAGGCCTGGCGCTCGGCGCCTTCAGCAACATGTACCATTCGACGACCTGTCCGCTGCTCAAGCAGATCACCTTCCATGTGATGCGCGACGAGTCGCGCCATGTCGCATTCGGCAATGTCTATCTAGGGCCCGTGATCCGCGACATGCCGGAAGCCGAGCGCGAGGAACTCGCCGATTTCGCCTTCAATGCCGTCAACATCATCGTTCAGGCGACCTTGACCGAAGGGGCGGGGCTGGCGAGCAAGATCGATCCCGGCTTCCTCGAGGTCCTGGCCAACTCCGGCATCGATCCAAGGGATTTCTTCGACGGCTTGAAGGAAGCCGCCGATCTCGGCATCCTGCAGGAACTGCCACCGGGCCAGGTGCATTCGTTGAAAGACCTGATGTTGCCGGCGCTCGCGCGGGTCGGCCTGATCACGCCGCGCGTGCGCGCCAGATACGAGGAGGCGGGTATCCCGATTTCCGAGGATCCGCGCGTGCTGCAGGCGATGGAAGGCGGCGAACCGCAGCTCCTGGCGGCGGAGTAGGGCGTCGGTCGCGCTTGACAGCCGTGCTATGATCGAATCATGGCTCGGGTCGGTGCGTCATTCGCCTGTCAATCCTGCGGGGCCGTCCATTCCAAATGGTCGGGGCGGTGCGAGGCCTGCGGCGGCTGGAATACCATCGTCGAGGAAGGCGCACCACCGCTTTCGGGGCAGTCCCGGCGCCGCGCGCGCGGCCGTCCGTTCGCGCTCGAGGACCTGAAATCCGCCGACGGAGACCCGCCGCGGCGCGTGTTGGGCATCGACGAGTTCGACCGCGTCTGCGGCGGCGGCTTGGTTCCGGGCTCGGCGATCCTGATCGGCGGCGACCCCGGGGTCGGCAAATCTACTCTCGTGCTACAGGCGCTCGCCTCCTACGCCAAAAGCGGCGGCCGCGCCGTCTACATTTCCGGCGAAGAGGCGATGGCGCAGGTCCGCCTGCGCGCGGCGCGCATGGAGCTCGGCGACGCGCCCGTGGCGCTGGGCGCGGCCACCTGCATCGAAGACATCTTCACCACGCTCGATGATGGGCCGGTGCCGGGCATCGTCGCCATCGACTCCATCCAAACCATCTGGACCTCGGCGCTCGAAGCGGCGCCGGGCACCATCGCGCAGGTGCGCACCGCCTCGCTCGATCTGGTGCGCTATGCCAAGTCGACCGGCGCCGCAATTATGCTCGTCGGCCATGTCACCAAGGACGGCCAGATCGCGGGCCCGAAAGCGGTGGAGCATCTGGTCGACGCGGTGCTCTATTTCGAGGGCGAGCGCGGCCATCACTTCCGCCTCCTGCGCGCCGTGAAGAACCGCTTCGGGGCCACCGACGAAATCGGCGTCTTCGAGATGACCGGCCAGGGATTGGCGCAGGTGGCCAATCCCTCGGCGCTGTTCCTGGGCGATCGTTCTTCGCTTTCGCCTGGCACGGCGGTGTTCGCCGGCATCGAAGGCACGCGACCGCTGCTGATGGAGATGCAGGCGCTGGTCGCAGCCTCCGGCTACGGCACGCCGCGCCGGGCGGTCGTGGGCTGGGACACGGGAAGGCTGGCGATGATCCTGGCGGTGCTCGACGCACGCGGCGGCGTGGGCATGAGCGGCCACGATGTCTATTTGAACGTCGCGGGCGGCCTGCGCATCGGCGAGCCGGCGGCGGATCTGGCAGCCGCCGCGGCGCTGCTGTCGTCGTTCCACGGATGCGCGCTGCCCAAGGACAGCGTCTTTTTCGGCGAGATCAGCCTTTCGGGCGACATCCGACCGGCAAGCCAAAGCGAATTGCGCCTGAAAGAGGCTGCGAAACTGGGTTTCACGCGCGCCGTCGTGCCGGCGGGCACCAAGGCGCAAGGTGCGGGGATCGCGCTCGAGCCGGTGCGCGACATCGCCGGTCTGCTGGCGCTGGTGGCGGGGGAGCGGCCGGCTGCGCCGCGTGTGGCGATGGGAGGGGCGAGGTAAGTCATGAGTATGCTGGGCATCACCTATGTCGATCCGATCGTGGTGATCGTGGTCTTGGTTTCTGCGCTCTATGCCACCTATCGCGGGTTCGCATCGGAGACGTTGTCGATCTTCGCCTGGGCCGCGGCGGCGTTCGCGACGCTGTTCCTGGGGCCCAAGCTGGCGCCGTTCGTGCGCGGGCTGTTCTCGTCGCCGTTCCTGGGCGTGCTCGCCGGTTATGCAGCGATCTTCGTCATCGTGCTGGTGCCGCTTTCGTTCCTGAGCTTCCGCTTCTCCGAACAGGTCAAGCATTCGCCGGTCAGCACGCTCGACCGGTCGTTGGGGACCGCGTTCGGCATCGTGCGCGGGCTGGCGATCGTGGGACTGGCCTACATCGCCTTTACCGCGATGGTGCCGGTGCGCAGCCAGCCCGGATGGATCGCCAATGCCAGGACCTTGCCGCTGATCCGCGTTTCTGCGCAGGCATTGCTCTCGCTCGTGCCCGATCAGCACAGCGAGCCGCTCACGGCCCCGCGTCCGGCTGTCGCGACCGCGGCGGCGCAATCCGCCCAAAGCCCGCAAACGCCACTGCCGCAGCCCAAACCGGTGCCGCAAAAGCACCGCAAAAAAGCCTATGGCGCCAGGGATCGCAGCGAGCTAGACAGGCTCATCGACAACACCAGCCAGAACGGCCATCCATGAGCTTCTTGCCCGAAGACCATGCCCCCGACGCGTTCCGCGAGGAATGCGCGGTGTTCGGCATCTTCGGCAATGACGAGGCGGCGAAGCTGACGGTGCTGGGCCTGCACGCGCTGCAACACCGGGGCCAGGAGGCCTCCGGCATCGCGACCTACCACGCCGGCCAGTTCGTCTGTGAGCGCCATTCGGGACTGGTCGGCGACATCTTCGGCGGCCGCAATGCCACGCGCGTTGAGAATCTCAAGGGCGCCTGCGCCATCGGCCACAACCGCTATTCCACGTCGGGCGGTTCCGGCGCGCGCAACATCCAGCCGATGTTCGCCGATCTTTCCGGCGGCGGCATCGCCATCGCACACAACGGCAACCTGACCAACGCCTTGTCGCTGCGCGAGGAACTGGTGCATCAGGGCGCGATCTTCCAGTCGACCTCCGACACAGAAGTGATCATCCATCTCACCGCGCGCAGCTCCTATCCCCGCCTGGTTGACAAGCTTGTCGATGCGCTGAAGCAGGTGGAGGGCGCCTGGTCGCTGGTGGCGCTGACGCCCAAGAAGCTGATCGGCGCGCGCGACCCCTGGGGCGTGCGCCCGCTGGTGCTGGGGCGGCTGGGCGGTTCGTGGATTCTGGCCTCGGAAACCTGCGCGCTCGACATCATCGGCGCGCAATTCGAGCGCGACGTCGAGCCGGGCGAGGTCATCGTCATCGACAAGAACGGGCTCAATTCCTATTTCCCCTTCAACCGGCGGCCGCAGCGGTTCTGCATCTTCGAATATGTCTATTTCTCGCGTCCGGATTCGATCGTCGAGGGCCGCAATATCTACGAGGTGCGCAAGCGCATCGGCGAGGAACTGGCACGGGAGGCCCCAGCCAAGGCCGATCTTGTCGTGCCGGTGCCGGATTCCGGTGTGCCCGCCGCGCTCGGCTATGCCGGTGCATCCGGATTGCCGTTCGATTTCGGCATCATCCGCAACCACTATGTCGGTCGCACTTTCATCGAGCCGACGGACGGCATCCGCCATTTCGGCGTCAAGCGCAAGCACAACCCCAACCGCGCCATCCTCGACGGCAAGCGCGTCGTGCTGATCGATGATTCCATCGTGCGCGGCACGACGTCGAAGAAGATCGTGCAGATGGTGCGCGACGCCGGCGCCGCGGAAGTCCATTTCCGAGTCGCCAGCCCGCCGACGACGCATAGCTGTTTCTACGGCGTGGATACGCCGTATACGGAGGAGCTTCTCGCCCACAACATGGACGAGGAGGAGATGCGCCGCTTCATCGGCGCCGACAGCCTGCGCTTCGTCTCGCTGGCCGGTCTCTACCGCGCCACCGGCGGACGCAACCGCAACAGCGCCGCGCCCCAGTTCTGCGACGCCTGCTTCTCAGGCGAGTATCCCATCCGCCTGACCGACCAGCATGGCGGCCGCAAGGACGGCCAACTCTCGCTGCTGGCGGATGTCGCGTAACGAGGTCCTTTTTCCTTGGATCGCCTTTCGGCCCCTGTTTGCCGGGGATCATAGGAAGCAATAATGACAAGGCCACTTGCCGACAAGATCGCTCTCGTTACCGGCGCCTCACGCGGCATCGGGCGGGAAGCGGCCAAGGCGCTCGCGGCGGCAGGTGCGCATGTCATCCTTGTCGCGCGCACCGTGGGCGGGCTCGAAGAGGTCGATGACGAGATCCGCAGCCTCGGAGGCCACGTGACGCTGGTTCCGCTCGATCTGCGTGATTTTCCCGCGCTCGACCGGCTGGGAGCCACGATCTTCGAGCGTTGGGGACGACTCGATGCGTTTCTTGGCAATGCGGGCTCGCTCGGTGTGGTGACGCCGCTCGCTCATCTCGATCCCAAGACGTTCCAGGAGCTGATCGAGGTCAACGTCACCGCAAATTGGCGCCTGATCCGCTCGTTCGATCCGTTGCTGCGGCGTTCGGATGCGGCACGCGTGCTGTTCGTCACCTCCGGCGCGGCGCGCAGCCACATCCCGTTCTGGGGCGGCTATGCGATGGCGAAGGCGGCGCTGGAATCGCTCGCGCTCACCTATGCGGCGGAATGCGGCTCGACCAACATCAAGGTCAACCTCCTGAGCCCGGGCCCCTTGCGCACGCGCATGCGCGCCAAGGCGTTTCCTGGCGAAGACCCCGAGACGCTCGCGCCGCCCGAAGCGGTGGCGCCGCTGATCGTCGAGCTTTTGTCGCCATCGTGCGACAAGACCGGCGAGCTTGTCAGCTTCCGGAAATAGGGCTCGCGCGCCCTCATTTATCCGCGTACGGATTGTCACCGCCGCGCAGCCGCAGCCGGATGGGCGTGCCCTTGAGGCCGAAGGTTTCACGCAGCCCGTTTGTCAGATAGCGCAGATAGGCGTCGGGCAGCTCCGGAAGCTGGTTGCCGAATAGCGCGAAGGTCGGCGGCCGCACCTTGGGCTGCGTCATGTAGCGGATGCGCACGCGCCGTCCCTTGACCGCCGGCGGCGCGTGGCGGGCGAGCGCGTCGGCGAGAAACCGGTTCAGGGCCGAGGTCGAGATATGGGAGTTCCAGGCGCCCTCCGCCTCGAGCACCGCGGGCAGGAGACGGCTCAATCCTTCGCCGGTCCTGGCCGAGATTGCGACCAGCGGCGCGCCCGAAAGTTGCGGCAACAGCTCATCGAACCGCTCGCGCATCCTGCCGATGGCGCCGCCGCGGTTATCGACCAGATCCCATTTGTTCAGCGCGAAGACGGCGGCCCGGCCTTCGCGCTCGATCAAGTCGGCGATCGTCAGATCCTGCTTCTCGAACGCCTCCGTCGCATCGACGACGACGATGACGCAATCGGCGAACCGGATGGCGTCGAGCGTGCTGGCGATCGAAAGCCGTTCCAGCGTCTGGCCATGCGTGCGCGCGCGCTTGCGCAGCCCCGCGGTGTCGTGCAGCAGGATCGTGCGGCCGCCGGCTTGCCAGGGCGCTGCGATGGCATCGCGGGTCAAACCAGGTTCCGGCCCGGTGAGCGAACGCTCTTCACCCAGGATGCGGTTGAACAGGCTCGACTTGCCCGCGTTCGGGCGCCCTACGATGGCGAGCCGCAACGGGCGGTTCCCTTCCTCGGCCTCGACCGTCGACGCCTCTTCCTCGATCGCAAACGGCACCAGCGCATCGGCCAACTCGGCAATGCCCAGATCGTGCTCGGCCGAGATCGCCAGCGCTTCGCCGAAGCCCAGACGATAGGCGTCGGCCACTGCGGTCTGCGCGATACGACCCTCGCATTTGTTCGCAACGAGGATGACCGGCTTGCCACCGCGGCGCAGCGTCTGCGCGACGATCTCGTCGCCGGTGGTGACGCCGTCGCGCGCATCGATGACGAAGAGGCAGACATCGGCATCGGCGATCGCGATCGATGTCTGTGCCGTCATCCGCGCGCTCAAGGAGCCTTCGCTGCCCTCCTCGAAGCCCGCGGTATCGATCAGCTTCAGCGCGAGGTGCCCAAGCTCGACCTCGGCCTCGCGGCGGTCCCGCGTCACGCCTGGGGTGTCGTGCACCAGCGCCAGCCGTTTGCCCGCGAGCCGGTTGAACAAGGTCGACTTGCCGACATTGGGCCGGCCGACAACCGCAATTGTGAGGTGTTTAGGCATGCGCGCCCAGCGAATAACGAATGGCGGCAGGAAAGGCGAATCCTGTCCGCCCTAACGCAAGGCAACCAGCTGCGCGTCGTTGGTCAGCAGATAGAGCGTGTCGTCCGCCACTACCGGCGCGATATAGGCGGCGTCGGGGATTTCCACCCGTCCGATCAGTCTGCCGGTATAGGGCGAGATCGACTCCGCGTAGCCGGCCGAGGAGACCACGATAAGCCGGTCCGAAACCAGCACCGGGCCGGCCCAGACGATGGGGTCTTCCTTGTTCTTCAAATCCTGGTAGCGCGGCAGCTGGTGCATCCACTTCACCCGTCCGTCGGCGCGCGTAAGGCACAGAACCTGCTGATCGGAATCGAGCACATAGACGAAATCGCCCGCGGCCCACGGCGTCTGGATGCCGCCGATGTCGCGTGTCCAGGTGCGGTCGCCGGTCGACATGTTAATTGCCGCCATGACGCCGGAATGGCTGATGGCGTAGACGATGCCGCGGTCGACCACCGGCCGTCCGGCGATGTCGTCGAGTTCGGACAGCGCCGTCACTGCGCCGGAGCTGGTCAGCATGTCGTTCCAGGCGGGACGGCCGTTCTGGATGCGCAGCGCGTAGATCTCGCCCGACGTATAGGGCGCGATCACGTATTCGCCGGCGACCGCGGCGCTGGTGCTCTCGAGGATTCCGGCGGATGTGCTGATGCCGGTGTGATCCCACAGCTTGCGGCCGTCCTTCTGCGCCAGCGCGAAGAAATGGTTGTCCTGGGTCGAGACGAAGACGCGGCCTGCGCTCGCCACCGGCGCGTTGACGATGGGAACGCCGAGATTGACCTTCCATGCACGCCGCCCGCTCGCCGCATCGAGCGCGAAGACGTCGCCGAAACCGGTCGAGACGAACACCCTGCCGCCGTCGAAGGCGATTCCGCCGCCGAAGCCCTTGCTCGGATCGATCGAGCTGTCGGTACCAATCATGCCGAGGCTGATCGTGTGCATCAGGCTCGAGCCGCTCGGAGGCGCGAGATCGTCGTGCCAGCGCGGGGTCCCGTTGCGTGCGTCGAAGCTGAACACGCGCGCCTTCGCATCCAGCACGAAGATCATGCCGCCTGCCACAACGGGCGGCGCGGTGAGCCGTGAATCGTTGTCGGAGCCTTTGCCCGCGTCCTGGACCCAGATCTGCTGCAGCGGGCCGGACGCTTCCAGGTGATAGAGCGCATTCGATGGATATCCGCCCGGCTGCGCCCAGGCATCGTTCTTGAACGGTGGGGGCAGAACCACCGGCGTGTCCTTGAGCGCCGGATCGGGCTGCAGCGACTGGTCCAGCGACATCACCGAAATGCGCTCGCCCTTGAGCTGGGACTTGCGCGTGGTGGTGTCGAACAGATCGCCGATCGAGGACAGCGTGTCGCAGCCTGCGGCCACGGCGCAGACCGCCAGCACCATCCCGATGCGCAAAACGCTGATCTTCATGGCTGGCCCGGAGGTTGCTGGAGCGGAGTGGGCAGCGCGGGTTGCGGCACGGTGCCGAAATTGCGTTCGCCGCCGGTCTTGAGGAACGACGCCATTGCGGCCGAGCGCTCGCGCACGCCGGACGGCGCTTCCGTTTCCTTGGCGAGGGCGGCGTATTCGCGCTGCGCCTGCTGCAATGCGCCGCTGCGATAGTCGCTATAGGCGAGCACCTCGCGCGCCAGGAAGCGCCAGGCGCTGCTCTCGACATTGAGCGGCGCCAGCAAGCCCTCGATCTCGCCGCGTGGGGCGAAGTCGGCCATCGCCCACGCGGCGCGCATGCGCGCGACTTGGCCGATGGGCGAGCGATCCTTCTCGGCGATCGATTTGTAGAGCGCGACGGCGTCGCTGCGTCGGTTGGCCACCATCAGGCTGTTGGCTTCCGCGAGCTTGGCCACCGCAGCATAGCCGCTCGGCCCCGATTGGGCGAGCTTGCCGAACATCGCCTCCGCCGCGGCGCCGTTGCCGGACTCGGCCGCATCCTGCGCGGTCATGAAGGTCTTCGACGCGTTCTCGCGCTGCTGAGTATCGTAGCGCGTCCAAAGCTTGTAGCCAGCGACCGCGATGGCGATGAGGGCGACAGCCGCGAAGATGTAGTCGCCATACTGCTTCCACAGCCTCTCGAAGCGTTCGCGGCGAACGTCCTCCTCGACTTCGCGGAAGATGTCGGTCACGTCAATGTCCTTGAACTAGCGGTCTTGGCCGCGGCCAGCCCGCGCAAACCTTTGACAGGCCGGGATAATTAGCCGGACAGCGCCGCCAACGCAAATGGAGAGTGAGTGCGGGGGAAAGCGTGCCCATTCCCTAAGGCAATAACGGACCTACCCCGCCTTCTTCATGCTGTAGACGTTTTCCTTGCCCGGGAAGGAGCGGGCGCGGACGTCTTTCGCATACGCCTTCACCGCCTCTTCGATGTCGGCTCCCAGGCTCGCATATTGTCGCACGAATTTCGGCGGATGGGGATTGAGGCCGAGCATGTCCTCCATCACCAGGATCTGGCCGTCGCACTCCGCAGAGGCGCCGATGCCGATGGTCGGGATGGCGATGTCGCGCGTGATCTTGGCGGCGAGCGGCTCGGCCATGCCTTCGAGCACCACTGCGAAGGCGCCGGCTTGCGCGATGGCGCGCGCGTCGGCTTCGATTGCTGGCCACTCCGCCTCGGTGCGGCCCTGGGTCTTGAAGCCGCCCATGACCTGGATCATCTGCGGCGTCAGGCCGATATGGCCCATCACCGGGATGCCGCGCTCTGAGAGATAGCGCACGGTCTCGGCGATGCGCGTGCCGCCTTCCATCTTCACCGCGGTGCAGCCGGTCTCCTGGATCACCCGCGCAGCATTGCGGAACGCGACCTGCGGCGATTCCTCGTAAGAGCCGAACGGCATGTCGACGACGACCAGTGCGTGCTTGGACCCGCGCATCACGGCCTTGCCGTGGGCGATCATCATCTCCAGCGTGACGCCCAGCGTGTTCTCCATGCCGTGCATCACCATGCCCAGGCTGTCACCCACCAGCATCAGGTCGACATGGTCGTCAAGCAGGCGCGCGGTGTGGGCGTGGTAGCAAGTCAGGCAGACGACGGGCTTGTCATTCTTGTGCGCGCGGATCTCCGGCACGGTGACGCGCTTGGTGCTGACGACGGCGGACATTGGGCCTCCCGCTCTTTGGAGCGGCTGCACTATAGGCCATGTTGCAGGTGCGAAGAAGGTGCATATTTCAAACAAAGGTTGAACAAACGGCCGCCTCGGCACATTTTGCGCGCGAACCGGCGCTAGAATGCACCGGGAACGCGCCGGTGCAAACTGTCATGCATGATATTCTTCGTCGACGCTTGGCCTTGGCCGCCGCCGTTTTCGCACCTTGGATTGGCATGCTCAGCACGGCGAGCGTTGCCGAAGATCTGCGCGCGGATGACGCAACCTACTCCGGCTTCGTGGTGGTCGAGCCTCCGCAACTCGCCGACGGAATTAACTCCGACTGGGGCGGGTTGGAGGCGAAAGATCTTGAAGCGTCACTGCTGTCGGACTTGCATCAGGAACAAGGGCTCGACGCTTGGCACGGCTATCGCGACGCGCTTGTCAGGCTTCGTTTCTATTATCCGGCGACCTATGCCGCGCTCAGGGGCGAGGACCTCAAGAAACGCGCGGCGTTCGAGGCGGATGAAAAGTCACCAAAGAACCCCGAATGAATGCGCCTGCGGCAAATGCCCTTTCCCCTTGTGGGGGGAGGGAAATAAGCATCGGCGTTTGCGCCAAGCCGAAGGACTACGTTTCAACCTGACTAGACTGACCGAGACGTAGAGCTGGCCGCGGTTGCCGGCCGCTGTCGCGGACGAGAAAAAGTGATCGCGCAGTCGTCGTTGTGACTCCAACGTAAAGGCGCTTGGTCGCACATGGAAAAGGTTCAATCCTGATCGCTGCCGTGATTGAACGGGTTTCGGGCGCCCCCAGCCAGCACCGCGTCCACATCGGCGGCATATTCGGGAATGAAGCCGACGCTCTTGGCGCCGGACCACCAAGCCTTGCCGCGCGGGGTTTTGAGCACGTCGCACAACAGAGTTCCCGCTGTCGCCTCGAAGGTCCCTTTGGGAAAGACGCCGCGCTGTGTCCGGTCCCAGATGTGGAACGCAGCCCAGGCATATTCCTGCAGCATCTGCTCCAGCCGCAGCTGGTCTGCAGCGTCGAGCGTGCCGCCGCGAAGACCGCTCGTCATCAGTTCGGCGATGTCGCGATGCTGGGCGATGGCCATGCGCACCACCGTCCATTGCGCCATGGTCGAATTGTGCTCGTTGCGCTGGAGCGCGGCGGTGTTCTGCCGCACCTGCAGGCCGACAAAGGCAAGAGAGAGAACCACGCCGAGGGAGCCGGCGATCTGGGCGATCTCGGACAATTGTTCGAGCGACATGGCGGTTATCCCCTCACCAAAAAGCCGCGTCCCGGAGCGAGACGCGGCTTTGGATTGCGGCGCGGTCGAAATGGGCTATTCGGCCTGGGCGGATTCGACGTCTTCCTTCGGTCCCGCGCCTTCCTCGAAGAGCTCCTCGGCGGCGACTTTCGCCTCCTCGGCTTCGGTCTGTTCGGCCAGGACGTTCTCGCCCCGGGCCTGGCGCTCGGCTTCGTCCTCGGTGCGCGCGACGTTGATCGTCACCTTCACCCGCACTTCGGGGTGCAGCACGACGCTGATCGGCGTCAGCCCGATCTCCTTGATCGGCTTGTCGAGAGGCACCTGGGTCCGCGCGACCGAAAAGCCGCCCACGGTGATGACGTCGGCGATGTCGCGCGGACTGACCGAGCCGTAGAGCTGGCCGCGGTCGCCGGCCTGGCGCAGCAGGACGAAAGTCTGACCGTCGAGTTTCTTGGCGATTTTCTCGGCCTCGCTCTTGCGCTCGAGATTGCGCGCCTCGAGTTGGGCCTTCTGCGTCTGGAAATACTCGCGATTGGCCTTGTTGGCGCGCAGCGCCTTCTTCTGCGGCAACAGGTAGTTGCGCGCGAAGCCATCCTTGACCTTCACCTCGTCGCCCATCTGGCCGAGCTTCTCGACCCGTTCGAGCAGGATCACTTGCATGACGCTTCCCCTCTAGCGGACGACGTAGGGCAGCAGCGCCATGAACCGCGCGCGCTTGATGGCGACGGCGAGCTCACGCTGCTTGCGGGTGGAGACCGCAGTGATGCGGCTGGGCACGATCTTGCCGCGCTCCGAGATGAAGCGCTGCAGCAGCTTGGTGTCCTTGTAGTCGATCTTGGGTGCGTTGGCGCCGGAGAACGGACAGGTCTTCTTGCGGCGGAAGAACGGGCGGCGCTTCTCGCCGCCGTCGCGCGATCCTGCATGGCTCATTGGGCGGCCTCCGCGGTCTCGGTTTCGGGCTTGGACTCGGCGCGGTCGTCGCGCCGGGTCTTGCTCGCGGACTGCTCGAAGGCATCGACCTTGACGCTGATATAGCGCAGCACGTCCTCATTGATCTTGTTCTGGCGCTCGAGCTCGGCGATGGCCTTGGGCGGCGCGTTGATGTTGAGGAGCACGTAATGCCCCTTGCGATTCTTCTTGATGCGGTAGGCCAGCCCGCGCAGACCCCAATATTCCTGCTTCTCGACCTTGCCGCCTTCGCCTTCGACGATGGTCTTGAGATGGGTGGCGAGTGCGTCCACCTGCTGGGCGCTGATGTCCTGGCGCGCGATCAGGAGATGCTCGTAAAGCGGCATCCATAACTCCCTGTTTTGGCTGCGGAATCCGTTGGGCGGGATGCCCGTCCGGACCTTGGATCGCTTGGGACGCCGGACTTCCAGCATAGACCTCTTCCAAGGTCTCCCGCGACCGCAGCCGCCATTGAAGGCCGGGCTTATAGGGGAAGGGCCCGGTCAGGGCAAGAGAACCGCGCCCTCCTTCACTCGTCCCTATGGGTGAGCCTTCTGGTGTTGCTTTCCGCAGTCCCTGCACAAAGGCTTGCCGCCGGTAGGCGCACTGCCGTTGTGGCCGGGATTGTTTTTCGCCCCTTGATAGGAATGGTGAGCGTGTTTGCCGGCACCTTTGTCGTTTCCCGCCGATGCATCGCCCGAGGCAGCAAATGCAAGAGCGATGCATGCAAGCGTTCCAAGAACCAAGCGTGCTTTCATAATCGATATCCCCCCAATACCCAGTTGCCTGTCCGAGACAGTCTACACCCAAGCCCAGAGGGTCCCAAGGCGGACGGCCACACGCCCCCGGCTGCAAGTAATGTCACTTCGGTGGCGCAGTCCCATCTGTGAGCTGATCCTTCAAATAGGCCTCCACGCGCGCTTTCGCGTTGGCGCGGATATTTGTTGCGAACAGCGCGTAGTCGAGGCCGTGATAGTTCTTGCCGCCCATATCCATGCGCGCAAACGGGCCGCCCGATTGATCGGCGACAGTGAGCAGGCCGGCGCGGCACGCCGCCCAGGTCCAATGCGGCAGCGGTGCCTCCAGCGGCCCGAACACTGTTCCTTGCGGATTGTCGGAACCGAGAAAATTGAGCGCAAACGTCCCGGTGAGCGGCTCGGCGCCGAGATTTATCGCTTTGCTCGCAGTGGAACCATCGCGCTGCCACGACAGCGGATTGACGCAGACGAGCTTGTCGCTGCTGCGGTACTGCGGCTTGCCGCCTTCCCCCCATGTCGCCCAATGCACGAAGCAACCCGTGTCGGTGGCCGAGGCGCAGACATGCACCGTCTTCAAGGCGGCCGCGTCCTTGTCGGTGATCTGAAATCCGATGAGATAGGCTGCAACTAACCGCGATGCCAACGGCGTGCCGTCGATGCGCTCCTTGAGCAGGCGGAACCCGTGCTCGGTGCCCTGGCTATGGCTGGCGACGATGAACGGCCGGCCGTTGGAATAGTGCTGCAGGAAATAATCGAACGCGCGCACCACGTCTCCATAGGCCAAATCCCGCGCCTTGGCCGCGACATCCTCCGGCGCATTGAAATAACGGTAGATGCTGGTCTCGCGATAGCGCGGCGCGTAAATCGCGCAGCAGCCGTTGAAGACGCTGGCCTGGTTGGCCATCATCCATTTGGTGTTCTCCTCGGTGCGCGTGTTCGGGTCCATGGGCGAGTTCCAGTCGCCGCCCGAGATGTAGCCGGTCGGATGGATGAAGAAGACGTCGACCGCCGCGACCTTTGCCGGCTTCTCGCCTGGCGGCGTCAGTGCGGTGAGGCCGGCCGCGCCCGGCAACGCCGCCCAGTTCCTCGCGTCGACGTAGTCGGGCGCTGGCGCCTTGTAGGACATGTCCCAGCCGTGCCGCGGTTGGCCTAGCCGGGCGATGACGTAGAACGTATTGCCGGTGAAATAGATCGCTGCGGCGGCCAGGGCCGCTAGCACCACCAATGCCAGCACGATACGCAACAGCCATTTCATGAGTGCCCCCAATCAGCCCAGACGGACGATAGCGCTATGCCGGCCTTCGACGCGACCCTCACGAAACTGCCCGCTCTGGTTTCACGTGCTTGACAGGTCGGGCGCCGTGGTTTCTTTCCCGCCACAATGACCAGGGCATTCATCTTTCCCGGACAAGGTAGCCAGGCCGTCGGCATGGGCAAGGCGCTGGCCGAGGCCTTTGCGCCCGCGCGTGAAGTGTTCCAGGAAATCGACGAGGCGCTGAAGCAGAATCTCTCGCAGCTGATGTGGGAAGGCCCGGAAGCCGAGCTCGTGCTCACCGAGAATGCCCAGCCGGCCATAATGGCGGCGAGCCTTGCAATAATCCGCGTGCTGGAGCGCGAGGCCAAGCTCGATCTCCGCCAACACGCGCGTCTCGTCGCTGGACATTCGCTGGGCGAGTATAGTGCGCTCGCAGCTGCCGGCGCCTTTGCGCTGGCCGATGCGGCGCGGCTGTTGAAGGCGCGCGGTCGCGCGATGCAGGAGGCGGTGCCCGTGGGCGAGGGCGGTATGAGTGCACTGTTGGGCGCCGAGATCGCGCAAGCCGAGGAGCTGGCGAAGCAGTGCGCCTCGGCGACCGGCGGCGTATGCGTCGTCGCCAACGACAATGCGCCTGGACAGGTGGTGATCTCCGGTTCCAAAGCTGCGATCGACAAAGCCCCCGACGTCGCCAAGGCGCTCGGCATCAAGCGCGCCATGGCACTGAATGTCTCCGCGCCGTTCCACTCGCCGTTGATGAAGCCCGCTGCGGCACGCATGGCGGAGGAACTTGCCAAGGTGACGGTCGGCCCGCCCGCCGTGCCCGTCATGGCCAACGTCACGGCGGCGCAGGTCAGCGAACCCGACACCATCCGCGCGCTGCTCGTCGAACAGATCACCGCGCGCGTGCGCTGGCGCGAGAGCGTGCTCGCGTTCCGGTCGTTCGGAATTGAGACCACGGTTGAAGCCGGCGGCAGCAAGGTGCTCACCGGCATGGTCAAGCGCATCGACAAGGAACTGGCGACCGTCACGCTCGACACGCCCGCCGATATCGAAGCATTTGCGAGGACGCTGTGATGTTCGATCTCAACGGCAAGAATGCCCTCGTCACCGGCGCCTCGGGCGGCATCGGCGGTGCCATTGCGGCCGCGCTCCATGGACAGGGCGCTTCGGTGGTGCTGTCGGGAACCCGCGCCGACGCGCTCGAGGCTTTGAAAAACACGCTCGGCGCTCGCGCCCATGTCGCGACCTGCAATCTCGCCGATCCCGCCTCGATCGAAGCCCTGCCCAAAACCGCGGAAAGTGTGCTGGGCGGCAGCATCGATATCCTGGTCAACAACGCCGGCATCACGCGCGACAATCTCTTCATGCGCATGAAAGATGACGAATGGGACCAGGTGATCGCCGTCAATCTGAGTTCCGCGTTCCGTCTTTCGCGCGCGGTGCTGCGCGGCATGCTGAAGAAACGCTGGGGACGAATCGTCTCCATCACCTCCCTGGTGGGCACGATGGGCAATCCCGGCCAGGCGAACTATGCCGCGGCCAAAGCCGGCTTGATGGGCATGACCAAGTCGCTAGCCCAAGAGGTCGGCTCGCGCAATGTGACCGTGAACTGCGTGGCGCCGGGCTTCGTGGCGACCCCCATGACGGACGCGCTGACCCAGGAACAAAAGGCGTATCAGATGGGTCGCATCCCGGCCGGGCGATTCGGCACGCCTCATGAAATCGCCGCCGCCGTGGTCTATGTCGCGAGCGAGGAAGCGGCCTATGTCACCGGCCAGACTTTGCATGTGAACGGCGGCATGGCGATGTTTTCTTAAGAATATCAAAGTCTTACATCCTGTATGGCGGCGCCGCGGCGGTTATGTTACCAAGCGGCGCTTCCCATCCCCGGGCCGGGTCAAAGGCCGGGGGCTTGCCGCGGGATGAAAGAAAAGGTCAAACCCGCGGCCCTACAGCAACGAGAGGTCTCTGAATCCATGAGCGATACTGCCGAGCGCGTGAAGAAGATCGTGGTCGATCATCTCAATGTCGATGCCGAGAAGGTCACCGACAACGCCTCTTTCATTGAAGACCTGGGCGCCGACAGCCTGGATACGGTCGAGCTGGTGATGGCGTTCGAAGAGGAATTCGGCATCGAAATTCCCGACGACGCCGCCGAGTCGATCGTGACCGTGGGCGATGCCGTGAAATACATCGACAAGCAGCAAGCCGCAGCCTGAGCCTGCGATTCCCGCCTAGATGCGCCGAATCGTCGTCACGGGACTGGGGCTCGTCACGCCGCTTGCCTGCGGCGTCGAAGAGACATGGTCGCGCCTGATCGCCGCGCGATCGGGCGCGAGCGCGATCACGCGTTTCGAAACCGCGGATCTGGCGACCAAGATCGCCTGCCAGGTGCCGCGGGGCGACGGCACGAACGGCACCTTCAATCCGGACCAATGGATGGATCCGAAGGAGCAGCGCCGCGTCGACGACTTCATTCTCTTCGGACTTGCGGCAGCCAAGCAGGCGGTCGCGGATTCGGGCTTCGTGCCCGCCAACGAGGAGGAGCGCTGCCGCAGCGGCGTGCTCATCGGCTCGGGCATCGGCGGTTTGAACGGCATCGCGGAAACGGCGTTGCTGCTCAAGGAGAAGGGCCCCAGACGCGTCTCGCCATTCTTCATCCCGGGACGGCTGATCAATCTCGCTTCGGGTTATGCTTCGATCGAGTTCGGCTTCAAGGGCCCGAACCATTCCGTCGTCACCGCCTGTGCCACGGGCGCGCACGCCATCGGCGACGCGGCGCGCCTGATCGCGCTTGACGACGCCGATGTGATGCTGGCCGGCGGCACCGAAGCTGCGATCAGTCGCATCGGAATCGCCGGCTTCAACGCCTGCCGGGCGCTCTCCACCGCCTACAACGACACGCCGGAAAAGGCCTCGCGTCCCTATGACAGGGACCGCGACGGCTTCGTGATGGGCGAGGGGGCGGGCATGGTGGTCCTTGAAGAGCTGGAGCACGCGACGAGGCGCGGCGCGAAGATCTACGGCGAAGTGGTAGGCTACGGACTCTCCGGCGACGCTTTCCACATCACCGCTCCGTCCGAAGACGGCGACGGTGCGTTTCGCGCCATGCAGGCGGCGCTCAAGCGCTCCGGCTTGTCGCCGTCGGATATCGACTACGTCAATGCGCACGGCACTTCGACCATGGCGGACGGCATCGAGCTCGGGGCCGTCGAACGCGTGATGGGCAATGCCGCAGCCAAGGTGTCGATGTCGTCGACCAAGTCGTCGATCGGTCATCTGCTCGGCGCAGCCGGCGCGGTGGAGGCGATCTTCTGCCTGCTGGCGATGCGTGACCAGATTGTGCCCCCGACGCTCAACCTCGACAATCCCGACGTCGAGACCAAGCTCGACCTCGTGCCGCACGCTGCGCGCAAACGCGTGGTCAGGACCGCGATGTCCAACTCCTTCGGCTTCGGCGGCACCAACGCCGCCCTAATCATGACGCAGGCGGGATAAATACCAGCGCGCATGTCATCCCGGCCCAGCGAGGGCGAGGGAAAGTGGTTATCTCAAGCACAAATTGTCATCCCAGGCCGAGCGAAACGAAGTGGAGCGCGGGGAAGGGGACCCGGGTCGTGACGTATCTCGATTTTCACCGAGTTTGCGCTAGACTTCCAAAGCGAAGCGGTCCCACCACCTGGGTCCCCTTCCCCTCGCGTTGCGTTCGCAACGCTCGGCCGGGGATGACAATGAGTTTGGTGATGGGGCGGAGTTCGTGAAGCGTTTTTTTGCTTTCCTCGTCTTCCTTCTTCTCCTCGCTGGCGCGGCGTGGTTCGCAGAGCAATGGAACTGGGCGCAGCCGGGGCCGTCGCCTTCGTACAAGGTTGTGCTGGTGGCGCCCGGCGATCACGTCAGCACCATCGCGCAGAACCTTCAGGACGGCGGCGTGGTGTCGAGCGCGACGCTGTTCCGCCTCGGCCTCAGGCTGCGCACACTTCAGGGCACCTTGAAGGCCGGCGAATACGGCTTTCCCGCGCATGTCAGCATGGCAGACGTGCAAGGCATCCTCTCCAGCGGCAAATCCATCCAGTACAAGCTCACCGCCGCCGAGGGCCTGACCAGCGAGATGATCTTCAAGATCGTCGCGGACGATCCCGTGCTCACCGGCGACGCGGGTTGGACGCCACCGGAAGGAAGCCTCCTGCCAGAGACCTATCTCTTCACGCGCGGGACCACGCGCGCGCAGATGCTGGGACGGATGATGAAGGCCCGCGACGCGCTGCTCGAACAGCTCTGGCGCGAGCGCCCGCCCGGCCTGCCCTACAAGACGCCGAACGACGCCGTCGTGCTGGCCTCCATCGTCGAGAAGGAGACCGCTATCCCCGCAGAGCGCCGCCACGTCGCCGCGGTGTTCGTCAACCGGCTCAAACTCGGCATGAAGCTCCAGTCCGACCCCACCATCATCTACGACGTGACGCGCGGCTATCCGTTGGGCCGCGGCATCCGCGAAAGCGAGCTCACCCGGGCCAGCCCGCACAACACCTATTTCATCGCCGGCTTGCCGCCGACGCCGATCTGCAATCCGGGCAAGGACTCGCTCGCCGCGGTGCTCGATCCCGCCACCTCCAACGATCTCTATTTCGTCGCCAATGGCCAGGGCGGGCATGTCTTCTCCGCCACCATGGAGGCGCAGAACAGGAACGTCGCCCTCTGGCGCAAGGTGGAACAGGCACGCAAGCCGCAGCTTTCCGGAGCCCAATTGCGCAAGTAGAGTTGTCTCCGCTAAGGAGATGCCCATGACGCTCGTCAGCATGACCGGGTTCGCGGATGCGCAGGGCGCAGGTGCGGGCCTGCGCTGGCGCTGGGAGGTCAAGAGCGTCAACGGCCGCTCGCTCGACCTGCGCCTGCGGATGCCCACCGGCTTCGACAGCGTGGAACCGGCTGCGCGCATGCTAGCGGCGGAGCGTTTCCGCCGCGGTTCGATCCAGGCGACCCTGACCCTGGAAATGACCGAGGGCGCGCGCGCGATGCGCATTGATGCCGGCGCGCTGGCGTCCGCGGTGCGCATTGCCCAGGAGGTCGCTCTCGAAACCGGCTTGGCGCCGGCGCGAGTCGATGGATTGCTGGCGCTCAAGGGCGTGATCGTGCAGGACGATCCGTCGCTGATCGACGATGTCGGCCGCGCCGCGCGCGATGCCGGCCTGCTCGAAAGTCTCGCCGGCGCGTTCGACGCGCTCGTTCGCGCCCGCAGGAACGAAGGCGCCAAGCTCGGCGCTCTACTGGAATCCGAGATCGACGAGATCGAGCGACTGACGGGGGAGGCCTCCCTGCTCGCTGCGCAGCAGCTGCCGCAGATGCGCCAACGGCTGAAAGCGCAGCTCGACGAGCTCATCGGCACCAACAAAGTGCCCGAAGAGCGCCTCGCGCAGGAGGCGGCGCTGCTGGCGCTGCGCGCCGATGTGCGCGAAGAGCTCGACCGGCTGGTCGCGCATGTGCAGGAGGCGCGCGCGCTGCTCGCCTCGGGCGACGCGGTGGGACGTCGGATCGATTTTCTGGCCCAGGAGTTCAACCGCGAAGCCAATACGCTGTGCTCCAAATCCGCCGACATCGCGCTCACCCAGGTCGGTCTCGCGCTCAAGGCCGCCATCGACCGCTTCCGCGAGCAGGCGCAGAATGTGGAATAGGCGAGGCGCATGAGCCCGGAGATCAAGCGCCGCGGGCTGATGCTCGTGCTTTCGTCGCCGTCGGGCGCGGGCAAGACAACGCTGTCGCGGCTGCTGCTCGAAAGCGATCCCGCCATCACCTTGTCGGTGTCGGCGACGACGCGGCCCAAGCGCGCGACGGAAGTGGAAGGCCGCGACTATCACTTCATTTCGCGCGAGGAGTTCGACAGCTGGATCAGGAAGGACGCCTTTCTCGAGCACGCCGTCGTCTTCGACCATCGCTATGGCACGCCGCGATCGCCGGTGATGGATGCGCTGGCCGCCGGCCGCGACGTGCTGTTCGACATCGACTGGCAGGGGACCCAGCAGCTCAAGGAACGTGCGCGCGAGGACCTGGTCAGCATCTTCATCCTGCCTCCGAGTCACGCCGAACTCGAGCGCCGCTTGAAGGAACGCGCACAGGACAGCGACGAAAGTGTCTCCCGACGCATGGCCAAGGCGGGCGACGAGATCAGCCACTGGCCCGAATACGATTACGTCATCGTCAACCGCGATATCGACCGCGCGCTTTCCCAGGTGAAAGCGATCCTCGAAGCCGAACGCGCACGCCGCTCGCGCCTCATCGGGGTGGGTGAATTCGTGGCGGGTCTAATGCGGTAGGGAGAAACGGATTTCACGCGGAGCCGTGGAGTCGCGGAGCCGACCTTAACCTCCATTGTCATCCCCGGCCGAGCGCAACGAAGTGGAGCGAGGGGAAGGCGACCCAGGTGGTCACGCGCGCTCGGCTTAAAGACGCTCTGAGCGAGTCATTCTAGGGGTTTAGTGCCGTCACCATCTGGGTCCCCTTCCCTCGGCGCGCGGTCGCGCGCCTCGCCGGGGATGACACCGCGCTTATAAATTGAGCCGATACACCTTCTTCGCGGTGCCGCTGAAGAGTGCGGTTTTCTCGGACGCAGAGTAACCAGTCGCCAATCGCTTGAACGCATTCCACAGAGAAGCATAGTCCGCGCCGAAGCGGTCGACGGGGAAGTTGCTCTCGAACATCCCACGCGCGGGCGAGAACGCTTCGATGCAGGTGTCGATATAGGGCTTCCACTGCTGAGCCAGGGTTTCAGACGACGGCAGCTTCTCGGCCATGCGCTTGCGCCAACCGGCGAACGGCATCGGCAAGCCGCCAAGCTTGACATGCACATTCTCGCATTTGGCCAATGAGCGGATGTTTTCGCGCCACACGCCGAAGCGTTCTTCGCGCCTGCCGGCATAAGCACCGATGCCCAGCGGCGTGCCGACATGGTCAAGGACGATCGTGGTGTCGGGAAACGCGCGCGCCAGATCGATCAGGTCGGGCAGTTGCGGCTCGAGCAGCCAGGCGTCGAACGAAAGCCCAAGCTTGGCCAAGCAGGCAAAGCCGCGGCGGAACTGTGCGTCGCGATAGAGTCCTTCCGGCACGCGGCCGTGGAGAGGGCCGAGCACGTTCGGGTCGGCATCCCAGGAACAGCTCTGGCGGATGCCGCGGAAACGACCGTGGCCCGCGGCGATGTGCGAGCGCAACACGTCTTCCACGCCTTCATAGCGCAGATCGACGTGGCCGACGATGCCGGCGCAGGCGCGCGCCGGGCCATAGAGGCCGCTCGCGCTCATCGCGGCGACGCCGTTGACGAACTCCGTCTCGCCGACGCAACGCAGAGCCTCGGGTCCGTCGGCGCGGTACATCGCGCCGCATTCCATATAGACCGTCGCGACGACATTGTGGCCGCTGTTCAGATCGGCGAGCAACTCATCGAGCAGATAGCGCGGGATATCGCGGATGATGTCCATGAAGCCGTGGTCGGACGGCGGCAGGTTCTTCAGGATCGCGGTCGGCCGGTCCCACAGATGATGGTGCGGATCGACGATCGGCTGTTCTGGCTCGAGAATGGGTTCGGGATGGGGCATGGCGATACCTCTGTCATTCCGGCTAGCTGCTGAGCGCCGAGGGATGCACTGTGCTTCCACCCAACTCCGTTGTCATCCCCGCCCGAGCGGGACGAAGTGAGCGACGAGAGGCGCACTAATGAAACTTAGTGTGTGTCATTCGCGGCGAGCGCGCGACTGCGCGCGAGGGAAGGGAATCCAAGGCAAAGAGGGGCTAGATTCCCTTCCCCTCGCTTCGCTCGGTCCTGAATGACACTTGGTTTGGGCTGGAGATGACGTGCAAAGCCCGCCAAATCCCCCGCTTTCCCGGCCCATTTTCACCACAAACGGGACGGACGCTGCCGGACCGTGCCCAATTGCGTTATGATAGTTAAAGCTGGTGCGGGGGAGTTGCCATGGCGTCGTTCTTGACCTTGGGATGGGAGTGGGTGGCCCTGCCGTTGATCGTGGCAGGACTGGGGATCGTGCTGCTGCTGCGCGGCTTCGGCCATTTCAGTCGAGGCAATGGTGGACGCGGCGTGGGCCATCTCGCCATCGGCACGCCATTGTCCCTGGTGGGCCTCGGTGTCGCGCTCGTCGCGCTCAACACCCAGAGCTTTGCGCGGCTGACGCACGAAAACAACGTCGCCGACGTCACCATCAAGACCCTCGATCCGGCACAGCAGACCTATCGCGTCACTATCCACCGTCTCGACGGGCCGGACCAGACCTTGGCCTGCGACCTGCAGGGCGACGAATGGGAGCTGTCGGCGCGGGTGCAGAAATGGAAACCCTGGGCCAATGTGCTCGGCCTCGACACGACCTACACGCTCGATCAAATCGGCAACAAGTACTACACCGCCGGGCGCGGCAACGGCCGGACGATCACCGCCTGCGACCTGCGCGGGCCCGAGCCCCTGGTGGACCAGTGGGTGCCGAAGTCGTGGCTCGTCTGGCTGGTCGGCCAATCCTACACCGAACAGCGCCGCTTTGGCTCCGCCGCCTATATGCCGCTGGCCGACGGCGCAGTCTATCGCGTGGTGATGACCCAGGCAGGGCTGAATGCCGAACCCGAGAACGACATCGCCCGGGGCGCGAATGCGGCGCGGCCATAGCTTCGTTGTCATTGTGGCAGACAGAAGACTTCGCCGGAAACGACAGTCCGCCCCGCGTCTGGACAGCCCGCCCGAGGCAACGTGGTCTTTTTCAGCCCGCTTTGCCGCCAAATCCAAGGCTTTCGCGTTACCGCTTGACTCTCGCAGTCAGCGCTAGCAGGTAGCGCGCCCGTAACCGATTTTTACCATGTTCCGGCCCAGGCTGGGCCCCGCTCGGAGGACACCATGGCTGACACCCAGACGCAGACCAACGTCGACTCGCTGACCGGCGAGTTCCGCCAATTGCGCGGCGAATTCACGCGCATTGCCCAGCTCCTTGAGCAGACCGCGCGCCAGGCCGGCAACGAAGCCGCCAGCCGCGCCCGCGCCGCTGGCGAATATGTCTGGTCGGAGACGCAGTCCAACGCCGACCAACTCGCGGAAAAAATCAAGGAACAACCGCTGGCTTCGGCCGGCGTCGCGTTTGCCATCGGCCTGCTTCTCGGCCTGATCTTCGGACGCCGCTAAGCGTCCCAGATGGAACGTCTGCTCGCGCGACTGGCGATCAATTCCGCCGCGATTGCCCTCGCGATCATGGGCGGCTGCGTGGTGCTCGTCTTTCTCGTCATCGCTTTCTATCTCGGCATGACGGAGTTGATGGCCCCTTGGCTGGCCGCGCTCACCACTGCTGGCGCGGCGCTGGTGCTTTCGGTTCTCGTGGTCGTGATTGCGCGGCTGATCGCGCGCAAGGCCGTGCCCTCGGCGGAACGCGCCCGCCACCGCAGCGCCGCCGATCTGGGTGAGACGGTTGGGCGCCAAGCGCATCTGCTGCTCTCCGCCAACTCGCCGCTGCTGATGCTGGGGCTTACCGTGTTGGGATTTGTGCTTGGCTTCAGCCCGCGCTTGCGTCGCATCCTCATGAAGCTCCTGTAACCCTCACTATCGTCGGCCCGGACGCGGCAGGCCGTTGTGCCAAAGCCGCGACTTGGCGCGGCCGCTGCGCTATAGGCACTGGCATGAAGCGGCTGGCGCTCCTGTTCCTTGCGGCATTGACGGCGCCTGTATCGGCGCAGATCGACTCCGCGCCCAAGGTGCACGCGCGCCTGATCGCCGAGCGCGACGCCGTGAAGCCCGGCGGCACGGTGACCGTGGCGCTGGAGCTCGCGACTCGGCCGGGCTGGCATACCTATTGGCGCAATCCGGGCGATGCCGGCGCACCGACGCAGATCGACTGGAGCCTGCCGCAAGGCTGGCGGGCGGGTGCAATCCAATGGCCGGCACCAAAGGCGCTCCCCGTCGGCCCACTGATGGATTACGGCTACGAAGGCAAACCCTGGCTGCTCGTCGATGTAACTGCGCCGGCGACTGCGTCCGCCGGAATGGTGACGCTAAAGGCACATGCCAGCTGGCTGGTCTGCGCGGAAGTCTGCGTGCCGGAGGATGGGAATCTCGCCCTACCGCTGAATGTCGGGGGCAGTCTGTTGCCGCCGGATCCCGCCTTTGCCGCGGCGCGCGCGAAGCTTCCAGTGCAATCGCCTTGGCCGATGCGCTATGCCGCCCGCGATACGCTCGATCTCTTCGTGCAGTCACCCTCGCTGGCCGAGGCGCATCCGGTCGACGTGGCGTTCTTTCCCGCGAATGGCCACCTCATCGAGGGCAGCAAGCCGCAGACGCTGGCGTTCGCGGACAACGGCCTGATGCTGCGGCTGGCGAAAGCGAAGAATTTTCCCGGTGGTGCGCTCGACGGGGTGCTCGAGCTCACCTCGGCCGACGGCTCGCAGCAGGCGCTCGAGGTGCATGCGCCGGCCGGAGCCGTGCCCGCTATCGCCTCCACACAAACCGAGTCCATGAGCCTGGCGCTGGCGCTGCTGTTCGCTTTCATCGGTGGGTTGATCCTGAACCTGATGCCCTGCGTGCTGCCGGTGCTGGCGATGAAAGCGCTCGCGCTCGCGAGCCATGGCGGCGGTGGACGGCACGCGGCTGTCGAAAGCCTCTCCTACGGCGTCGGCGCGATCGCGAGCTTCATGAGCTTCGGCGCAGCCGTCGTGCTGTTGCGCGCCGGGGGGGCGGGGGTGGGCTGGGGCTTCCAGCTTCAGGAACCCGTCGCGGTGGGGGCCTTCGCGCTGCTCGTATTCGCGGTGGGCTTGAGCTTGTCGGGCGTGTTCGAATTGCCTGGCTTCGGCGGGGGTGACCCCTTGACGCGACGGGGCGGAGCGCTCGGCGCCTTCTTCACCGGTATGCTCGCGGTCGCGGTCGCGGCCCCCTGTACCGCGCCGTTCATGGCGGCGGCGCTCGGCTTCGCTTTCACGCAGCCTGAGGCGATCGCGCTTGCGGTGTTCTTCGCGTTGGGGCTCGGCTTCGCCGCACCGTTCATGGCGGTGGGATTCTCGCCCCGCCTGCTCGACCTGCTTCCACGGCCGGGCGCCTGGATGCTGCGCTTCAAGCAGGCGCTGGCTTTCCCGATGTATGGTGCCAGTGTCTGGCTGGTCTGGGTGCTGGCGAACGAAGTCGGTGCCGACGGGGTCGCGCTCGTGCTGGCGGCGATGACCGCGTTCGCGCTCGCGGTGTGGATCTGGAGCGCGAGCCGCAGCGCCGGTCCGCACGGCCGCGGCTTCGGCGCGCTCGCGAGCCTTGTAGCATTCCTCGCCGCGCTGGCATTGATTGCAGCGGTGACGCGCGCGGCACCATCGCCGGCGCTCGCCCGCGTTGACAGAAGCGCCATCCCGCACGAGCCCTATTCGGCAGCGAAGCTCGCGGAACTTCGCGCCCAGCACCGCGCGGTGTTCGTCAATGCCACCGCGGCATGGTGCATCACCTGTCTGGTCAACGAACGCGTAGCCTTCGCCAGTGGCGCGGTGGCGAAGGCCTTTGCCAAGCACCGCGTCGCCTGCCTGATCGCCGACTGGACGCGCCGCGATCCCGAGATCACGCGCCTCCTTGAAGCCCATGGCCGCGACGGCGTGCCTCTCTATCTCTACTTCGCCCCCGGCGCCGCAGACGCCCAAGTGCTGCCGCAGATCCTGACCGAAGGCGCAGTCCTGAAGGCGCTGGGTTCGTAGGAAATTGCGGTCCTAGGATAAAGAACGCAGTTTCCGAATTCTCAATTCCAGCAATTGGCAAGGCAATTTCTTCGGCGGCGGACTACTCTCGGCCCTTCCTTCGCGAGCAGGGTGGCCTATGAGCGTTTTCGATTTCCCGGATTTCGACCATCACGAGGAAGTGGCGTTCTTCGACGATCGGCACACGGGACTGAGGGCGATTGTGGCGATCCATTCCACGGCGCTGGGGCCGGCTTGTGGCGGAACGCGCATGTATCCTTATGCCGGCAGTGACGATGCATTGACCGACGTGCTGCGGCTGTCGCGCGGCATGAGCTACAAGAACGCCATCGCCGATGTGGGACTGGGCGGCGGTAAGGCGGTGATCATCGGCGACCCCGCCAGGGACAAGACCGAGGCGCGGCTGCTCGCCTATGGGCGCGCCGTCGACTCGCTGGGCGGACGCTACATCACGGCGATGGATGTCGGTATGGGCCCGAAGGATATGCCGGTTCTGGCGCGCGCCACCAAGCACGTCGCGGGCTACGACATCCCCGGCAAGACCGGCGGCGATTCCGGACCGCTGACAGCGCTCGGCGTCTTCGTCGGCCTGAAGGCGGCGGTGAAGCACAAGCTCGGCATCGAGACCACCAAAGGCGTGACGGTGGCGATCCAGGGTCTGGGCAAGGTCGGCATGGGTCTCGCCAAGCGTCTGCACGAGGAGGGGGCGAGGCTCATCGTCGCCGACGTGAATGCCGACGCGGTGCGCCGCGCAGTCGAGGCCTTTGGCGCCCGCGAGGCTTCGCCCGACATGGTCGCCACCGGTGTCTGCGACGTGTTCTCGCCCAACGCGCTGGGCGCGGTCGTCAACGACGAGACGGTCGGCGCGATCAAGGCCAAGATCGTCGCCGGCGGCGCCAACAACCAACTCGCGCGCGATGCCCACGGCCGGATGCTGATGGAGCGAGGCATCCTCTACGCGCCCGACTATGTCATCAATGGCGGCGGGATCATCCGAGTCGCAGGCCAGATCCATGGCTGGGACGACGCCGAGATCGAGCACCGGGTCCTTGCTATCGCGCCGACGCTCGACGCCATCTTCCGGCGCGCCGCGGCGGAGCATAAACCCACCAACGAGATCGCCGACCGCATTGCCGAGGAGCGCATGGCTCTCGCTGTCGACCCCAGCCGCGCCGCGGCGGAGTAAGCTCCAACAAACCCTGCAACCAGCATCCGCGTGGGCACGGCGCCGCGACCCTTCCACTACTTTACCTTGCGCTGTATGGTAAACGCCGGGTGGTCGAAGAGTGTCGGAGGGGCGGATGGCTGCTATCAGGGATTTTTGCCGACGCTGCTGGCGCGGGTTGCGCGGCTGGCATTGGCTGATACAGGTCGCCGTCGTCGTCGGCGTGCTGATTGGCCTGACCGCGCTCGGCTATTGGATTTCTGATATCTACGCTTTTTGGGACGACGCGCCCGACCGCGGCGCGGCTGTGGTTGCCGGCGATGTGTTCGGCGATTTCGTCAAGAAGGACGGCATCGTCTACCTCGACCAGGGTCAGGACGGCCAGAACTGGGCGCCGAAGGACTCGCTGTGGTTCGACAATGTCGCGCAGGGTTCGGACCTTGTTCCCTACGATTTCTTCCTGGTGCTGGAGCAGCCCGACGGCTCGCGCATACGCTCCGACGCCAACATGAACAACCGCTACCGGTACCTGCCGCGTCATGCGACCTACAACAATCCCGATGCGCTGCCGATCGGCCTTGTGAAAGACTTCTATGACGGCCGCAGCTTCATGGGCTTCACCTGCGCGGCCTGCCATACGGGGCAGATCAACTACCGCGGTACCGGCATCCGCATCGACGGCGCGCCGGCCATGGCCGACATGGACGCATTCCTGAATGACATGAGCCGCGATCTTTCGCTGGCACAAAAGCCGGGACCGGTGCACGACCGCTTCGTCAGAAACGTGCTGGCGCTCGGCCACTACAAGAACGAACAGGACGTCGACCGCGATCTGTCGATCTACGCGCTCAGGCTGCTCACCTATCGCATCGTCAACAAGAGCGACACCGCCTACGGCTATGCGCGGCTTGACGCATTCGGGCGCATCTACAACCAAGTTCTGCAATACGTGCTCAACGTGCCCGATATCCGCTCGGCGCTGGACGAGGCCGTCGCCGACGGCAAGATCACCGCGGACGAACTCGAAAACACCGGCATCAACGCACTGCTCGAGTCCTTCGAGGGGAAAATCCTCAATGGCGCCGACCGCGATCAGCTGTTCCAAAAGCTGGCGCTGCTGCATCCCAAACAGTTCTTCTATCTGCGCAACCGCATCTTCATCCACCCCAACGCGCCGGTCAGCTACCCCTTTCTGTGGGACATCCCGCAGCACGACTATGTGCAGTGGAACGGGATTGCCGCGAATTCGGGGCTCGGCCCGATCGGGCGTAATACCGGCGAGGTGATCGGCGTCTTCGGCACGATGGACTGGTCGCGCAGCAACCATTGGACGCTGGCCGGCTATTTCAGCGGACAGGGCCTCTTCAACACTAGTCCGATCGATTTCAGCTCCTCGGTCAATATCCACAATCTCGGTCTCATCGAGCACAAATTGGCGACGTTGTGGTCGCCAAAATGGCCGGCGAAGTATTTCGGCAGTCTCGATGGAAAAAAGGTGAGGCTCGGCGAAGCGATATTCGCAAGGTACTGCCAGGGCTGCCACGCCAATATCGACCGCAGCGCGGCCGGCCGCCGCGTCGTCGCGCACATGTCTGCGCAATCCAATATCGGCACCGATCCGCAGATGGCGGTTAACAGCGTGAATTACGTCGGCTACAGCGGCATCCTGCGGAACACCTATGTCGATGTCGGGCCAGGTTCGCTGCTGCTCGACAAGAAGGCGCCAGTCGCGGCACTGCTCACCAAGGCGGGGCGCGGCGTAGTGGCGACCTCGGGCGGCGGCGGCAAGTCGTGGCTGCGGAGCTTCTTCGAATGGCTCTACGACGTGATTTTCTCGCTGCGCACCAACGATATTCAGGGCTCGATGAAGAATGGCGACTATCATCCTGACACGACGCAGGCGCCGTTCGCTTCTGTGATGTCCTACAAGGGGCGCTCGCTGAACGGCATCTGGGCGACGGCACCGTATCTGCACAACGGCTCGGTGCCCACGCTCTACGATCTGCTGCTGCCGGCCGCGCCAATGCCGGGCGATCCCGCAGACTCGAAGTACCGGCCAAAGACCTTCACGCTCGGTTCGCGCGAATTCGATCCGGTCAAGGTGGGATTCATGCCGACCAAGGTCCAAGGCGCGAGCGATGCCGATCCATGCCCCATCGTCAAGCCGCCGGCGATCACTTGTTTCGTCTTCCGCACCGAGAAGCTCGGAAATTCCAACGCCGGCCACGAATACGGAGCCCGCGACCGCACGCTTCCCGACGGCACGGTGTTGAAGGCGCTGACCGACCCTCAGCGCTGGGCCCTTGTCGAATATTTGAAGAGCTTGTGACATGACCTATCTGGAGCGCTACGACGCCACACCCGACGCCGACAAATGGCGGCTGGCGCGCGGTTGGATCGATGACGAGGCCGAGGCACTGCCCTTCTTCAAGGAGTTGCGCCAAAAAAGGCCGGTGCTGGTGACGCCGGCCTGCACCTTGCTGGCGCGCTACGACGACATTATCGAAGCGCTCAACATGCCCAAGATCTTCACCGCCCATCTTTATTGGGCGAAGATGACCGACGGCATCTATCTGATGGCGCATGACGACGACGCGCTGCATTACCGCGAGAAATCGCTGATGCAGGGCCTGCTCAACCGCGACGACATCCCGCGCGTGCGCGCCATGGTCGCCGACATCGCGGCAGGCTTGCTGGACGCGGCTGAGGGCAGGATCGAGGCCGTCGGCGGCTACACCCGCATGGTCCCGGCGCGCCTGGTGCAGGACTATTTCGGGCTCAACGGCGGCGACGTCCACGACCTGATGACCTGGTCCTACTGGAACCAGGTCGACAATTTCTACAACCAGCCCTTCGACCTGCGTACAGACGACGAGCGCAAGACCATCTCCGCCAAGCACGAGGCCGCGAACGAGGCGCTGGCCAAGTTCATCGCGCTCCTGATCGCACGCAAGCTGCCGCTGGCGAAGGTGGAGGAGTTGGCCGCGCCCGCGGTGGCGCTGGGCCGCAAGCTCATGGGCGAGAAGCCGCCGCCGGCGCACGACGACATCGTCTCGCGCATGCTGCGCAGCACCTTCGCGCCGGAGATCGGCTTCGACATCCAGCGCGTCGGAATCAACATCAGTGGATTGCTGATCGGAACGGTGGAAACCACGTCGCAGGCCACCGCGCAGGCGATACAGTTCCTGCTCGGCCGCCCCGACGCACTCGCCGGGGCGCAGGAGGCGGCGGCCTCGGCGGACACCGATGCGTTCGACGGCTATGTCTGGGAGGCGCTGCGCTACGTCCCGATCTCGCCCTATATGTTCCGCGAGCTTTCCTGCGACTACCGCATCGGCAAGGGCAAGGACTACGCCCAGACGCTGCCGAAGGGCACCTTTGTATTGACCCTGACGCAGTCGGCGATGTTCGACGAACGCGCCTATGACGAGCCGGAAAAATTCATTCCCGGCCGCAACTGGTACAACCATTTTGCCTTCGGCTATGGGAGCCACGAATGTTTGGGCAAGTATGTCGGTATGGCGATGATCCCCGAAATGGTGCGCCAGATGCTGCTCCGTCCCGGCCTGCGCCAGGAAGCCCCGATCGACTACAAGGGCGAGCACCTGCCGCAGGAATATCGTCTGGCGTGGAGCGCGCCCTAAGAAACGAAAAGGCCCGCAGCGGGCGCCCGGGCCTTCACGCAGTGCGTTTCAGGTCGCTTTACGCGGCCTTCTTAAGCAGCATGCCCTCAACGCGCTTGACCGCGGTCGGCTCGTCAGTCTTCTCGACCACCGCCACTTCGCGCGCCATGCGGGCAAGAGCCGCTTCGTAGAGCTGGCGCTCGGAGTAGGACTGTTCGGGCTGGCCGCTGGCGCGATGCAGGTCGCGCACGACTTCGGCGATGGATACCAGGTCGCCCGAGTTGATCTTGGCTTCGTATTCCTGCGCGCGGCGCGACCACATGGTGCGCTTAATGCGGGCGCGGCCCTTGAGCGTATTGAGGGCGTTGGCGACGATGTCGGGCGAGGACAGCTTGCGCATGCCGACCGACTTGGCCTTCGCCACGGGGACGCGCAAGGTCATCTTGTCTTTGTCGAAGGTGATGACGAAGAGTTCGAGCGTCATGCCCGCGACTTCCTGCTCCTCGACGCGCACGATCCGGCCGACGCCGTGGGTGGGGTACACCACATGGTCGTTGGCCCTGAATTCGAGCTTCCGGGAAGGGGTGGCTGGGATCTTCTTGGTGAGAGTAGCGGTGGGGAGTGCTGCCTTGGCTGCCGTCATTTCCGTTTCCATTCGCGCGCCAAACCGGGCCTGCCGGGGCCTGCCGCAATCGGCTGCTGTTGAATCCTGCGCCGGTGCCGGACCGAGGTTCAATCCGGGTTGGGGGAGCGCCTTTCAAACCAATTCCTGAACCCACGCTGCATAGCACATAAACGACAGGATGGGAAGCTCCGAATCACCAAGCCGTTGAAATGATGATATTTCTTCGACGTAAGGTCCGCTGCGGCCACTATATTTCGACCGAAGTTCCCGTCCCGATCCTATATTTCACACAAATGTTAGTTGTGAAATTCGATTTTCACGAGCCTTTTCCGGGATTGGGACTGAAATACTTGGCGAACTTATCCTCAACGCCCTCGAACGCCTTCCCATCAGGGGGGGCGTCCTTCTTGATCGTGATGTTGGGCCATTTGCGGGCATATTCGGCGTTGAGCTCCAGCCACTTCTCCAGCCCTGGCTCGGTGTCGGCCTTGATCGCCTCGGCGGGGCATTCCGGCTCGCAGACGCCGCAATCGATGCACTCATCCGGGTGGATGACGAGCATGTTCTCGCCCTCGTAGAAGCAATCCACCGGACAGACCTCGACGCAGTCCAGGTACTTGCACTTGATGCAGGCTTCGACGACGACGTAGGTCATGCGGCACTCCCGAGGCCGTGACTTAGGACGGTCTTTTGTGCGGTGCAAGAGGGCCAGGGAGAAGGCGCAAATCTCCCATTGCCATTCATGGCACTGGCGGCCGCCAACAATCGAGTGGCGTGATTATCGGGGCGCCGAAAGGGCCGGCGATGACGTTTCGGTCATGGGGATGAAGCTACTCCACCACCTCGTAGAGTTCTTGCGCCTCTTTCGCCGGGCCGCGGCGGAGGCCGCACGCCAGGATGCGCACCACGGCGATCTGGCCGCCTCGCGCCAGGGTGAGAATGTCGCCGGGTTTGACGTCCGCGCCCGGTTTCTCGATGCGCACCTCGTTTCGGCGGATGCGCCCGGCGCTCACGGCGGCCTGCGCCAGCGCGCGCGTCTTGTAGAACCGCGCGTGCCACAGCCACTTGTCGATGCGGATGCGCTCGCTCATCGACCCTTGAACTTGGCCGCGAGTGCTTCGAGCGAAGCAGAGCTTGGCACCCCGCGTTTGGTTGGCGCTGGCCTGCGTTCGCGTTCGCGCTTGCGGGCTCGCGCCGGCGCGCGGCGCCACACCATGCGAGGGGCTTTGTCGCCGTCGGCGACTTCGAGCACGCGCCAACCCAGTGCAGCGAGCACCGCCTGCAGCTCCTCGTTGGAACAGCCCAGCAGCGAGACGAGCTTGGGCAGCATCACCTCCGCGGTAAAGCCTTCAGCGACGGCTGTCTCCAGCGTGTCCTCCAGCCGCTCCAGCATGTCGACGCGGATCGCGCGCATAACCACGGTGCGAAAACCGCACGCGGCAAGAAACTTGGGTGCGGCACCATCGTCAATCTCGAAGGAGGTCAGCCCCGGCGCCGGCGGCGGCGGGATGTGTTGGAGCCTTTGCCAGACGCCATGGAGCAGGCCCAGCAGCGACGCACTTTCGGGCCTGAGCATCCTGGGCAGATAGATCGTGCGCCGCCCGACCCAGACACCGAACCCCTTGAGCGCGCGGATCAGCGCTCCGACATTGTCCGGTTGCGCCAAGCTCTCGCGTTCCAATATTCCGAAATTCTCACAGAGCTGATGCGCAACACCGCGCGCGAAGCCGGGCAGCGCCTCCGGGGTGCCGGCCCTGGCATCTGCCGCGGCGCGCAATTTCAGCAGCGGCTCCAGGCGCTGGGCGATGCGCGCGGCAGTCCATGCATCCAGGCGGCGCTGCACGCGCTCGCGCAATTCGCCCTTCAGCTGCTCATCCGCCACGAGTTCGACCTCGGGCGACAGGGGCGCGCCGCCTGCGACCAGGCGCGCGACGATGGCGCCGTCCCACCAGATGCGACCATGTTCGCTGAGGCTGAACGCCTTATCGTCCGCCTCGTTCAGCCGGCGCGCACGATCGATGAATTCGCTCGCCAGGCCGCGCAGCGCCGCGGCTCGCAAGGTGCGGCCGTGGACGCCTTCCGCGCGCGGATCGGACGAGAAGCGGAAGCCCTCGAGCTTGCCCACTGCTTCGCCGCCGATCAGCACGCCGCCGGAATCGTCGAGCGCGATGCCGGTGAGATCGTCGTCGCGCAAATGTTTCATCAAGACCGAGGTGCGCCGGTCGATGAAGCGCTGGGTGAGCTGTTCGTGTAACGCGTCTGAGAGCCGGTCCTCGATGGCGCGGGTCTGCTCCTGCCAATGGGAGCTGTCGGAGGTCCAGCCCGGGCGGTGCGCCGCATAGGTCCAAGTGCGGATCTGCGCCAGCCGGCCGGAAAGAGTCGCGACGTCACCCTCAGCCACGTCGAGCCGCGCGATCTGGCGCGCCAGCCAGTCATCGGGCAGCACGCCTTGGTCGCGCATCAGGAATCCGTAGATCGTGTGCGCCAGACGCGCATGCTCTTCGTCGTTGAGCTTGCGGAAGTCGGGAATCTGGCAGACCTCCCACAGCCGCTTCACCGCGGCTGGCGCGCGCGCCATGTCGCGCACGTCACCCATGAGCGAAAGATGGCGCAGCGCTACCAGATCGCTCGCCGGCCGCGCCCGTGTCAGGCCGCGCAGGGGCGGGGCTTCGTCGAGGCTCGCCATCAAGCCGTCCAGCGACCGGAAATCGAGCGCGGAATTGCGCCATTGAAGCACCCGAACCGGGTCGTATCGATGGCCTTCGACGCGGCTGACGACCTCTTCCTCCAGTGGCTCGGCATCACCCGTCACACCGAAGGTGCCGTCGTTCATGTGGCGGCCGGCGCGACCGGCGATCTGGCCTGCTTCTTCGGGGCGCAGGGGACGGATGCCGATGCCGTCGAATTTCTCCAGCGCCGCGAAGGCGACGTGGTCGACATCCATGTTCAGGCCCATGCCGATGGCGTCGGTCGCGACCAGGAAATCCACGTCGCCATTCTGGTAGAGCGCGACCTGGGCGTTGCGCGTGCGCGGGCTGAGGGCTCCCAGCACCACGGCCGCACCGCCGCGCTGGCGCCGAATCAGCTCGGCGATGCCGTAGACGTCTTCCGCGGAGAACCCGACGATCGCCGAGCGCCGCGGCAGGCGGGTCAGCTTCTTATGGCCGGTATAGGCGAGGTCGGAGAAGCGCGCGCGCTGCAGGAAATAGGTCCGCGGTACGAAGCGCTGGATCATGCCGCGCATGGTGTCGGCGCCGAGAAAGACGGTCTCCTCCTCGCCGCGCGCGTGCAGCAGCCGATCTGTGAACACATGCCCGCGCTCGGGATCGGCGCAGAGCTGGATCTCGTCGATGGCGAGGAACGCGGTGCCGAGATCCAGGGGCATCGCCTCCACGGTGCAAACGAAGTACTTGGCGTCGGCGGGAACGATCTTCTCCTCGCCGGTGATCAGCGCCGTCTGGCGCTCGCCCTTGAGCCGAACGACCTTGTCATAGACCTCGCGCGCCAGCAGGCGCAGCGGCAGGCCGATCATACCCGAGCGATGCGCCAGCATCCGCTCGATGGCGAAATGCGTCTTGCCGGTGTTGGTCGGGCCCAGAACCGCGGTGATCCGGCTCTGGCGATTGCGGTGTTCCATGCCTCCACCAATCTTTGATCCGTCCGGCCAAAGCAAGCCGTTTCGCGCCGGCGCACATTTGCTACTCGACTTCACCGTTTTGAGACCGAAGGAACTTCGCGAGAGCGTGCCCGTTTTGATGCTGTCGAGGTTAATGGTTCCCGGAACCTCGATTCAAAAGCTCCGCTGGGACAAGGAGTTGTACGATGAAGATGCGGCTCGGACACGCGTTGGTGCTGGCGGCGCTTGGTGCCGCGGCGCTGGCGTCGCTGCCGGCCAGGGCCGGCGGGTATGACGGCTGCTACGGCTACGAGTGTTACCGCGGCGATGACGGCTATTACGGGGGCTATTACGGCGACGGCTATGGCGCCGGCAGCTACTTTGATGGCGGCTATGACGGCGACGGGTATCACGGCGGCTACTATCGCGACCGTTACGACGGCGACGGTCATTACGGCTATGGCTATCGCCACGTGGTCTGCGATTCCGACGGCGACCGCTGTTACCGGACCTATCGCGACTGCTGGGATTACCGCGAGTACTATCGCCGCCACGGCTATCATTGGGAGGACTAGGGATGAAAACCGCGCTGCTGGCGGCGGCTGCGGCCGCCGCGTTTTTCGTTTCGCCCGCGCGCGCAGAATCGGTTGCGACGCGCTGCGGCTGGGATGGCTGTTCGCATATCGTCTGCAACTATTCCGGCGATCGCTGTCACCGTTACTATGGCGACTACTACCACCCGTATTACGGACGGCGTTACGGCTATGACGGGTACCGGTACGGCGATTACGACGACGGCTACCGGCGCGAGAGCTACGGCCGCTACGACTGGGACGACTATCGCTCGCGATATTACGGCGGCTACGGCCGCGGTGGCTGGCACTACGACTGCGACCGCGACGGCGACGATTGCACCGTGAGGCGCGGGGGCTGGTACGGCGGCTACGGCGGATGGTGAAGCGGCGGCGGGGGGATTGATGCAAGCCGTGCGCGCGATCGTGATCTTCCTCGTGGGTGCCGGCATCGCGATCGGCGCTCATTTTGCTGGGCTGTTCGAGCGCCTGCCGCACTGGTTCGCCCATCCGCAGAGCGTCGCGGGTTCGGATCCCTACGGCTACGACGTCCCGCCGCCCGGGGCCTATGCGCCAGCCGACCCCTATCCACCTGCCGACGGCTACGCACCGGCCGAGGGGTATCCATCTGACGGGTACGACTCGGCCGATGAACCGGACGATTATGCACCGGCCGATGAATCTGACGGCTATGTGCCGGCCGACGCAGCCGGCGGCCCTGCACCCGGGGCGACAAAGGTCGTCGTCGACGCGCCGCCGGGCGCCGTGGCCACCGTCGTTCCCGGCGAGAGGGAAGCGGCCGTGCCGGTCGCAGTCCGACCCGTGCCGGTACCTGTCGATGCCTCAGGCCCGGTCTCCTTACGTCTGGCCTATAGACCGCAATTGCGTGGGTCGTGCGCGCCGGCCTACGCGATCACCAATCGCACCCACCGCACGGTGTTCTTCAGCGTCGCGCATGGCTATGGCGCTGGCGGCGGCCCCGAACGGCCCTTGCGCATTGCGCCCGGCGCGACGGCAGCTCCCGTCGGTGCGGACCGTGTCGCCTCCGGCTATGACGGGGCGGCCGAGGACGGATATGCCGCTTACAATGAAGTGACTCCCGGCGGCTGCGACTCTGGGGTCGTCAGGATTGTGGTCGGCGAGCCTTGAGGCTGCCCCACGCGCTTACCGCTCGACCGCCAGGTTTTCCACGATCCTGATCGTTGTCGGCCAGCTCTAGCGTTCGATGGCGTTGTCGTCTTTGGTGTTCGTTTGAAAGTCGGGCCGCTCCAAATCGGCCCCGCATTGCGCCGCCCGCATGCCTGGCTCGCCTCGCGGATGCCCGAGCTGATAACGGCGGTGGTACGGAAGCCCAAGAAATCCGGCCCGCAGGCCCGATTTTAAGCCATCGGAACGGGCGCTAGAACTTCCCGGAAACAAAGCCGGTCCGAATCGCTAACCGAATCGATATCGGGCTTTGTTCTCATACCATTAGGAGTTTGTCAAGGCCGTGAGATCACCACATCTGGGGTAAAGAGCCAGCAATGGAGTCGGGAGGGGTTATCCACGGAATAATCCGTAGACTGACAGAAATTCCTTCCGCTTGTCACCTTTGATAGAGAATATTTGTCGTTACAACCTATGTAAATGTCCCTGGAAATGGCTCCCGCCGACCAGCGTTGAGATCGCCCAGACGATCAGAGGAACGCGCTTTGACCGGCTTGGTGCACCTGCGATATTCGCTGCCCGCGGCGCCAGTGCCGCCGAGCCCGGACAGCTGCGCCTCTGATGACCGACACCCGCAATCGCCTCAGCGAATGGACGGCCCTCGCGGCGAAGGAGTTGAAGGGCCGCCCGCTCGACGCTCTCACCTGGGCTTCGCCCGAAGGGCTGGCGATCAAGCCGCTCTATACGACGGCTGATCTCGAAGGCCTCGAGGCGGGTTCGCTTCCCGGTCTGGCGCCCTATCTGCGCGGCGTACGCGCCACGATGTATGCCGGGCGGCCCTGGACCATCCGGCAATATGCCGGCTTCTCGACCGCGGAAGAGTCCAACGCCTTTTACCGGAAGAATCTCGCGGGCGGGCAGATGGGCCTCTCCGTCGCCTTCGATCTCGCGACCCACCGCGGCTATGACAGCGACCATCCCCGCGTCGCCGGCGACGTCGGCAAGGCCGGGGTGGCGATCGATTCCGTCGAAGACATGAAGATTCTCTTCAACGGCATCCCGCTCGACAAGATGAGCGTGTCGATGACCATGAACGGCGCGGTGATCCCGGTCCTGGCCGATTTCATCGTCGCGGCGGAAGAGCAAGGCGTTGCGCCGGAGAAGCTCTCCGGCACCATCCAGAACGACATCCTCAAAGAGTTCATGGTGCGCAATACCTACATCTATCCGCCAGCGCCCTCGATGCGCATCGTCGCCGACATCATCGCCTACACCGCCAAGCGCATGCCCAAGTTCAATTCGATCTCGATTAGCGGCTACCACATGCACGAAGCCGGCGCGACGGCCGTGCAGGAACTGGCCTATACCTTGGCCGACGGCATCGAATATGTGCGCGCGGCGATGGCGCGCGGACTGGCGGTGGACGAATTCGCGCCGCGGCTGTCGTTCTTCTTCGGCATTGGTATGAACTTCTTCTTCGAGGTGGCGAAGCTTCGCGCCGCACGGCTGCTGTGGTCGAAGATCATGGGCGGCTTCGGCGCCAAGAATCCAGAATCGCTCATGCTGCGCACCCATTGTCAGACCTCGGGAGTCTCGTTGACCGAACAGGACCCCTACAACAACATCGTGCGCACGGCGTACGAGGCGCTGGCGGCGGTATTGGGCGGCACGCAGTCGCTGCACACCAATTCGTTCGACGAGGCGATCGCACTGCCAAGCGAGTTCGCCGCCCGCGTCGCGCGCAACACCCAGCTCATCCTCCAATATGAGACCCAGGTCACCCGCGTCGTCGATCCGCTCGGGGGCTCGTACTATGTGGAAGCCCTGACCCATGCGCTCGGCGTGCACGCGCAAGACCTGATTGACGAGATCGAGGCGATGGGCGGCATGACCAAGGCGGTCGAGGCCGGAATCCCCAAGCTCGCGATCGAGGAAGCGGCGGCGCGGCGCCAGGCGCGAATCGACAAGGGCGAAGACGTCATCGTTGGCGTCAACCGCTTCGAGCCGGAGAGGAAAGACGCGGTCGAGGTGCGCGAGATCGACAACCGCGCGGTGCGGGAAACACAGATCGCGCGGCTGAAAGAGGTGAAGTCTAAGCGCGACGCCAAGAAGGTGGCGGCCGCGCTCGGCGCGCTGACGCAAGGCGCTCGCGGTGATGCCAACCTGCTTGAACTCGCGGTGGAGGCGGCGCGGGCGCGCGCGACGGTGGGCGAAGTCTCCGACGCGATGGAGACGGCGTTTGGGCGTCATGCCGCGCAGATCCGCGCCATCAGCGGCGTCTATGGCGGACAGTACGAGGGCGACAACGAGTTCGCCGCGATCCGCGGCGAAGTCGAAGCGTTCGCGAAGGAGGAAGGCAGGCGTCCGCGCATCCTCGTCGCCAAGATGGGCCAGGACGGTCACGACCGCGGCGCCAAGATCATCGCCACCGCCTTTGCCGATCTCGGTTTCGATGTCGATATCGGGCCGCTGTTCCAAACGCCGGACGAAGTGGCGCAGGACGCCATCGATGCCGATGTCCACGTGATCGGCGTCTCGAGCCAGGCCGCGGGCCACAAAACGTTGGTGCCCGAACTGATCGCCGCGCTGAAAAAGCGCGACGCTTCAGACATCCTCGTCGTCGTCGGCGGCGTCATCCCGTCGCAGGACTACGAATTCCTCAAAGGCGCCGGAGTCGCCGCCATCTTCGGCCCCGGCACCAACATCGTCGAGGCGGCGCGCGAGGTGCTGAAGATTGTCCGTCGACGAAACATCGGCGCGGCAGGTTAGAATCCTGCGGGATGGCTTCGTGTGCCCGTCAACTTGCCGGGATTCGCCGTCAGTTCGAACGCTGTTCCCGCGGCATGGGCGCCGCCGGCCTGCGTCGTGCCGAAGATATTCCCGTCCCCATCGAGCGTGACACCGGCGAGCGGATAGTTGCCGTCCTTGCAACTCTTCGCGCCGCAGAAATTGTAGAGCGTTTGCAGCGTGCCGTTGCCGAAAACGAAAACCGTACCGCCGCCCTGACCCGTCGGGTCGGAATCATTCGTTCCGCCGTAGCGAGTCGTCCCAAAGAGATTGCCTGACGAATCCATGGCGAGGCCGCCTTCCGGATCCTTGCCGTCCGAGCAGTTGCTGAGGCTGCAAAAATCGTACAGGTCGACGAGTTGGGAGTTGCTGCCGTTCGGAATCAGCTTGAAGATCACACCGTGCGCATGATTTCCGCCGTCGGAAGTGCCCAAGAAATTGCCTTGAGCGTCTCGGATGAGTCCGCCTTTGGGAAACGCGGCGCAAGGAATCGCGCCGCAGAAATTGTAGAGAACCGTATATTGCCAATTGCCGCCGCCGAGCGGGGACACTTCATAGATGATACCGGTGCTGTTCGGGCCTTCCGGCGCCGTCCCGAAGATGTTGCCATCCGCATCGATCGTCACGCCATAACCGGGCTCCGATCCATCCACGCAGACGGCGCCATTCGTCACGTTGCAAAAATCGTGAATAACGGTCTCCTTCCATTGGTGCGCGGCTTGGTCGAAATCGAGTTCATAGACGACACCTTTGTTGTTCTTGCCGCCCAGAATCGTCGTTCCAAAAAGCGGCGAGGAGCCGTCATAGGCAATGCCGCTTTCGGCGCCGACATAGCTCAACCCCGCGGTCAGCGGGCGGGCGCCATCGGGACACGTCGTTCCGTCGGGACAAAAAGTATAGAGGACCTCCGGCCGCCAATTGGTGCGGTCCGCATTCGGCTTCAGCCTGAACACCACGCCAGCCTCTGCCCCCGGCTTTCCGCCGCTTGCGGTCGTGCCGTAGAGCGAGCCGTCTTGGCCGACAATGAGACGGCCTTCCGGTTCCGCGCCATGCTTGTCTTTGGGAAATCCATAGAGAGTGGTGAGAATCCATTGTCCTTTGACGGCATCGAGGGACAGCTCGAAGACTGTTCCGCCGCGCTTTCCGCCCGACGGCGTCATTCCGTAGAAATTGCCCAGCGAATCCTCCACGAGCGGAGATTCGCCATTGGTGTTGTCGCCGTCTGCACATTGGTGCTTCGCGCAGAACGCATGCAGCGTGGTGAGCGACGAGGACACCGCCGGAACTGAAGAAAAAGCCGCGAACACGAGAGCCGCAGTTATGCCGAAGCCCAGTTTACGCGATGACAATGTCATGTTTTCTCCAGCGTCCGCCCACCGGCGTCACAAGGTTTTCTAGCAAAGCGCGACGGCAAGGAAAAGTCGCATGTCGAAGTGGGATGCGCTACCTCGGCTTCTCGCCGTCGATCTTGATGGAGGTGGCGACGGCGGCGACGACACCGTAGGGCGTGTCCGCCCACACCCGCAGCGGCACCGCGTAGGAGCGTCCGGCGATGGCGCTCGGGAACGTCGCGACCCAGGCGTTGATCTTGGGGAATTTCTCGTTTTCCTTGATCAGCTTGGGCTTGAAGCCGGCGAGCTGGCGATAGCGGATTTCGCATACAGTCACGTGGCCACTGTAGAGCCCGTTGTCCATCTTCTTGACCGCGTCGCCCACCTTCTCCATTTCGATGTTGTAACGCCGGCGGCCGTCGAACACGGGCGCCGTCACCGCGCAGGGATTGTCCGGCTTGGCGCCGGCGCCTGAAGTGATCAGCACCACCGCGCTCAACGGATCGACGGTATCTTTCTCGAGGTCCGGCTTCACGTCATAGCCGGTGTTTGCGAACTTCGGATTGGCATAGAGGCGCGGCGGCGCATCGTTCTCGTAGGTGAGCGAGACCTGCTGCTTCTTGCCCGTGTGATTGGTGTCGAAGGAATCGTAGAGCTGCGGCTTGAGGCCGCCGCTGGCAACGCGGCCGTTGGAGATAGCCTGGATCTGCGCCTGCCAGAAGGCATTGACGATGCCGCTAGTCTGCAGGTTGGAGACGACGTGATAGGCATCGCCGCGGATCGTCGCGTCCATGTCGACCTTGCCGAGCGACACACCGCCGGCATAGAGGGTCATTGCCATGCTGAGTTCGGAGGCAGGCCCCGACGGTGCGTCGGCGCTCTCGCCGCCCGCGGCGAGCGCGGCGGTGGGCGCGAGCAGGACAAGATACAGAAGACCGCGAAGCGTCATGGCGAACTCCGTGAGACGGCGCGACCATAGTGGGCGCGACAGAAGCGATCCAGTATGGTGCCAATATGGCACCCACCGAACATCAGGATCGTGGCACTTGGGTTAATGCGCTCACCGATCGTCGAGCCTTCGCCCGCGCCATCACGCTCGTCGAATCCACCCGGGCCGAGGATCGCGCCGAGGCCGAGACGCTGTTGACCGCCGTGCTGCCCCGCACCGGCAGCGCGATGCGGCTGGGCATTTCCGGTGCGCCGGGGGTCGGCAAATCGACCTTCATCGAGGCCTTTGGCCTGCATTTGACGGCGCAGGGCAAGCGCGTCGCCGTGTTTGCGATCGATCCGTCGTCGCGCCGCGGCGGAGGCTCGATCCTCGGCGACAAGACGCGCATGGCGGGATTGGCGCGCGAGCCCCACGCCTTCATCCGCCCGTCCCCCGCGGGCGCAACTGCAGGGGGCGTCGCGCGGCGCACACGCGAATGCCTGCTGCTCGCGGAGGCGGCGGGCTTCGATGTGGTGATCGTCGAAACGGTCGGCGTCGGTCAATCCGAAACGGCCGTCGCCGACATGACCGATGTCTTCGTCCTGCTCGCGGCGCCGGGCGGCGGCGACGATCTCCAAGGCATCAAGCGCGGAGTCATGGAGCTCGCCGATCTGGTGCTGGTGACCAAGTCCGACGGCGACCTGATCCCCGCGGCGCGCCGGGCGACGGCCGATTTGAGCGCGGCGTTGCATCTGATGCGGCCCAAATATCGCGATCTGCCGCCCGTGGCATTGGCCGTGTCCGCGCTGGAAGGCAAGGGCATCGTCGAGGCCTGGTCGGCCATGACGCGCATCCATGCCGCGCTCGCCGAAAAGGGACGGCTCTCGAGCCTGCGCGCCGACCAGGCACGCCGCTGGTTCTGGAGCGAGGTCCAGGCGCTGCTCGGTGAGGCGATCCTCTCGGACTCGGCGCTTTCGGCGAGCGCCACCGTGCTCGAGGACGACGTGGCCACGGGCGTGGCCCTGCCGCATGCCGCGGCCCGCAAGCTCCTCGCGGCGTTCCGGGGGGGCGGGACCGCTTGACCGGACGGCCTGCCGTCCTTATGAGAGCCGCTCCTTTGACGCATACCCCACGAGAATTGCCATGTCGCGCCGCTGCGAATTGACCGGAAAAGGCCTGTTGGTTGGGCACAATGTCAGTCATGCCAACAACAAGACCAAGCGTGTCTATCGTCCGAACCTACAAGTGCTGTCCCTGGCCAGCGAAGCGCTGGGCAATTCCTACAAGCTGCGCATCTCCATGAATGCGCTTCGCACCTTGGATCGGCAGGGTGGGTTGGACAGCTTCCTGCTGAACGCGAAGGACAGCCTGCTTTCCACGCGCGCACTGAGGCTCAAGCGGGCCATCGCCAAGAAACGCGCACCTTCTGCCGCTTAGTTAACGAAGAATTTACCGCATTTTGCCTTGCGCCCGGCATGGCGTCTGCACCGCTTTTGGCGTAGTGTTTCATTATGCGCCAGGCCATGGGGCAATCGCAGGCCGGCGTCGGGGCGGTGGGGTAAAGCGTGCGTGCGTTTGGCTATGGGGATCCCGCGGGCGGGCGTGACGCCGTCGTTTCGCGGTTGGGCTCGGGAAACTTCAGCGGATCGATGCGCAGCGCGGCCGATGTGTCGTGGCCGGCGCAGGCGGTATATGGGCGGCGCGATCAGACCGGCAGCCGAATCGGGCAGGCTTTCAGGGCCGTCGCTCGGCTGATTCTGCCGGTGGCGACGCTGCTCTTGGCCTTCGCGGGGGTTTATCTCTATCTCGACACGGCCGCGGATTTCGTAGGTGGTCAGTCTTCCTGGCTCACCGTCGGACATCTCTTGTTGCCGCTATGCTTCCTGAGCGTGCATCTGACCAATCGCCGCTATGGCCCGTCGATGGCGTTCGCACAGGTGGTGGTCGCTCTGGCGCTCGCGGCCGCGTTCGTGACGTTTGCCGTGCCGCAACTCGGCGCATTGATCCCATTCAAGGTGGTGCCGCAGATGCGCCAAGCCTATGCATTCGCCGGCGCCTTTCTCGGCGCGAGCTTCATTTCCATCGTCGTGTTCGACGGCGCGCGCGGACCGCGCTGGTGGATCGCACCTCTCCTGGGCATGATCTCGGCGGTGGTGCTGTTCTCGCTGATCTTCTATCCCACGGCCTATGCCGGCGAGACAGATTGGAGCCAGCGCATGATGTTGCACATGGAGCTCCTCGCGGGGCTCGCTATCCTGTCGCTGATCCCCTACTGGTCGCTGCGCGGTATCATTCGTCCGCTGCCCGGCTTCGGCGGCTATTGATCAGCATCTAACAATCGTCGGGGCCGCTCTTGTGGGGTCCACCCCTAAATTGAGCGGAACGGCAATCAAACCGCCTGCGGGAAGCTGAAGACGCTGTCGGGATCGACCGCGCGCTTGATCCGCGCCAGCCGGTCGAAATTGCCGCCGTAATAGGAGCTGCGCCAGTCTTTGAGCCCGGGGTCGGCAAAGTTCTGATAGGCGCCGCCGCCGGCAAAGGGCAGCATCGCGCGATAGAATTCGTCCTGCCAGGCGTGATTGCGCGCCATCAGCAACAGATTGCGGTTGTCCTCCCAGGCCCAATACAGCCCAACCACCATCAGCCACCGGCTCTTGCGATGGACGAAGGCTGTGTCGGTGGAGGCTTTGGCGTTCATCGCGCCGCCGGTCTGAAAGAAGCGCAAGTCGCAATATTCTTCCGTACCCGGCCATTCGCGCAAATGGCGGATGCCGAGCGCCAAGGCTTGGTCGCTGAGCGCGCGGTTCACGAAGGCGGAGCGCTCCTGATAGAAGATCGGCGGCTGGTCTTCGTGCAGGAAATCCTGACCCTGCCAGTAGCTGGTCTCATTGATGGTCTCGTCGCCCGGCGCCGGCCTGGCGATGGCGTTGACCGGCGCCAGGATCTGTTCGAGCTGTTTCGCTGGTCCCTTGAACTGGCCAAGCAGGTTGACCGTCACATCCAGTCCCGCGGCCTGCTGCGCCCGCGTCACCGCGCCCAACGAGATACGCGAGCCCAAGCTCGCTGGTGCCGCCTCCAGCGCCTTGACCAGCGCCGCGGCGATGCGCTCCGGCTGTTTCCGCCAGACGATCCTGAACACCGTGATCAGCGCGGGGACAGCGAAGGTCTGCAGCGTGAAAGACGTGCTGACGCCGAAATTGCCGCCGCCACCGCCCTGGCTCGCCCAGAACAGATCGTCGCCGGGCTTCATCGTCACCCTGTTGCCGTCCGCCTTCACCATCGCGCTCGCTGTCAGCTGGTCGCAGCCCAGCCCATTCTCGCGCATGTTGAACCCGATGCCGCCGCCGAGCAGGAAGCCCGCGCCGCCCACGCTCGGGCAGCGGCCGTGGGTGATGGCGACGTTATGCTCGCGAAGCACGTCGTAGATCTGGCCGTTCAGCACGCCACCCTGCACCGTGACGCGCCCGGTCGAGGCATCGAACAGCGCGCCGCTCATCAAGGTGGTGTCGATCATCAAACCGCGCGTGGTGGAGAAGCCGGCATAGGAATGGCCGCCGCCGCGCGTGACGAGGGGCATGCGATGTTCGCGGCACCAATGGATCGTCTTGGCGATCTCGTCGGAGTTGCGCACCCGCGCCACGCCCTGCGGCACGATGCCGGCATAGCGCAGATTGTTGGGCAGGATGAGCTGCTCGAAGCCGTCGTCCCAAGGCCGCACCACCCGAACCAGTTTGGCGAGTTGGGCCCAGGCGCGCGCGCTCGCCTTCGCTGCGGCCTCGGCTTCGTGCCGCCCAAGGAGATAGCCGGCCGTGCCGCCGCCTGCGAGACCCGCGCCGAGCGCCGCCGATGTCGCGATGAAATTGCGCCTGCTGAGACTCGCCCGATCGCTCATGTCACCGCCCCGATTCGACCTTTCTGCGAACCGAAACGATAACGATTTTCGGTTTAGCCGCCTATCGCTGCACCCTCCCAATCGCGATGCCGGGTTCGGGGGACGGGTCACCCACCAAGAGCGGCCATGGTGAATGGCCTGAGGTGCGCGCTACCGCGCCCCCGCATGGGGGTGGCGTTCGTGGCGGACGCGGGCGAGGCGCGTGGGAGTGCCGGTGCGGCCGTGGTCGCGCTCCTCGGCGAAGAGGCTGATAAGCTGGTCGGTCATCGCGCCGCCAAGCTGCTCGGCATCGACGATGGTGACGGCCTTGCGGTAGTAACGCGTGACGTCGTGACCGATGCCGATGGCCGTGAGTTCGACGCTCGACTTGTCTTCGATCTCTTCGATCACGTGGCGCAGATGGCGCTCGAGATAGTTGCCGGCGTTCACCGAAAGTGTGGAGTCGTCGACCGGCGCGCCGTCGGAGATCACCATCAGGATGCGGCGCTGTTCGGGCCGCGCCACGAGGCGGTTGTGCGCCCACATCAGGGCCTCCCCGTCGATGTTCTCCTTGAGCAGTCCTTCGCGCATCATCAGGCCGAGATTGCGCCGTGCGCGCCGCCAAGGCTCGTCGGCCGCCTTGTAGATGATATGGCGCAGGTCGTTGAGGCGGCCGGGATGCGGCGCCTTGCCGTCCGCGATCCACTTCTCCCGCGATTGCCCGCCCTTCCAGGCGCGCGTGGTGAAGCCGAGGATCTCGGTCTTCACCGCGCAGCGCTCGAGCGTGCGCGCGAGGATGTCGGCGCACATCGCCGCCACCATGATCGGCCGTCCGCGCATCGAGCCGGAATTGTCGAGCAGCAGGCTGACCACCGTGTCGCGGAAGGTCATGTCCTTTTCGCGCTTGAACGAGAGCGGATACATCGGGTCGATGATGATGCGCGGCAGCCGCGAAGTGTCGAGCAGGCCTTCCTCGATGTCGAATTCCCAGGTGCGGTTCTGCTGCGCCATCAGCAACCGCTGAAGCCGGTTGGCGAGACGCGCCACCACGCCCTGCATCGCCGCGAGCTGCTGGTCGAGGAAGGCGCGCAGCCGGGTCAACTCCTCCGCGTCGCAGAGTTCTTCCGCCTCGATCGTCTCGTCGAAGCGCTCGGTATAGATCTTGTAGCCCCACTCGTCCTGGTGCGCGAAGGCCGGCTCGGGCCGCCAGGGCTTCATCGCGTCGTCCGGCTCGGCGGCATCGCCGAGCTCGTCGCTCGGCTCGGCGCGCATCTCGGCATCGGCGTCCTCGGCGTCCTCGCCTTCGGCGTCCTTCAGGTCGGCTTCTGAGGTTTCGCCCTGCGCGTCGGCGTCCTCTTCGGCATCCTTGTTCTGGTTCTCCGAGTTCTCCGCCTCGTCGCCGCTGTCATCGCTCTCGGAGTCGAGATCGGAGTCGTCGCCGAAATTCAGATCCTTCAGGATGGTGCGCGTCAGCCGGGCGAACGCCTTCTGGTCGCGCAGCGCGGGGCCGAGCTTGTCGAGGTCCTTGCCGGCGCGGCTCTCAATCCATTCGCGCCACAGGGACACCGCGTTTCTGGCACTTTCGGGCGGTGCTTCGCCGGTCAGCTTCTCGCGCACCATCAGGCCCAAGGCTTCCGCGATCGGCACGTCGGCGCGCACCCGCGCCTTGGCGAGGCCGCGCGCATTGCAGCGCTGCTCCAGACCGGCAGCGAGATTCTTTGCGACGCCCTTCATCGCCAGCGCACCGATGGCCTCGACCCGCGCCTGTTCTGCGGCCTCGAACATCGCGGCCCCTTCGGCGGATTGCGGCCGGTATTGGTCGTGCAGCTTATCCTGATGATAGGCGCGCCGCAGCGCATAGGCATCGCCCGCGCCGCGGACCACCGCGACTTCGCCCGGCGGCAGATTGCGCGACGGCAGCGGCAGCTTGGCCTTGAGCCCTTTCAGCGACGGCGGCTCGGCCGAGAAATTGACCTCCAGCTCCGGCTCGCCGGCGATCGAGCGCACCGCGACCGCGACGGCGCGCTTGAAGGGTTCGGAAGGGTTCTCGGCTTTGGTCATCCTCTTTACCTCCCCCTTGCGGGAAGGTCGGGATGCGAAGCGCTACGGGTGGGGATACTATATTCAACGTCGACCCCCCACCCGACGTGCGTCGCACGTCGACCTTCCCGCAAGGGGGAGGTGAAGCGGAGGTTGGCTCTCATGCGACCAGCACCTTGGCGGCGCTTTCCGGAAGCTCCTCGCCGAAGGCGCGCTGGTAGAACTCCGCGACGGAGGCGCGTTCGAGTTCGTCGCATTTGTTGAGGAAGGTCAGCCGGAAGGCAAAGCCGACGTCGTTGTAGATGTCGGCGTTCTCCGCCCAGGTGATCACCGTGCGCGGGCTCATCACGGTGGAGAGATCGCCGTTGATGAAGGCGTTGCGCGTCATGTCGGCGACGCGCACCATCGCCGCGATCTGCTTCTTCTTCTCGGCCGTGGCGTAGGACGGCACCTTGGCCACGACGATCTCGACCTCGGCGTCGTGCGGCAGGTAGTTGAGCGTGGCGACGATGTTCCAGCGGTCCATCTGGCCCTGGTTGATCTGCTGCGTGCCGTGATAGAGGCCGGTGGTGTCGCCCAAGCCGATTGTGTTGGTGGTCGAGAACAGCCGGAACGCCGGATGTGCGCGAATGACGCGGTTCTGGTCGAGAAGCGTCAGTTTGCCCGACGCCTCGAGCACGCGCTGGATCACGAACATCACGTCGGGGCGGCCGGCGTCGTATTCGTCGAACACCAGCGCCACCGGCCGCTGCAAGGCCCAGGGCAAGAGGCCCTCGCGGAACTCGGTGACCTGCTGGCCGTCCTTCAGGACGATGGCGTCCTTGCCGATCAAATCGATGCGGCTGATATGGCTGTCCAGGTTGATGCGGATGCACGGCCAGTTGAGGCGCGCGGCGACCTGCTCGATGTGCGTCGACTTGCCGGTCCCATGGTAGCCCTGGATCATCACCCGCCGGTTGAAGGCGAAGCCCGCCAGGATCGCGAGCGTGGTCTCGCGGTCGAAGCGGTACGCCGTGTCGATGTCGGGAACATATTCGTTCGCCGTCTTGAAGGCGGGGACCTTCATCTTCGCGTCGATGCCGAACAGGGTCTTAACCTCGACCGTCGTGTCGGGCAGGGCCGCGGGATCGAGGCCTTCTTTCTCACCATTCATGGGGGCGGGTCCGGTTCAAAATGTCTTCGGGCGGGCCGCGTCGGATGGCGCCGAAAGGCACCGTGCGCCGCTTAGGTCAGCCCGGAGGCGCGCAACACGCCGTAGGCTTTGATAACCTGCTTCAGACGCTCCTCGGCGCCCCGGTCGCCGCCATTGGCGTCGGGGTGGAACCGCTTTACGAGTTCCTTATACCGCGCCTTGATCTCGTTCAAGGTGGCGGAAGGCTCCAGGTTCAAGGTGTCGAAGGCGGTGAGCTGGACGCGGGTAACTTGACGCTCCGGCCGCCTGGGCGGTGGCGCCGCCTCGGCGCTGTCGCCGCCGAACGCGCGGTTGAAATCGAAATCGGCCAGCGGATCGTGCAGACGTGCCGCGCGTTTTCCGAGGGGCCAGGTCGGCCTATGACCGGTCACTGCGTCGACGCGGAAGCGCTCGATCTCGCGCTCGCTCATGCCCCTGAAATAGTCCCAGGATTCGTTGTGCGCGCGCGCATGGGTCAGGCAGAACCACAGATGCCGGCTGAGCTCCTCGCGGCTCTTCGGCACGCGATAGGCGCCTTCCTCCTGGCAGCCGGGCGAGGCGCAGGCACGCACGGCAAGCGCAACGCCGGAAGTGTCCGGTTTGATGCGGATGGTGTCGCGGAACGAATGTCGCGTCTTCGCCATCCTCAAATTATGGGGCGGATGAATGAAAAAACAAGAAAACGTAGCGCTTGACAGAAGACGATTTGGCGATGATGCCAGTGCCATGACGATGGCCGATACGATCCGCGAAAAGTTAACCCAAGCCTTTGCGCCTGCCACGCTGGAGGTCGTCGACGATAGTGCGCTTCATGCGGGGCATGCGGGAAGCCGCCCGGGCGGCGAGACGCATTTCAGCGTGCGCATCGTTGCCGGCGCGTTCGAAGGCCTGTCGCGCCTCGAACGCCAGCGCCGAGTCTATGCCGCGCTGAGCGAGGAATTGAAGTCGCGCGTGCACGCGCTCTCGCTCACAACGTTGACGCCTGCGGAGGTCTGGAACGAGCATTGAGGCCCTCGACCTAGCCAAACACGACTTCGTCATTCTTGCTGCCGCAACGCTATCCCGCCGGCACCGTATCGGCGGTCGCGCTCGGCGGGGTGACGCGCAGCGCTGTGATCTGGTTCCTCTGCCGGCGCAGGATCTCGAACTTGAATCCGAAAAACGCGAAGCGCTGGCCGACGTCGGGGATGGTGCGCGCCTCGTGGATGACGAGGCCGGCGATCGTCGTCGCCTCTTCGTCCGGCAGGTTCCAGTCGAGCTCGCGGTTGAGCTCACGCACCGGGACCTTGCCGTCGATGAGATAGGAGCCGTCGGCCTGGCGGCGCACATCGGGACGGCTCGCGGCCTCCATCTCGTCCGGCATGTCGCCGAAGATCTCATCGAAGATATCTTCGACCGTGACGAGACCCTGCAGCGCCCCGTACTCGTCTACCACCAGCGCGAAACGAGCGCGCTTCTCTCGGAAGGCTTCGAGCTGCTCCTCCGCCGTGGTGGTGTCGGGCACGAACCAGGCGGGCGCGGCAAGGCCGGCGATATCCAGACCCTCATAGGACCAGCCATTGCGCATCGCCGCCTGCACGATGGCCTTGATGTGCAAAACGCCGACGATGTTCTCCGGCTGGCCGCGCCACAATGGGACGCGCGAGTGGCCGGAGAGCATCACTTCCTACAGCAAGGCGCGCGGCGGTAGATCGGCATCGGCGGTGACGATGCTCTTTCGATGGATCATCACGTCGCCCACCGTCAGCTCGCGCAGATCGAGGATGCCGCCGATCATGTCGCGGTGCTCGCGCTCCACGCCGCCCTCGCGGTGGTGCAGTTCGACGGTGCCGCGGATCTCGTCATGCGCAGGCTGCACGGGCCCGAATTCCTCCTGGTCGACGCCGATGAGGCCCAGAACCTTCCACACCACGATTTGAACCGCGCTGACGATAGGTCCGAGGATAGCGACCGCCATGCGCACCGGCCAGGCGACCGCCAGCGCGAAGCGGTCCGTGCGCGCGATCGCAAGTGTCTTTGGAAGTACCTCGCCGAAGACCAGGATGACGACCGTCATGATCGCTGTCGCGGCTGCTACCGCGCGCTGCCCTAAGGTCGCGGTGAGCAGCACGGTCGCCAGCGAAGAGGCCAGGATGTTGACGAAGGTATTGCCGAGCAGCAAGGCGCCGATCAGACGCTCACGGTCGCCGACCAGCGCATTGACGTCCGCGGCGCGGCGCGAGCCGTCGCGCTCCATCTGCAGCATCTTGCCGCGCGAAACGGCGGTCAGCGCCGTCTCCGAGCCGGCGAAAAACGCCGACACCGCAAGCAGAATCACGATGGAACCTATCCAGAAGACGATCGAAGAGACAGCCATGGGAACCCTCAATGCATGACTGAAGTATAACGGATGGATGGCCGCGGGCGTGGGAATTGTGTAGGCTGGCCGCACGTCAAAGGATCGCCGCTGATGCGAAAAGCTCTTCTGGTCCTGTCGCTTTCGGCGTCGCTGCTGGGCGCCGCGGAGCCGGATCACGCCTTCAACGCCGCCGATTTCGTGGTGCCCGCGGATGAGCTCGATGCCGCGGCGGTGGGCGAGGCGGCAGTGCATGCTGGCTTCCTTCCGCTCTCCGAATCCGATCCCACCCTGCAGGCGATGCGCGCGGCACCCGATGCGACCTACGAAATTTGGGAGTTGCCGTCGCACAGGGTCGCGCGCATCACCCTCACGCGCATGGCCGGGACGGGCAAATATGTCGTCCTCTTCGTGGCCAAGGACCAGTCGACGCCGCGCCACCCACTGAGCGGCGAGGCGTGCAAGCGCTGGCTCAAATTCTCCGGCGCCATGCGCATCGCCTTCGCGCGGCAATCCGGCAAGTACCGCTTCCGTAATCCGCAATGCACGCCGTGATCGGGTCCTACGCCAGCACCTCGAGCACCTTGTCTTCCTCGACATCGTTCGCCACGAACGCCTGACCGAGGCCGCGCACCAGCACGAATGCGATTCGGCCGGCGCGGGCTTTCTTGTCGTGGCGCATGTGTGCAAGCAGCGTCATGGCGTCGGGACGCCAGCCCGCAATATCGCCGATGGCCGAAGGAAGGCCCACGGCCTTGAGGTGTGCGACCAGTCGCTCTTCGTCGGCGCGCGGGCACAGGCCCAGCCGCACCGACAGCGCGAAGGCGAGCGCCATGCCGATAGCGACGCCCTCGCCATGCAGCAGGCGGCCGCTGAATCCCACTGCAGCTTCCAGCGCATGGCCGAAGGTATGGCCAAGATTGAGCAGCGCGCGCTCGCCGGTCTCGAGCGGATCGCGCGAGACGATGGCCGCTTTCATGCGGCAGGACTGCGCGACGGCGTGGCTCAGCGCCGCGTCGTCGCCGGCCAGGGCCTCGGCGCCATGTGCTTCCAGCCAGGCGAAGAACTCGAGGTCGCCGAGCGCACCGTACTTCACCACTTCGGCATAGCCCGCGAGCAATTCGCGCTGCGGCAAGGTCGTGAGCAGCGTCGTGTCGGCTATCACCAGCTGAGGCTGATGGAACAGGCCGACGAGATTCTTGCCTTCGGGAACATTGATCGCGGTTTTTCCGCCGATGGAGGAATCCACCTGTGCCAGCAAGGTGGTGGGAACCTGGACGAACGCGACGCCGCGCTTGAGCATGCCGGCGGCAAGGCCCGTCAGATCGCCGATCACGCCGCCGCCGAAGGCCACGATCAAACCGTCACGGCCGATGTCCCGGCGCAGCAGGGCACGGATCAGGTTTTCCAGGCCGGCGAAGCTTTTCGCGCCTTCTCCTGGCTCCAGCACGATCGGTGCGGCATCGAGCGCGGCGATCGCATCGCTGTGGAGCTTGGCGACATGCGCATCGGTCACAACGCGGAGCGGTCCCCGGCTTAGCGTCGCCAGCAGCGTGGGGGCTTCCGCCAACACGCCGGCGCCGACATGAATGTCGTAGCTGTGCGCGCCGAGCGCGACGGGCACGATCGATTTCATATCAGCTGCCGCTGCTTGAGCGCAGCGACGATCCGGTCGACGGCATGCGAATGCGGACCTTCGTCGCTCTCCACCGCGATTTCCGCTTCCGTATAGATTGGCGTCCGTTCGCGCAACAGCCGTTCGAGGGTCTCGCGCGGATCGCCGTCGCGCAACAGCGGTCGGTTGTCGCGCCGCTTCACCCGGGCCAGTAGCACCCCAACGGGGGCCTTGATCCACACGGTAACGGCGTTCTCCTTCAGCCGCGCCCGCGTCGCGGGATCGACGAAGGCGCCGCCGCCGGTCGCCAGCACCAGCGGCGGGCCCTGCAGGAGCCGTTCGATCACGCGCCGTTCGCCGTCGCGAAACGCCTGTTCGCCGAAGCGGTCGAAAATCTCGGAGATGGCGCAGCCGGCGGCCGCCTCGATCTCGCTGTCGGCGTCCCTGAATTGGACCTCGAGACGGCTCGCGAGCCTGCGGCCCACCGAGCTCTTGCCCGCGCCCATCATGCCCACCAGCGCCACCGTGCGCCTCAATCCGCTCATCGTCATCGGCTTACACATAATGCCACGCTGTCGCCAGTCGGGCCTTGAGTTTCTGCCCATTTCCGCCACAAACACCCGCGAGACTTCCAAGATGCGCGGCAGGCAATCGATGGGTCAGGATTCAATGGGTTGGGGCGCGTGGCTGGGTATCGTGGCCATCAGCGCGATCCTCGCCGCGGCGGTCGGCCTTGGCTTCTATGGCGGCAGGGTTCATCCGCCCACCCGGCATGTCGAGCAGGTGGTCCCGAATGATCGCTTCGAGCATTAGGCGAATCATTGCTGGGGCGTCGCTTCTGGCTGTCGGCGTGGCCGGAGCGAGCGCCCAGGCAACCGCTCCACCCCGCACGTTGGGAGGAGCGGCGACGGCTGCGACACCCGGGCCGGCATCAAGTCCGAACGACACCGAGGACCGCCCGGCGCCCTCGAGCCGCGAACAGCCGCCAGACGTAGACACCAGCGGCCTCAAATCCGACGTGCCCGAACCCGCGACCCGATCGCCGGCGCCGGCGACGGACCAACCTGCGACGCCCTCCTTGCAATTGCCCGGCAAGGTCGAAGAGGAGGCGCTCGGCACCATGGAAGGACCCGCGGCCGGGCTTCTGGATGCGAGCAATGGCGGATTCGACCAGAACATCTGGTCGGGTTCGGCACGCGCCGATATCGAATTCCTGCTACCCAGCACCCCAGTCGATGCCACCGACAGTGCGGTGCGTTCCCTTTCGAAGCGGCTCATCCTGACCAAGGCGGACGCCCCCCCGGGCACCATTGCGCGGCCGATCATCGCGATCCGGGTCAGGAGACTTCTGGACGCCGGGCTGGCGGACGAGGCGGCTTCGCTGGCGATGCAAGCCGACGTTCACGACAATGCCGAGTATGCGCGCCTGCGGGCCGACGCCATCCTGATGGCGGGCCGCACCAGCGACGCCTGCGGACCGGCAACGGCCGCACGCCAAACCGAGAGCTCGCAGTTCTGGCTGCAGCTTCGCGCCTTCTGCGCCGGGGTCTCAGGCGACAGCGCCACGGCCGAGATCACCCGCAATGTCCTCGACGCGGAATCGCTCGGAGACCCGGCCTTCAACCTGCTCCTGGACGACGTGATGACGAAGGCAAAAAGGTCTCCCGGCGCGATTGCCAAGCCGACTGCGCTGCATTTCTTCCTGCTCAGGCGCGCGGGCTTACCGATCCCCAGCGATGTCGCCAGAAATCTCGGCCCCGCCGCCGATGTCGTGCTGCTGCGAGAGGGGCACGCCACGCCGTCGGCGCGGCTGGCGGCGGCGGAACGCGCAGTGAAGGCCGGTGCCGCGAGCATTGCCGACCTGAAGGCCGCGCTGGACGCACAGGCTTTTCCGCCGGACCGCGTCGCCAAGGCGGCGTCTCTGGCGCCCAAGCTTTCCTTTATCGCCGGCCAGGCGCTGCTGCGCCGCGCCGCCCAGCTCGAACCACGCGCGCCGATGAAGGCAGCGCTAATACATCAGGCGCTCCTGGAAGCCGACAAGGCAGGAATGTTCGAAGCCGCCGCCCGGCTCCAGGCCGATGTTGCCGAGACCATCGATGCCGCGGCCGTGACGCAGGGCGATGCCCCGCTGATCGGCTGGGCGCTGCTCATGGCCGGCAAGCCCGATGCCGCGGCGAAATTCCTCGGCGCTTCCGACGCCGCGCGCGCGGTTGCGGCGCTGGTATCGGGCAAAGGCGATTCAGCACTTGCGGCCGTTGCCACGGAGTTCTCGGCCGATCCCAAGGCACCCGACAAAGTGCGCGCCTTCGAAGCCTTGCTGCTGGGCGTGGCGGACGTCCTGGGCGCGCCGATGCCGCCCGAGGCCAAGGCGGCCGCCAAGAGCGCGGAAGCGACGCATTGGCCGGGTCGGCGTCTCGACCCGCAGCAGCTGGAGGTCATCGTTGCCGCCTCCTCCACGCCCGGCCGCAGGGGCGAAGCGATCTTGCGCATCCTCGAAGCCGTCGGACGTGCCGGGCCTGGTGACCTTGCCCCGGACGTCACCGTGGGGTTTCTGCGCGCGCTCGCGGACATGGGGATCAAGGATTCGGCGCGCGCTCTGGGGCTGCATGCGCTCCTGCTCTACCGGCCGGGAACGCCGTGACGCTCGGCTTGGCGCAAATCGAATCCTTCCTCGACATGATGAGCGCCGAGCGCGGTGCGAGCGCCAATACCATCGACGCCTATCGCCGCGACCTGGTCGATTTCTGCGCGCGCAACGATCCGCGCACCGTGAGCCGGGAGTCGCTCAAGAAGCACCTCGCCGCTCTGGCCCGTTCGGGCATTGCGCCGTCCTCGCAGGCGCGCAAGCTTTCGGCGCTGCGCCAGTTCTTCGGCTTCCTGTTCAGCGAGGGCGTGCGCAAGGACAATCCGACAACCGCCATCGATGCGCCCAGGCGCAGGCGGCCGCTGCCCAAGGTGCTGACCAGGGAGGACGTCGACGCGCTGCTCGCGGCCGCGGTGAAGATCGAGGGGCCGGAAGGCGCCCGGCTCATCTGCCTGGTGGAGATGTTCTATGCCGCTGGCTTGCGCGTCAGCGAATTGGTGGCGCTGCCGCTCGCCGCAGTGCGCAGCCGCAACGGCTTTCTCCTGGTGAAGGGCAAGGGCGGAAAGGAACGCTTGGCGCCGCTCAATCCGCCGGCGCGCAAGGCGATTGCGGCGTATCTCGCGGTGCGCCCGAGGTTCCTGCGCGCCGGCGGCGGCGAGAAGTTTCTCTTTCCGTCGCGTTCCGCCGAAGGCCATCTGACGCGGCGGCGCTGCCATCAGATGCTGAAGGCCCTGGCGTTCCAGGCCGGTCTCGATCCGGCCAAGCTGTCGCCGCATGTGCTGCGCCACGCTTTCGCCACCCATCTGGTCGAAGGCGGAGCCGACCTGCGCAGCGTGCAGACATTGCTGGGCCATGCCGACATCGCGACCACACAAATCTATACGCATGTGGCGCATGACCGGCTAACATCGGTGCTGGAAAAAGCGCACCCCCTGGTGCGAAAGAAGGCCGCGAAATGAGTTTCACTCTCATCGAGGCGCACGCGCCGGTGCGGCTCTACCGCTCCAAGCTGTTCGTGCCGGGATCGCGCCCCTCGCTGTTCGAGAAGGCGGCCGCGGGTCCGGCCGACGTCGTCTGTCTGGATCTCGAGGACGCCGTGGCACCGTCGGACAAGGACGCCGCGCGGGCCAACATCGTGTCCGCACTCAACGAAGTCGACTGGCGCGGCAAGACCATCACGGTGCGCATCAACGGCCTCGACACCGATTTCTGCTACCGCGACGTCATCGCGTTGGTGGAGAAGGGCGGCGAGCGGCTGGACGCGATCATGATCCCGAAGGTCGGGACCGCCGCCGACGTCTATGCGATCGACATGCTCGTCACCCAGGCGTCGAGTTTCGTGGGCCGCCGCAAGCGCATCGGCCTCGAAGTCATCATCGAAACCGTGCTGGGCCTGACCAATATCGACGCCATCGCCGCAAGTTCGAAGCGGCTGGAGAGCCTGCATTTCGGCTCGGCCGACTATGCCGCCTCGCAGCGCATGCGCACTACCAATATCGGCGGTGGAAATGCGGATTACGTGATGCTGACCGACAAGCATCCCGCGCAGCCGCGCGAGCGGCACTGGAACGACCTTTGGCACTATCCGCTGTTCCGCATGGTGCAGGCGGCGCGCGCGCATGGCCTGATGGCGATCGACGGGCCGTTCGGCGACTACGGCGATGCCGACGGATTCAATGCCCAGGCGATGCGCACCGCGATTCTGGGATGCGAGGGCAAATGGGCGATCCACCCGAGCCAGGTCGCGCTCGCCAACGCAATCTATACACCGCCGGAGAAGGAATTCGAGCGCGCCGAGGCGATTCTTGCCGCGATGGCGGACGCGCAGGCCAAGGGCCTGGGCGCAGTGGCCTTGAACGGTGTCTTGATCGACGCCGCCTCGATCCGTCAGGCTCAGACCATCGTGACGCAGATGACGATGATCCGAGAGCGGACGAGAATCTGAATGCCTCTCTACCGATCTGTTCTGCACGGTCGCGCGACATTGCCGGAAGGGCCCGGCGGTTTCTTCACGACACGCTGGTGCTGGGCGCAGAATGAAAACTCCGCCACGCACAGGATGCAGAGGATCGTTCGCGAAAAATGGACCGGCCCTACGATCGAGACTCTTGAGATTGACAGCATCTGGCGCATTCGTTTCCGGGATATTTGGCGCGCGCCAAACCGCGGCAGTACCTTCTATACCGACTAGCGCCTCAATGCCCGCCAGCCGATGTCGCCTCGGCAGAATCCTTCCGGCCAATCGATCAAGTCGACCGCGCGATAGGCGCGGGCCTGCGCTTCGGCGACGTCCTGGCCCAATGCGGTGACGTTGAGCACGCGACCCCCATTGGCGACGATCGCGCCGTCCACGCGCCTGGTGCCGGCATGGAAGATCTGTATGCCCTCGACTTTCGTGGCGCGATCCAATCCGCGGATGACCGAGCCCTTGGCATATGCACCGGGATAGCCCTTCGTCGCCATCACCACGGTCAGCGCTGTCTGCTCGCGCCAGCGCAGGTCGAGATTGCGCAGCTGGCCGTCGCGCATGGCAATCAATACAGTGAGGAGATCGCTTTTCAGCCGCATCATCAGCACCTGGCATTCCGGATCGCCGAAACGGCAATTGTATTCGACCAGCTTGGGGCCGTCCTTGGTCACCATCAATCCGAGATAGAGCACGCCTTGATAGGGCATCCCTCGCGTCGCCATCGCGGCCAACGTCGGCCGGATGAAACGCTCCATCGCCGTCTGTTCGAGTGCGGGGGGAAGAATCGGCGCCGGCGAATAGGCGCCCATGCCGCCGGTGTTGGGTCCGCGGTCGCCGTCGAAGGCGCGCTTGTGATCCTGCGCGCCGGCGAGGGGAACGGCGTTCTCGCCGTCGCAGAGCGCGAAGAAGCTCGCCTCTTCGCCGTGCATGAACTCCTCGACGACGATGCGCTTGCCGCTGGCGCCGAAGCCGCCCTCGAACATGAAGTCGATGGCCCTGCCGGCATCCGCTGCCGTTTCGGCGACAATCACGCCCTTGCCGAGCGCCAGCCCGTCGGCCTTGACGACCACCGGCAGCCCGAGCGTTTCGGCAAAGCGCTTGGCCGCCGCTGCGTCGTCGAAGCGCTGATAGGCCGCCGTCGGGATGCCGATCTCGCGACAAAGGTCCTTGACGAAGCCCTTGGAACCCTCGAGCACGGCCGCGGCCTTGCTCGGGCCGGTGGCGCGGATGCCCTCGGCCTCGAACCGATCCCACAGTCCGCCGACAAGGGGATCGTCGGGGCCGATCACAGCGAAATCTATCTTCTTCTGCTTCGCGAAGGCCACGAGGCCGTCGAAGTCCATCGACACGATCGGCGCGCATTCGGCCAGGTCTTCGATCCCGGCATTGCCAGGCGCGCAGTAAAGCTTGGTCAGCAGCGGGCTCGCCGCCAGCGCCCAGGCCAGCGCGTGTTCGCGGCCGCCGGAACCGATGAGGAGGACGTTCATGGGACGAATCCTATATCATCGCCGGACCATGTCCGAAGCGGCCGCAAAACCCAACCTCCCGGAATACAGCGTCAGCGAGATTGCCGCGGCGCTCAAGCGCACGGTCGAGGACGGCTTTCCCTTCGTGCGGGTGCGGGGGGAGATTTCCGGCCTGAAAGCGGCGTCCTCTGGACACGTCTATTTCGACCTCAAAGACGACAAGGCCGTTCTCAATGCCATCATTTGGAAGCAGAGCGCGCGGCTGATCCGGCTGAAGCCCGAATCGGGGCTCGAGGTCATAGCTACAGGACGGATCACGACCTATCCGGGCTCCTCGCGGTACCAGATCATCGTCGAGCAACTCGAGCTCGCAGGCCGTGGCGCCTTGATGGCGATGCTGGAGGAACGCCGCAAGCGGCTGGCAGAGGAGGGCCTGTTCGATGCCGCGCGCAAAAAGAAGCTGCCGTTCTTGCCGGAGATCGTGGGCGTGGTGAGTTCGCCCACCGGCGCAGTGATCCGCGACATCATGCATCGGTTGAACGACCGCTTTCCGCGCCGGGTTTTGCTATGGCCGGTGGCGGTGCAGGGCGAGAAGGCCGCGGGCGAGGTCGCGGCGGCCATTGCAGGCTTCAATGCGATGACGGCGAACCGGCCGGACGTGCTGATCGTGGCCCGGGGCGGCGGCTCGCTCGAAGACCTGATGGCGTTCAACGAAGAGGGCGTGGTCCGCGCGGCCGCCGCCAGCGCGATCCCGCTGATCTCAGCCGTTGGGCACGAGACGGATACGACCTTGATCGACTTCGCCGCTGACCGCCGTGCGCCGACGCCGACGGCGGCGGCCGAGATGGCGGTCCCGGTGCGCAACGACCTCCTGGCGCAGACCCTCGATTTCGAACGCCGGACGCTGCGCTGCTTCACCAAGAGTATAGAGGACCGCCGCCGGCATCTGGCGCAGTTGGCGCGGGTGCTGCCGCGTGCCGACCAGCTCTTCGCGCTGCCACGCCAGCGCTTCGACCGCGCCGCGGAGACGCTCGGCCATGCACTCAGGCGCAACCTGCAACAGCATCGCCGGGAATTCACCGAAGCCACGGCGCTGCTGCGCCCGCAACCGATTCGCCGTCACATACGCCAATGCGGCGAGCGGACCGAGGCGCTGGGCCGGCGGCTGAAGCAGAGCCAGATCGCGCGCCTAGCCGAGGCTCGGCGCCATGTCGAAGGCCTCGGCCGCGTGCTGGAAAGCATCAGCTATCGCAGCGCGCTGGCCCGCGGCTTCGCTCTGGTGCGCGGCGCGGACGGCGCCATCCGCCGGCGCGCTGCGGAGATTTCAGGTGCAGAGACCTTGCGCTTGACCTTCGCCGACGGCGATGCGGGCGCGGTGGCAACCGGCAACCCGGCGCAGCCCAAATCCAAACGCAAACCACAAGGCGGGCAGGGGAGCCTCTTCGAATGAGAAGCTCCGTATGGATCGGCGCTGCGCTTGCGCTACCGCTATTTGGCTGCATCATCGTTGCCGACTACGTCGAACCGCCCGGCGGCGATCTGGCTGAGATCGAATTCGTAAACGACACGACTGCGGCATCGGCGATTCAAATCTATCAAGATGCGGCGCGCTGCAGGCATCGCGGTAACGTGAACCCGATGCTCGATCCCGGGGCCCGGCATGCGGTTCGGGTGGCGGCAAACCGAGATGTGGCCTTCTCGATGAATTGGGGCGTGGGCAGAACCGCGTGCATGAGCACGCGCAGCTTCCATGCGGAAGCGGGTAAGAAATATGTCATGCGGTTTGAGCTGGTTCCCGGCGGCTGCACCGTTGCCGGTTCGCAATCGGGCCGTCCGGTGGCGCTGGACAAGCGGGTATTCGCGCCTGAGTTCGACGAGAACGGCAATTTTTGCACGGCACGCGAATAGGCCTTAGACTGCCGGCCATGAACAAGATGGAACGCGATCTCAGGCCGCAGGGGCAGGCGGAGCTGGAATATCTCGATGGCGAGTACCGCGTCGTGCGGCCGGGCGCGTATGTGACCTGCGCGGTCACCGGCATGCAAATCCCGCTCGATGCCTTGCGCTATTGGAACGTCGATCTCCAGGAGGCCTATGCCACCCCCGCCGCCGCCTTGAAGCGGTTTCAGGAGCGTGGTCTGACACCTGGATGATCGACCGGCGCATTTTTGTCAGCGGCCTCGGGGGCTTCGCGCTGGCGGCGCCTGCGCTGTGCGCGAGCGAGATGCGCCTCTCATTTGCCGGCTCGCTCAAGCAAGGCAGTCTCGTGATCGGCCACGCCCCGGGCGCCACTGTCAGGGTGGATGGGACGGTGGTGACGGTTTCGCCCGGCGGCACCTTCGCCTTCGGGCTCCGCTTCGACCGCACCAACGCGGTGCACGTATCAGCCAGTTTTGCGGATGGCAGCAGCGAATCGCGCGACGTGATGCCTGCCGCTCGGCAGTACGAAATGCAGACGGTGAACGGGCTGCCCGAGAACACGGTCTCTCCGCCCCCTGAAATACTGGCGCGGATCGCGCGCGAGAATGCGCGGATCGCCGAGGCACGCAACCGCGATAGCGCGCTCCAATTCTTTGCCGCGCCGTTCGATTGGCCTGTCAAGGGCATCGTCAGCGGGCTCTATGGCAGCCGGCGCATCGACAATGGCAAGCCGATGGCGCCGCATTTCGGCGTCGACATCGCAGCCCCCAAAGGAACGCCGATCCGCGCGCCGGCGGACGGAATCGTCTCGCTCGCCGAACCCGATTTTTATCTGACAGGTGGCACGACGTTGCTCGACCACGGTCACGGCGTCTCGACGGTCTACATCCATCAGGATTCGCTGCGCATCAAAGCGGGCGACGCCGTGAAGCGAGGCGACGTCATCGGGTTCGTTGGCATGAAGGGTCGCGCCACCGGCCCGCATCTGCATTGGGGGCTCGATTGGTTTTCGATGCCGCTCGATCCCGCGCTCTCCGCGGCGACACCGCTGCCGGAAAAAGGATGATCGGCCGTGGACCAGCGCTTACGTTCGTCCCAGATTCTTCACCGCGTCGCGCGGCGTGGTCCAGCGCCGGTGGATCCACAGCCATTGCGAAGGGCGATTGCGCACGCATTGCTCGATCGCCGCGTTGATCTTCGCAGTCAGCGCCAGGACGTCCGCCTCATGATCGCCCGTGGGCACGAAAGCGATCGCCGGATGGATGGTCATGCGGAAGCGCGCGCCCTTGAGCCTCTCGTTGGAGGCCGGCAGCAGCGCCGAGCCGAGCTTGAGCGCGAGTGCCGCTGGCGCCGGTGTCGTCATCGCATCACGGCCGAAGAACGGCGCCGCCACGCCCTGCTCGGTCTTCTGATCGACCAGCATCAGGATCGCCAGCCCCCGGCGCAGCAGGGTGAAGATTTTGCGGGTGCCTTGCGCGCTCTTGGTGATCTGGATCTTGGGGCCCGCACTGGCGCGCTGACGCGAAATATAGCGGTCGACATAGGGATTGTTGGGCGGACGATAGACAAGGCCGCCCTCATAGCCGAGTTCCGTCGCCATCACCGGCATCGCCTCCCAATTGGCGAAATGTCCCGAGATGAACATCAGGCCTTTGCCAGCGGCAATCGCGGCATCGGCGAATTCCGTGCCGGCGATCTCGAGACGCGCGTCGGTACCTCGGAGCTTGAGTTTGTCGAGATGAGGATATTCGGCGACGGTGCGGCCGAGGTTGTCACACATCTCGAGGATGATGCTTTCGCGCTCCGCCTTGCCCATCTGCGGATAGGCAGCCTTCAAATTCTCGCGCGCCCGTTCGACGACGGGCTGTATGCGATAGAACACGTTGCGGCCGATCCACCCGCCCGTGGCTGACGCCGCATCGATGCCGAGCACCTTGAACAACGCCATGAACAGGAAGAACGGCAGCGCTTCCGCAGCGTAACGCAACCGCTCCCGCAGCCGCAGAGAATTGTCGCCCTCTGTCTCCCTCATGCTCGCGCGCTAACCCGGCTGCGGCAGGCTGTCAAGCAAGGCAGCGACATCCTCGGGTGACTCGAATTCCGCGCGCACGGGAAGTGCGGATATTCCGTCACGTTCGGATTGTGTCAGGCGCACGAAATCCTTCTCGGTTGTAACAAGCTCCGCGTCCAGCGCGCGGGCCTTGGATTTCAACCGCGCGATCTCGGCCTGGGAATAGGCGTGGTGATCGGCAAAGTGACGTGTGCCGACCAGGACGGCACCTTGCTGCTCCATGGCATGGAAGAACTTATCCGGACGGCCGATGCCTGCAAACGCGACGACGCGACGGCCTCTCAGCTCCACGGCAGCTTGCTTCAGCCGGACGCGCAATACCTGTCCGGCAAAGCGGCCAAGCGCGACATCGCCTTCACCGCTGATGACGACGGCATCGGCGCGCGCGAGACCCTGCGCCACCGGCTCGCGCAACGGTCCGGCAGGCATAACCTCGCCGTTGCCGAAGCCCGCTTCGCCATCGACCACGACCAGCGCCAGGTCCTTCGCCAGCGTGAAATTCTGGTGGCCGTCGTCCATCACGATGACGTCGCCCAGGCTCTGCGCGAGATGGGCTCCGGCGGCCCGGTCGCGCGCGACGACCACCGGCGCACTTTGCGCCAGCAGCAGCGGCTCATCGCCGACATCTTTCGCGGAGTTGCGCGCATCGACCTGCAGCGGCCCTTTGAGCCGGCCCCCATATCCGCGCGACAGGAAGACGGGTTGGCGCCCGCGCTCGCGCAGCATCCGCGCGATCTCGATGGCGACAGGGGTCTTGCCGCTGCCGCCGACGCTCAGATTTCCGACACAGACGACAGCGGCGCGCGAACGATAAGGTTTTGCATGCGCCTCTTTCCACGCGACGCTGGCGCCGTGGAGCCAGTCCGCAGGCGCCAGCAGCTTTGCCTCCCAGCCGACGCGGTTCCAGAACTCAGGCGGACGCATGGCGCTTAAGGATCTGTTCCACCGCCGCGACGGTGTTCGCAGTGGCGCCGCCCAATGTAGCCGCGGCCCGTCCCGCTTCTTCGCCGAGCCGTTTTGTTTCGGCCCTGTCGGTGAGCAGGCGTTGCGCGAGCGCTGCGATCTCGGCGCTCGAATGCACCAGGCCGATACCCGCCTGCGCTTTGAAGATCGCTGCAAAGGCGGTGTCGAAGTTGAACGTGTGCGGACCCGCCAGCACTGCGCATTGGAGCCGGGCAGGTTCTAGCGGGTTCTGCCCGCCGTGGCGGATCAGGCTGCCGCCGACGAAGGCGAATGGCGCAAGCCTGTAAAACAAGCCCAGCTCCCCCATCGTGTCTGCGACATAGACCGTCGTGCCCGGATCGGGCAGTTCGCCCTTGGAGCGCCGGCGCGTGAATCGTGTCGCGCTCAGCATCTCAAGCTCCGCGCCCCGCCCGACGTGGCGCGGCACCAAAATGGTGAGGAGGTCTGAAAATTCACGGCGCAGCATGTCGCTCGCGGGCAGCACCGTCTCGTCTTCGCCGGGGTGGGTCTGCGCCGCAAGCAGCACCGGCCGGCCGCCGACCGCCTTGCGCAGTTCGGCAAGCCTTTCCGCATCGGCAGGCAGCGGCGGCGCGTCGGCCTTGAGGCTGCCGGCTGTCTCGACGCGGCGCGCGCCCAACGTGCGGAAACGTTGTGCGATCACCTCGTCCTGCGCCAGACAGACGTCGAAAGCCGAGAGCAGTGCCGCCGCGGTCCGGGGCGCCCAGCGCCAGCCGGCAAACGAGCGCTCCGACATGCGCGCATTGACGAGCGCGAGCGGCACGCCGCGCTGTTGCGCGCCGACGATGAGGTTCGGCCAGATGTCGGAATCCACAAAGAGGCCGACGTCCGGCCGCCAATGGTCCAGGAAGCGGGCCGCCGCCGCGGGAAGATCGACCGGAATGTATTGATGAACCGCGCGCGGCGGCAAGCGCTGGGCCATGAGCTTTGCCGAGGTCACCGTCCCGCTTGTCACCAGAACGTTGCGGTGCGGATCAGCCAGCAGAGCTTCGATCAAGGGCAGCGCGGCCAGGCATTCGCCCACGCTCGCGCCGTGGATCCAGATCAGCGGCCCCTCGGGTCGCGGCGTCAGATTGCGCGCCAACCTCTCGTTGGCGCGGTTGCGCTCTTCCCTTCCCGATTGCATGCGGCGCCGAAGCATCAGCGGAACTGCCGGTGCGAGCGCCGACGTGGCGGCGCGATAAGCGCGGTAGCCGGGTGGAAGCTTTGCCATGTCAGAAGGCGGCCGCGGCGGGCACGCGAACGCCTGCGGGATCCTCGAAGTCGTGCTGATAAAGGCGGGCATAGAGACCGCCGCGGGCCATCAATTCGGTATGCGTGCCGAATTCGGCGACCCGCCCACGGTCCAGTACATAGATCCGGTCGGCGTCGAGCACCGTGCTCAGCCGGTGGGCGATTACGATGGTCGTGCGGTTCTTCATCAGCCGGGCGAGGGCCTCCTGCACCTGGCGCTCGCTCTCCGTATCGAGGGCCGAGGTCGCCTCGTCGAGCAGCAGGATCGGCGCGTTGCGCAACATCGCCCGGGCGATGGCGATGCGCTGGCGCTGGCCGCCGGAAAGCTTCAACCCGCCTTCGCCCACCCGGGTGTCGTAGCCGTCAGCAAGCTCGGCGATGAAGTCATGCGCGGCCGCATCGCGTGCCGCGACCTCGATCTCCGCGCGCGAGGCTCCCAGCCGTCCCAGCGCGATGTTGTCCGCGACGCTCTCATCGAACAGGATCGCATCCTGCGTCACCAGCGCGATATTGGTCCGCAGCGAGGACAGCGTCGCCTCGCGAATATCCGTGCCGTCGATGCGGATGGTGCCGCCGTCGACGTCATAGAAGCGCAGCAGCAAATTGAAAATCGTCGATTTGCCGGCGCCCGAGGGGCCGACCAGCGCAACCTTTTGTCCTGGGGCGATCTCCAGATCTATGCCGGCGATGGCCTGCGTCGCCGCCCCATCCTGGTCATAGCCGAAGCGCACATTCTCGAAGCGCACGGCACCGCCGTTCCGCAGGATGGCGAGCGGCGTTGCGCCTTCGCGGTCCACGATGCGCGGCGTGGTGTCGATCAGGGCAAAGACGCGCGCCGCCGCGGCCGTTCCGCTTGCGAGCAGCGGCCAGAACTGGCTGATATTGCGCACCGGATCGAGTGCAAGCAGCATTGCCGCGATGAAGGCCGCAAAGCGGTTGATGTCGAGCTGACCGTGCAAGGTCTGGTAACCGGCGATGAAGATTGTCGCGGCGAGCACGAAACCGACGAAGATGTCCGTGGTCGGCACGGCGGAAGCACGGCGGCGGATCACCTTGAGCAGGGTCCTCAGCCGCTGCGCGATGCGGGCATGAGCCCGCTTCGAGGCATGGTTCTCCAGGCCGTAGGCCTTGATGATGCGCCTGCCGTCGAGCGATTCCGCAAGCGTGGTGGTGAGATCTCCCGTTTCCTCCATGCTGCGCTTGATCGCGCGCCGCATGGAGCTTCCGATCCGCTCCATTGCCCACGCGGCGCCTGGAAGCGCCACGATGGATATGACGGTCAGCTGCCAATCCTGGACCAGCATCACGACGATCAGCCCGATCAGCATGAGCCCGTGGAGAACGACGGCGGAGACGCCTTGCCCCATCGCGTCGCGCATCAGATTGGCGTCGAAGAGGAAACCCGAGACGTATTGCGCCGAATGCACCGCATTGAGGGAGGCCAAGTCGCGCGCCATCAGGCTGTCGAACATGTCGGCCTGGGCCGCGGCGATGGCGCGCTCTCCGATGGAGTCGATCAGCACCTTCTGGCCAAACCAGGACGCCGCCCGCACGACCATCAGCGCCAGCACGCCGAAGGTGATGGGCCAGAGCAGATCGCCGCGTCGAAGCTCGAAAAGGTAATGCGTCGTCAGCTTGATCAGCAGCGGGATCAGGCTCGTCGCGCCTGCAGTCACCATCATGCACAGAACGGCCGCAAGCAGGAACGGCCACTGTCCCGCGATGTAGCTGCGGAACAGACGCATCGCGATGGCGGAAGTACCCTGGCGCCCGTCGGTCATCGGAATGTGCTGTAGCACGGCTCTTGCCCGGCAGCGAGATCAGTGCGGCCCGTCCGGTTCCATCAGGCGGTGAATATGGACGACGAAATAGCGCATCTGGGCATTGTCGACGCTCGACTGGGCCTTGCCGCGCCAAGCCTTCAGCGCAGCTTGGTAGTTCGGGTAGATTCCGACGATGTCAAGCTTGGCTAGGTCCTTGAAGGCCATCGAGCCCGGTTCGGTCAGTTCCCCGCCGAAGACAAGATGAAGAAGCTGCTTGGGAGCATGTTCGGCCATGGCAAAATTCCTATTTGCGCGGCAATACGAGATGGGCGACCCGTTCGATGATCGCGGCGTGGAGCTTCGGCCCGGCGCCGATCACAGAACTGTGCATGGCGCCGGGCGTATTGTAGCGCAGGACGCTGCCGTCATGTGTGCTTACCAGCCCGCCGGCTTCGGTCAGCACGATCTCGGCTGCGGCGAGGTCCCAATCGCGCTTGGCGGAGAGCGCCATCATCGCGTCGAAACTGCCATTGGCGACCAGGGCCATGCGATAGGCGATGGAGCTGCGGTTCTCGATCTCCATCGCGGGCCACGCGCGATTCGGCGGTGTTGACCAAGCGGGATGCGCGATAAGATCGCGTGAGGTGAGCATTCGGCAGCCGTCGAGCTGCTGGCGATCACTCACCCGGATGGGCGCTTGGTTCATGGTGGCACCGTCTCCCCTGGCGGCAGTGAACATCTCGTCCAGAATGGGATTGTACACGACCCCGGCAACCGGACGGCCGTCATGCACGACGGCTGCGCAGATGGTGAAGTGCGGCCGCGCTTTCAGGAACGCCACGGTGCCGTCGATCGGATCGACGATGAACAGTGTGTCATGGCCGAGCCGCGATTTGTCATCTTCGCTCTCTTCCGACAGCCAGCCATAAGCCGGTCGCGCGGCGCACAGCCGCTTGCGCAGGAAGGCGTCGACGGCCAGATCGGCTTCGGTGACGGGGCTGCCCTGTTCCTTGCTCCAGCGCTTGTATGCGCCGCCGAAGAAGCCGCGTGCTATGCTGCCCGCTTCGAGCACCGTTTGGCAGAGCAGGTCGAGGTCGGCCTTTGCGTCAGGCTCCGGCAAGGGTCATGCCTTCCACGCGCAAGGTGGGCGCGTTGACGCCGTAACGGAAAACCAAATCGTTTGCCGGCGTGAGCTGCGCGAACATGTCTTTCAGGTTTCCGGCGATGGTGACCTCTGCCACGGGAAAAGCGAGCTTGCCGTTCTCGATCCAGAAGCCCGAAGCGCCACGGCTGTAATCGCCAGTCACCGAATTGACGCCCATGCCCATCAGGTCGGTGACGTAGAAACCTTGGGCGATATCGGCGATCAGCGCTTCGGCCGAAAGCGTACCGGGCTCCAGATAGAGGTTGGTGGCCGAGGGTGAAGGCGGTCCGCCGGTGCCGCGTGCGGCGTGGCCGGTGGTCTGAAGACCAAGCTGCCTGGCGCTGGCGCAATCGAGCAGCCAAGTCGTCAGCATGCCGTCCTCGATCAGCGCGCGGCGCCGATTGGCAACGCCTTCGGCATCGAATGGCTTGGAGCGAAGTCCGCGCAGGCGGTGCGGATCGTCGACGATGCGGATGCCCGGCGCGAAGACCTTCTTGTCGAGCCGATCCTTGAGGAAGCTCACGCCGCGCGCAATCGCCGAGCCGGAGATCGCGCCGGCAAAATGGCCGAGCAATCCGTTGGCCGCGCGCGGATCGTAAACGACGGGCACGCGCTGGGACTTGATCTTGCGCGGCCTGAGGCGCGCCACGGCGCGTTTGCCCGCGCGGCGTCCGACCGCTTCGGCACCTTCGAGGTCCGAGCTATGGCGCGCGCTCGCGCTGTCGTGGTCGACCTGCATCTCGGTGCCTTCGCCGGCCAGCACCGCGACGCCGACGCCGTGCTGCGTGCCCGCATAGCCGCCGCGAAAGCCTTCGCTGGTTGCAAAGGCGATCCGCGTGCGGTCGAAATTCGCGCCGCCGCCTTCGGAATTGGTAACGCCTTTGACTGCCAGCGCCGCGCCTTCGGCGTCGCGCGCGCGTGCGATCAGCACTTCGGCGGCGGGTTCTTGCGTGTCCTCCAGGTCCAGCGCGGGGAATTCGCGCGCCAGGCGGTCCGGCGGCGCGAGGCAGGCATATTTGTCCTCCGGCGCGAGCTTGGCCATCGCCACCGCGCGCGGCGCCAATGCCGCGAGCGCATCGGCCGAGAAATCGCTCGACGAGATGAAGGCGATGCGTTGGCCGACAAAGACGCGCAGGCCAAGATCTGCGGATTCCGCGCGTTCGACTTCTTCGAGCTTACCCAGCCGGTAGGCGACATGGGCGGAAACGCTCTGCAGCAACAGCGCATCCGCGGCGTCGGCGCCGGCTTTTTTTGCTGCGGCGAGAATGGATTCGAGGACGTCCTGGGGGTCGGGCTTGGTCATGGCCCGGTTTTGGACCGCGCGGACGTGCATTTCAAGCGCGCTATTTCCACGCCGGTTTGCCATCCCCCGGCAGCCCGAGGCGCGGCCATTTCTCGCTCACCGTGCGGACGATTTCATCGTCCATGCGGATGAGCCGGCCCCACTCGCGGCGGGTCTCTGGCGCAAGCTTGTTGGTGGCGTCGAGGCCGATCTTCGAGCCCAGCCCGCTCTCCGGTGAGGCGAAGTCCAGATAGTCGATCGGCGTGTTCTCGACGATGGTGATGTCGCGAGCCGGGTCCATGCGGGTGGAGATCGCCCACATCACGTCTTTCCAGTCGCGCGCGTCGATGTCGTCGTCCACCACGATGACCCATTTGGTGTACATGAACTGACGCAGATAAGACCACACTGCCATCATCACCCGCTTGGCATGACCGGGATAGGCCTTCTTCATCGCTACCACTGCGATGCGGTAGGAGCAGCCCTCCGGTGGCAACCAGAAATCGACGATCTCCGGAAATTGTTGCCGCAGCAGCGGCACGAATACCTCGTTCAGCGCCTCGCCGAGCACCGAGGGTTCGTCGGGCGGGCGGCCGGTATAGGTCGAAAGATAGATCGGGTTCCGGCGCATCGTGATCGCGGTCACGGTGAAGACCGGGAACTGCTCGACGGCATTGTAGTAACCGGTGTGGTCGCCATAAGGGCCCTCATCGCGATAGTCTCTGAGCGAGACCTCACCCTCGAGGACGATCTCCGCCTCGGCCGGCACCTTGAGCGGCTGGCTGACGCAATCGACCAGCTCGGCCCGCTGGCCGCGGAGAAGGCCCGCGAATTGGTATTCCGACAAGGTATCCGGCACTGGCGTGACCGCGGCCAGGATCGTGCCCGGATCGGCGCCGATCACGGCGGCGGCGGGAAGCGGCGCGGCCTTTTCCTTTGCCCAGCGCGCATGATGCTGCGCCCCGCCGCGATGGCGCAGCCAGCGCATGATCGTCTGGTTCCGGTTCAGCACCTGCATGCGGTAGATGCCGAGATTGTAGTTGTCCTCCCGGTTTGCCGAAGGTCCCCTCGTCACCACCAGCGGCCAGGTGATCAGCGGCGCGGGCTCGCCCGGCCAGCAAGTCTGTATGGGCAGCGCGCTCAGGTCGATGTCGGCGCCCTTGAGCACGATCTCCTGGGCCGGCGCGCGCGTCACCGTCTTGGGCTTCATCACCATCACGGTCTTGGCCAGCGGCAAGAGTTCCATCGCCTCGCCGAAGGAGCGCGGAGGTTCGGGCTGGCGCAAGGTGGCCAGCAATTCGCCCACTTCGCGCAGCGACGACGCTGTCGTGCGCTCGACGCCGCCCATCGTCACGCCCATCGCCACGCGTTTCACCGTGCCGAACAGGTTGACGAGCACGGGGATGTCGGACGCGTTGCCGTCGGCCTTGACCGGCTTCTCGAAGAGCGCGGCAGGTCCGCCGCTCGCGATCAGCCGTGAATGGATCTCCGTCACCTCGAGCACGGTGGAAACCGGTTCGCGCACGCGCACCAGTTCGCCCCGGGCTTCGAGCCTTGCGATGAAATCGCGTAAGGAGCGGTAGCTCATGGTCGAAAGCTATCAGCTTTCGTTCTTGACCTTCCACTTCGACGGTGCCGCATGCCAGATGCCGTAAACGAAATAGATCACGATGCCGATCGCGGTCCACAGCACCAGTCGCACCCAGGTTCCGTCCGAGAGGCTGAACATCATCAACCCGCAGGTGGCGATGCCCGCCGGCGCCACGAACCATACGAAGGGGGTCTTGAACGGACGCTTCGCCAGGGGCGCCGTGCGCCGCAGGATGAGGATACCGCCGCATACCGCCACGAAAGCGAGCAGCGTGCCGATGGACACGAGATCCGCGAGGATGTCCAGCGGCAGGATGGCGGCGGCTAGGGCGGCGAAGAAGCCCACGATAATCGTGCCGCGATGGGGTGTGCGAAAACGCTTGTGTACGGCCGAGAACGCCGGGGGCAGGAAGCCGTCGCGCGCCATGCAGTAGAAGATGCGCGACTGGCCATAGAGACCCATGAAGACGACCGAGGCCAGCCCCACCATCGCGCCGACGTTGATCGGCAGGACCATCCAGCTCAAGGACGGGATCTTGCCCAGCGCGAACGAGACCGGGTTGGGCACGTCGAGCGTGCGCCAATCGGTGATGCCGGTCAGGACGAGCGCCATCCCCATATAGAGCACGGTGCAGATCGCCAGCGACCCCAGGATGCCGATCGGCAGATCGCGCTTGGGATTTCTCGATTCCTGCGCCGCCACCGACACCGCCTCGAACCCGATATAGGCGAAAAAGATCAGGCCGGACGCGGCGAGGATGCCGGTGACGCCGAATTTCCCGAACGTTCCCGCATTGGGCGGAATGAAGGGGGTCAGATTGGCGGTGTGAACATGCGGAAGCCCGAACAGAATGACGAGGATCACGATGCCGGTCTTGATCATCACCATCAGGGCGTTGAAGCGCGCGGACTCGCTCACGCCCACGACCAGGAACACAGTCAGGAACGCGATCAAAAGGACCGCGGGAAGATTGATGATCGCGCCGGTCAGATGCAGATCGTGGAAACCGGTGCCCGCGACCGGCGCATTGGCGTAAGCGGCGGGGAAGCTGTAGCCGAGATTCTGCAGGAAGCTCACCAGATAACCTGACCAGCCCACCGCCACGGTGGACGACGACACCAAATATTCCAGCACCATGTTCCAGCCGATGAACCACGCCATGAAGCGGCCCATCGTGGCGTAGGCATAGGTGTAGGCGCTGCCCGATTCCGGGATCAGCGAGGCGAACTCGGCATAGCAGAGCCCGGCGAACAGGCAGCCGAAGCCCGCGATGACGAACGAGATCATGACCGCAGGGCCGGCATGCTCCGCCGCGGCGGTTCCCGCAATGACGAAGATGCCGGCGCCGATGATGGCGCCGATCCCCATCATGATCAGGCTGACGGGCCCGAGCGTGCGCTTGAGCTCGTGATGCTCGGCGATGACAGGGTCGGGCTGTTCGGAGATCGCGGCCATCCTTAGGGCGCGTCCTCGAGCTTGAAGCGCGGCGGCTTGGCGTGTCGCGCACTGTAGGCGCCGTAGATGACGAGCCCGAGAACGGTCCAGCCCGCGAGCCGTAGCCACGTGTCGAGCGGCAGGAACACCATCATGAACAGGCACATGAAGATGCCGAGTGGCCCGACCAGCCAGATCAGCGGCGCGCGGAACGGCCGCTTCACCTTCGGCCGCTGCACGCGCAGCATCATCACGCCGATGCAGACGATGACGAAAGCGAGCAACGTGCCGATGGAGACCAGCTCGCCAAGGATGTCGAGCGGCAGCACGCCTGCACCGAGCGCGCAGAACGCGCCGGTGATGAGCGAGCCGCGCCACGGCGTACGGAAGCGTGGATGAATCTCGCTGAAGAGTTGCGGGATCATGCCGTCCTTGGACATGGCGTAGAAGATGCGCGACTGACCGAGCAGCAGCACCAGCACCACCGAGGCCAGGCCGACGATCGCGCCGATATTGACATAGGGCGCCAGCCAGGCGGTCGCGGGAAGGGCTTCGACGGCCTGCGACACGGGGTGGGCGACGTTGAGCGTCTGATAGGGCGCGATGCCGGTCAGTACCCATGACATCAGCATGTAGAGCACGGTGCAGATCAGCAGCGATCCCAATATGCCGATGGGAACGTCGCGCTGGGGATTGCGCGCCTCCTGCGCCGCGACGCTGACGGCGTCGAAGCCGATATAGGCGAAGAAGATCACGCCGGTGGCGCGGAACACGCCGCTCCAGCCGAAATTACCGAATGTGCCGCTGTTCTCGGGGATGAACGGAACGTGGTTGGCCGGCACCACCTGCGAGAAGCACACGAAGATGACGACCAAGACGATGGTGAGCTTGATCGCGACCATCAGGTTGTTGAAATTCGCGCTCAGATTCACACCGACGATGAGCACGAAGGTCACTAGCGCCACCAGTGCCACGGCCGGCAAATTGAAATAGGCGCCGGTCGCGACGAGATTGTGGAATCCCTCCATCTTGAAGGGCGCGGCATCGAAGGCGGCCGGGATCGGCATGTGCATCTGCTTGGCCATGAAGTCGCTGAAATAGCCCGACCAGCCCACCGCCACGGTGGAGCCCGCGGCCAGGTATTCGAGCACCAGGTTCCATCCGATGATCCAGGCCAGGAATCGGCCCATGGTCGCGTAAGTGTAGGTGTAGGCGCTACCGGCGACGGGGATCATGGCGGCATATTCGGCGTAGCAGAGCCCTGCGAAGAGGCAGCCGGTTCCCGCGATGGCAAAGGAGATGACCACGCCCGAGGCGGCATAGCTTGCCGCCGCATGTCCGGTCAGCACGAAGATGCCAGCGCCGATGATGGCGCCGATGCCCAGCGCGATCAGATGGATGGGTCCGAGCGCGCGTTTGAGGTCGTGCTGTTCTGCGACTGGATCTTCCGGAATGCCGGCCATGGAGTTCCCCCTTCGATCTCCGTGCGCCGGAGATTCTGAAGGCGAGCATTGCACGGGGGCCTGCAATCGCCAACTGGCAGGGCCTTGAACGCGTTGGAGATTGTGCGATTCGACCGGTGGACGAGCGCTATCGCGCGGCAGTCCACACCGCGATCTCGTTGCCGTTCGGATCGCGGAAATGGAAGCGACGCCCGCCCTCGAACGATTCGCGCGAGAGAATCTCGGCTCCCGCCGCCCGCACCTTGGCCTCCATCGCGTCGAGATCGGCCGCATGGAGCACGATCAAGGGTCCGCCTTCGGCGACCACTTTGCGCCCTGCATTGAAGCCTCCCTGCCGACCGGCGCTGTCGAAGGCGACATAGTCCGGGCCGTAGTCGGTGAAGCTCCAGCCGAAAACGCTGCCGTAGAATCGTTTGGTGGCCGCGATGTCGGTCCCTGGCAGTTCGATGTAGTCCAAATATCCGTCGGCAGGCATGGCAAAGTTCCCTCTTTGTTCTCAATACGCCGGATAACGGGAAAAATGTCAAGGCGGTGTCTTCATGAGAGGCCGGAAAGTCACGGCAGGAGCCTGTAAACCGAGGTCTCGCGGATTTCACGATCTTCCAACTCGCGCGTGGTCCGGACGTGATAGGTGGCAAGCCGCTCGACGCCGCCCCTGGGGAAATAGGAGCGACCAGGATCGCCCAGAAGCACGTCGGCGCCGCCCCCCTGGCAGTCCCTGAGCCACAGCATCAGGCGCTCGGCGAGGGGCCGCTCGTAGCACATGTCGCCCACCAGAACCGTGCGCCAGCGTGGCTCGCTGCCGATCAGGTCCGCCTGCGTGACCGTGACCGAGGCAGCATTGTTGCACGCATTAAACGCGATCGCCTGGGCGGCGAAGGCGTCTATATCGGCGGCCAGCACCTCGGCGGCGCCGGCTTTCGCTGCGGCTATCGCGACCAGCCCCGATCCGGACCCGAAATCGAGCACCTTTTTTCCGCGCATCGTCTCGGGGTGATCGAGAATGTAGCGTGCCAGAGCCTGCCCGCCGGCCCAGGCAAAGGCCCAATAGGGAGGCGGAACGCCTTGCGCTTCCAGCTCCTCTTCGGTCTTGCGCCACAGCGGCACGACTTCGCTTGCCAGATGCAGTTTGATCTCGGGAATCAGCGGCGGAGCGAGCACCGCGGTGTTGGCAAGGATGAAGCCCTTTTCGTCCATTTCACGCGCCGCCCCAGCCACGATGCAAATCCGCCATATTCGGCTCTATAGTCGCCCAAAAGGGCCATTGGGGGGCAGTGGGGTGAGACGCTTTACCGGAATCCAGCTTCTTCTGATTTTCGTCGCGGTCAACATCGTGATGTTCCTGATGCTTGTGACGGCGATGACGAGCGAGCATCCGTGGCTGGCGCGCGTGCTGCCGGGACAGTTCGGGGCTGGCGTGAACTCCTCCGGGTACTGGGTGTTCTTCGCGCTCGTGCTGCTGGTCAACGCCGTGACCGTGGTGATTGCGGGACTGGTGCTGGTGCTGCCGGCGCTGCGCGACGGGGCGCACACCGACGAAAAGCGGCTCGCAAGGCATCTCGCCGACCGCGGCGGCCTGTCCGAGGATTCCAAGGAGTCGGTGCTCACGGCCTTGCGCGACGACGTGACTTCGGCGCGCGACCAGATCGCGCTCGGCCGCCTGATCCTGGCCGGAGGAGCAGTTTTCATGGTGCTCGCCTTCGCGGCGGTCTCGATCAGCTTTGCGCGGGCGATTCCTCAAGGCCAAATGTTCGTGGCGCAGAACGCGACCACGAAGATCAATGCGGACGTGAACCTCAACGACGTCGAGTTTTTCACGGTGGACCAGATGGCGCGTGGGCTGCTGCTCGACGCGCCGGCGATCTATGACTGGCGCGTCAGTCCGCTCGCCAACAACCCGAAGAACATGCTGTTCACCAATTTCGTCTTCGCGTTCCGCACGCTGCTGGGTGCCATGGCCCTGTTACTGTTGGCGACAGCGGTGCGGCGACGGCTTTCTAAGCCGGCTGAACCTCGGGCTTCGCCATCGCCTGAGTGAGCACCTCGCGGTAGGTCTTGCGGATTTCCATCCTGGGGCCGAAGCCCCTGGCCAGCAGAAGCGCATGAAGGCGCGGCAGGTTGTAGCAGGGCACATAGAACAGCAGGTGATGGTCGACGTGGTAGTTGACCCAGTATGGCGCGATCAGCGCGCGCACCCACCATGACGCATAGGTCGTGCGCGCGTTGCGGAAGACGTCGTCGTTGTCCGGGACGACCGCGTGCTCGGCGATGTTGCGGATGCGGGTGATGACCATCTGCCAGGTAAGGTTCGGCAGCAGCCAGAACATCGGGTAGTAGTGCGGCTTGCCGAACGCGGTCATGATCGCCAGCAGCGCCGCATTCGCGCTCAGCACGCCGCCCAGCTTGTTCCACAAGCTCCGCAGATGCCCGGCGATGCTCAGTTCCTTGCCGCCCCAGGCGCGGCGGAACTGTTCGCGCCGCTGCTTGAAACCGGTCTGGCCCGTGATGTCGCGGATGAATTTCCGGCGATAGCTCGCGCGCGTGATGGGGAACGGCGCCGAGAGCCCGAGATCCGGATCGTCGGGCTGCTGCGTCGAACGGTGATGCTTGAGGTGATAATGGCGATAGGAAATCGTGTCGGCGCCGACGGGATAGGCGCAAAGCCATTGGCTCACCCATTCGTTCAGCCAACGCGTGCGCATCAGCACGCCGTGCGCGGCGTCGTGCATCAGGATCGCAAGCCCGAGCTGGCGGCTGCCGATCAGGATCACGGCGGTCAGGAAGGTCAGCGCATTGGGCCAGAGCGCGAAAAGCGCCATGGAGGCGCCGATCACGATCCAGGCATGGGCCACGCAGAGAAGGCCAGTGACGTCCGACCGCGCGCGCACTTGCGCCATCTCTTCGGGCGTAAAGGTGTCCGTCGGATCGAAGCGGGTGACGTTCATGGTCAATATCATAACGCTATAGGCCGCAATGCGGAACCGGTCACGACAGCCAGCCCGCCAGCAGGTAGGCCACGGCCATCAGCGCGCCGGCATCACGATTGGCGCGGAAAAGCTCGAGGCAGCGCTCGGGGCTCGAGACGTCCAGCCGCTTGACCTGCCACAACAGATGCGCGCCGGCGAGCAGCATCAGAAAAGCGAAGGGCCAGCCCGCGTGCTCCGAAAAGCCCGCCGCCAGCACCAGTGTGAAGGCGATCGTGTAGAAAGCCAGAGTCCACCGCCCCGAGCGCTCGCCGAGCAACCGGGCGGTCGACTTTACGCCGATCAACGCGTCGTCGTCCTTGTCCTGGTGGGCGTAGATCGTGTCGTAGCCGAGCGTCCAGAAGAACAGGCCCGCATACAGCATGGCGTCGGAGACATCGATCGCGCCGCTGACGGCCGCAAAGCCCATCAGCGCACCCCAATTGAAGGTCAGTCCCAGCCAGGCCTGCGGCCACCAGGTGATGCGCTTCATGAAAGGGTAGACTGCGATGAGCCCAAGCGAGCCGACGCCGAGTTCGATGGTGAAGAGGTTGAACTGCAACAGGATCGCAAGGCCGAGCGCGCATTGCGCGGCAAGGAACAGCCAGGCGTCACGCAGTCGGACCGCGCCCGACGGCAATGGGCGGCCCTGGGTGCGAGCGACCCCGGCATCGATATCGTGGTCCACGATGTCGTTATAGGTGCATCCCGCGCCGCGCATGACGATGCTGCCGAGGGCGAAAAGCGTTGTCAGCCAGACATCGCCCCAGCCCGCGAACGGCCGGTCGCCTTCCATCGCGCCGAGCAGCAGACCCAGCATGCATGGCCAGAACAGCAGCCAAGTTCCGATCGGCCGGTCGAGCCGCATCAGCCTGAGATAAGGCTGCAGGCGCGGCGGCACTTTGGCCACCCAATCCTTGTCGGCGGCGTCGGCGGGTTTGAGGGCTTGCGGCGAAGCGGTCATGCGGCTCAATTGTGTCATGGACGATACGCTGACGGAACCCGGCGGCATTGTGCGCCTCTTCGTCGAGGCGCCGCTCGGGCAGGGCGCACAGCTCGAACTCGGTGCGCCGCAAGCCCATTACCTGCTCCATGTCATGCGGGCCAAGGAGGGCGACCTGCTGTGCCTGTTCAATGGGCGCCACGGCGAATGGCGGGCGCGCATTTCGGCGGTCGCGAAGCGCGGCTGTGCTGTTCGATGCGAGCGGCAGATCGGGCCCCAGACGCACGGCCCCGACGTCTGGCTCGTCTTCGCGCCGGTCAAAAAGACGCCGGCCGACTATCTCGTGCAGAAAGCGACCGAGCTCGGCGTGCGCCGGCTGCAGCCGGTCCTCACCCGGCGCACGATCGCCCGGCGGGTCAATCTGGAGCGCATGCGAGCCAACGCCATCGAAGCAGCCGAACAGTCGGGCCGGCGGGACGTCCCCGACGTGAGCCCTCTGCGCGAAATCGAGGAGGTTCTGCGCGGATGGCCGCAGGAGAGAAGGCTTGTGTTCTGCGACGAGGCGGGCGACGCACCGCCCCTCGCGGAGGCTTTGCAGACGGCACCGCCTTCGGTCTGGGCTGTCCTCACCGGCCCCGAAGGCGGCTTCGAGCCCTTGGAACGCGATGCATTGCGCAAGCTTTCATTCGTCGTGCCGGTTTCGCTCGGCGAACGCATTCTGCGCGCGGACACCGCGGCGCTGGCCGCGCTCGCCATCTGGCAGGCGATCCTCGGCGATTTCGGCCGGAGCGCGATCAGCGCACGCCGCGCGCCTTGAAATTCATTGACGCCGTATCGAAATTGTCGGCAACCATCTGCCGGTGCGTCTGGCTCTTCGCCAGCAGATCCCGAGCGACCTTGCTCTTCCACTCCGGCAATCCGGCAAGAACCATCGCCGGCGCGTCGACGAATTTTTCGTGCAGACACCTTTCGTATTTCTGCGAGGCATCGAGATAGGCATTCAGCGCTTGATGGGCGGCGTCCATCTGGGTAGCGGTAGCCGTCGCGCCATCCACGGGTGGCGGCGCAGCGGGCCGGCCGCAGGCGACATTGAGCTCGTGCTCCTGGGCTGTCTCTGCAAAGTCCCGCCCGGCCGCCGGCTTCGGCAATTCGTAATGGATCTTGATGGTGGTCCATGACGTGGCAAGGTCGCCGTCGACAACGGCCGGAATGAAGTGCCAGTTCGCAGCGGTCTCGATCGCGGCATTGTCGAGATCCGTGAATCCGCTCGAGCGTTTCACGCGTATCCTGTTTGGACGCCCGGAACTGTCGACCTGCACATCCAGGACCACATCGCCTTGCTCTTCGGCCAGCTGCGATGCGTCGGGGTATTCGGGCGCCATGTTGGGGTAGGAATGGTCGACCTTTGCGGGCGAGTCCGCGAAACAGAGCGTCGATCCGCCAAGCATCGCGACCAGCAGGATGCCCGCTCCTACTGTGCATTGCCGCCCTATTGTCGAAACCCGCACGGCGCTTCTCCCGAAAAAGGCCAAACGGAAGTTTAGGCCCAGGAATTGGGCATTGCCATTGGCCGCTGATAATTTGTCCGTTACCGAGGGCCTCGGGCCAACCTTGCTCCCGGGGTGAGCGCCCATTACATAGTTGCGGCTGAACGGTAGGTTCAGAATTCAGTCGCGGCCCTCCTTTTGGCGGGCAGGAGAGGCATACGGCATGTCCATCCCGCAATCCGCCGGCGGCCCGATCGGCTCGCGCGACGATCTGGTGCGCCATCTGGCCGAGGGCTGTAAGCCCAAAGCGGACTGGCGCATCGGGACAGAGCACGAAAAATTTGTTTACGACCTCAGGACGTACAAGCCGCTCGCCTATGAAGGCCGGCCGGGGATCAAGGTGCTGCTCGAGGGTATGCGGCGCTTCGGCTGGCAGGACGTGACCGAGGACGGCAACATCATTGGATTGTCCCAGAACAACGCCTCGTTGAGTTTGGAGCCGGGCGGCCAGTTCGAGCTTTCGGGCGCGCCGCTAAAAACGGTGCACGAGACCTGTGCCGAGGTGAACACCCATCTGGACCAGGTGAGGGAGGTGGCGAGCGAGATCGCGGCCGGCGTCATCGGACTGGGCTATGCCCCGACCTGGTCGCTGGACGACACCCACCAGATGCCCAAGGGCCGCTATCGCATCATGCGCCGCTACATGCCCTGCGTCGGAGGCTACGGACTCGAAATGATGTTCCGCACCTGCACGGTGCAGGTGAACCTGGACTTCTGCGACGAAGCCGACATGGTGAAGAAATTCCGTGTCGGACTGGCGCTGCAGCCCGTGGCGACGGCGCTGTTTGCCAATTCGCCCTTCCGCGAGGGCCGTCCGAGCGGTTTTCTCTCCTATCGCAGCCAGGTCTGGACTGACGTGGACAATGCCCGCGCCGGCATGCTGCCTTTCGTCTTCGAGGACGGCATGTCCTTCGAGCGCTATGTCGACTACGCGCTCGACGTGCCGATGTACTTCGTCTATCGCGACGGCCGCTATATCGACGTCGCCGGCAAGAGCTTCCGCGATTTCCTGGCGCACAAAATTCCTGAAGTCCGCGATGTCGAGCCGTCGATGGCGGACTGGGCCGATCATCTGACGACGATCTTTCCAGAGGTCCGGCTCAAGAAATTCCTCGAGATGCGCGGCGCCGATGGCGGCAGCTGGCGGCGGATCTGCGGCCTGCCGGCGCTTTGGGTGGGCATCCTCTACGATTCCGCCGCACTCGATGCCGCCTGGGACATGGTCAAGGACTGGACTGCCGAGGAACGCCAGGCCATGCGCAGCGCCGTGCCGGCGCTGGGTTTCCGCACGCCGTTCCGCAAGACCGATGTCGGAGCGCTGGCCAAGAAGGTTCTAGACATCGCCTCGGCGGGACTGCGGCGCCGTGCGGAAGAGGATTCCGCCGGCACGACGGAAGACGGCTTCCTCAATCCATTGCGCGAGCTCGTCAACCGCGGCCACACGCGCGCCGATGAGCTGCTCATGCGCTATCACGGAGAATGGAAGGGCGATCTGGCGCCTTTGTTTACGGAATATAACTTTCTGTGAACCTGCGGTTCTCTATTGTAGAGACGATGGCACGACGCGATCTCCTGGTGCGGCTGGCGGCGACAAAGGATCGCCGCGCGATTTCCGCCTGCGATCCTTCCGTCGCGCGAGAGCTCAATCGGCGCGAGCTGATCGACTCCGCCATTGCCGCGCGACAGTGCTGGGTGGTGGAGCGCGGCGGCGCCGTCGCGGGTTATGGCGTGCTGACGACGAATTTTTTCGCGCGGGACTTTGTCGCGCTCTTGTTCGTCGCCGAGGCGCATCGGCGCAACGGGGTGGGCAACGCCATTCTGGAGACGGTCGAACAGGCACGGCGCGGCGATCGGCTGTTCACCTCGACGAGCGAGTCGAACCTCGCGATGCGCGCGCTTCTGACGAGTCGGCACTACGAGCCCAGCGGCACGATCCTCAACCTCGATCCCGCCGATGCCGAGCTCGTCTTCGTCAAGTTCCTGCGCTAACGGCCGCGGGCCAGATAGATCTGCAGCAGCCCGAAATTCGCGGTGAGGATGCCGTACAGGATCCACTGCTTCTCTTTGAGCATGAAGCTGTCCGCGGGCCACATGACGATACCCGCGCCCTGCAGCGCCCACAGCACGCCCGACAGGAACATAAGCACGCCCAGGACCGTCAGCACGATCCGGATCAACGCATAAACGCCGTCCATGATATCCCCCTTCCGTGAAAGCCGTGCTTATAGCACGCTTGGACCGTCTGTCAGGGTATCAAAGCGGGGCGCATGCGATGTCTTATGTAACGGCGACGGGAATGGTCGCGGCGATCCTGACAACGGCGGCCTTCCTGCCGCAGGTGCTGCGCACTTGGCGCACGCGTTCCACCAGCGACATCTCGCTCGGTATGTTCGTCGCCTATGTGACAGGTATATTTCTGTGGCTGGTCTATGGATTGCTGCTTGGCGACATCCCCCTGATCGCCTCCAACGCCGTGACCCTCGTACTTTCCGGCGCGATCCTCGCTCTGAAGCTGCGGCACGGATGAGCGTGTCGGGGAGCCGGAACGTGCTGCGGTATGTTGGCGCAAAGGGACAAACCCCGCCGGAACCGGGAAATACCGGGATTTGCCGGGAAATACTGGGAATTGCCGCGCCCCGGAGCGACCACACATGAATGAGGTGAGTTTGGAGTAAGGCCCGTGTGGGTCCGGGCGGCAGTGGCCGCGCTAAGTATCGCACTGATATGCGCTACCCCCGGCGGGGAGGTGAAAGTCACTACCGGGACCGCCCTGAAAAACAAATTGGCGTCCGAAGCATCTGCTGTGCTCTGTGCCCAACCGGTCGCGATATTTGAAGACAGCAAAAAAGAACAATTTCGTCTTTCCGCCAACAATCAGATCGGCAGTTGCTTTGTCCAACATAATGGCGAGCGGGTCCTTTGGTGCAAAGGCGCTGGTGATAGTCGGTGTCACTACGATGTCCTGCCCAGCGAAGACCTGACCTTTTGGCATTTGCCTAGGCAGCGCGTCGCCAATCCACAGCCCAAACTCAACCTGAATGACTGTAAGTGCGCTTCCTCCGGTATTTCTGAACCGCCAAAAGAGATTGCCATTGACAAGCCCGGCCTTATCCGGGGTTGCGTTGAGGCTACCAACTCGAAGTTCATCAATGCCCACGTCCGGCTTCTGCGCTTGCGCGGTGACATCTGCCATTTTTCTCTCAGCGTCGGCGGCTCGCTGTTGCGCTCCGGAACTGTCTGTAATTGCCTTGGTTTGAGCCGAGATTGCTCTAGTTTGACTTTGGGAATTTCGCGCCATTGTTTCAGTCGCGATTGCTTGCCGTTTCATTTGATCGACTTGAGCGCCCAAAGCGTCCGCCTGCCTCTTTACCTGGGCAAATTGGCCACTTATGGCGTCGGCCTCCCTCTTGGTTTGCGTGGCAAGAGTCGAGATATTCTTTACGGCGCTCTTGATGTCGCTGGTATCTTTGGCCACTTGCAGAGCAGCGAACGCAACAGCGAGAGTTCCAAGCGCAACCAGCGTGTTTATCGCATCGAGCAGTCGAATCTCGCGCCAAAGCGATTTCTTGAATGGGGGCTCGTTTTCGTTGGGGGCGCCCTCTTCAGCGTTGGGTGGTTGTGGCTGCAAATTGGTTCCCGTCTCGGCCTGACTATGGCTGACGCTGGCTGGCGCGGCGCGGGCGCTATTGCCCTCGTGTTGGCTGGAACCGCCCTGCTCTGGCACGCCCTCCCCCTCGTGGTGCCCTAGACATCCTCCAGCCGCACCCCTTCGCTTTCTAGCGCCGCTAGAGAAGCAAGGAGGAAGGACGCGGTAAAGGTGCCCCGCTTGAGCTTGGCTGTAATCGAATCCTCGGTTTCGTCCTTGAACCCGTGCTTTTTCAGCCGTTTAGCCAATTCGACATACCCGACTTCGGCTTTCCTGAGTTCGGCCTTGAGGTAGGCCCGGACGCGCTCGGCCCATTCCTGCTCGGTCTTGGCGCTCGGCATTGTGACACTCCGTCAGATTTGACACCCGTCATTTCTGACAGAAAACGCTTGACAGGTCAATATCCGTCATTTATGACAGGTGTCAGATATGACGGGATATGACTTTGGCTAAGGGCATTCACTTCCTCCAATCCAAGCGGGCTAAGACGCTCTCGCTGGCGGAAGTGTTTCGTATGTCCGAAAGCGAAGCCGAGACAGCCTTTCGCAAAATCCGTTGGGCAGAAACGGAAGGCCAGCCGGTTTGCCCTGAATGCGGCGGACTTGAGCCCTACGAGTTCCGGCGCCCAACGGGCTTGCTCCGCTTCCGTTGCAAGGCTTGTGCGAGGAACTTCTCCATCACATCCGGGACGCTCTTTGCCTCTCACAAGGCTCCGCTTCGCGCGTACCTCGCTGCCATTGCGGTCTTTATGAACGAAGTGAAGGGCAAGAACGCGCTGGCGCTGTCCCGCGATCTCGGCATGTCGCACAAGGCATGCTGGGTTCTACTTCACAAGGTCCGCGAAGCGATGGCGGAGGAATTCCGTGGCCGCAAGATCGGCGGCAAGAACAAGGTCGCGGAAGTCGATGGCGCCTACTTCGGCGGCTATGTGAAGCCCGCGAACATCAAGGAACACCGTATTGACCGCCGCTACCTCGCGAACCAATCGGGCAAGAGGAAGTCGGTTGTCATCGTTCGCGAGCGCAATGGCAATTCGCTCCCCGCAGTGTTCGCTTCGGAAGGTGCGGCGCTGTCATGGATTAAGAGCCGCGTTGAAGCCGGTACGCTTGTGAACGCGGACGATGCTTCGGGGTGGAACAATCTGGCGAGCAAATATGAAATGAAACGCATCAACCACAGCGAGGCGTATTCGAAGGATGGCGCCTGTACCAATCAAGCTGAGTCGTATTTCAGCCGCCTGCGTCGCGCGGAAATGGGCCATCACCATCACGTCGCCGGTCCCTATTTGCTTCGGTACGCGCAAGAGAGTGCATGGCGCGAGGATGCGCGCCGCACCGACAACGGCGCGCAAGTTCGCCGCGTGACGGAACTGGCGTTGAAGTCGAAACCGTCAGTGGATTTCAGCGGCTATTACCAGCGGCATAGGGCATAGTGGGTGGTCGGCGCTCTGATTCGGGGTTGGGGCATTGGACAACAAGCAGCGATTTGCCATTTGGCTGAATTCGATCAATGGCGCAGTTTCGGTGCTTCGCGGCGCCTTCCCTTGGGTTGCGGTCATCTTCCTAGGTGCCTATGCCCGAGATGTCCTAGTGGCATTTGCTGGGCACGACACAAACGCCGAGGTCGGCCTGAAATTGATAGCCTCTATTAAACTTGATCGCTGGCTCGCCTATATTGTTGCTGTGATGGGTGGTAGCTATGGGCTCCGGCAGCGGCATTTGCGCCGAAAAGCCATAGAACGGACCACTGAAAGGCCGATTGAACTGGAAAGGTTGATGGACCCTGGTCGTACTTCGAGCAAGCTGACGACTCAGGGAACAACGAGACGGGAGGACCGTTGAGCTATGATGGGACCGTATGCCGAAGCATTATCGGTCGTCATCTCACTGGCGTTCTTGCTGGTGTTCTATGTCCTTTGGCGCGACTATTGGGTTGATGAGATTCGTGACGACTTGTTCGCCCTTCGGGACAACATGTTCGTCTTTGCGTATGAAAATGGCCTTATCACACACCCCGCATATACGCTTTTGCGGGAGTTGATGAATTCCGTGATCCGCTATTCCCACGACATTTCCGGAGCGAGATTTCTGATGCTCGCGGTTGTTCATGCGGCCTTTAAACCGCCTGTACCAGCCCAATTTGCCGCTTGGAATGCCGCCGTAGCGAGCCTGCCAATTGCGCAACGCGACAAGCTTGTTGAGTTCCACAGAGATATGGCGTTTTTGATTGGTCGGCAAGTGTTCAAAACTTCCATGCTGTTGCGTGCGATGGCTTATCTTTTGGGCGTTTTCTTTTGGTTGGTTCGCGGAAATTCGGATGGAAAGAAAGAGCTAGCCGATAGGATGCCACTTGATTTATTGGAACAAGACGCACTTGCTACCGCGCATTCCTAGTCTTGAGTAAGCGTCGCAGAACGCTCCTTAGCAACCCACTTCACGCCGCGACCGTGGCCGATCTTCTCGACCATATCGGCCTTCCGAAGATCATGCAGGGTAACAAGAATGCGGCGGTTGAAGTCGGTCCGCACCTTGCGGTTCTTCTCGGGGTCAAGCCGCTTGTCCAGCATGGCCTGGACCGCAACATCGTCCGCCCGAATGGTGCCCTTCTGGCGAAGCATGTCGCGGCAACGGCGGCTGATCTCATTCCTGCCGAAGTAAGCCGAACGGATGGACACGCGCCCCTTGGTGGGGATTTCGGAGGGCTCTAGGCCGTACAGCGCCAGCACGCCGTCAACGTGAACCAGGGCGGCTTGGAGCTTGTCGATCTTGTCGTACAGGTCCGCGATCTCGCCCGTGATGGCCGCGCGGCGTTCCCTCAACCCCGAGATTATGAAGGTATCGCCCAAGAGCTAGTCAGCCTCGACGATGGCCCATAGGCGCTGTGAGCGCGTGCCAGTCATGGTGACGCCATCAAGGCGACGAAGGCAGCGGCGGACGCTTGCGGCTACCAGGGGCAAGGAACGGTCACTATAGCCCGCGATCCGCACCACAGCGAGGATCACGTCGATGGTCGGAAGCGGCTCATATGAGCGGCGCAAGGCCGTGGTGACGGCCTGGGCTAGAGAGGCTTTCTCAATGCGGGGCTTTGCCATGCCCGGATGCTAGGGAACGGCGCCCGGAAATGCTTTTCCCTTTGCGCCAACATACCGACGTGCTGGCGACCCCGGGAGGACTCGAACCACCGGCCTACGGTTTAGGAAACCGCCGCTCTATCCTGCTGAGCTACGGGGTCGCTTGGATCGGCATTATGGCGATGCGTCCGCGGCTTTGGAAGTCGCGGCCGCTCAGTCGCTACAGCAGCTTTGGCTGGGCCGGTGGAGAAGGTGATGCGTCCGGCCGCTTGCGCGGATTGGGAACTCTGTCTTCCGGTGTCATCCGCCAATCGGTGCCTTCGACGGTGCGCAACAGCGCCTTTGCCGCCTCCGGCGGCGCGTCGGTTTCGCCGAGCCACCTGGGCCAATCGGATTCCTCGAGCACGGCGGGCATGCGATCGGTGATCGGGGCAATCAAAGCGTTGGCCGGTACCGTGCACATGGCGCAGGCGAGAACAGGGCCATCGCGCCCTTCAATCTCGAAGCGGCGCCAGATGAAAGCGAGCCCCCGCACGGCGCCGTCGGCGGGTTCGACCGTCCACTGCACGGTTTTCGAGCCGACCTCCTCGCCTTCGTTGAACGTGCGCATGGCGACGATGCCGCGCTGGCCGTCGCGAAAAGCTTGCGCGAAAGCGGCCGTGGTGTCGATAGTCTCGGAGCGCGCGTGGATCGGCTGGGGCCTGCGCGGGTCGCGCGGATGCGGAAATCCCCATTGCATGGGCACGATCTTGCGCGCGGCGGCTTCGCGGTCGTGGACGATGACCGGCAGGATTCCCGCGACTCGATAGGTCACGCGTTCGTCGCCGGCCTCCTCGAGCGGTTGCGAGAACGCGACCACCTTGCGCCAGGATGCCATCGCCGTGAATTTGCCGCACATCGCTTCCGCCGTATCAAGACGAAGCGAGTATAGCGCGCCTTCGATCGGGTCAAACCGAAGTGATGCGGCGGTCCAAGCTCAGGTAGCGCGTGCGATTGGTATTGATGTTGTTGCTGATCCAGCCCTTGACCTGCGGCGACACCAGATCGCGGCTGACGCCGAAGAACACCGGAGCGATCGCCACGTCGTCGAGCAGGATCTGCTCGGCCTGCTCCAGAACGAGCGTGCGGACGGCCGCATCGGCAATAGTATCTGACCGCGTCACCAGCGCCTCGTATTTCGGGTTGTGGTAGCCGCCGTAATTCATGTCGGCGGTCGAGGCCTGGAACAGATAAAGGTAGTTCTTGGGATCGCGATAGTCTGCGATCCAGCCGGCCCAGGCGACGTCGAACTGGTGCTTGCGCAACACCGCGTAATGCACCTGCGTCTCCGACGGCGCCAACCTCACATTGACGCCGATTCGCCGCCACATCTCCTGGATGGCCGCCGAGATCAGCTTGATCTCTGTCGTCATCGTCATGTTGAAGTCGAAGGAAAGCGGATTGCCGGGCCCATAACCCGCCGCGGCAAGGAGTTCCTTCGCCTTGGCCAGGCGTTGCGCCATGGGCATGGCGTGGAAGTTGAGCTTCGGCCTGCCGGGATAGCCCGGCATGCCCGGCGGCACCAGTGCGTAGGCCGGCTGCTCGCCGGCGCGTTCGACCTTGTTGCAGATGATCTCACGGTCGATCGCCAGAGAGAGCGCCGTCCGCACGCGCACATCGTCGAACGGTTTGCGCCCGACGTTGAATTGCACGTACTGGGTCAGGATCGACGGCCACAGCCGGAGCTCGTTGGCCATATTGGCGCGCAGCCAATCGATCTTCTGCGGCGGCAGGCTATCGGTCAGCACGTCGAAATCGCCGCCGCGCACGCGCTTGAGAGCGGCTTCGGAATCCTGCGTGGGAAAGTAGAAGACGTTATCGATGCGTACCTTGTCGGCGGCGAAAAAGCGCGGATTCTTGACCAGCTGGACGTGATCGTTCGGGATCCACTGCTTGAGCGTATAGGGTCCGTTGACGACGATGTTTTCCGGCCGCAGCCATTGCGCGCCATGCTTCTCGACCACGTGCCTGGGTACCGCGAAGGTGGTGAAATGCGTCAGCAGCTGCTCGATGTAAGGCACTTGGAAGTGGAATTGGATCTCGAGCGTGCGGTCGTCGAGTGCGCGCACGCCCACCGCCTCCACCGGTAGCTTGCCCGTGCTCGCCTCTTCCATGTTGCGGATGGGAAAGAGGATCGAGACATATTGCGCCGCGAATTTGGGGTCGGCGATGCGGCGGAAGGAGTATACATAGTCTTGGGCGGTCACCGGGACGCCGTCCGACCAGATGTGATCGCGCAGCCGGAAGCGGTAGGTCAGGCCGTCGCCGCTCACGCTGTAGCTCTCGCAAGCTCCGGGCACTGGATTGGCGGCGGAGTCCTCGGTCATCAGGCCGATGAACATGTCGCCGATGATGTTGTATTCCCACTGGCCCTGGGCTTTGTGCGGATCGAGCGTGTCCGGCTCGGCGCCGTTGCCGCGATTGAGCGTCTTGGCGTCCGCCGTGGACAGCGAGAAGCCCCGCGCCGAACGGCCGCGGAAGGCAAATGTCCCGATGCCGCCGAGAGCCAGCGCGCCGCCGGCCATGGCTGCGCGGCGCGTGAATCTGTTACGATTGGAATTCGCCATCTGCTGTGCTCCAATCACGCTGCCGATGACGCGGCAAAAAGATTGCTCAAACCTTAATGCCGGCGACTCGTTCTTCCGCATTCATTAGACAACGAAGGGGTGAACAGGTGATGAAACTCGGTGTGGCGGCGGTAACCGGCGCGCTTGTTCTGGCGTGGCCCATCGTGGTCAGCGCTGGTCCAGCGGGTGACGTGCTCAAGGCCATGGGGCAATGCGCCGCGGTCGCCGATGAGCATGAGCGTTTGGCATGTTACGACAGGCTCGCGCCGCAGGCGGCGCAGGTGCTGGCCCAGATGCCGCCGACGCCGCATGAGGGCCCGCCCACGGCGGAGGAACAGAAAAGCTGGTTCGGTTTCGATTTCGGCGGCCTGTTCGGCAATTCGCCGTCGCGCCAGACCACGCCGGACAAGTTCGGCAGCGAAAACCTGCCCAAGCCGCCGCCGGCGCCCGGCGAGGCGCCGCCCGCGGCGCCCATCGAGAGCGTAACGGCCAAGGTGACGGACTTTGCCTATACGCCCTATGGCAAATTCGTGATCTTTCTCGACAGCGGTCAGGTCTGGCGTCAAATCGAAGGCGATGCTGATCGCGCCGATTTCAGCAAGGGCGTCGCGGTGACCATCTCGCGAGGTGGACTGGGAAGCTACAGCTTGACGATCGGGGACTCGGAAAAGCTCTACAAGGTCCGGCGCGTCAAGTGACGGCGTCGTGCTCGGCCACGAGATGGCCCGGCGCGACTTCGATCAGCTTGGGCCGGTATTGCACCGCCTCGGGGTCGTCAATCGCTTTCGACTTCAGGAAGACGAGCGGCGCGCGGCTGTCGAGCGGCGAGGGCAGCTCGCCGGTCAGCCGAACGCGCTTTTTGGCGCGTTCGAGCTTGGGATCGGGGATCGGCACCGCCGACAGCAACGCCTTGGTGTAGGGGTGACGCGGGTCGCCATAGATCACGTCGCGATCGGCGAGCTCCACGATCCGTCCCAGATAGAGAACCATGACGCGGTGTGCGATCTGGCGCACCACGGACAGATCGTGGCTGATGAAGATCAGCGACATGTCGAATTCGCTCTGCAGCTCGCGGATCAAGTCGACCATCTGGCGCTGGATCGAGGCGTCGAGGGCGCTGACCGCTTCGTCGCAGATGACGAGCTTGGGCTCGACGATCATCGCGCGCGCGACGCCGACGCGCTGGTTCTGGCCGCCGGAGAATTCATGCGGATAGCGGTTGATCCAGGCCGGCTCGAGGCCGACCTGGTCCATCATGTCGCGCACGCACCGCCTGATCTCCTCGCGGGAGAGGTGTGGCTTGAGCGAACGCAGCGGTTCGGCGATCGATTCGCCTACCGTCATGCGCGGATCCAGGCTGGCGAGGGGATCCTGAAAGACGATCTGGAAATCGCGGCGCAGCTTGCGAAGCTCTTCGCCGTCCAGCCGGCCGAGATCGCGCCCCAGCCACAGCACGGCGCCGTCGGTCTTGGGAAGAAGCTTGAGCAGCGCGCGCGCCAGGCTCGACTTGCCGCAGCCGGACTCGCCCACGATGCCCAGGGCCTCGCCTTCGCGCAGATAGAAGCTGACGCCGTCGACTGCCCGCAAATCCTTCGTGCGCCAGCCCTCGGCGACCGGGAAATGGACGCGCAAATCGTCCACTTTCAAGATGGGTTGGGCATCCGGCGGCAATTCCTTGACCTTGCTCTGTGCGGATTGGTCCCCGAGGTCAAGTCTCGGCACGGCCTCCAGCAGCATGCGCGTGTAGCCATGCTTGGGCGCGTAGTAGATTTCATCGACCGGACCGGTCTCGACGATCTCGCCGCCGCGCATCACGGCGACGCGGTCGGCCATGCCGGCGATCACGCCCATGTCGTGGCTCACGAGCACGATGGACGTCTTCAGCTCGTCCTTGAGGTCGCGCATGATTTCGAGGATCTCGGCCTGCACCGTCACGTCGAGCGCGGTGGTGGGTTCGTCCGCGATCAAAAGATCGGGACCGCAGACCACGCCCATCGCGATCATCACGCGCTGGCGCATGCCGCCTGAAAGCTCGTGCGGGAACTGGCTCATGCGGCGGCGGCCTTCAGGAATGCGCACCAGTTCGAGCACTTCCAGCGCACGCTTGGCGGCTTCGTCGCGCGGCAGGCGCAGATGGACGCAGAGCGTCTCGACCAGCTGGGCGCCGATCGTCATGTGCGGCGTGAGCGAGGTGAGGGGGTCCTGGAAGATCATGGTGATCTTCGAGCCGCGGAAACGATTGAGGGCGCGCTGGCTCTGGCCCAAAATTTCCTGACCGCGATACTTGACGCTGCCGCTGGCGCGGCCGTTGCCCGAGAGCAATCCGATGGCCGCAAGAAAGGCCTGGCTCTTGCCCGAGCCGGACTCCCCCACGACGCCCAGGCACTCCGCCTCGCGGACCTCGAGATGGAGGTCTTTGACCGCGTGAACGTCGCAGTCGGGCGTTGTGAAGTGAACGTCGAGATTGGAGATTTCGAGGATCTTGCCGCTCATGGCGTTAGCGGTCCTTCGGGTCGAGGGCGTCGCGCAAGCCGTCGCCGATGAAGTTGAAGCAGAACAGCGTGGCGGTCATGAAGGCGCAGGGGAAGATCAGAAGCCAGGGACAGTTCTCCATCTGGGCGGTGCCGTCGGCGATCAGCACGCCCCACGAAGTCAGCGGGTCGGCAATGCCGAGGCCGAGGAACGAAAGAAAGCTCTCCGCCAGGATGACGGCCGGAATCGTCAACGTCACATAGACGATGACCGGTCCGAGCACGTTTGGGATCACGTGGCGCCGGATGATGCCGAGGGAGCCGACGCCGGCGGCGCGCGCGGCTTCGATGAATTCCTTCTGCTTGATCGAAAGCGTCTGGCCGCGGACGATACGCGCCATGGTCAGCCACTCGACCGCTCCGATGGCGACAAAGAGCAGGTAGAAGTTGCGGTGGAACACGACCATCAGGATGATGACGAAGAAGATGAACGGCAGCGAATAGAGGACGTCGACCAGCCGCATCATCACGCCGTCGACGCGTCCTCCGAGATAGCCTGCGGTCGCGCCGTAAAGGACGCCGATCATGAGGCTGACCAAAGTCGCCACGAGCCCCACCGCCAGCGAAACCCTTGCACCGAAAAGGACGCGCACGAAGAGATCGCGGCCAAGGCTGTCGGTGCCGAACCAGTGCGTCCCGCCGGCATTGCAGATACCGGGCTCGTTCCACCAATTGGGCGCGCAGGAGGTGACGGCGTAGTCCTGAAAATCGTAGGAATATTGCGACAACCAGGGCGCGAGGATCGCCAGCACGGCAATCGTCCCGAGCACGATCATGCTGACTACCGCGGCGCGGTTCTTCAGCAGGCGCTGCCACGCGTCGACCCAAAGGCTGCGCCCCTGCACGTCCTGGGCGCGGATCATGAGCGCGGCGGAGTCGCTGCCGATGTCGGTGACGGTCATGTGCGGTAGCTCACGCGCGGATCGAGCACCGCATAGAGGATGTCGGCCAGGAGATTGAGGAAGATGATGAAGGCGGCATAGAAGATGACGACCCCGAGAACGAGCGTGTAGTCCCGGTTCAGCGCCGCCAGCACGAAATAGCGGCCGATGCCCGGCAGCTGGAAGATTTGCTCGACGATCAGCGAGCCGGTTGCAAGTTGGGCGATCGCGGGTCCGAGATAGCTGACAAGCGGCAACAGTGCCGCGCGCAGCGCGTGGCGCGTGACGATGCGATAGCTCGACAATCCCTTTGCCCGCGCCGTCCGCACATAATTCGAATGCAGCACTTCCACCATGCTGCCGCGCACCAGCCGAGCGATGATCGCGATTTGCGGCAGCGCGAGCACCATCACCGGCAGAATCATATTGCGCAACTGGCCGCCGTTCCATCCAGCGACAGGCAACGAGACGTCGGTACCGAAGAGCTTCAGGCCGTAGACGCCGAAGAGCAGGGTCAGCAAGGGGGCGGTGACGAAATTGGGAATCGTGATGCCGAACATGGCCACACTCATGATTCCGTGGTCGGCGGCCATGTTCTGGTGCAGCGCCGCCGTCACGCCGAGTGCGATACCGAGCAGAAGCGCGATCGCGATCGCCGCCAAACCGAGCTTGGCGCTGACGGGAAGGCCTTCGGCGATGAGCTGGCCCACTGTGAAATCCTTGCTCTTATAGGAGGGACCCAGATCGCCGTGCATGAGACGGTCGAGATAGATCGCGTATTGCTCGTATATGGGCTTGTCGAGATTGTAGGCGGCAGCGACGTTGCGCTCGATTTCGGCGGGCAGATGCCGCTGGCTGTCGAAAGGTCCCCCTGGCGCCAGCCGCATCATGAAGAAGGCCAGCGTGATGATGATGAGCAGCGTCGGGGCGGCACCCAGCACGCGGCGCAGCGCATAGGAAACCATAGTCGCTCTTTCGCTCGCCGCGGCGGTCCGCGGACGCCCTTTTGTTCAGGCGCCGATGTAACGGCAGAACCTGCAAAGAAGCCGTAAACGCGCCCAGTTCAGGATTAACGATTTGTCGAGGATTGCCAGCGCTGCCAGACGGGCATGACCTCCCGCACATGCGAGAGCCACCAGGCATCATCGACCGCGAAAGCCGTTTTGAAATGCTGAGGCGCGGTCGGAAGGTAGGGCGTCATCGCTCTGCCCGATTCGGGATTGCGCGTGACTGATTCGAGGGCGGACCGTCGCGCCGGTCCGTACGGCACCCAATCCGCGACTTGTGCCAGGCTGGGAGCGGTTGTTGCGAAACGCACGAAATCGAACGCCATCGCGCTTTTCGGGTCGCCTTTGGGAACGCCGAAGACATCCATCTCATAGAGCTGGCGGTCCCAAATGACTTGGAGCACGGGCCCTTTCGCGGCCGCGTCATAGACGTCGCCATTGAGCACCGTGGCCATGGCAGCGCGGCCGTCTGCGAGCATCCGAACCGCGTCCGCCGAGCGGGTCCACCACGCGACGGTGCCCAGCGTCGCGAGCTTGGCGAGCGCGCGATTCACGCCTTCTGGCGACGAGAGCACCTTGTATATCTTGTCCGGCGGCACGTGATCGGCGAGAAGCGCAAGCTCCAGGTTGAGTTTGGGGCTGGAGCTGCGCAACGCGCGGCTGCCGGGGAACTTTGCCACATCGAAGAAATCCTCCGCGGAAACGGGAGGTGCGCTGCCGAAGTGGCCCGGCATGAAGGCGATCACTTGGCTGTAGACCACGCTTCCCACCCAACAGGGTCCGATCGCATTGGCAATGAAGTCGCGCGCCGCCGGTTCGCCATGCGGCCCCGCGAGCAGGGTTCGTACATCGACGTGCTCGAGCAATCCTTCGCGGCAGGCCGCCACGGCATCCGGCAGTTCGAGGTCGATCACGTCCCAGCCGTAGGAACCGGTTTTCACCCTTCGCCGAAGCTGATCCAGTCCGCCGTCATACTGCGCCAGATGCACGTCGACACCCGAGCGCAGGGCATAGGGGATGAACAGGGCGCTTGTCTGCGCGCGGCCATAGGCGCCCGCCCAGCTCACGGCTGTGAGGACGGGAGCCTTGCGCAACAGCATAAAAAGGCCGAAAGCGACGATCGCGACGAGGGCAAACGCGAAGAAAATCACGCTGTGACGGAGCTTCATTCTCGACTCAATGAATACCCAGCATGTTCTTTAGCGCATCGCCGAGATTTTTGTGCTTCTTCTTTTGCCGCGGAGCGGATGCGGGCCCATTGGCGGAGGGAGAGAACAGCCCCTTGAACGGCGCGCGGCCGGCGGAAAGGTTGCGGGCTACGGCGTCCCCGAGTGAGCCGACATCCACTGTATATCGGATATGCGACCACGGCCCCTCGGCGCGCAAAGGCAGGCCCAGGGAAAAGGTCTTTTCCCCGAGCGACGTGGTTGCCCGCGGGGTCAGGCGGAAATCGATGGTGCGCCGCCCCAGATCGACGCTGCCGGCACCGGTCATGTGGAGGAGGGGCCCTTGGAGGTCGAAATCGCGGCTCGTCAATATTCCATTCGAAACTGCGAAGCCCCCATGGACAACAGTGAAGACAGTGAGGTCGCCGGGACCGACCGTCTTGTTAAGCACTACCTGGATTGTGCGTGTCACACGGCCAAGATCGACCCCTCTCAAGCGTCCGTCGTGAAAGACAACCGTGCCTGTGCCGCTCAGACTATGAATTAATTCGTCGGCGTTCGCACCTAAGGCGCTGGTGTCGACGACGAGGGTGCCTTTGCCCTCGATCGTGTCGACACCGAGCGCGCCGGACAAGAACGGCGACAACGCGATATCGTCGAGGTGCGCCTGGACGCTCCACTTCGGTGCGATCGCGGCGTCCACGGCGAGTTTCACCTCGCCACGCCCTCCGTAGAACCTTAGATCGCGAAGCGTCGCGCGCGATCGTCCGTTCTCCTGAACCGCGTCGACGTGTGCAGCGTCGAACATAAATTTTCCCAACTGAAGGTGGCTCAGCTGAAAGGACACATGCCCATCCGCCTGTCGCAGGAAGTCGAGCGGGATCGGAACTCGGTTCCAATCGCCCTTCGTGCGCGACGCGCGGATCGCGGGCGAACTCTTGCTCTGAAAGAGCGCAACGTGATCGGCGTTGCCGCGCGCATCAAGACGCAGCCTCGGGCCTCTGAAGTCCGCTTCGAGTCCGCCTTGGACGACGGCAGTGCCCAGTTTCATCCTTGCGCCGGTGAAATCGAACGTGCTGCCAGAACTGTGGACGGCGCCGTCAAGCTGAAGCCCCTCCGCCCCAAGCCGTTCGAGGGCAGGCAGACCGAGCCACGCGCCCGCCGCAGCGATCGAAGGCAGAGTGAGGCAGATTTGGCCGTCCGCGGTGCCGTCGGCTGCGATGGTCCCGTGGAACTGCGACTGTAAGGGCTCCGATTGAATCTCCGCATCGAGATGGAGAGGCGTGGACTTTGAAAAGGCCGCAGCCGGGACTACCTTGGCGGTCAGACGAACGTCCTGTCCGCGATAGCCGAAATGTCCGGCGACCGTTGCAGTCGAATCCCGGACCGCGAGAATGGCATCTACGTCTTCGACGGCGACCTGGCGGTTCGTTCGCGCGTTCGCGTAGCGTATCCGCCCCTGTTGGATGGCAATCGTCATGCCCGCTCGGAAATGAGTCCGGCCCCCATCGCCTTTCCTCGTCGGCATTTCACGATGCGCTAGCAGCCAGTTCGCGTGACCGGCGGCATCGACTTCCAGGAAGGCGATGGGACGGTCCAGAAGAACACTCGAGACTTCGATGCGGCCCAGGAATAGCGGCAATAAGCGCACGCGGAGACGCAGTTCTCTGGCCGTGACCAGCGCACGAGCATGGAATCCCGATGGATTCGACAACGCGACATCTTCTGCGCGCAAGAGAGGAACGGGCAGCAGCGCAAGATGAAGGGGTCCGGAAATCGTCAAGCTGCGGCCGGTGGCGCGGCTGATGGCGTGCTCTATTTCCGCCTTGTCGAAGCTCACCGGCTGCGCCAGAACGGCAAAGGCGAGCGCCGAAAGCATCCCCACCGTCGCGATCAGGACCTGTCGTAGTCTTGCTCTCATGGCGGCATAATTATGCCGGACAGGACCATACGCCCGAAATCTTGATTTCCGCGCCGCCGATGACTAGGTTCCGCGTCCCGCATGGGCAGTCGTAGCTCAGTTGGTTAGAGCGCCGGATTGTGGATCCGGAGGTCGGTGGTTCAACCCCACCCGACTGTACCAGTCGATTTCCGAAAAACCCGGTCTTTGCTTTCCCGCAAATCGCACGGAACGGCGCCTTTTGCAGCGAGTGGTTCCGTGGAGACAATCTTCAGCCAGCGACGCGCCGCAACACGCATGCTCAGTGGGACGCTTCCGTAGAAAGCATAGGAAGGATGACAACAGGAGCTAACAAATTCGCGCCGGGCCGGTGGAAGCGCGATTGACCGGAATCCAGGCCAAGGCCTGGGCGAGGCGCTTCTTGTCGCGTGAGTCCTTTGTAGCCACAATTAGCAGCTTGGGGGAAAACGAATGACTTTTTGGCGATGGGTTGGTCTCGCATCGGCGATGGTCCTCATGGCCTCAGCAGCCTCTGCGGGCGAGGTCGGCGTCGTCAGCGGCGTCCATGGACCCGAGGGTCCCCTCGTCGTCGACGGTTCCCTGTACTTCGTTGGCTGGAACGACGACCGATTGTCCCGATGGGATGGCCACAGTATCACCGTCGTCCATCATCTCGCGGGCTGCAACCACAATGGATTGGCGCTGACTCATCAACGGACTTTACTTTTGGCATGCTCAGCCGATCCTGGATCGATTCTGGAACTCAGTCTGAGCGGCCGGCAGCTTCGTCGCTGGGATGCAGACAAGAAAGGCACTCCATTTGTCGGCGGGATCAACGATATTACCGTCGCGCCGAACGGCGGCGCATACGCCACGACATTTGGCCCGTACAATGGAGTGTCTCCGCCAGGCAAAGTGGAAGGCAAACTGCTTTATCTGGCGCCAGGCGCGGCCCAATGGAGTGAGGTCGCGGGGGACTTGAACTACGCCAACGGCGTCGGCTTATCTCCGGACGGCACGACGCTCTACGTGAGCCAAACCGTCAGCGGCTCGATCCTCAAGTTCACGATCAAGCCCGACGGATCGCTCAGCGACCGATCGAATTTCGCCCTCCTCGATAGCTTGGTGCCGCGTCGAACCATGTCGCCTTGGCTCGGCCCCGATAGCATGAAGGTCGACCGCAACGGTGACATCTACGTGGCGCAATGGTTTGGCGGGAAAATTCTGAAACTGTCACCACAAGGAAGGTTGCTTCACGTCTTCCAGATCGCGGCCGGCGATGGGACCACGAACGTCGCATTCGATACGGGCGAGAGTCATCTCTACGTCTCTGTGGTGAAGGACGCGAAGGATCCCAAGGCGCTCGGTTTCATCGTGATGGTTGATAACGTTCGGTAACAATAGTGGGTATCCTGAAGCCGCAAGGGACAAGAGTTTGTTGTGATGCCAAGCAACCTTCAGCTTTGAACGCTTTCACCGTGCAGATTGATGTCGAGCCCTTCGATCTCGATCTCGCGCGATACGCGCAGGCCGATCGTCCAGTCGATCGCTTTCAATATTCCGTAGGTCATTGCGGTGCCGTAGAGAAAAACCGCGCCGACGCCGTAGACTTGCACGATCATCTGATGGGCATTTCCATCGGTGAGCCATCCATTGCTGCTGCTGTTGATAGCGTGTGACGCGAATATGCCGGTGAGGATCGCGCCCAACGCTCCGCCCACTCCATGCACGCCCCATGCGTCCAGCGAGTCGTCGTATCCGAAAAAATGTTTCATATGCACCGCCGAGAAGTAACAAACCGCGCCGGCCGCGAGCCCGACGATCAGGCTTCCCATGGGCGTCACATAGCCTGACGCAGGTGTGATCGCCACAAGCCCCGCGACCGCGCCGGAGATCATGCCCAGTACGGAGGGGCGCTTGGACGCGATCCACTCCGCGGCCATCCATGCGATCGAGGCGGCGGCAGTAGCGATCTGCGTTGCGGCGGCTGCCATCCCTGCATTGGCATTCGCAGCGACGGCCGAGCCGGCGTTGAATCCGAACCATCCCACCCAGAGAAGTGAGGCGCCGATGACGCTGAGCACAAGATTGTGCGGCGCCAGATTCTCCGTGCCGAAGCCGATTCGCTTTCCCAGCACCAGCGCCGTGACGAGCGCCGCGGTACCGGCATTCAAATGCACGACCGTTCCCCCTGCGTAGTCGAGCGCGCCGAGTGACGACAGCCATCCACCGCCCCACACCCAATGCGCGACTGGACAATAGACCAGCAGCAGCCATGCGCCCATGTAAGTGAGGAAGGCGGAGAACTTCATGCGGTCCGCGAGCGCGCCTGCGATCAGGGCGGGGGTTATGATCGCGAACGTCATCTGGAAAAACATGTAGACGGTTTCGGGAATGGTTGGCGCGAACGGACTCACCGCATTTACGCCCATCGGGCCTAGAAACAGATAATGCAAGCCGCCGATAAACTGGTTGGCACTTGCGTTGGCCGCAGGCGTGAAGGCAAGGCTGTACCCGGCGATCATCCAGAGCAGCGTGACGACGCAGGTTGCACCGAAGCTTTGTGCCAGAGTGGCCAGGACATTCTTTTTTCGAACCATGCCGGCGTAGAAAAGCGCCAGTCCCGGAATGGTCATCATCAGGACCAGCAGACTGGAGGTGAGCATCCAGGCTGTGTCACCGCTGTCGATCTTGGGAGCGGCGGCAAATGCAGGTGTCGCCAAGAAAAGCCCGGTGATGGCGAGGGCGGTAGGGCGCGGCATCTTGGACATGGGGCTCAATCGCCTGTTGCGGTGCGGCAAAGAATCTCCATAATTAGAATGAAGTTGCCAGCGAAGCGCAATAAGAGAGCGTAACTATCCACATATGGCGTAGGTGCGACCAGATGTTACGGTTTGTCTCTGTGCAAGCGCAATATCCGGCCAAACGGCCAGCGGTGATCCGCGCCCGCGACCACGCCGAAATCCATGACGCGTTCGCGACACGCGAAGCCGCGGCGCAGGCCGCGCGTTGCGCGCAGTGCGGCGTTCCGTTCTGTCAGGTCCATTGTCCGCTTTCCAACAATATTCCGGACTGGCTGAAGCTTGCCGCCGAAGGGCGACTCCAGGAAGCCTACGAACTCGCCGAGAGCACCAACAACATGCCGGAGATCTGCGGCCGCATCTGTCCGCAGGACCGTCTATGCGAAGGCAATTGCGTCATCGAGCAATCGACGCATGGCGCGGTGACCATCGGCTCGATCGAGAAATATCTCGCCGACACTGCGTTCGAGAACGGATGGGTAAAGCCGATCCGTCCGCGTGCCGCACGAGCCCAAAACATTGGCATCATCGGTGCGGGGCCCGCCGGACTCGCCGCAGCAGAGCAGCTACGCAAACAGGGCTACGGTGTGACGATATATGACCGCCACGATCGCGCCGGCGGTTTGCTGATCTATGGCATCCCGAACTTCAAGCTCGACAAGTCCATCGTGCAGCGGCGCGTTGCGCGTCTGGAAGAAGGTGGCATCGAGTTCAAGCTCGGCGTCGAGATCGGGCGCGATCTGTCGCTGAAGGAATTGCGGCTGCGGCATGACGCCGTGCTGCTCGCTACCGGCGCCTACCGTGCGCGTGAGATCTGGGTGAACGGCGCAACGTTGCTAGGCGTGGTGGCCGCCCTCGATTATCTCATCGCCTCCAACCGCAAGGGATTGGGCGATGCGGTGCAGGGGCACGAGGACGGAACGCTGAACGCGTGGGGCAAGGATGTCGTCGTGATCGGCGGCGGCGACACGGCGATGGACTGCGTGCGCACAGCGGTGCGGCAGGGCGCGAACTCTGTCACCTGTCTCTACCGCCGCGACCGCGCCAACATGCCGGGCTCCGCGCGCGAAGTGCTGCACGCGGAAGAAGAGGGGGTGCGTTTCGAATGGCTCGCCTCGCCCGACACGCTCGATGGCGTCGAGGCAGTCGCGCGCGTGCATGGCGCGCGCATGAGGCTTGGTGTCGTGGACGCGAGCGGGCGCCGCAGCATCGCGAAAGGAAATGCGCGGTTCGAGATCGCGGCGCAGATGGTGATCGTAGCCGCGGGTTTCGATCCGGAACCATTGCCGCAGATGTTCTGCGAACCCGCACTCGTCACCGGATCGGGCGGACGGGTCTGGATTAATTCGCGGAATTTCATGACGAGCCTCGACGACGTGTTCGCCGCGGGCGATATCGTGCGCGGCGCGTCCCTGGTCGTCTGGGCGATCCGCGACGGGCGCGATGCAGCCGCGGCGATCCATGCCCGTCTTCTGGCGAAGCAGGACATGGTCCATGCGGCCGAATGAAGGCCAAGACTTCGTCGATCTCTATCGGCGCAACGCGGCCGCGCTGGAAGCTGCGTATGCCTATTCGCCGTCAGACGAGCGCGATGCCTGTGGCGTCGGGCTTGTCGCCGCCATTGACGGCCAGCCGCGGCGCGAGGTTGTCACCCGTGCCATCGACGCACTGAAGTCGGTCTGGCATCGCGGTGCGATCGATGCCGACGGCAAGACCGGTGACGGCGCCGGTATCCACCTTCAGGTGCCCCACAAATTCTTTGCCGAGGTGGTGCGGCTGAGCGGGCATCGCACGCGCAAAGGGCGCATCGCTGTGGGGCAGATCTTCCTGCCGCGCACCGATTTCACCGCGCAGGAGACCTGCCGCACCATCGTCGAGTCCGAATTGCTGCGGATGGGTTTCTATCTTTATGGCTGGCGGCAGGTGCCGATCGATCTCTCCGTCATCGGCGAGAAGGCAAATGCGACACGGCCGGAGATCGAACAGATCGTCTTCGGCACGCCGGAATCGGACGACATGGAGGCGCTGGATCGGGCGCTCTATCTCTGCCGCCGCCGCATCGAGAAGCGCGTGCGCGATGCGAGCATCGCGGGCTTCTATGTCTGCTCGTTGTCGGCCCATTCGCTGATCTACAAAGGGATGTTTCTGGCCGAACAGCTCTCGAATTTCTATCCCGATCTGCAGGACGAACGATTCGCGTCGGCCTTCGCGATCTTCCATCAGCGTTATTCCACCAACACATTCCCGACGTGGAGCCTGGCGCAGCCCTTCCGCATGCTTGCCCACAACGGCGAGATCAACACGCTGAAGGGCAACGTCAACTGGATGAAGAACCACGAATTCAAGATGGCGTCCGCGCTGTTCGGCGATGCCGGCGAGGACATCAAGCCGATCATCCAGCCGGGCTCATCGGATTCCGGTGCGCTCGACGCCGTGTTCGAGGTGCTGGTGCGCGCCGGCCGCAGTGCGCCGCTGGCCAAGACGCTGCTCATACCGGAATCGTGGACCAAGAAGGCCTCGACGATCCCCGAATCGCATCGCGCGATGTACGCTTATGGCAACGCAGTGATGGAGCCGTGGGACGGTCCCGCCGCGATTGCCGCCACCGATGGCCGCTGGGTCATCGCCGGCATGGATCGAAACGGTCTGCGACCCCAACGCTACGCGATCACCGAAGATGGCTTGCTGGTATCGGGATCGGAGAGCGGCATGTTCTCGCTCGATCTGTCTCAGGTTCTGCGCCGTGGACGTCTCGGCCCCGGCCAGATGATCGCGCTCGATCTGAAAGAGGGCCGTCTCTACGAAGACCGCGCGATCAAGGACAGACTTGCCGGCGAACATCCCTATCTCGAATGGGGCCGCAAGATCGTGGAACTGGGACCGATCATCGGTCCGGGGCCGGAGCCGCGCATGTTCGGCGATGCGGAGCTGAGAATGCGCCAGCGCGCGGCGGGATATTCGCTTGAGGACCTCGAACTCATCCTTCATCCGATGATCGCGGAGGGCAAGGAAGCCACCGGTTCGATGGGCGACGATACGCCGCTCGCGGTGTTATCGCGGCACACCCGTCCGATCTCGCATTTCTTCCGTCAGAATTTCAGCCAGGTGACCAATCCGCCGATCGACTCGCTGCGCGAGGACCGCGTGATGAGCTTGAAGACGCGTTTTCGCAATCTCGGCAACGTTCTGGCACAGGACGAGAAGCAGGCGGAAGTCTTTGTGCTGGAGACCCCGATCATCTCCAACGGCATGTATGAACGCATCCGCGATCACCTCACCGGAAAATTCAAGGAGATCGATTGCGTTTTCCCGATTGCGCCTGGGATTCCGGAAGGCGAGGCGCTGGAGCAGGCCATCGCGCACATCCGAGCGGAAGCGGAACAGTCAGTGAAGGACGGTTTCAGCCATCTGATCCTGACCGACGAGCGTATCGCGCCGGACCGGGCGCCGATCCCGATGATCCTGGCAACTGGCGCCGTGCATTCGCATCTGTTGCGCAACGGATTGCGCAGCCAGGTATCGATCAATGTGCGCGCCGCAGATTGTCTCGACACGCATTATGCCGCGGTGTTGATCGGCGTAGGCGCCACGACCGTGAACGCCTATCTCGCGCAGGAATGCATCGCGGACCGCCATGCGCGCGGGCTGTTCGGCGATCTCACGCTCGGCCAATGCGTGAAGCGCTATCTCGATGCGATGAGCGCGGGGTTGCTCAAGATCATCTCGAAAATGGGTATCTCGGTGATTTCGTCCTATCGCGGCGGATACAATTTCGAAGCGCTCGGTCTCTCGCGCTCGATGGTCGCCGATATTTTCCCCGGCATGCCGAGCCGCATTTCCGGCATCGGTTTCTCCGGTATTGCTGCGCGCGCGGCGAAGCTGCATCGCGAGGCGCTGGACGAGGATGTGCTTCCGGTTGGCGGTTTCTACCGTGCGCGTGCATCGGGCGAGGCGCATGGCGACAGCGCGACGCTGATCCATCGGCTGCAAAGCGCGGTACAGAGGAATTCCTACGGTCTCTACAAGAAATATTCCGAAGGCGTCGATGCACAGGCACCGGTGTCCTTGCGCCATCTGATGAGCATCCGCCTGCCGATCGAGCCGGCGCCGCTGGATGAGGTCGAGCCGGCGGAAGACATCTTTGCGCGCTTCGTCACTCCGGGCATGTCGTTGGGCGCGCTGTCGCCGGAGGCGCACAGGACGCTCAATATCGCGATGAACCGCATTGGGACGCGTTCCAATTCCGGCGAAGGTGGCGAGGATCCGCAGCATTTCGGCACCGAGGCCAATTCGCAGGTGAAGCAGATCGCATCGGGCCGCTTCGGCGTCACGGCGGAATATCTCAACGCCTGCCGTGAGATCGAGATCAAGATCGCACAAGGTGCCAAGCCCGGCGAGGGCGGCCAGCTTCCGGGATTTAAAGTGACCGGGATGATCGCGCGCCTTCGCCACGCGGTATCGGGCACGACGCTGATCTCGCCGCCGCCGCACCACGACATCTATTCCATCGAGGATCTGGCACAGCTCATCTATGACCTGAAGCAGATCAATCCCGAAGCGCGGGTGTGCGTGAAGCTCGTGTCGGCGAGCGGGGTCGGCACCATCGCGTCCGGCGTGGCGAAAGCCAAAGCCGATATCATCCATATCGCGGGCCATGGTGGCGGTACCGGCGCGTCGCCGCAAAGCTCGATCAAGTTCGCCGGGCTTCCCTGGGAAGTCGGCCTCAGTGAGGCCAACCAGATCCTCACGCTCAACGGATTGCGCGAGCGCGTGACCTTGCGCGCCGACGGCGGATTGCGCACCGGTCGCGACATTGTGATGGCGGCGCTGTTGGGCGCGGAGGAATACGCCATCGGCACGGCGTCGCTGGTCGCGATGGGGTGCCTCTTGGTCAGGCAATGTCATTCCAACGCGTGTCCGGTTGGCATATGTACGCAGGACGAAAGTCTGCGCGCGAAATTCACCGGCACGCCGGAAAAGGTCATCAACCTGTTCCGCTTCATCGCGCAAGAGGTGCGCGAGATATTGTCGTCGCTCGGAGCGCGGTCGCTGGGCGAGGTGATCGGGCGCACCGATCTGCTCTATCAGAAGAGCCGTGGCTCTGCGGATCTCGATGAACTCGATCTGAATTCGTTGCTTTGTCGGGCCGACACGCGAGGCTCGCGCGTTTCCACCCGTAAGCAACGAAACGAAGTACTTCCGACGCTCGACACCGATATCGCCCAGAGCGCAGTCGCGGCGCTGAAACGCGGCAAGAAGGTTGAAATGGCGTTTGAGGTGCAGAATACGCAGCGCTCCATTGGGACGCGGTTGTCATCGGCGATCGTGCGAAAATGGGGATTGACCGGACTTGCGCCGGGCAGTGTCACGCTCAAGCTGTTCGGCTCATGCGGCCAGTCGCTCGGTGCGTTTGGCGTGCAGGGGGTGCGAATTGAGGTCGAAGGTGACGCCAACGACTATGTCGGTAAAGGCCTGTCCGGCGCGACCATCGTTCTGAAGCCGCCGCGCGCGACGCGGTTCGTGCCACGCGAGAACACGATCATCGGCAATACGACGCTCTATGGTGCGACGTCGGGCTTCCTGTTCGCGGAAGGGCAAGCGGGCGAGCGCTTCGCGGTGCGCAATTCCGGTGCCGTCTGTGTGATCGAAGGCTGCGGATCGAATGGCTGCGAATACATGACGGGCGGCACGGCGGTAATCTTGGGCACGCCGGGCGACAATTTCGCCGCCGGCATGATGGGCGGTGTCGCCTATGTCTACGACAGCGACGGCACGCTGGAGCAGCACATCAACCCCGATAGCGTGGTCTGCCGAAGGCTGACATGCGACACGGAATATCGCGATCTCTGGAATTGGATTCGTATGCACTACGAAGCGACAGGGTCGCGATGGGCAGCATCCTTGATGGGGATCAATTCGCCAGACAAGTTTTGGATTGTTCATCCCAAGGGCTCCCAATGGGCCGAAGGCAAGCCGATTTCACGAATGAGGGATGGGGTGAGAACGATTGTGTCTGATGAGGCTGTGGCTTTGTAGTGTGAAGTTTTTCCGGCTGGAACTGCGCACACGCGGTAAGCAACGCGCGGGCGTCCACAGAGCAAACTGTTTCACGAATGGCCGCTGTCCCAGTCCCAAATGTCGAAGATCGGGAGCGGCATCAATCCGCAAATCGACGACACAGCGTTTGCCCATCTTTGCGCAGCCCCGCGTTCAGACTGACAGCTTGGGATCGCCTTCGAGGACAGTCTGCTCCAAAACCGGCCGTTCGCCCTTGGCCCACAGCTTGGCGGAATGTAGGACGCGATAGCGCAAGGGGCCGCCGTCGTCGGTGGAAGCCCGTTCGATCGGGCGCGGAATGCAAACGAACTCGGTGTCCATGCGGTCCAGGCTTGCGCGCACCACACCATAGCCGTGCCCGCCCATGTCGACGAACGAGACATGCGGAGCGTTTTCGGAATTTCGCAACGCGCGCGCCTTGGCGATGTCACCGCTTCGCGCATATTCCAGCGCCGCGCGCACGCCGTGATGCAGCGTCAAGTTCACGGTGGTTTCAAATTTGCCGCCCTCGCGATCCGCGAGGAACAGGGCGCGCAACGGTTCATCCTTGGGGAAATTGTGCTCTTGGGATTCGGCCATGCCTGGCGCCGACAGTGAGCCGGTGACAAAGGCAACGCCAACCGGCTCGAAACCGCGCGGCGGTAGCGATTTCGTCGCCACGCCGGCCCAGAAGCTGTGGCGATCGCCCGCGACGGTGGCAAAACCGGTGATGCCTTCACGCGCTATCACGTCGTAGATTGCATTGCGCTCGACATAAGCGGTGCAGGGCTCGCCGCCGCCAAAGCCGCCATAGCTTTCGTCGGGCCACTTCTTGCCCATGCCGTCCGGCAGATTGTGCGGATCTGCGCGCATGTCCAGCGTGGCTTGTGTGTTGCCCCAGACTTTCCATGTCGCTTGCGACGCCTTCAGCTTGTCGATGAACCATGCTTTCTGCGTGGCGCCGAGCACGGTCTGCGCAGGCTGGTCCTTCCGGAAATTGGCGATCTCAATCGTGCCGAACTTGATTTTCTCCGGTGGTCTGCCGCCATTCGCCTCGCGACCGGCGTCGAGGACGATCTGAACGTCTTCCGGAAAAAATGGAAGCTCCTGCAGCGCCGCCGTCGCGGGATCGCCGGTGGGCTCTTTCGAGCGATAGGAGCGTTGGTCGGTCAGAATGAGTTCGAGATTCTTTCCGAAACGCAACGCGCGATAGCCGATGAGACTGTTCACGGCGATGACGTTGTTGGGTTCGGCGCCCAACCCATGCTCGTCGAATGCCGTGATCGGCGCATCTACCACGACGGGCGGATCGAATTTCTCCAGCGATGGGTTTTTCTTCGTGACGCGCGCGGGGTGAACCTCGAACCACGCCTGCATCGCCATGACTTTGCGCGTCTGTGCGGGAATATCCCCCTTTCCGAAGCTCACCAGAGACTGCCAGCCCTGCCACGAGAATTCGTGATTGTCCCACATGGGCACGAAGGGGAAGTAGGCACGCGCGTCCTGGATGTCCGGATCATGCAGATAGGCCTTATAGACCGCACGATAGTCCGCCACGGTGGTGGGGACATGAAAATCGGCATGCTTCTCGCCGTGTTCGTAGCGCACGATGTCGCGGATTTTGCGGTCATAATAGCCCTTGGTGCGATCTTCCGGATACCACACGAGCTCGTAGATGAAATCGCCCAGATGCAGCACGAAGGCGAGTTTGTCTTCCGGCGAAGCGCGCCGGTCTTCATGGATCATGCGGCGATACGCGTTCTGCGCGCCGTAATTCGCGTTCTGGCAGGAGACGAAGGCGAAGTTCACACGGCGCGGATCGTCGTCAGCGGGCGCGGTGATCGTGCGGCCGATGCGGCTGCCATTTCCTTCTCCATCGGTGAAGCGATACCAGTATTCCGTTGCTGGCTTCAGGCCGCCGACGAGGATACGCGTCGTCCAATCGGATTCTTCCAGCGCATTCGCTGTCGTGGTGGCGACAACCCGCTCGAACGCGCGATCCTCCGCGACTTCGACGATCAGCCGGGGCGCCTTGTGTCCGGGGGCATAAGGCCGGCGTGTCCACAGAATGACGCTCGTGCTGTCGGGATCGCCGGACGCCACGCCTTCCGGGAAAAACTCCCGCGCTTCGCGCCATCCGCTGCGCGACATTGTCGGAGCCTTCGCGAGAGCTGCGGTCGCGCCATAGGCCGCTGCCATGGCCAGCAACGCCCGGCGGGAAATTCTCGTCATGGGATTTCTCGCGGAAACAATTCGACAAAGGCTAGCATGCGAAAGCGAGGCGTAAAGCCACGGGTTCGTGAGGTATCTTGCTGCCCCTCTGCCGCTCGCTCGCGCGCACGCTGCCGGAGGCGTGCCTGCTTGCATGTTCGTTGAGTTAGTCGCAGTATACACGCTATAATAGTAGCTGTTCCAGCGTGCGTTTCTTTTCTGCGCTTCCGCTTGTTCGTCGAAATCCCCATCCCGCGAGGTGCCATGAGTACGTCTTTCGATCCCGGACCGCAGTCCGCGGTGTTGCTGGAGCTGATGTCCAACTACCCCGATGCGAGCATCTATCCTTTCGCGGATTTCCGCACCGAATGGGGGCCGATCTTCTATCGCGGAAGGCTTGGCGGCTCCGCGCGCATGCTGGTGATCGGTCAGGATCCCGCACAGACCGAAGGCGTGCTGCGCCGCATCCTCGTCGGCGAGGCCGGGCGCCGCTTTCAGGGCTTCATGGCGAAGTGCGGGATCGACACCTCATACATCATGATCAACACGTTTCTCTACAGCGTCTATGGACAGACCGGTGGCGACAGACATTCCGGCGATGCCGGCATCGCGGCCTATCGCGAGCGGTGGATCGCAGCACTGCTCGCCGCGAACCGGATCGAAGCGGTGGTCGCGCTTGGCGGCTTGGCCGACAAGGCGTGGCAGCATTGGCTGCAGTCGGCGGCAGGCAAGGCGGTTCCCGCTGTCGCCTATCAACACGTCAAGCATCCGACCTGGCCGGAGAGCAGTTCGCCTTCCAAGACGGTGCAGGCCAAGAATACCACTCAGCTGTTGTCGGAGTGGAACACCGCGATCGCCGCTTTGCGAAGCGCGATAAAGCACCCCGATGCCAACCGGCCCTTCGTGCCCTACGGCACCGCCTTCACCGCGGCCGACAAGCCTGACATCCCGGCGATCGATCTGCCCGCAGGGACGCCCGGATGGATGCGGCTGCAAGACGGCTGGGCGTCCCGCGTCGGCACTACGCCGGCTGCCAAACGCAAGACGATCCAGATCACCGTGCCGAACGGCATCATTCCATGAAGCGCATCCTTTCGGGCACGGTGGTGACGATGAACGCGGCGTTCGACGTCATCGCGCGTGGCCGTGTCTGCATCGCCGAGAACAAGATCGAACATGTGCTGAAGCCGAGCGATCCGCTGCCCGACGACTACAAGCTCGTTGCGGCGACCGATACCGGTGGCACCATCTATCCCGGCATGATCGAGCTCCACAACCACCTCAGCTACGACATCCTCACCCTTTGGACGGTTCCCAAGAAATACGGCGCGCGGGAGCAATGGCAGAGCGATCCGGACTACAAACGCCGCGTCAGCCTGCCGCCCAACACGCTGGGCCAGGACCCGAACCTGCTTCCCGCCATCACGCGCTATGTCGAGGCAAAATGCCTGTTCGGCGGCGTGACAACGTCACAGGGCATCGGCCTTTCCAAGGCGGGTTCGATCAAGAAGTACTACGAAGGCGCAATCCGCATCGTCGAAGTGCCCCGCGCGGCGGGGTTGAAAGGCGCCAATACAAGCGTGCCCGACGTCGCGGCCTCGAGCTGGACCAAGTTCGACGAAGAGCTCAAGAAGGCGAGCTGCATGCTGCTCCATCTTGCCGAGGGCACCAGCGACGCAGCGCGCAAGCACTTCCTCTCGCTTAAGAACGACAAGGGTGAATGGGCCGTGTCGGACGCGCTCGCGGGCATCCATTGCACGGCGCTTAGGGGCGCGGCGGATTTCGACGTGCTCGGCAAGGCCGGCGCATCGGTGGTGTGGTCGCCGCTGAGCAATCTGCTGCTCTATGGTGACACCACGCAGGTGGACGTCGCGCGCAGCTCCGGCTGCAAAGTCTCACTGGGTTCGGACTGGTCGCCTTCCGGCAGCAAGAACCTGCTGGCCGAGCTCAAGGTCGCGCATATCGTGAGCCAGGTCCGCAACCTCGGCTTCTCCGACAAGGACCTCGTTGCCGCCGTCACCATCGTTCCGGCGCGCATCCTGAAATGGGATGCGCTGCTGGGCTCCATCGAGGTGGGCAAGCTCGCCGACCTCACGGTCGTCTCGGGTACGGCCGGAGATCCTTATTCAAAGCTGCGCCAGGCGAAGGAAGGCGATATCGCGCTGGTGGTGATCGATGGCGCGCCGAAATACGGCCGCTCGAGCTTGATGAAGACGCTCGCGCCAGGGGCCGAGACCGTTCATGTCGGGTCCCACGTCCACATGGCCGCCTTCGACAAGGACCCGGACCTGAGCTTCGTCACGCTCGCGCAAGCCACGGCAGCCCTCGCCGACGGACTGGAGCGTTTGCCCGATCTGGTCGCCAAGAAGCCGATGATGATGGCGGCGCGCGCGCCGCAAAGCTGGGCGCTTGATTTCGACGAGCAGGAGGACGAGCCGTTCGACCTCGACCCCAATCAATGGGGCGACATGCACCGCACGATGCTGATGGCGGCCGCACCGCTGCCGACGGTTCCGGTCGAGCTTGACCCGCTCACCATCGCGGGCGATCCAAAATATTTCGACCGCATCAAAGCTGCAATCAACATCCCGGCTGACATAAAGGCGGAGATCGCGAAGCTCGTCTAAATCGCGCCGCCGACGGCGACCGCGTCGCGGTCGGCCGTCGGCGTTGGCGACACGTATTAGTGGGGCAACAAGGGCTGCTTCTGGGCGACGTCCAGCGAGCCCATGCCGGTGGTGAAATCGTAATTCGGCAGGGCGGTGTAAAGGCCGTCGGATCCCACAAGGACGTCGTTGAACCCGTCCACCTTCTGGGTTATGCCGGTCGGACCTCCCGTCGAGCCGAATGCAGGATAGCCCGCGTAAAGCCGGGGGGCAGCAAAGCCCAGCACGTTGTTATACGAGGTCTGCAGACGGGCCCAGGCGCCTGCGGCCAGCGGCGAGGACAGGCTGGTACCGCCGATATATTCGACCGCGCCGTTGACGTAGACGATGGCGCCCGTGTCGGGATCGGCATCCATCGAGAAGTCGGGAATGGCGCGGAACGTCGCCGGCAGGCCGTTGTTGGTCGGAACGACCGGAGATTGCCAATAGGGCGAGTACTCGAACTGGCTGATGCCGCCGCCGCCCGCATACCAGGCGATCTCGCTGTTATAGCTGCCGTTCTTGTTGGTGACGAGCGTCGTACCGCCGACACCGATGACGTAAGGCGATGTCGCCGGATAGCCCACGAACGGTGCGCCGGCCGGCACGCCGTTGGTGCCGACGGAGCAGAAGGAACCGGTGTCCCCGGTGGAGGAGAACATCGTCTGACCCTGCGCGGCGGCCTCGAGGAAAACCTGGTCGTCCGCCACCATGGTGCCGTCGAGATAGGGGAAGAACTCGCAGATCCCAAAGGAGGCGTTGCCGACCGGCGCGAGATCGTCCGTCGCCCAGCGATTGAACTCGAGCGCGGTGTCCTGATCGGTGAGCGACGTCGTGTCGTAGATGTAAAGGTTCTTTACGTTTCCGGCCATGCCGGTGGTGTACTGGGTGTCGAGATCCCATTCGTCGTCGCCGGCGGTATCCGTGCTCGCCAGCCCGACGGGCACGACCGTGACGTTCACCGCGGGCAGGTTCATCGCCGATTCGAACGTGCGCAGATCCGGGATCACCGCAGTGACGTCGCCTTCCGCCATGATCGCGATCGCGGTCTTGTAGCCGCGGGTCACATGCGAGACGTCATAGGCTTTCCAATAGGTCGCCGGATCGTAGCTGAAGCGCAGACATCCCTTGATGGAGACGTCGCATTGCGTGATCGGGGTCGTCATCTGCACATTGTTGAGACCGAGCACCGACAGAACGATGCCGCCCAGCGCTTGCGGCACCTGCGCCGGCGTAACGTTGACGAACACTTCCTTGCCCCGCTGCTTGAAGCGCATGAGGCTCGTGTTGAACGCCGCCTCGATCTGTGCCGCGGTGCCCGTCGCCGTGACGAAGAGCTTGTTGGGCGCGGCGGAAATGCCCGTCAGTCCCGCGGCTGCGAGATAGGCCTGCACGGCGCTCACCGAGGCATCGCTCGGCGCATAGCCGGCATTGAACTGCGCGGGCGTGATGTATTTGTTGAAATTGGCGGAGCCCGGCGTCGCCTGCTGCTGCACCAGGTTCTGCAAGGCCTGTGTATTCTGCATCTGCAGGGCCACGGTAATGCGCAGCGTTTGCGAGGGGTCGAGCGCGCCCAGCAATTTTGCCTGTATCAATGGGATCGCCTGGGTGTGGGTATTGACCCAGCCTGTCGCGGCGTGGGCGGTCAGCGTTGACGCAAGACACAACGAAACCGTCGCGGCGCCTGCGAAGAAGCGCCACTTGGAGATAGTCATGGTGTTGGAACCCTTTCAACTTCGGGCTGACAACGATGTCAGTAGCGAATAGTTCCCGGCGCAGAAAATTTTCTTGGACAACAGACCGACGATGCGCGTTTCGTGCCTGGGGACACCGGCTGGTCGGCGTAAGCCGTTGCTTTATCATGTGTTTTTCCATTCCAGGCGCTGACGACGACGCAGGCGACGGAATTGCCGACGATGTTGGTGGCGCTGCGGCCCATGTCGAGCACCTGGTCGACGGCGAGCACGAGGGCGATTCCCGCTTCCGGCAAATTGGAATAGGGCAGCGCCGCGGCGAGGACGACAATGGAGGCACGGGGCACCCCTGCCATGCCTTTGGACATCACCATCATCAGGCCGAGCAGCGCGAACTGCTGGCCGAGGGGCAGCGAGATGCCGTAAGCCTGCGCCACGAACACCACCGCAAATGTCAGGTACAGCATGCTGCCGTCGAGATTGAAGGAATAGCCGAGCGGCAGCACGAAGTTCACGACCTGCTTGGGCTGGCCGAACGCCTGCAAATTCTGCAACAATCTCGGATACGCCGCTTCGGAGCTCGCCGTGGCAAAAGCCAGCAGGACCGGATCGCGGACGGCCTGGAACAGGCCTGTCGCACGGCTACCGAGGAAAAAGACCGCGACGGCGAACAGCAGCGCCCACAGCGCCGCAACTGCGACGTAGAATCCGCCGATGAACTTGGCGTAGGTGAAGAGAATCCCGGCGCCTTGCCCGGCGACAGACGACGCGAGGGCCGCGAACACCACCAGCGGCGCCAGGAGCATCACAGTGCCGGTCACCTTGAGCATGATGCCGGCGACCTGTTCGGCCAAAGCAAGCACCGCTGGCGCGCGGTCCTGCATCGCGATCATGGCTGCGCCCACGAAAGCCGCGAAGACCACGATCTGCAGAATCTCGTTGTTCGCCATCGCTTCGACGATCGAGCGCGGCACCAGATGGCCGATGAAATCCTTGAGCGTGAGGGCCGGAGCATTCGCTGCCACGGCGCCGCCATGCGACAGCGCCAGTCCCACCCCAGGCTGGAAGGCATGCACGAACAAAAGCCCAAGCGACATCGAGACAAGGGAGGCGACCAGGAACCAGACAAGCGTCCGCGCGCCGATCCGGCCGATCGTGGCGGCGTCGCCCATGTGTGCGATGCCCACGATGAGGGTTGAGAGCACCAGCGGCGCGATGATCATCCGCACAAGTCGAAGGAAAACAAGGGTGGCGAGATCGAGCGCGCCGGTCACGTTTTTTGCGGCCTCCGTATCGAGCAGTTCGCGGATCAAGAGGCCGCTGGCGATGCCCAGCAGCATTCCCAAGACGAGCGCTATCGCGAAGGTGCGTCTCATCGGCCCCCGATGATTTCAGAGCTGCGCGAAATCGATTGCGGCGTTGAGGTCGAGGCGATTCTCGGAAGGGGGCAGGGGGTATTTCAATCCGGTCGCGCAGTTGAAGAGCACCACGCGATCAGATCGACGGATGCGGCCGTCGCGCAACGATTGGCGATAGGCGGCATGCGTCGCGGCCCCCTCCGGGCACATCAGGAAGCCCTCTCTTGTCGCCACCTCCTGCAAGCTTGCGGCAATGGCGTCGTCATCGACCGCGATCGCGTAGCCGCCGCTTTCGCGAACCGCGGCCAGGATGAGAAAATCCCCGACCGCGGCCGGCACGCGAATGCCCGAGGCGATGGTGTGCGCATTCTCCCAGCGCCGGGCATGCGTCTCACCCTCCTCGAAGGCGCGCACCATCGGCGCGCAACCTGACGCCTGCACGGCCACCATGCGCGGACGCTTGGCGCCGATGAAGCCTATGGCCTCGAGCTCCGCAAACGCCTTCCACATGCCGATAAGACCTGTACCCCCGCCGGTGGGATAGAAAATGACATCGGGGACCTCCCAGCCGAGCTGCTCGGCAAGTTCAAGGCCCATCGTCTTCTTGCCTTCGATGCGGTAGGGCTCCTTGAGCGTCGACATGTCGAACCAACCAGTGGTCTCCCGGCCGCGCGCCACCAGCTTTCCGCAATCGTCGATGAGCCCGTTGACGCGATAGACGCGCGCGCCCTGCGCGGCGATCTCGCGCACGTTCACTTCCGGCGTGTCATCCGGACAGAAAACGGTGGCGCGCATGCCGGCGCGGCTCGCATAGGCCGCCAGCGCGGCACCGGCGTTGCCGTTGGTCGGCATGGCGACGTGACGCACGCCGAGCTCCTTCGCCATCGAGACGGCAAGCGCGATGCCGCGCGCCTTGAACGAGCCCGTGGGCAGCCGGCCCTCGTCTTTGACCAGAACTTCGCCGGCCTCGCGTTTGAGCCGCACAAGGGGCGTCATCGCTTCGCCGAGAGCGACGATGCTGTCGTCCCGGCGCATCGGCAGGAGCTCGCGATAGCGCCACAGCTCCGGCGCGCGCGCATCCAGTGCATCCTTGCTCATCGCGAGCTTCACGGCGTCGAGGTCGTAGCGCACGAGCAGCGGCTTGCCGGCGCGGGAAAGATTGTGGAGCCGGTCCGGCTCGTAGCGCTCGCCGGTCGCCGCGCATTCGAGATGGGTCACGAAGGTCTGCTGCGCCATGGGGGTAGTTGGCGGAAACCGACGGGGATTGTCCAGTGGCGCCCAAAGGCAAGCGCCACAGGCTGACGGAGCTATGAGGCTTTCGACTGCGCGATGTAGCGGTCGATCACGCCATCCAGGACCTCCAGAGGGACTCGCCCGCAATCGAGGCCGGCGGAATGGAAGTCTTTGATGTCGAACCGCGCACCGAGCGCCGCTTTCGCGCGCTCGCGGGCCTTCGTCCAAACCGTGTGGCCGATCTTGTAGCTGCACGCCTGTCCCGGCGTCACGTCGTCTTGCGCAGCAGCGGCAAGCCTTTGTTGGAGAGCGCTAGCCCGCCTTCGAGCTGTTGAGCTGCGCCGCAGGGTCCGTCCCGGCCGCTAGAGCGGGATATGCCGAACAGGCCAGCGCGGCGGATGCGGCAGAAGAAAGAAGTTCGCGTCGGCTGAGCATGAAAGTTTCCCCCTTCGGGCCGGCAAAGCCCGTTCTGGCGGCGCGGGCCGTTCGCGGTCCACGTGGCGCAAATTTGTAGGGAAAGTTTGTCCCGCGATAGTGGAGTGCCCGTTCGAGCGGGCTCTGGTGGTGAGGCGAAACTTCAGCTAGCATAAGTGCTTCGGCGGTTTGTCGCCTTCGCGGCTCCGAGTGACTTCAAAAAAATTTATGCATCCCGCGGGAACTTTTCGAACCCCTCCTCCGTTCTATTCGTCAACCGGAAACCTGACCTTTCCGACCTGTTAATTCGATCGAGGCGGGTTCCGCATCCACGGTTAACGAAGGCTGGGGCTTATGAGCGCACAAGGCGACTCGCGGCAACGCAGAAAAATCAAGACCTTTCCCAAGATTCTGCCCGATTCCGGGCTCGAGGACGGGAGCGAAGGGTCAATCCCGGGGGAAGTCGACCCCCTGTTGGAGGACCTTTTGGCCGCGCTGCAGAGCATGCGCGACGGCCACTTCACGGTGCGGATGGCCGGTGATCTGACCGGGTTGCCGGGAAAGATCGCCGACACCTTTAACGAAATCGCCGCCACCAATCAGCGCATGGCCGAGCAGCTCGAGCGCGTGGGAGAGACGGTCGGCCGCCAGGGCAAGACCCGCCAGCGCGTCAATCTGGGCCGTTCCGAGGGCTGCTGGGGGGAGATGGAAACGTCCATCAACACCCTGATCGACGACCTGCTTTGGCCGACGGCCGAGGTGACGCGCGCCATTTCCGCCGTGGCCAAGGGCGATCTGCTCCAGACGGTGCATCTCGACGTCGAAGGCCGCCCGCTCCAGGGCGAGTTCCTGCGCTCGGCCACCATCGTCAACACTATGATCCGGCAGCTTTCGGTCTTCACCTCCGAAGTGACCCGTGTCGCGCGCGAAGTGGGCACCGAGGGAAAGCTCGGCGGCCAAGCGCAGGTGAGCGAAGTCACCGGTGTTTGGAAGGAGCTCACCGAGTCGGTGAACTCGATGGCGAACAACCTGACCGACCAGGTCCGCAACATCGCCGAAGTGACGATCGCCGTGGCGAACGGCGACCTCTCCAAGAAGATCACCGTGGACGTCCGCGGCGAAATCCTTCAGCTCAAGGAAGCCATCAACACCATGGTGGACCAGCTGCGCTCCTTCGCGTCGGAAGTGACGCGCGTGGCGCGCGAGGTCGGCACCGAAGGCAAGCTCGGCGGCCAGGCCTTGGTGCCGGGCGTCGCCGGCACCTGGAAGGACCTGACCGACTCGGTGAACGCCATGTGCGGCAACCTCACCGACCAGGTGCGCAACATCGCCCAGGTGACGACTGCCGTGGCGCGCGGCGACTTGAGCCGCAAGATCACCGTGGACGTACGCGGCGAGATCCTGGAGCTCAAGGACACCATCAACACCATGGTGGACCAGCTCAACTCCTTTGCATCGGAAGTGACGCGCGTGGCGCGCGAAGTGGGCACTGAGGGCAAGCTCGGCGGCCAGGCCCAGGTGCCTGGTGTCGCCGGCACCTGGAAGGACCTGACCGACAACGTCAACTTCATGGCCTCCAACCTGACCAATCAGGTGCGCAACATCGCCGAGGTCGCAACCGCGATCGCCGGCGGCGATCTCTCCAAGAAGATCACGGTGAACGTCTCGGGCGAAATCCTTCAGCTGAAGGAAACGCTCAACACCATGGTCGACCAGCTCAATGCCTTCGCCTCGGAAGTGACCCGCGTGGCGCGCGAGGTCGGCACCGACGGACGCCTCGGCGGACAGGCGAACGTGCCCGGTGTCGCCGGCACGTGGAAGGACCTGACCGACAACGTCAACCTGCTCGCGGCGAATTTGACCACCCAGGTCCGCAACATCGCCGAAGTGTCCACCGCCATCGCCAACGGCGACCTTTCGAAGAAGATCACCGTGGACGTGAAAGGCGAGATCCTTCAGGTCAAGGAAACCATCAACGCGACGGTCGATCAGCTCAACGCCTTCGCGTCGGAAGTGACGCGCGTGGCGCGCGAAGTGGGCACCGAAGGCAAGCTCGGCGGCCAGGCGGTGGTGCGCGGCGTGGCCGGCACCTGGAACGACTTGACCGACTCCGTGAACTCCATGGCGCGCAACCTCACCGCCCAGGTCAGAAACATCGCCGAAGTGGCGACCGCCATCGCGCGCGGCGACCTGTCGAAAAAGATCACAGTGAACGTCTCGGGCGAGATCCTCGAGCTCAAGGACACCATCAACACCATGGTGGACCAGCTGAACTCCTTTGCTTCGGAAGTGACGCGCGTGGCGCGCGAAGTCGGTACCGAGGGCAAGCTCGGCGGCCAGGCCCAGGTGCCGGGCGTCGCGGGTACATGGAAGGATCTGACGGACTCGGTGAACTCGATGGCCGGCAACCTGACGGCCCAGGTCCGCAACATCGCCGAAGTGGCCACCGCGG